>Ga0222712_10001936_pt1 | contig 24642 bp, 17 predicted proteins | sample C33_657DmetaG_FD_165043 | JGI IMG/M metagenome (GOLD analysis project Ga0222712, IMG submission 165043) | Estuarine water microbial communities from San Francisco Bay, California, United States - C33_657D | ecosystem: Environmental > Aquatic > Marine > Unclassified | place: USA: California... | reverse complement strand
TGGTATAACCAAAGACATTAACCTCAAACACCTTCGCAAAACTTACCTTACATGGACTTACCAGGCAATGGGTGAGAATACAGGAAGGATTACTTCTCATTCGGGCATCAAAGTCCTACGCGATCACTACCTTGACCCACAAGTATTAAGTACAGTAGAAACTGCTGCTTTAAGTGTTAAAATATTTGGTTAAATATCTAGCACAGAATTCTAGCACAGACACAAAAAAACCACTTGATAATCTTTCAAGTGGTTTAATATCAATAAGTTATAATAATTATTTTTACTTTAAATCAACCTTATGAGCCCGACGAGCTACCGCTGCTCTACCTCGCGATGTTTGGAGGGCAAAGGTAACGCCAGAAGGCTAGTTCACCAAATATATTTAAACGATTTATAGCGGCTTTATATCCGAAGCGCCGCTCGTTCTTGTTTCAAAACGACCCACTGTTCCTTTATACCTGATATCGCTAGCTCCAGAAACATTGGCTTTTAAATATTTATTGATGGTTAATCGAATACTTGAAGCTCCAGAAGCTACCACAGCGCAATTGTCTGTAATAAGGTCTAGCGACTTAATCGAACATGCCCCAGAAATATTAAAATCGGAATCAGTGGCTGCTCCTGACAAGCTAATATTGGAAGCACCACTCGCACCTACTTTTAAGCTATTTACTTTTATCGGTCCCTTAATATCACTAGCTCCTGAAATGCTAACAAGCAACCTTTCAGATATAATAGGGTCCACAAAAGAAACATTACAAGCGCCCGAAACCGTTAACTTTTGCAAATCTTTTACCGTGATGTAGGCTTTAAGTTTATTGTTTTTCCAGGACGCCCAACTCCAACCCTTAGCATCAAAAGTGATATAAAGCACACCACCAGATACATAGGTTTTAATACGTTTTGTTGCGGAAGCATCATTTGCACTCACCCCCACAGCATCCGAACCACCCTGAGAAATATAAACATCAAAAGCATTTGTTACATTGATTGAAGTAAAGCCCGACAGTTTTCTATCCTCTGCAGCTCCATCAACAACCATTTTCTTAGGCGTTTGGGCACATGCACTTGACAAAATGAGTAGCAAAAAAGCCACAGTAACAGATTGTTTCTTAAACATAATAAGTAATTTTTCGTAAAACGTAAGACTGTCCATAAAGTTACAGCCATTGGAAAGATTTTTATAATTAGTTTTGTGCCAACAATTCCTCGGGGTGCTTGTGGTTTACCATCGGCTGAGAAAATACCCGTAGAACCTGAACAGGGTAATGCCTGCGAAGGGAAGGTGTTCACTTTTTTAGTGCCTCCCATAGCTTTCTCCCTGTTCCCATTTATAAACTTTAAAACAAAAAAGATGAAAAAGTTTTTGGGAACAATGTTATTGGCTTTAACATGCCAACTGCTATTTAGCCAAACCCAACAAAAAGACAGCGTTCAACTTCCCCCCTTAGAAGTTAGAGCCATTAGAGCTTCCGAAAGAGCGCCCTTTGCCAAACAAAATTTGAGCAAGGCCGACATTCAGAAAAACAATTTGGGGCCAGACCTCCCCTTCTTACTCAACCAAACACCATCCGTGGTGGTTCAATCAGATGCCGGTAATGGCATTGGTTACACAGGTATCAGAATTAGAGGAACCGATGCAACCAGAATCAACGTAACCATTAACGGTATTGCATACAACGACGCAGAAAGCATGGGAACTTTTTTAGTGAACCTACCCGACTTTGCATCATCAGTTAGTAGCATACAAATTCAAAGAGGAGTAGGTAGTTCATCTAATGGCCCAAGTGCATTTGGTGCTAGCATTAATTTGAGCACACACGAACTAAATGAGAAAGCCTATTTTAGTACCAGCAATAGCGCCGGCTCTTTTGGAACCTTAAAAAATACCATTCAGTTTGGTAGCGGCCTCATCCATAAATATTTTACAGTAGATGCAAGAATTAGTAGTATCAAAAGTGATGGATATATAGACAGAGCCTCTAGTGACTTACGATCTTACTATGTAAGCGGTGCTTATATTAAAGGTAAAACAAGCCTTCGCTTCACTACTTTTTCAGGAAAAGAAAAAACATACCAAGCCTGGTACGGTGTATCTGCGAGTGATTTAGAAAACAACAGAACTTTTAATCCAGCCGGTACCGAAAAATCGGGTGATCCATATAGCAATCAAACCGATAATTATACGCAAACACATTATCAGTTATTTTTTAACCATCAGGTGTCAAAAAATTTAGACTTACAAGTATCTAGCTATTACACCAAAGGCACCGGTTATTATGAAGAATATAAAGCAGATCAAAGTTTATCAAGGTATAACATAGCTACAATCACAATATATCCTCCCATCAATACTCAATCAGACCTGGTTAGAAGACGCTGGTTAGACAATGATTTTTACGGTCAAAACCTATCGCTACAATACAAGAAAAACGATGAGGAAATTTCGTTGGGTGGTGGATGGAGTACCTACACTGGAAAACATTTTGGAGAAGTTATTTGGGTAGAAAAAGCAAACGCATTTTCACCAAAAAGATATTACGATTTACCAGCTATAAAAAAAGAAGCCAACTTATATGCAAAATGGCAGCACAGCTGGGCTAGTAATTTTAGCAGCTACATAGATCTTCAATATAGAAATGTAAGACACCAAATGGATGGATTTCAAAACAATCCAACCCTTAATATCAATAGAAGTTTTGGATTTTTTAATCCTAAAATTGGATACCAATTCAATAAAAATGGATGGGTGCATTATGCAAGCTTTGCCCTAGGACACAAAGAACCCAACAGAGATGATTTTGAAGTGGGCGCGGCAACACAACCTAAACCTGAAAGACTACAAGATCTAGAAATAGGCATTGAAAAAAGAAATAAAAAAACAACCTGGAGTGCAAACTTTTATTACATGCACTACAAAGATCAGTTGGTATTAACCGGTAAAATTAATGATGTAGGTGCATACACCAGAATGAATGTACCTAACTCTTACAGACTTGGTATTGAGCTCATGAATACAACGATACTCACTAGTAAATTACAATTGTCTAGCAACCTAACACTTAGCAGAAATAAAATAAAATCTTTTACGGAGTTTATTGACAACTATGATACGGGTAATCAGGATGCCATTACTAGAAAAAATACTGATATTGCTTTTTCACCAAATTTTATTGCTGCTGCTACCCTAGCCTATAAGCCAGTTAAACAGTGTACCATAGAACTACAAACAAAATGGGTAGGAAAACAATATCTAGACAATAGTTCTTTACAAGAAAGAACATTAGACGCATTTGCCAATCAGGACATTAGCGCAAGCTACGAGTTTGCTAAAAAAGCAAATCGTTCATTCCTATTAACAGCAAGGATTAACAATATTACCAATCAAAAATATGTACCAAATGGTTATAGCTACGCATACGTGTATGGAGGTGAAACCATTACAGCAAATGGCTATTATCCAATGGCAACCATCAATTATTTAATTGGAATTACAATAAAATTCTAGCATTTTTCTTTCCAGGCAAGCATGCCACCTGTTACGTTTACCACGTCTGTAAAGCCCATGGTTTCTAGCAGTAAGCATGCTTGCCCACTTCTATTACCACTTCTACAATAGAAGTAAATTTTTTGATTTTTAAGTTCTTCGATGTCATCTATTTGCATGCTTTGAACATGGCCAAGTGGCAATAACAATCCACCAATATTAAATTCGGCGTGCTCATGTGGCTCACGCACATCTACTAAATTAATTTTTTCGCCAGCGTCAAGGATTTCTTTGAGTGCTTCTACAGTAATTGTTTGCATATGAAAATGATTTAATTTTTAATGGATGGACCGCTAATTGAATCTTTAGGCGGTGGCGTATTACTTAAATACAAATCTACGAGTTGCCCTTGTCTAATTTTATTAGGAATAGGCATGCCTGTTAAAGAATCTAGTTTTGTAGATAAATAACCAGGTGTTTGTCTAAACACAAAAGAAGCAGCAGAGTCTTTGATAGTCTCCAAAGACAACACAGATCCAACATTTATGCGCTGTAACGATAACTGATTTAGTGCTTCGGTATAGGTAAGGCCCACTAGGTTTGGCATATCGGTTTCTTCGCCACCAACTCCTGTTCCAATCACCAAACTAATAGTAGAACCCAGCGGAATTTTAACGCCTTGTGCAATGGGTACGCCATTAAAAAGTTGATCGAGTACGGCGTTACGCGCAAAATCAGGCTTGTATGTAACAGCGCCTAATTTTAATTGCAAACTTTGCAAATACAACTCAGCACTTTTTAGAGAAAAACCAACAAGCGATGGCATTTCAACCTGAGGAGGCACCATTCTGTTAATGGTTAAATAAATGGTTCGACCTGCTTTTACTACTTCATCCGCCTCTGGCGTTTGTCTGATAACAGCAAGTTTTGCAACACTATCAACATAAATAGAATCGAGTATCACCACTTCAAATCCTTCCTTTTCTAATTGTTGCTGAGCGGCAATAAAACTTTGACCTACCACAGAAGTTACTTTAGCTGTTTTACCATAACCGGTAATCCAACCTAGCGATAAAAAAAATACAATGAGTAAAAAAAATAAGAACCCAATACCAATAAGTATGTTTTGCCACAAAGGCTTTTGCACTATTTTTTGTATCAGGTTTTTCATGAACTATTAATTAAGCGATTCTTCTACGATAGAAGTATAAAAATCTTGAAGGCTAACACCCATGGCTTTTACTTGCTGTGGAATTACACTAGCAGCAGATTGACCCGGCACTGTGTTTACTTCCAACATATAAGGAAGGCCTTTTTGTTCGTTGTAAATAAAATCGATTCGCACCACACCTCTACAATTGAGCACTTCGTATACCCTTTTAGCAGCAGCTTCTAATTGAGACTGTATGGTCTCAGCAATTAAAGCAGGTGTTGTTTCAACACTCTTACCCTGGTACTTTGCTTCAAAATCAAAAAATTCGTTGGACGTTTCAATTTCAGTAATTGGTAATACCTGCAAAGCTCCCTTGGTTTTAAAAACACCAATGGTAAATTCTCTACCACTAATAAATTCTTCTACGAGTACTTGCGTATCTTCTTTAAAAGCCTTTTCTAAAGCGGGCGCTAGCGCATCAGCAGTAGTAACCTTACTCATACCAATACTACTTCCACCGTTGTTTGGTTTTACAAAAACAGGCAGTTGTAATTTGGCTAATATATTTTCTGGCGAAACGGGTGTGTGCTTAAATAAATGCATGGAGTTAGCAACAGATATGCCACCAAATGCAGCCACTGCAACCGTATATCGTTTGTTAAAAGTTAACGCAGAAGTAGCCGCATCGCAACTGGTATACGGCAGCCCTAACATGTCAAAATAGCCTTGCAATTTTCCATCTTCTCCGGGCGTTCCATGAATACATAAAAGCACCACATCAAAATTAATTTTGCTACCACTATCCGTAATAGAAAAATCATCTCTATTAACTTTTTGAGGCGCCTCATTTTCTGGCGTGTACCACCAACCTGACGGGTTGATATCTATTTGATATACTTCAAATTTATTTCGGTCTAGATTACCGTTAACAGTAACAGCACTCTTATAACTAATTTGCGCTTCACCACTTAATCCACCGGTAACAAGTGCTACTTTTTTTTTCATAAACCCTATTGAATTAAAAGAAAATTAGAGGTGTAGCTTGTCTTTTTTAGAAAGCAATTCTTCTACCGTTTCTTTGTACAACTCATCAGGTACACAACAATCTACAGGACAAACCGCAGCACATTGTGGTTCTTCATGAAAACCTTGACACTCGGTACATTTGTTAGGGGTAATATAATAGGTATCTACACTGATTGGAGAAAGTCTAGCATCTGTTGCAACAGCACTACCATCCATTAATGTAAAACTCCCTTTTACAGAAGTTCCATCGGCGATGGCCCACTCTACCCCACCTTCGTAAATTGCGTTATTTGGACACTCGGGTTCACATGCCCCGCAGTTGATACATTCGTCTGTAATTTTAATAGCCATATTAAATGGTTTTGTTTGGGTTACTGAATTTACATTTGCAGTATCAAAAATACGGCCGACAAATGATTTTACAAGAACGAATTGAAATACTTAACAAATTAAGTGCCTATATGGCCGGTAATGAGCCAGAATGGGCCTTAGCAAAGGAAAGAGCTGCCCGTGAAAACCCCTGGTTTGCCCACGAATTCATTGAAAAAGCCGTGAATTCGATCACAAATAGCTTTTTAGACCCCCAATTATTAACAGATTGGGCTGCAAAATATGGGGTTCCCGCCCAGCAAAGCCAGCCTAAAAAAGTGGGTTTGGTAATGGCCGGCAATATCCCGCTTGTTGGTTTTCACGACTTTTTATCGGTTTTTATTTCGGGGCATATCGCTGTTATTAAGCCCTCTTCAAAAGATGAAATTTTAATAAAACATATTGTCTCGGAACTTATTAAAATGGATGCGCGTGTTTCTAGTATCGTATTTTTTGCTCCACAACTATCTGGACTTGATGCATACATCGCAACGGGAAGTAATAATAGCAGCCGGTATTTTGATTATTATTTTGGCAAATTTCCAAATATTATAAGACGCAATAGAACATCTGTAGCTGTTATTGATGGCACGGAATCAGCCGAAGAACTTGATTTATTAGCTGATGATATGCAAACGTATTTTGGACTTGGTTGCCGTAATGTTACGCAGTTATATGTACCTGCCAACTATGATTTTATTCCACTATTAACGGCGCTAAAAAAATACGAGTACTACCTAGATTTTCATAAGTACAAGCATAATTATGACTACCATTTGGCACTCCTAATTATGGGCAATAAATATTATATGAATAATGATTCGCTCGTTTTTGCCGAAAATGAAAGCCCATTTTCGCCGGTGAGTCAGGTACATTATCAGTTTTACGCAGAGCCTGAACAACTCAGTCATTTAGCTCAAAATACCGATATCCAGTGCATTGTGGGTCATGGCTATATACCTTTTGGAAGTGCCCAGGCGCCAAGTTTAACAGATTATGCCGATGGCACAGACACACTGGCATTTTTGCAGACTTTGTAAACCCCGGCGTAAAAAATTTGTTAAATAAGACAGATGGTACACAGACAAACTTGCAGCTTTGTTTATTTGTACCACAAAGGCATGTAATTTGTAGAACTTTAAAAAAAATGTAACGATGAATATGAATTTCAAAACTATGGCCGCGGTGGTAGCCATTAGCGCCACAACTGCTATTGTAAGTGTTTGGGGAGTAAGCAAATTCAATGCATACCAACAAGCAGGTATTCAAGACCCGGGCAAATTACCTTTTAATTATGTGGGATTTAATAACAACAATGCACCTGGCGTTGCTGTAGACTTTACCCCTGCTGCAACTACGGCAGTTCCAGCTGTAGTGCACATTAAAACTAAAATAAAAGAAAAACAAATTAGCGGTGGAGGTTCACGTGGAAGAAATCCATTTTCCGATTTCTTTGGTGACGACTTTGGTGACGTTTTTGGCGGCGGTCCTCGCGTTATGCCGGAGCAGCGTGCAAGTGGCAGTGGTGTGATTATTACAGAAGACGGCTACATTGTAACCAACAACCACGTGATTGATGGTTCTGATGAAATCAATGTAACACTCGGCAATAAAAAATCTTATAAAGCAACATTAATAGGTGCAGACCCAAGTACAGATATTGCTGTTATTAAAATAGAAGCAAAGGGACTACCTTATTTAATGTATGGCAATAGTGATGAAGCCAAACTCGGTCAATGGGTATTAGCCGTTGGCTATCCGCTAAGTTTAGACGCTACTGTTACAGCAGGTATCATTAGTGCAAAATCAAGATCTATCGATATCAATAGAAAACAAAGTGATAGACCTGTAGAATCATTTATTCAAACAGATGCTGCCGTTAATCCAGGTAACAGTGGTGGCGCACTCGTTAATACTACTGGTGAACTCATTGGTATTAACTCTGCCATAGCATCCCCTACTGGTACTTATGCTGGTTATTCTTACGCAATCCCAGTTAACATTGTAAAAAAGGTAGTAACTGATATTGTAAAATTTGGAACTGTGCAACGTGCTTACATTGGTATTAACTTTTTACCAGAAAATGTTACAGACGAACAAAAACTAGCGTACGAAAAAGAATTTGGCATTAGCATCAAAGAAGGAGAAGGTGTATTTGTAACAGATGTTCCGGCAAATGGTGCAGCTGCCATAGCAGGCATAAAAAAATATGATATCATCACAAAAATTGATGGTGTAAACATTACCTCTGGCCCAGAATTACAAGAACAAGTAGCCAAGCGAAAGCCAGGAGACAAAGTAAGTTTAACCTACAAGAGAGCAGGTAAAGAAAATACGGTTACCCTTACTTTAAAAAACAAAGTAGGCAATACGGATATCGTTAAAAACACTTCCATCATCGAAAAATTAGGTGGCACATTTGAAAACCTTGATAAAAAAGTAGCAACAGCCAACGAAGTAGAAGGTGGCGTGGTGGTAAAAAAAGTAGGCGAAGGATTACTCAAGAAAAGTAGAATGCAAGATGGGTTTGTAATTATCAGCGTTAACGGATCCGAAGTAAAAAGCCTTGAAGAATTAAAAGAAATATTAGCTAAAATAAAATCTGGTGTTGTAAGACTCGAAGGATTTTATCCTGGATTTGAAGGTAGCTATACCTACCCGCTAAACCTTAGTGAGGAATAAGCTGGTACACCAAATATTCACCAGCCTGTAGTTCAAATTTTTCTTGACCTGAAAATGAAAACCGAAGGCCCGAAAATGTTTGTTCGAAAGTTCCAGACAGCAAAGGATGGCTAATTTCAAAAGCCAACCTATTATGCTCCGAAATATTGAGAAGCACCAAAACAACATTGTTTTGGTGCTTTTTTATAAAGCCTATAATACTATTGGGGTATGATGTTTGAAGCATTTGATTTTGACCAAATACAACAGCATCATTTTGTGTACGAAGACTTAAAAGCGACTTATAAAAACCATGTAGTGCTGGTTGTTTTGTTTGCAGCAACCATGCCAGTTCATCTTTTTCAAAAAATGACAAACGCTTGTGGTTGGGAATTTCTTGACCACTATATACAAGTGGCAAGCCACCCCAAGTAGCCGTAAATACAGCCCATGCTTTAGCTGTTACACCATATTTTTCATACTCCGATCCGTTCCAACTATTTTCATCATGATTGGATGTAAAAAATAACTTTTGGGTATTTGATCCTTCGCTGGCATAGCGTTCAAGCTGTTCCATAACCGGATTTAAACTCGGTTCATGCCTATTAATAGAACCAGTTGCATGCATAAATGACCATGCGTATGTAGTATCAAATGCTTCAAAATAACGAACATCTTCACACTCTGCTAACCAATAGAGCAGCTTAACTGCATCTAGTGATTGTCTTGCCTCTATCCAAAAATCAAGCGGCACCAAATGCGCCATATCGCATCTAAAACCATCTATACCAGCAGTATCTACCCAGTAACGCATCGCATCAATCATAGCCGTGCGCATATCCTGGTTATCATAATTTAAATCAATAACATCAATCCATCCGTTGCGCTCTGTAAAATTTCCGTGACTGTCTTGTATGTAAAAGTTTGGATTGGATTTTGTCCAAACATGATCCTGACCGGTATGATTGGCAACCCAATCAATAATTACTTTCATACCAAGTTCGTGCGCCGCTTGTACAACTGCAATAAAATCTTGTTCGGATCCAAACTCATCATTAATGGCCGTATAATTACTACAGGCATAATAACTACCTAAAGTACCTAGCCTTCCTTTTAAACTGATGGGTGTAATGGGCATGAACCACAAAACGGTTACGCCCATATCTGCTAGTCTTGGAAGATGCGCTGCAAAGGAAGCCAATGTCCCCTCTTTGGTATACTGCCTCACATTCACTTCATAAATATTTGCGCAGAGCGCCCAAGAAACAGTATTAAATGGCATGTATTCGAAATTTAGAAAACAAAATAGATAAAAGAAATACGAACACAGCACCAATTACATTAAGCCACAAAAATCCAATGCCAACAATATTATACTTGTCCAATAAAAAACAAATTATCACAAATATTTCTCCTACAATAGCCGCCCAAAACACAGCGGTACCGCCTACTTTTTTAGCATAAAATGCGACTAAAAAAATTCCTAAAATAACACCATAAAATAAAGAGCCTAGTACATTAACGGCTTCTATCAAGCTCCCCATACCCGTTGCAAACTGTGCCGTTAAAATGCAAAAAACACCCCAAGCCAAAGTGTACCATTTAGACGTTTTATAATCTGTGGCAGATTGCGCGAGCGTTGTTCCATCAATTGATTTTGAACGGTACCTTAAATGAAAATCGATAACAGTGCAAGAGGCAAGTGAATTAAGTGCCGCTGCAATAGAACCCCATGCCGCTAAAAATATAACGGCTATTAATAAACCTATGAGTCCTACGGGTAAATAATCAACTACAAAACGTAAAAAAATATAGTTGGTATCATTAACGTCTGCTCCTGGGACAGCAGTTGCAATGACTTGTTTATAATTTTTTTGTAGTGCTGTTAATGATGCAGTGCCTTTTTGAATTTTATTTTCTAGCGCTGTATCTGTTTTTTTAGTTTGTACAAGCACCGTATTGAGTTCTAATTGTTTAGCCTGCGCTACCTTAAACTGATCTTGAATGGCAGCCAATGAATCTTTGTAAGGTGTAGACCAGGCTTTGGTTTCAACGGTTCTATTAAAAAATATAGGAGACTCTTTAAATTGATAAAACGTAAATAGTAAAACCCCTAATAACAATATTAAAAACTGCATGGGTATTTTTACTACGCCATTTAGCAGGAGCCCTAATTTACTTTCTTTGTCATTTTTTGCAGTGATATACCTACCTACTTGTGACTGGTCGGTACCAAAATAAGAGAGCGCTAAAAAAAAGCCACCAATGGTTCCACTAATAATATTATACCGGTCTTTAAAATCAAATCCACTACCCGTATTACCTGTTGTAATGACATTTAATTTACCGGACACTTCGCCAACTTTTATTGCATCCAAAAATCCGAGACCATCCGGTAGCAGGTGCACCAAATAATAACCCGACACCACCATGCCAATAAATATAATTATAAATTGTAGCTGCTGGGTATAAGCAACTGCTTTAGATCCACCACTAACGGTATATAAAGTGAGCATCCCGCCCATCGCAATATTGGTCCAATAAATATCCCATCCTAGCAGTGATGACAAAATAATAGATGGCGCATAAATACTAATACCTGTAGAAAGTCCACGAGATAATAAAAACAAAAAAGAAGTAAAAGTTCTGGTTTTTAAATCGAAGCGCTGCTCTAAAAATTCGTAGGCAGTAAATATTTTTAATTTACTAAACACCGGCACAAACCACACCACAATAACAATCATGGCAAGCGGTAGGCCAAAATAATATTGCACAAAACGCATACCATCGGTGTAGGCCTGACCAGGTGCCGATAAAAAAGTAATAGCACTGGCCTGTGTACCCATAATACCCAGTAGTACCAAATACCATGGCATAGAACGGTTACTTAAAAAGTAGCCTTCCAAATTTTTTGTAGCATTACTTTTATACAAACCATAAGAAATAATAAGTATAAACGTAACCACCAAAACAACCCAATCAATCAATGACATACCATTATCGTTTTGGTAAAGCAATTAAGTTCGCTAATAATTTATACGCGCCAGAAACACCTGCTGGTAGTTGTCTAAAAAGTGCTAGGCTCACATAAGCAAAATTACCTTTCCCATATGAACAGGTAATTAAAGACCCATTAGATGATTTTTCATATTTATCATGCATGGAAAGTGGCGCCCTATAACGGGCGTCTATTGCTGTCGCCTGATAGGTACTTCGCTCCTGAATCCACCCTTCAAAATCAGTGGCAGTTATTACATTGGGTGATTGCAAAACAGGATGCGATGGAACCTCAAATACCACTTCTGCATTTTCTTCGGTAACCCTTGATCCACCACTAATTGTAAAGGGATAAGGCCCAATTGTGGGTGCTAGTCCATTTGCTCCCGTACGGTTGTATTGTACAATTAAATTACCGCCTTTCTCCACGTATTGTAGTAAGGCTTGATACCCCTCATTTAAAAATGCATTTACATTATACGCTCTAACACCTGTAACAACTGCATCAAAACCGGCCAAATACTCGGGTGTACAATTTGCCGCTGTAATTTTTTCTACTCGGTATCCGAGTTGCACAAGCGCCTCTTCTGTAAAATCTCCAGAACCGGCAATATAGCCTATTCTAGACCCCTTTACACGAATTGGCACATCTACCAATTTAACAAGGTCTTGGGTTAAATAATGTGTATTAGGTATATGATCGTAGGTTATTTTTTGAACATGTTCACTATAAGTTTGCGTTCCTGCTGTATTTGTAATGGCAACAGATGCATGAAGTGAACCTACCGGTTTAGCCTGATTATAATAGGCAGCTAGTGGCAGTTCAATGGTATTTATTTTTGTAATTTTAAATGCCGTATCAATACTTTTTTGATACACTTGTTTGCCTAGTTTTTGATCGAGTAAACTGTATTGAACCTTTGCTTCTCCTCTTTTATTTTGATTGGACAACACCGTAAGTTGTAGCGGTGTTACTTGGTATTTTTTTCCTTTTTCTGAAACTACATTTGTTAAAACCACAGTAGGCTTTACAACGAGCTCGTATGGTGGAATAAGAATAAATGGCTGCACACATTCACCTTTAACAAGATCTACATACTTATATTGCACGGGCCTCGTCATTGTAAAAACAACCCCTTCAATGTTACAATTAAACTGAACAGATAAAGTAGGATCATTCCACGGCTTACCTAACACCTCGTTGTTTGAAACTTCAAACATACCATCGGTTTTTTTGGGATCTTGTAACCAGTAGGGTTGAAATTGATTTTTTGCAACTATTGGAACCAGGCTTACCGTGAAATTGTAATTTTTATTTTGAATCAATTGTTGTCCAACCTGCTTTTTAAATGATTGATTGGTTACAATAATATTTTCTAAAGTAACACCAGCAGTAGACCTGTTATTAATTGCACAAGTAAAACTAACCGTATCGCCTTGAACCGCTTTTTCAGAAACTGTAATTGCCTCCAAAAACAAACCCGCTGCTGCTTCAATAATTTGTTGAACAGCTTGCAACTTATGAGACTTCCACACCGATTCAGGTAATGCTTTTATTTGTTTATAAATACCAACAAGTATAGGTAGTGATAGTGCCGGCTGCAAAGGATTGTATGCGGCAATGGCAGCATCAATCGATGCTGAAATACCGCTTGCATGTTGCCCAAGCCTGGTCCAATCAAGTGTAACTCCATCTAGTAAACTTTGCGAAGGTGCTTCTCCTAAAATGGTGGTAAAATATTCTAGCACTTCTCCTTTTCGGCGAGGCCTTCCTTCGCCCTGGCTTTTATGCATACTGCGCGCCTCACCTCCTATTTCTCCATAGCTTTTTCCTTCTAGCGCATTATAAACGCCTACATCAATTTTAAATTGATCGTTGCTTGTTGTGTTGGCGCCTCCAAAATTAAACGTATTCCAAAGTAGCCTTTTTGCCTGCCAAATAGTAACACCATTTGTTAGTTGATCCGGAAATTGACTAGGATCTGCTGCTGCAATAAATGCCTCTCTCGCAATTTGTGCAGAAGCACTGTGATGACCATGGCCTGCGCGCGCATCCGGAGGAAAGCGCGCAATAATTACATCTGGCTTGTAATTACGAATTACCCAAACGGCGTCTGCTAAAACTTTTTTACGGTCCCATACCTGAAGGGCTTCATCCATACTTTTACTAAATCCAAATTCGTAGGCACTGGTAAAATATTGTTCGGCACCATCAATTTCTCTGGCCGCTAGTAATTCTTTGGTTCGAATCATCCCAAGTTCTATACCCTGTTCTGGCCCAATTAAATTTTGACCGCCATCACCTCTTGTTAAACTTAAATATCCTGTACGGTACATTTTTTCTTTGGCCAAATAGGGTAAAAAGCTATTATTTTCATCGTCGGGGTGAGCAGCAATATATAATACTGAACCTAATACTTGCAGTTTTCTCAAAGACTGCAAAATAGAAGCACTTGATAATACGCCACCATTGTTTTGACTTACTTGCTGCGCAATTAGGTTACTAGTAAAAAACTGTAATCCCAAAGAAATGAGCAGGGCAAAAAAGTAAGATTTTTTCATAGCTATTAACTGACCTTGATGGACGGACATTTAAATCATGTACGGTTTGTTAAACAATGCGTGAATGTAACAAAAAATGGCCCAGATTTAACCAAAAATTGAGTAATTTTCAACCATGAAATCAACAATCTTTACCCTCCTCTTATTTTGTATCTGCAGTAGCGTTATTGGGCAATATGAAAATGCTATTGTTGGTCCTACAAAAGCAGTAAATCCATATCAGTATAGCGTTGTAAAATCTGGTACTTTTAATAGAGCCAGTGTATCAAGCGCACACCCGCTTGCAAGTATGGTAGGTGCCGAAATTATGAAGCAAGGTGGTAATGCATTTGATGCAACCATTGCTACCCAATTTGCACTTGCAGTTGTTTATCCAGGTGCAGGTAATATTGGCGGTGGCGGATTTACACTTGCCAGAAAAAAAGATGGTACCCTTATTGGAATCGAATATAGAGAAGCGGCACCTGCAAAAGCAGGTAGAGACATGTATTTAGATGCTGCTGGAAATGCACAAGACGCCCTCTCTCAAAATGGACATTTGGCATCTGGCGTACCAGGTACAGTGGCCGGTATTTTTGCCACTTACGCACACGCTAAACTTCCGTTTGCAATACTTATTCAACCTGCCATTGATTTAGCTCGATATGGTTTTGTGATCACAGAAAAAGAAGCCTCAAGTTTAAATGGAACAAAAAAAGATTTTATACAATATTCTACGAGGCCTTCTGCATTTGTTAAAGAAACAAAATGGAAAGTTGGAGATACGCTTATTCAAGTAGCACTTGCGAATACCCTTGCAAGAATACAAAAAGAGGGCGCCAAAGGATTTTACGAAGGTGAAACCGCAGCACTTATTGTTGAAGAAATGAAAAGAGGTGGCGGTATCATTTCACTAGAAGATTTAAAACAATACAAAGCAAAATCAAGAACACCGATTGTGTTTAATTACAGAGGATACGATGTCATTAGTTTTGCGCCTCCAAGTAGTGGCGGTATTTTAATTGGTCAGATGCTTAAAATGATTGAACCATTTAATGTTCAAAAAATGGGCTTTCAAACACCAACATCGGTACAACTCATGATTGAAGCAGAGCGCCGTGCATACGCAGATAGAGCTGCACATATTGGAGATCCTGATTTTTATAAAGTACCGCAAAAAACACTACTAAGTAGCGCCTATATCAAAAATAGAATGTTGGATTATAAGCCAGGCATTGCAGGGTCAAGCGAGCAAATCGGAGCTGGCGTTGCACCAACCTCCGAAGAAACAACACACTTTAGTGTTATTGACCCAGAAGGTAATATGGTTGCTGTAACGACAACGCTTAATGGAGGTTATGGTAACAGAACCGTTGTAGGCGACGCTGGTTTTATTTTAAACAATGAAATGGATGACTTTAGTGCTAAACCAGGTAGCCCCAATATGTATGGCGCTATTGGTGGAGAAGCTAACTCAATTGCTCCCTATAAGCGTATGTTAAGTTCCATGACGCCAACGCTTTTAACAAAAAACAAAAAGCCATTTTTAACTATTGGTACACCAGGAGGTACTACTATACCTACTTCAGTGTTTCAAGCCATTGTTAATCTCGTTGATTTTAACATGAGCTTAGAAGATGCCATTAACAGTCCAAAATTTCATCACCAGTGGCTCCCAGATGAGGTAAGCATCGAAAAAACATTTAACCAGAATACCAAAACTGAACTTGAAAAAATGGGCTATCGCGTAAAAAGCAGGGGCAGTATTGGCAGAACCGAAGGTATCCTTATTGGACCTACCGGAAAAAGGATTACAGTTGCCGACAAAAGAGGTGATGACGCTGTAGCAGGATTCTAATCATTGATATCTGAATAATCAAGAAGCTGAAAAGAAAATTAAAAATAACTAGAAATATTTTACTCGCTTTTATTGCGGGTATCTTTTTGGTGCTCCTACTTTTAAATACCAGTCCGGTTCAAAACTATATTGCACAAAAAATCACTGCTTCGATTTCCAAAAAAATTGGTGCAGAAGTTAGCCTCAAAAAAGTTTCTATTTCACCATTTAATAAACTAAATATTGAGGGGGTTTTAATTCGAGATCAAAATAAGGACACCCTCCTATTTGCCAACCTGTGTAAAATCAGAATTACAGATTGGTTTTTCTTGAAAGAAAATGTAACACTAAGCTATATTGGCATAGAAGATGCAGTTATCAAAACAAACAGAAAAACAAAAAACTGGAATTACGATTTTATTACCACTTATTTTAAAAACAATGATACCACTAGTAAAAGTGGTCGTACGCAATACGATATCAAAAAAATTGATTTAAAATCTATACGCTTCGAACAAAATGATCAGTGGACAGGATCCTATATAAAAGCAGGTATCGTAAGCTTAGTAGCTGATTGCAAAAAAATAAATACCACAACCGGGTTCATTAAATTAGGGACTGTTAGCCTCGATCAACCTTCTTTTGTAATGAAAGTAATTCCTGCGTTACAACCTAAAAATACCAAAGAAGTAAAAACACCTGCTACAAAACCCAGCACACTCAATATCAATGCAGATGAAATTACTATTAGCAAAGGGGGCCTTGCCATTGATAGTGATTTTGAAAAACCATACCCGAATTTTGACGGTGCACATCTTAACTTTTTTGGCATCAATGCTTCCATCAAAAATATTTTTGTATCAGAAAAAGAAATAAAAGCAGGCATTACGCTTTCTGCCAAAGAAAGATCTGGACTTGTTGTAAAAAAATTAAATACTTCATTTACGTTTAATCCAAACATCATGGAGTTTGCCAATTTAGACCTTCAAACCAACAGGTCTCGTATTGGCAACTACTATGCTATGAAATTTACAAACTTTGATAAAGACTTTAGCAAATACATCTCTAATGTTGTAATGGTTGCGCGTATCAAAGAATCCACTGTTCACACAGACGATATTGCATTTTTTGCCCCTTCCATGTCTATGTTTAAAACAAAGGCGCTACTTTCTGGTAATTACAAAGGGACTGTTGAGGATTTTACTGTCAATCAACTTCAATTAAGAACTGGAACGAACAGTGTGTTGACGGGTACATTTTCAATGAAGGGTTTACCAGCAATCGAAAGCACACAAATTACTTTACAACAGGGTTTTGCGCAAAGCAACTATAAAGACCTAGCCCAGTTTATTCCAAGCATTCAAAATATTAAAAGCCCAAGTTTTGCTTCCTTGGGTACCATTTTGTATAGAGGAGATTTTACAGGGACAGCCTTTGACTTTGTAACCAAAGGAGTATTTAGTACCGCACTGGGCGGGATCTCTACAGATATCAACTTAAAACTACCCTTACAAGGAGAGTCTAGCTACAAGGGGAAACTAGAAACTGTCGCATTTAATTTGGGTAAATTCACGAACAATACCGATATAGGCACTATAGACTTTAAAGGTAGCATCGAAGGCAGCAGCTTTGATATTGAAAAACTAAAAACAAGTATTAGTGGAGATATAAGAGCTATTGAGTACAAAAACTACAATTATAAAAGCATCGTAACAAATGGAACATTCCAGAAAAAATATTTTAGTGGCGATATTATTATCAACGACCCTAACTTAAATTTCACGAGCTCTGTAGAAATTAATTTCAATCAAAATATACCCGCCTTTAATATTGTAGGCGACTTAGCTTACTCAAATTTAAAAGCCCTTAAACTCTATCCAAAATTTATTGAAATAACGGGCTTACTAGACGCCAATTTTACAGGAAGCAACTTAGACAACTTTTTAGGAAATGCTAAATTTTTAAACGCCAACATCAATGATTCAACCACCAAATTAACGTTTGATTCACTAGCCCTTCAGGCTTCAATGATTGGAAAAGAAAAACTAATCACTTTAAAAAGTAACGATTTTAATGCAAGCATTAATGGACAATTTAATGTTGCCGACTTACCAAAAAGTATTCAATCTTTTTTACACCACTACTACCCTAATTATATAGAGGCGCCCGGCAAACTCAGTGCAGACCAGAACTTTACCATTAAAGCAAATGCAAATTATATAGACCCCTATATTAGTTTATACAATAAAAACTGGAGTGGATTTAATGATCTCTCATTTGAAGGAACGATAAATACCAAAACCTATCAATTAAGTGCAACCGCAAATATCCCTTATGGGAAAATCAATGACTATGCTATAACAGGCGCTAGCATTAAAGCCAAAGGAGACAAAAACAACCTCAGCTTATTAACCAATATTGACAATTTTGGGATTGGAGATAGTATTCGTTTTCCCAATTCTATCATTTCGATAGATTCGAAAAATGATAAATCAATTGTTCAAGTAAAAACCAGTGCATCGAGCAATTTAAATGACGCCAATTTAGAAGCAGAGGTATACACTTTACAAGACGGCCTTCGCATACAGTGGAAGCCATCTAATTTTACCCTGAACAATAAAAAATGGACCCTCGAAAAAGAGGGCGAACTGGTACTTCGAAAAAACTTTGTACAAGCTAGTAATGTAAAATTTGTGCAAGGAACGCAAGAAATACTCATTCAAACCGAAGAAGAGGACGGAGGAAATACCAATCAACTAAACATAAAGCTCAATAACCTTGTCATTGGCGACATTACAAATTTGATGATTCAGCAACCACGTTTTGAAGGCATTGCCAATGGAAATATTACACTAAAAAACATTTTTTCTGATTTAAAAGCAGATGCAAGAATTAATACCAGTCAGTTACGTGTAGACAATGACTCGGTAGGACTTGTAAATATTACTGCTGGTTACGATGCAAAAACAGGCAACCTTCCATTTTTAGTAGTATCTGATAATAAAGATTATAAAATACGTGCCAACGGCTTTTATAACCTCTCGGATAGCGCACAGCAACCACTCTACACCAATATTCAATTAAACGATACCCGCATCAATTTTGTAGAACAGTTCTTAACAGGTATTTTTTCTGATGTAGATGGAAGGGCTACTGGACAGTTAAGCATACAAGGCAATCCATCAAGCCCCTCACTTTTAGGCAATGTACTTGTGAAAAATGCAAACTTAAAAGTTGATTACACACAGGTTGATTACAAAATAGACAGCTTACGTATTCAATTTTTAGAAGACGGCATTGACTTTGGAAAATTTACCATAAAAGACAAATACAACAAGAAAGCAACCGGTTCCGGCAAACTGTATGAAAAGCAGTTTCAAAATATGGCTTTTGATTTTGATGTTAATACCAATAATTTACTCCTTTTAGATACCAAGGCAAAAGACAACTCACTATTTTATGGTAATGCAATAGGTAAGGCCAGTTTTAGCTTTAAAGGACCTTCTACCAATTCAAAAATTACACTAATAGCAGAATCTACAGATAGCTCCCATATTGTTTTGCCCAACGCTGTTTCTAAAGAATCGGCTTCAGCAGATTTTATTACCTACAAAAAGTACGGTACCGAAATTCAATCAGAAAATAAAACCTCCGATTTTAATTTACTCGTAGACCTAGATCTAACTGCAAACAACAAAGCAGCCATTGATGTTATTTTAGATGATGTATCTGGTGATATCATTAAAGCAAATGGTAGTGGTAGACTAAAAATTAGATCTGGCACTACAGAGCCGCTTACCATTAGAGGTCGCTACAATATTGATAAAGGAAATTATGATTTTAGCTTTCAGTCGCTCATTAAAAAGCCTTTTGTACTAATACCCAATAAAGGAAATTATATCGAATGGACAGGCGACCCAAACAAAGCAAATATTAAAATTGATGCTCAGTATACTGCAGAGCAAGTGGCCTTATATGATTTAGTAGGTAACTTAAATATGAGTGGTGCTGTTAAAGGATACCGCGGCCCTGTATATGTGGTTGCACAGCTTAGAGATAAGTTAACAAAGCCTACAATTAGCTTTAAACTAGATTTTCCACAAGGGAGTCCTATCAAAACAGACAATGAACTAGTACAATACTTAACCAGGCTAGAGCAAGACGATAATGAAATTCTAAAGCAGGTTTCATTTTTAATTGTGTTTAATTCCTTTGCTCCTCCTACTATTGGAAATGGAGGCAATGGTAATGCCAACACCATGTTTGCCACCATTGGCGTAAATACACTATCTCAAATATTAACCAAAGAGATCAATAAAATGTTCTCTAACATGCTTTATAAGCTTACTGGTGACAAGAGTTTAAGATTTGATGTGGGAACCTCTTTATATAGCAATGCCGATCTTTTAGGAGCTGCTTCCGGCATCAATACCACAGCATCTAATACAGGCATCAACAGATCCCGTGTAAATTTTAAAGTAGGTAAAAGCTTTTTTGAAGATAAAATTGTTGTGACTTTTGGTGGTGACTTAGATTTTAACTTGAGTAATTCATCGAGTGTTAAAAATGGCAACTTGCAATGGCTTCCCGATTTAAATATTGAATTCATTCTTACCCAAGACCGTAAATTAAGGGCTATCTTATTTAATAAAAACAGCTTGGACATTAGCGGATCTAGCTTTGGTAGACGCAACCGTTTTGGTGCCAGTATTTCTTACAGAAGAGATTTTGAAAAACTATTCTAGGGTGTTTGGGGTAATGCAGTTGTTGGCAATTTGATACAATTATGCAGGCGGTAAACTAAAAAATACCTTACCACAACACCACCTCTTACTTGATTGATTATTTGTGGCGCATCTATAGTTTTAAAATAACTACCGTAGGCATTAGCAACATCAAATGGCACATTAGAAGGCACAATACAATATGCATCGGCGCCAAGTGCTAAGGCAGGACGCTCGTTGTTTAACCATGCAAACTTATGAATGTCTTGTAGTGGCCCTACACCAATAAGTGGCAGCCCAGTTGTACGCGCCGTATAAAATTCTAGATGACCCGCCGGGAACCATTTGCCTATAATAATAGAAGGCGCTTTACCCATCACATGGTTGGATTGATCCTGAGCTGCGATGGTTTTAAAAGAGGTACTAAAATCTTTCCACCCACTTAAATCAAGTGTAGGACAATATTCGCCTAAATTATTTTTTTGTTGACTACCAAAATTGCCTGGATATTTTTGTACGATAACAACCAGTACTAGTAAAATCGTAAACACCAATGCCAGTGCAGTTCTAACAAAATAGACTGGCCAGTTTTGTTTTTTTTGATCGATATAAATACCAGCAAGTATCATTAATGGAATAAATGCAGGGCCTGACCAGTGAGGAAGCGTAGGATTAAATAGCGCTACCATCCAAAAAATAAAAATGAGTGGAAGGCTCATCCATAATAACCAACGGCCAATATTTTTATGTTGAAATGAAATGTTTTTATACGTCATTATAGAAGCGATCATCAAAATATAAACCAGTGGATTCTGGTACAAAAACTCACCTCCTATTTCAGTTATAAAACTAGCAATATTAATACCTGTATGTGTTACACGTTCCGAATGAAAACGGTACGTTATAAAATCGTAACTAATATTCCAGTAAACAATGGGAACCATGCAAAGTAGTGTAACAAATACAGCCAATATAAAGCCCCCACTAAATAAGCGCTTATAATTTGTAAACAATAAAAAAGCACCAACGCCTGCCCATAAAAATAATCCATGCACTTTAGAAAGTGTAGCGAGTCCAACAAGTAAGCCTAGTAATATCCAATAGCCAATTTGTTTTTTTGGATTTGCAAATAAGAGTAGCGACATTACATATAAGGAGGCTGTCCAAAAAATGAGTTGCGCACTATCCGGTAAAATAAAAAATCCAGCAATAAACCCGGTATATACACCTGCTTGATAAAGCAGTGCAGCATAAAATCCTGCCCTTTCGTTGGAGAGATGCGCCGTTGTTTTAAAAACTAAATAACAGCCAATACTAGCGCTAATAATAGCTCCTGATCGCATACTAAGTTCAGATACCCAGTGCATATTTAAAGTAGATGCACGAATTAAAAAACCTACAAGTGGTGGATGATCAAAATGATTAAAATCTAGTTGTAGTGCATAGGTCCAGTAATAAACTTCGTCATTGCCGAGTTCCAAAAATGGCGCTGCTATAATTTTAGCAATTGCAGCAAAAAAAATAAGTAGATATACTTTTTGAGAATACGTCTTTAACATAGTTAAGACAATTAAGCGCCTTTTTTAACAAACCACTCTACTGCTAATTGATAACCTTGTAAACCAAGTCCAACAATGGAACCAGTTGCCTTTGCAGATACGTGCGAAATTTTTCGGAAATCTTCTCTTGCATGTACATTACTAATATGTACTTCGATAACTGGCGTTGTAATGGCTGCTACGGTATCTCCTATCGCGACAGATGTATGGGTATAACCACCTGGATTAAATATAATACCAGTTGCCGTAAAACCAACACGCTGTAATTCGTTAATGAGTTCGCCTTCTACATTGGATTGAAAATATTCGAACTCAATGTTTGGATACTGCTTTACAAGTGCGTTATAACAATCATCAAAACTTGCAGTGCCATATACTTCTGGCTCTCTTTTACCCAACAAATTTAAATTGGGTCCGTTGATGATTGCTATTTTCATAACTAGGCCTTTGCTTTAATTAAATCAATAAAGTTATCAAACAAATAACGGCTGTCATGCGGGCCTGGTGTGCTTTCGGGGTGATATTGTACACTAAATGCAGGCTTGTTTTTTAAGCGAATGCCTTCAATAGAATTGTCGTTTAAGTTCACGTGCGTCACTTCTACATTCGGATGATTTTTTACGGCTTCAGGATCTACACCAAAACCATGGTTTTGCGTAGTAATTTCACACTGACCCGTAATAATATTTTTTACAGGATGGTTAAGTCCTCTATGACCGTGGTGCATTTTAAATGTTGGAATATCATTTGCAAGCGCGAGTAACTGATGTCCTAAACATATACCAAATACTGGTTTTTGTTCCTCTAAAACTTCTTTAACTGTGGCAATTGCGTAATCCATAGAAGCAGGATCACCAGGACCATTAGAAATAAAATATCCAGAAGGATTGAATTCTTTTAAACGGCTTAATGGTGTTTTTGCAGGGTGCACTCTAACATGCGCGCCTCTATCCACCAAGCATTGCAAAATATGTTGTTTAACACCAAAATCTAAAACCGCAACTTTAATATCAGCACCCGGATCACCCAATTCATATTCAGATTGAGTACTTACAGTGCTAGCTAATTCCAAACCATCCATGCTTGGCACGGCTGCTAATTTCTTTTTCAAGGATTCAATATCTAAATCATCAGAAGAAATAATACAGTTCATGGCACCCTTTTCTCTGATATGCGCCACAAGTGCACGGGTATCTAAATTATCAATGGCCACTAAATTATTGTTAACCAAATAGGTATTTAAATCGCCGTTGGCTAAAAGTCTGCTAAACTGCTCTTCTAAGTTACGTGCAATAAGGCCTCTAATTTTTACGGTACTGCTTTCTACGTCTGTATCTTTTACGCCATAGTTACCTATGTGTACATTGTTCATGATTAGAACCTGACCTGTGTAACTTGGGTCTGTAAATACCTCTTGGTAGCCTGTCATACCGGTATTAAAGCAAATTTCTCCGGTAGTTGTGCCTATTTTACCAAAAGCATAACCATGAAATACGTGACCGTCTGCGAGAATTAAAATTGCGGGCTTTTTGGCTTGAAGCGTCATTGGAATGCTATTTTTCGATTTATTTGATGGTACAAAAAAAGTTCAATTCTCTTGTATCTCCTTATTTTTTTTTACACATAAAAAAAGGCAAGACTAAAGCCTTGCCTTTTATATCATATTACCGTTTCAAATTATTCAGCTGCTTTATCAGTTGAAGAATCTGCGGTTGGCTCTACTGCTGCTTCTACTGCAGGCGTTTCAGCTACCACTTCTGCTTCGGCAACTTCAGCTTTTTTGCTGGTTGCACGGCTACGACGTGTTTTCTTAGCTGGTTCAGCAGCTGCGTTCACTGAATTACCATAGATTTCATTGAAATCTACTAATTCAATCATTGCTTTTTCTGCATTATCCCCCGGACGAATGCCCAATTTAAGGATACGTGTATAACCACCCGGACGACCTGCTACTTTAGGACCAACTACTGTAAAAAGTTCTTTTACAGCTGCTTTGTCTTGTAAGTAACCAAAAACAACTCTATGCTGGTGCATGATTGTTTCTTTGTTGTCGCTCTTTTTAGTTTTTGTAATTAACGGCTCTACGTATGTTCTTAAAGCTTTAGCTTTTGCTAAAGTTGTAACAATACGCTTGTGCGTAATTAACTGGCTAGCCAAGTTGGCTAACAATGCTTCCCTATGTGCTTTTTTACGGCCTAGGTTGTTGATTTTGTCTCCGTGACGCATGACATTTGTTTTTAATCCTTACACCGTGTCAGGAATTGTAAGGCGTGAATAATGGGCTA
>Ga0222712_10001935_pt1 | contig 24644 bp, 14 predicted proteins | sample C33_657DmetaG_FD_165043 | JGI IMG/M metagenome (GOLD analysis project Ga0222712, IMG submission 165043) | Estuarine water microbial communities from San Francisco Bay, California, United States - C33_657D | ecosystem: Environmental > Aquatic > Marine > Unclassified | place: USA: California... | reverse complement strand
GTGTTATTTTCTTTGGTAAAAACGCTTCGTCTATCTCCTGACGCTATCGGAAATCAATTGGGTGAAAAGTTGGTCACTGATTATCCTGAAATATTTACCTCTTTCAATATTATTAAAGGATTTTTAAATTTAACGGTAACAGACAATTATTGGATAACCTTACTCAATAAGAACTATGCAGATAGTTGTTTTGGAAAAAAAGCCTTGACGGGTAAAAAAGTGATGGTGGAATACTCTTCCCCTAACACCAACAAGCCTCTTCATCTTGGCCATTTGAGAAATAATTTTCTAGGATGGAGTGTTGCTGAAATTTTAAAGGCCAATGGACAAGAAGTGATTAAAAGCTGTATCGTTAATGATCGTGGAATTCATATTTGTAAAAGTATGATTGCTTGGCAATGGTATGCCAATGATGCAACTCCGCAATCTACCAATACAAAGGGAGACCATTTAGTTGGCGCCTATTATGTAAAATTTAATGATGTCTATAAGGAGCAGGTCGCAGCATTAATGGCTGATGGAAAAACAAAAGAAGCAGCAGAAAAAGAAGCTCCCATCATGAAGGCTACTCAACAAATGCTAGTAGATTGGGAAGAGGGAAAACCAGAAGTGATGGAGCTATGGAAAACTATGAATAGTTGGGTATATGCTGGTTTTGATACAACCTATCAAAAAATCGGTAGCGACTTTGATAAAACTTATTACGAGAGTAATACTTATTTATTAGGAAAAGATATTGTTCAACAAGGACTTGATAAAAAAGTATTTTTCAAAAAAGAAGATGGTAGTATTTGGATTGACCTTACAGCAGATGGACTTGATGAAAAAATAGTGCAGCGCAAAGATGGCACTTCGGTTTACATCACACAAGACATTGGTTTAGCCCTTCAAAAATATGAGCAGTTTAATATTGATCAAAGCATTTATGTAATTGGCAATGAGCAGAATTATCACATGAAAGTATTACAGTTAATCTGTAAAAAATTAGGCATGCCCAATGCTGAAAATATTTTTCATTTGAGTTATGGTATGGTAGAATTAACGAGTGGGAAAATGAAAAGTAGAGAAGGTACGGTAGTGGACGCTGATGAATTAGTAGATGAAATGATTGCCACTTCACAAAAACTTACAGAAGAGCTAGGAAAGGTGAAAGACTTTACATCAGAGGAATTGAAAGACCTTTATGATATCATTGGATTGGGCGCAATGAAATTTTATTTACTAAGGGTTGACCCTAAAAAAACAATGGTATTCAATCCAGAGGAAAGTATAGATTTCCATGGTTTTACTGGTCCCTTTGTTCAATATACTCATGCAAGAATAAAAAGTATTTTAAGAAAAGAATTAGGCAATGGAGAATCATCTAATTCAACCAATGAATTTAAAAGTCCCTTATTGCCATTAGAAAAAGCGGTAATCATTCAATTAGAACAATATCCAACTGCTTTAGAAGTAGCCTGTGAAGAGCATAACCCCTCTGTGATTGCTAATTATGTATTTAATCTAGCAAAAACATTTAACTCATTCTATACCGAACATTCTATCGGGAATGCAGAAACAATAGAGAAAAAATATCTTCGATTACAACTAGCTGCCATGACTGCCAATATTATAAAAAGTGGTATGCAATTAATGGGTATTCGAGTACCTGAAAGAATGTAAAAATGAAGGGTAAATAACCAAGATAAATTAGATTACTTCAACATTTTTTTCAAACCTTCGTTGAAATATAAAGGACTAAAACCCAATTCATTTTTTGCTTTATCAATTATAAAACCAGTTTTTGCTGGACGCTTTCCTGCTTGAATAAAAATAGCAGCACTCACTTTTTCAATCAAGGTTTTATCTAAATGCAAGTAATCGGCAGTAGCCAATGCCATATCGTAAGGACTCATTACCTCTTGGCCTGAAATATGATAGATTCCTGTAGCATTTTTTTGAATAGCCAGCAATATGCCTTTTGCTAAATCCTCCACATAGGTAGGTGTTCGCAATTGATCGCTGACCACCTGAATAGATTTTCCCTGCGTCAAATTATTCTGTACCCAGCTCACCATATTATTTCTGTTACCCACTAAAATATTTCCATACACCAATACGGTGCGAATAATACACCAGGAAAGCTTTGATTCTATCACTGATTTTTCAGCTCCTAATTTACTACTCCCATAATAATTAACAGGCGCTGGAATATCGGTTTCTACATATGGTCCAGCCTCTCCATCAAATACAAAATCAGTAGAAATATAAATAAATTTAGCGCCTACCCTTTCAGCAGCTCCTAATAAAAATCTGGTAGCGGTAACATTGGTATCCCAACAATGAACTGGATCTTTTTCGCAGTCATCTACTTGGGTTATTGCTGCCGTATGAATAATAATAGCTGGTTTATTTAGAGCAATGAAATGATTCACTGCCACCCCATCAGTAATATCTAAGGAAAAATAATCATATCGATTCGAGGAATCTATTGGCAAACGCGATAGTCCTTTTCCAGTAGCAGTAAGGCTATAATCAGTTGATTCAATCAACAGCTTTACAAGATGCTGACCTAATAATCCATTTGCTCCAGTAATCAATATTTTCATAAAAAAATGCGCATTTAATAAAAAGGAATCCCTGATTTTTTAATGGTTCAAGATAGATAGGAATATTTTAAACACCTATTAAATATTTCAGCATCGTATTTTGTTATTCAATTGTAAATCTTATTTATTGGATAAACCAATAAGCAAATGAGCATCAAATAGACTGCCTAAGAAAATGATTAATTAGTCAATTTTTAAAATCATTTCCAAAAGAGTCTAAAGGGAAGGATGATTCACACAAAAAATTTTAATATTATATAAAAATACCATGTGGTTTTATTTCTAATTTTTCGCTTATTAAAACCTAAGTAAGCGAGTTAATTCACATTAAAAAGCGTATTTTTGCATCTTTTTAAGAGTAGAAGGTAAATAGGTCCGTGCTAATTAACCATTAAATTAAAATATTAACGCTTTTCATTCAATATGAAAAAAAAAGTAACAAAGATTGGAGTACTTACCTCAGGAGGAGATGCACCGGGAATGAATGCCGCTGTAAGGGCTGTTGTTAGAACAGGAATTTACCATGGCCTTGAAGTATATGGAATAATGAGGGGGTATAATGGAATGGTAGATAATGATATTTTTAGAATGGAGGGGAAAAGTGTAGCTAATATTATTCAAAGAGGTGGCACGATTCTAAAAACTTCTAGATGCAAGGAATTTTTTACTCCTGAAGGCAGAAAAAAAGCCTACGAAAATTTAAAGAAATTTGGCATAAATGGATTGGTAATTATTGGAGGCGACGGAAGCTTTAGAGGTGCGCAAACTTTCAGCAACGAATATGATATTCCTTGTGTTGGACTTCCTGGTACGATTGACAAGGATATTGCAGGTACTGATTTTACTATTGGCTTTGATACTGCTGTTAATACTGCCGTAGAAGCAATCGATAAAATTAGGGATACTGCAGATGCTCATGATCGGCTATTTATAATAGAAGTGATGGGAAGAGATGCTGGTTATATCGCCTTGCATAGCGGAATTGCCACTGGGGCAGAAAGTGTTTTAATTCCAGAACGTAAAACAGACATTGAAGCAATCATTAAACAATTGGCTGAAAAAGAAAGACGCCACAAATTGGTTAATCTGATCGTTGTAGCAGAAGGAGATAATTTTGGTGGTGCTAATGAAGTGGGTAAAATAATCACTGAACGTTTACCGATGCAGGATGTAAGAGTTTGTATACTCGGCCATATTCAAAGAGGTGGATCACCTAGTTGCTTTGATAGATTAATAGCCAGCAGAATGGGTTATTCAGCCGTAGAATGTTTACTTGAAGGAAGACACAATGTATTTGTAGGCATTGTAAACAATCGTATGCATTATACCCCACTCAATGAAGCGGTTAAAAAGAAACAACGTATTAATGAAGAGTGGATGAAGATAGTAAAAATACTAGCTTCCTAATTTAGACAAAAGATAATAGCTGATAAATTTTAGCGACTATCTTATAAAATATTAATAAAAATATTATGAGTAAAACAATTACAAAATACTTGCATCAAAACATGGATAAACAAGCAGGTATCAACCATTCCATAAAGAAAACAAAGATCGTAGCCACCGTTGGGCCAGCCTGTTCTAGCTATGAAAAATTATTGGAATTGGTGATTGCAGGTGTAAATGTTTTTCGATTAAACTTTTCTCATGGGGCTTATGAAGATAAGTTAGCCATCATCAATCATATCAAAGAGATTAACAGAACCCAACCTTTTAATATCGCTATTTTAGGAGATCTGCAAGGGCCTAAATTAAGAGTAGGTGATTTAGAAAACGGGAAGATTGAATTAAAAGATGGTAACACTTTTATATTTACTACAGAAAAAATCATCGGTAACGCTGAAAAGATTTATGTTTCCTATCCTAACCTTGCAAAAGATGTAAAAGTAGGAGAAAGAATTTTTTTAGATGATGGTAAAATGGAATTGAAAGCAGAAGAAATTTTAAATGATAAAGAAATTCGTGTATCGGTAACCTTGGGTGGAACACTGACTCCAAAAAAAGGAGTAAACCTACCTGACTCTGCACTTACGATGCCATCGCTTACTGAAAAAGATTTAGCTGACCTTGATTTTATAATTGCTAACGAATTGGATTGGGTTGCCCTTTCCTTTGTTCGTAAAGCCAATGATATCATTGATCTAAAAAAACGCATTAAAGAACAGAACAGCAAGATCAAAGTAATTTCAAAAATTGAAATGCCTGAAGCGCTTAAAAATATTAGGGATATTATTGTAGAAAGTGATGGGGTAATGGTAGCAAGAGGTGATCTAGGAGTAGAAGTTCCGGTAGAACAAGTTCCGATGATTCAAAAAGAAATTATCCGTAGGTGCATGCGTAGGGCTAAACCAGTCATTGTAGCAACTCAAATGATGGAAAGCATGATGGAAAGAACCAAACCTAATAGAAGTGAAGTAACGGACGTTGCTAACGCTGTATTAGAGGGTGCAGACGCTGTAATGCTAAGTGGTGAAACGGCTATGGGTGAATACCCAAGACTAGTAGTAGAAATGATGAGCAAAATTATTATGGAGGTAGAGCGTACTGCATATGATTATGATAGGGATGATATTTTAACCCCTCAGGCCCACTCTCCTTCTCTATTAAGTGATGCCCTTTGTTATAGTGCTTGTAAGCTTGCACAAGACGTAAATGCAAATGCATTGATAGGAATGACTCAAAGTGGATATACTGGCTTTATTTTAAGTAGCTATCGACCAAAAGCACCTTTATTTGTTTTTAGTAAAGAAAAAACCTTAATTAACCAGTTAAGTTTAAGTTGGGGCGTTCGAGCTTTTTATTATGCCGAAGAAGAAAATTTAGATACTATTATTTTTGATCAGGTAAACATCCTAAAAGAAAGAGGATTTATAAAGGCGGAAGATGTAGTGGTGAGTACAGGAAGTACACCAACCAAACTTCATCTACCCACCAATACAATCAAAATAACCATTGTAGCGTAAAGTGTTTAATTTATTCAAATACTATAAAGACCTCCCCCAACGGAGGTCTTTACTATTATACCAATCCCCTTTTATAGTCTGAGGCTCATCGAAGAGAACTTAAAAACTTTATATCAATCAATACTTTATTGGTATTCTTATCGTTAGTAAGTAAGTTTTCGTAAATTTAGTAATATAGCTTTCTCAATAACCTAAAGTAAAAAAGATATATTTAATCATTCGCTAAGTATTTTAAATTATCTGTTCTCAAATCATGGAAACACTTATTGTAGCAATAGTAGTTGGAATATTAGTCAGTTTAATTACTGCCTTTTCTATCAAGACCATTAACCGATATAAAATGCAAGGGCCGACTGATCTATTAGCCCAGGCTCAACAAGCCTTGCAGATGGTTCAACTAGAAATAAAACAATTACAAAAAGAAAAGGAAGAGCTATTAAGCAGAGCTACCCATGCCGAGGGAGCCAATCAATTATTATTACAAGAATTTGAGCAGTATCATTTACTTCAACAAGAACACCTTAAAACACTCAATCAATTAGCTATAATACAAACCCAACTCAGTTCAGCTAATGATAAGTTAACGGGACAAAAAGAAGAACTAGAATCGATAGCAGAGAAATTCCGTTTTGAATTTAAAAATCTAGCACAGGGAATTTTAGAAGAAAAAACATCCAAGTTCACGCTAGTCAACGAAGAAAAAATGAAGGCAATTCTTGACCCGTTAAAATCTGAATTATTAGAATTTAAGAAAAAAATTGATGACACTTATGATAAAGAAAGTAAAGAAAGATTTACGCTAGGCAAAGAAGTACAAAGGTTAGTAGCAATGAGTCAATTAGTAAGTCAAGAAGCCAACAACCTCACGACTGCATTAAAAGGAAATAATAAACAACAGGGTAACTGGGGAGAAATGATTTTAGAAAGTATTTTATCTTACAGTGGACTTACCAAAGGAAGAGAATTTTTAACACAAGAATTTATTAGAGACAATGCTGGCAATATTATTAAAGATGAATTTGGTAAAGGACTTCAGCCAGATATCACCGTAATTTACCCTGACCAGCGAAAGATTATAATTGATTCAAAAGTATCGCTTACCGCATGGGAACAATATGTTTCTGAAGAAAACACATTGGGGCAACATCAGTTTTTAAAGGAACACATTCAATCTATAAGAAATCATATTGATGGACTAAGCAAAAAAAAATATCCAACATATGCTCAAGCGCTTGATTATGTGTTGCTTTTTATTCCGATAGAACCTGCTTTTTTAGAAGCCGTTAAAACAGATCTACAACTTTGGAAATACGCCTATGATAAAAGGATTATGTTAGTCAGTCCAACTAACCTTTTAGCCGTTTTAAAAATAATTGCTGACCTGTGGAAGGTAGAGCAACAAAACCATCATGCTATTGAAATTGCAGATAAAGCTGGATTACTTTATGACAAATTTGTAGGATTTATAGATAATTTAGAACTCGTTGGAAAAAAACTACAAGAAGCGCAAGTATCTTATGATAGCGCTTTTCGACAATTGGGTACAGGGAAGGGAAATATAATTGGCAAAATTGAAGAATTAAAAAAGATGGGTGCAAATACCAATAAACAATTACCTGCAAAACTAATCTCACCATTGATGAGTGATGAATAGGCACTACCCAATGAATACGCCCCCCCCTTATAACTCATTGCCCTCCTTTTTTCTTATAGCGTTTATCTAAAGAATGATTATAATCTTGTTAAATAATATTATATATTTTTTTACTACTTTTCAAAAGCATCCATCACAGGAAGGAAAATAATACTGTACTCCTTGTATGAATTTTTATTTTATACAAAAACATATTATTATGACTACAGTTATTGTTCCAATTGATTTTTCTCCCATTTCTGTTCATACTGCTCATTAAGCTGCCCAATTATTAGTTGGTCACCATGGCGTAAATATACTTTTATACCATTGTTACGCTAAAACTTCAGAAGAAACTGCTGAAAAAAAAAGTTTGTAGGAACTAAGGAAAAAATTGATTGCTAATTGCTTTTTTTCTATTGAAATAGTAGCTCATCAAGGAGACAATTTTGCAGAAGAATTACAAAGAGCAGTTCGACACAGTAAGGCAGATCTCATCATTATGGGAATTAAGGGTAAATCCGCCTTAGCAAAAGCAATCTATGGTAGTAATACCATCAAAATGGTTGATAGTAAGATCTGCCCTATTTTAATTATTCCACCGGAGGTATCCTTTCCAGCACTTCGAAAAGTGATACTTACCTCAGACTTTAAAGAAACTACCAAAACAACACCCACTGAACCAATTAAAGATTTCCTCAGCGTATTTAATCCAAAACTGCAAATAGTGAATCTAGATAAGGATCATTATATATCACTCACTACAGGCTATAAAAAGGAGAAAAATATACTGGTAGAAATGTTCAAAGATTACCATCCTGAGTTTTATTTTATGCGCCTATACGATGTAAATGAAGCGCTTACTCTTTTTGCGAAAGACAAGGAAATCGATTTACTAATGGTTATCCGAAGAGATGAAACGCTTATACAAAAATTATTTAAACATAGTCACACTATAACACTCAGTTACCAGAGCAAAATACCCCTACTGGTAATGCACGAGTAATAACGCGGCTACTTTGAATAATTATAAAACATTTTTAAATTAACAAGAGGATTAAAGTCTAAATGCATTAATCTATACGCTAGAATCTTTCTTTTGATAAAACCCTATGCTCAAAGGTTTGAAAAAATCATTTTCTTCATTAATTAAATAGGTTTTCTCTTGTCGATTGGTCTAGTCAATTAAAAACTACCTTTGCTACTCATTTTATTAGTATGACTTTTGATGATTTAAATTTAAATACCCCTTTACTTTCAGCACTGGATGATCTAGGATATACCAACCCTACCACTATTCAACGTAAAGTTTTTCCTATTGTAATGTCGGGAAAAGATGTATGTGGCATAGCGCAAACTGGAACTGGGAAAACCTTTGCTTATCTACTACCTTGTTTACGACAATGGAAATTCAGTAAAGACAAAGCTCCGCAAATCCTAATCATTGTTCCCACCAGAGAACTAGTGGCGCAAGTAGTGGAAGCTGTAAAAGCTTTGACACCCTACATGAGTTTAATTGTAACAGGAGTATATGGCGGAGTAAATATCAATACACAAAAAGCATTGGTTGAAACAGGCGTAGATGTTTTAGTAGCTACACCTGGGAGACTCTATGATCTTGCAATGAATGGAGCTTTCAAAACAAAAATGATTAAAAAACTAGTCATTGATGAGGTAGATGAAATGTTAAACTTAGGTTTCAGAACTCAATTAAAAAATATTCTCGACTTACTACCCCCTCGACGTCAGAATCTTTTATTTTCAGCTACCATAACTGAAGAAGTAGAAACACTCATTGAAACATATTTTAACGACCCCATAAGAGTAGAAGCAGCACCAACTGGTACACCACTCGAAAATATTATACAATCTAGTTACGAAGTACCCAACTTTTATACAAAAGTGAATCTTTTAGAATTACTACTAAGTGAAGACAAAAGTATGACCAAGGTATTAATATTTGTAGCGACCAAAAAATTAGCAGATCAATTGTATGAACAACTAGAAAATAAATTTCCAGGCACTGCAGGGGTGATACACTCTAACAAAGAACAAAACAACCGTTTTAATACGGTGAAACAATTTCAAGAAGGTAATTACCGATTCATCATTGCCACAGATATTGTTGCAAGAGGAATTGATATTGCTGAAGTAACACATGTCATCAATTTTGATACCCCAGAAATTCCTGAAAACTATATTCATCGAATTGGTCGAACTGGTAGAGCAGACAAAAAAGGGATTGCCATTACTTTTGTAACAGCAAATGAAAAGCCCGCTCTTTCTTTGATTGAGACTTTGATGAAATACCAAGTGCCCATTATAGAATTACCCCAACAACTAGTGATATCTGAAGTACTGACTGATGAGGAAATACCAAAAGTTTTCATGAAAATTATTCAGGTAAAGGCGCCCAAAAAAGAAGAAGCTGGCCCAGCCTTTCATCCAAAATCTGCCAAAAATAGCAAGGTCAATTTTATAGTAAAAAAGAAAGATAGGATGATGAAAAAATATGGAAAACCAATTACGAGAGGACAGAAAAAATAAAGTAGGATTGGTAAATTAGGAAGTATTATTATTTATAAAAAAAACTGAATATATAATCCACCAATCAAAATAAAAATTACAGTTTTGCAGAAACATTTTTTTGAACTTTTACAACAATACCCTCAGCTATCCATCATCATTAGTATTGGCATAAGCCTTCTCATTGCTATTATTGGGGTAGTACCTAGTTTCTTTATAACTAGTGCCAATATTCTTTTCTTTGGGTTTTGGAATGGAACATTAATTTCATTTATTGGAGAATCTATTGGGGCAGCCATTGCATTTATCCTTTACCGAAAAGGATTTAAAAAAAATATGGAGGAAAAGATTTTAAAATATGAAAAAATAAAGAAATTACTTTTTGCTCAAAATAAAGAAGCCTTTCAATTGATATTTTCATTGCGATTAATCCCCTTCGTTCCATCAGGATTAATCACTTTTGCAGCTGCCATTGGCAATGTATCTTTTACTTATTTTTTTATTGCCAGTTCATTGGGAAAAGTTCCAGCCCTACTGCTGGAAGCCTATGCTGTTTATGGAGCTACTCTTTTAGGTGGACAGGGGAAACTACTGCTTATCCTGATAGGTTTATTGCTTCTTTATTTTTTCATAAAACAAAAAAAGAAAAAGGAATAAATTTATTTCGACTTACGCTCTACATATTGTTTAAAATTATCTAAAATAGATTGCCATCCCATTTGTTGAAGTTCTATTGAATTTTCACTTTCTGGTTCAAATAATTCTATAACCTTCGTTCCATTAGTTGACTCTTCAAAATAAACCCACAGTTTTCTTCCATCACCTAAAATAATTTCAATTGATTTTTCGAATTCAATTGAAATGTAGGTTCCCCAAAAATCAAAACTAAATGATGCATCCTTTGCAGCCATTAGGTAATGAAATTCGCCTTTCGCTGTTAAATTATTTTCTGCTTTTGGACAGTGCCAATCCTCGCTTGCAAAATTCCAATTAACAATATGTTCAGGTTGAGTCCAATATTTCCAAACCTCTTGGATGGGGGCATTGACAATACTTGATACCGTTATACAATTCATTGATCTTTTTTATTTTCAAATTTAACATATTAAAATCCTCCCTCCCATTCAGCTAGAATTCAATATCTGATTAGTTGTCAAAATCTGCTATATTCAAATAGCCTCTATATAAAATTTGAAGACTGTTTGTTTAGGTATTATGGCAACAATGATACTTTACATATGACCGGATAGGCAAGTTTTGAAAACTTTTTTTTGTGGTCCAGTCAGTAATCCAAATATTGGTTTTACTATATTTTGATAATACACTCGTGGTTTAGAGCTTAGTTTCTCAAGCTGAATGAAAATACCAACTTATTCCCCTCCAACAGTTTAATGGTCATATTTTACTCTTTTCAAAAAATCTTAATCTTTGCGCAAATTGAAGATATTTTTACGTAAATCGATAGTTTTTGTAATATAATTAACATAAATTTGTTTAATATTCAACATAAACTTTTTTTATGTTAATAATTAAACGATTGTCATAGTTAAGTAATTTTTTATTTAGAAAAATCTGAATATTATTTTTTATTATCAAAACAACCATCATGAAAAAAAGAAAAAGTCCGTATTTGATTGTGTTACATCGGCTAATAATGCCCATGTTTCTACTGTTTTTCTTTTCAGGAGGATTATTTGCAACAGCGCACAACAACGCTAGCAATCCTTCGAAAAAAATCTACTCAATTTTAGAGTCTACAAAAAACTTTGACTTTATAGTTAAAGGAACAGTTAGAGATGCCAATGGTCCTTTGCAAGGCGCTACTGTTAGCGAAAAAGGAACGGCTAAACAAACCGTTACCAATGCCGCTGGACAGTTTACGCTAAGTACTTCTGGTCCAAATGCTACCCTAGTATTTTCTTTTGTAGGCTATGCTCCTATTGAAGTAAATGTAAGCGGCAAGGCAGTTGTAGACGCAACATTGCAAGGTGCTGACGGAAAACTTTCAGACGTAGTGGTAACCGCTTTAGGTATTACTAGAGCAAAAAAATCATTAGGCTACTCAGTAGGAGAAATTAAGGGTGAGGACATGAACAAAGTTGTCCAAACCAACTTAGTGAATTCTATGGCAGGTAAAGTAGCTGGTGTTAATATCAGCTCTACAGGTGGTGCAGCTACTGCTTCAGTGAGTGTGGTGATTCGCGGTATTCGTTCATTAAATACCGATAACCAACCGCTATTTGTAGTAGATGGAGTTCCTGTAAAAAACTCTTTGAATAACGTAAGTAACAATACTGGTGGTGATAACACCATTGATTACGGTAACGCTATTTCGGATTTGAATCCAAATGATATCGAAAGTCTTACTGTATTGAAAGGTCCAAGTGCTGCTGCATTATATGGATCTCGTGCGGGTAATGGGGTAATTATTATTACCACTAAGTCTGGTAAAAAATCTAAAGGATTAGGAGTTACTTTCAGTAGCAATAATGAGATAGCCTCTCCTTACAAGTTTTTTGAAACCAACCAAGCCTATACTGTAGGGTATCACCCCTACACTACTCCAAATTCAAGTAATAGCTTGGATGGAACCAATATTATAGATTTAGTAGGTACTGATACTTATCGCTTTGGTACCCCACTTAATGTTGGTATTAAAGCCATACAATGGAACAGTGTAAAGGATGCTGCTGGAAACTATATTCCTACAGAAATGAAAGGGTATAATAACTTGAAAAACTTTGTTCAAAACGGAATGACCTCGGTTAATAGTTTATCTATCGAGAATTCAAATGATAGGAATAATTACCGTTTCTCTTTTAGCAATACTGCTAATACAGGTATTCTTCCAAATACTGGACTTTCTCGTAATAACGTAGGGTTGAATGTTGAACATAAAATAAATGATAAATTCAAATTGACTACCTCACTTAATTACACTCGTTCATATGCTGATAATATAGCAGCGGGTGATCGTGGTGGTGTATATCAAGATATCCTTTATCTATCTCCTAGTGTGGATGTTAGACAAATGCAGAACTATTGGTTAACTCCTGGAATTCAACAAAGAGCTGCAATACCTCCAGTTGATCTTGGAATACAAAGTGCAACTTCTTACGATTTTAACAACCCTTATTTCACATTAAATCAAGTGAAAAATAGTTTTCTTCGTAACCGTTTATTTGGTAACCTAAAATTAGACTATCAAATTAGTAAGCATTTAACTGCATTCGTTAGATATTCTCAGGACATGTTGAACGAAAGACGTGAAACAAAAATCTCAAAATCCTTAAAAGCAGAAAGAAATGGCTATTACGGATTACAAAATCTGTTTAATACCGAGAGCAATACAGACTTCTTGTTGAACTATAAAAACAACTTTAACGATTTCACTCTATCTGCTTCTGGAGGTGGTAACCTTCAATATGTTTATGCTTCGAACCAACAGAGCTATTCTCAATCAGGAGTGGGTGTTATTGCACCAGAGCTTTTCAATTTGTCGAACGTTAGTTCTACAGGTATCAGAGCAAATGGTTACTCTTCACAAAAAGCACTTTATAGTGTTTATGGTACTGCAACTGTCGGCTACAAGGATATGGCTTATTTAGACCTAACAGGTAGAAACGACTGGTCAAGCACGCTTCCATCTAATGCGAATAGCTACTTTTATCCATCAGCTTCTTTAAGTTTGATCGTCAATAAAATGATCAACTTTGGTTCATCAGTGGATTTAGTAAAAGTTCGTGGTGGTTATGCTAATGTAGGAAAAGACACCGATCCATACAATTTATTTGGAACTCTTGGATTTGGAAGCTTTGGTTCTACCATCCTTCAGTCAGTTCCTGGTTCTTTAAAGAACCCTGCATTAAAGCCTGAGCAAGCTTCTTCTTCAGAGCTTGGTATCGATCTTGCTTTCCTTAAAAATCGTTTAAGATTTGAAGGAACAGTGTATAAATCAGACAACAAAAACCAAGTTTTAGGTATTAGCACTCCCCCATCTTCTGGTTATACTAGCCGTCAAATCAATGCTGGTTTGGTGCGCAGTCAAGGTATAGAATTACAATTAGCAGGAACAGTTTTAACTAACAAAGATTGGAATTGGGATATTAGTGTAAACTATACCAAAAACAATTCATATGTTATTTCTCTTGCTGATGGTGTTCCTTATTATCAATTCTGGGGAGATGGTCCTAGTGGATCTTGGACTTATGCAAAAGGTCAAGTAATTCCTAATAATTTCAATGCAGATGGATCACCAATGATCAGTGATGGTAAAATTGGACAAATCTGGGATAATAAATTATTGACAGTAGAAGACAAAACTTCTCCTTATTATGGATGGCCTTTACTAGATGGAGGTGGCGGACAACAGAAATATAAAGGTGGAGCCTTCAATGCTAAGGAAGTAGTTGGTAATTTCAATCCGAAATTATTATTAGGCTTTCAAACTACTGTATCTTATAAAAGATTTACCCTTAGTGCTAGTATAGATACAAGATTAGGTGGTGAGTTTTTCTCTCAAACCTACAGGTATATTGGATCTGATGCGGTGTTAGCTAGACAAATGGACATGGGAATTAAAATTCCAGATGCTTATAAAAACAATATCCCTGCTTACTTGAAAGCTAATGCTGATGCCTACATTAAAATGTCTGGTTTCCAATCTGCTCATCTTGTAGGAGGTCCAACTAAAGCATTAGGTGGATTTGAATATGAGGATAATGGCGAAATAAGTTATGATGGTGTTTTCTTCCCTGGCGTTTACTCTGATGGAAGTGGAGGGTATATAGAAAATTTGGGTGATCCAAATACTACCCACTACAGTTTTTATACTGATGCAGTAACTGCCAATTGGAACTTCGCAAAACAAAATATGTTTGATGCATCTTACATTAAACTACGTGAACTTAACTTGTCTTTTGATTTACCAAAACAATGGTTTGGAAAGTCTAAAATTCAAGGTGCTTCTTTCGGAGTTTATACCAGAAATATTATTCTCTGGACAAAAGCTAAGTGCGGTATAGATCCTGAAAATGCATTCTACCTTCAAGCGGGTGCTCAAGGTAATGGTTCACAATTCAGACAAGGTATCGAACGCTATAATGTTACCCCATGGACTATTCCAGCAGGTGTTAAACTAAATGTTCGTTTCTAGTCATAAATAATAATTAATTCTAAAATTTTATAAGATGAAAAATTTTAATAGGATATGGGTTGGAATGCTAATGTTAGCATTGTTAACTTTTTCTTGTCAGAAGTTTGAGGTGTTAAATAAAGACCCCAATAACTTGAATCCTTCTGATGCTGCGCCAGATTATTTAATGGCAAGTGTATTAACCAGCACAGCAATGGATTATGGCAATCTTGGTTCCGGTATTATATCTGGAGCTATACAACACACTGCACAAGATGCATGGTCAAGTACCTATAGCAACTATGATTGGGGTACTTCTGATTGGAGTGGTATTTATGGTAGACTAAGAAACAATCAAGTGTTACTTCAAAAAGCACAAGCCAACAATTTGAAATTCCAACAAGGTGTTGCCTTAGTGATGAGAGCATTTAACTTTGGATACATCGCAGATTTTTGGGGTGATGCACCTTACACTGCTGCACTTAAAGGAGACTTAGATGGTGCTGCTAATCAATACCCTGCATTTGACTCACAAGAAACCATTTATAATGGAGTGATTGCAGATTTAAAAGCAGCTGCAATTTTATTTGCAGGTCCAGCATCTAGTCACCCAGAAATTACTCCTGCAACTCAAAGTTCAGATGTATTCTACAAAGGAGATAATGAAAAATGGGCAAGATTAGCTAATTCACTTTTGTTGCGCTATTACCTAAGAATATCTGCTAAAAGAGATGTAAAAGCTGATGTTGAAGCGATTGCTAGCAAAGTATTTACTAGCAATGGAGATGATTTTGCCATGTCATTTCCTGGTATAGATGGAAACACTTCTTACCAGAAGAATACTGCATTTGGTGGTCCATCCAATTTCAAAAGGAATAAAATGTCTGCTACCTTGGTTTCTACATTAATTGATCTTAAAGATCCACGTTTAGTTATCATGGCAGAGCCAATTGTAATTCGCTCAATAGTTGATGCAAGCAAATTTACTGCTGCTGCAGATGCTGCAAAAATATCAATGGTAGTGGGTGGTATTCGTTATATTAATCCTACTGCTGCTGCAGCTGCCAATATTACTCAATTCAATCAAAGCACCTACTCTACTGATAGAGGTTGGGCTAAACCAATTGATGCTGTAAAAAGCTTTTATGATACTACACCAGTATATGTGGGTATTCCTATTAGCTATTTCGGTGAGACATTTAACTATAATTTAAATGGTACCGGTGGTCAAGCAAACTCTAATAATGATTTTGTATCCTACATGCGTGTGGATATTTACTCAAAGAATAGCGGCAATTTGTTAAAGCAACGCCTTGCTTCTTACAATGAGGTTTGTTTTGATCTTGCAGAAGCTGCTCTAAAAGGTTGGAGTGTTGGCGGATCAGCTGAAACTTGGTATAACAAAGGGGTTAAGTCTTCTTTTGATCTATGGACTGTATTTAGTTCATACCAATCTTCTGTAAATGGTTATGCGGGTTGTGTTAAATCTGCTGATGATTATCTTGCACAATCTAGTGTTGCTTACAACAGTACACTTAGCAGAATTATGGAGCAAAAATGGATTGCCTCTTGGCAAGCTTCTGTTGAATGCTATATGGATTGGAGAAGAACAGGATTGCCTACTTTAAACGTTGGTTACGCTGCAAAGCGTGCTGCAATTCCTGTAAGATTCGCTTATAATAATACTGAATTACAAAGTAATGTTGCCAATACTACCGCTGCAATTAATAAATTGGAAGAATCTAGTTATGTTGGATCTGATGGCAAAAATAGCCCATGGTCTAAATTCTGGTTACTTCAAGGAACTGGTAAACCTTGGTAGAATTTGATGGATACTTTATGTATTAATCAAACATATTTTTAATTTTTGAGGCCTTGTCATAATAACTTATGGTTAATTGACAGGGCTTCTTTATTTAATTTAGCTTTGCATTACTTTAATTATACCCTAGCTTAAATTAATTAACCATTGTAAAAACAACCCAATATGAATAAGACTTATTGTGTTTTATACATGCTACTCATTTTTTTCCTTTCCAATTGCAATAGCAATGTAGCATCAAAAAAAGATAATTCACCTACCAACATTATCGTAAACGACAGCCTACCTTTAAAAAATTTTGTTGCCGGATCTAATCCTCCTTTTAAGGAATGCCACGCCTCTACCCTAGTTAAACTAAAGGACAATGATTTTTTGGTGGCTTGGTTTGCTGGAGAAAAAGAGAAAAATGATAATGTAGCAATATGGTTAGTAAAAGGTAGGCCCAATCACTGGTCGCCAGCCAAACAAATAGCAAAAATTAGAAATGATGCCCATTGGAATCCAGTACTATTTCAATCTCCCGAAGGAAAAATATTTTTATTTTTTAAAGTGGGTAAAGAAATTGAACATTGGGAAACATGGGTAAAAACTTCTGATGATAATGGCGAAAGTTGGTCGGAAGCTTATGAATTAGTCAAAGGAGATAAAGGTGGTCGAGGACCTGTACGAAGTAAACCCATTGTTTTATCTAACGGAACCTGGCTTGCTGGTTCATCGCATGAATACCAAGGCTATCATATATTTACTGATCGTAGTGAAGATAAAGGCAAAACTTGGACTGCCACCCCTTACTTAGCATTAGCCGATACTAGTTTACAAAATAAAGAATTGATTCAGCCTACCCTTTGGGAATCCAAACCAGGCTATGTTCATATGCTGATAAGAAGTGAACTTGGAATTATTTGTAGAAGCGATTCCAAAGACTATGGAAAAACATGGGCGCCTATTTACAAAACCAGCTTACCCAATCCAAATAGCGGTATTGATGTAACCCATCTCGCCAATAATGTTTTAGTGCTAGCCTATAATCCTGATAATAGAAATGATGGTGATAGAGCACCATTGTTACTGGGTGTATCTTTTGATAATGGAATCACTTGGCCAAAAAATTTAAACATAGAAAAAGGAAAAGGCGATGATGAATTTTCCTATCCTGGATTGATTAGCTTCGGTGATACGGTTGCCGTATGTTATACCTGGCAAAGAAAAAATATTGCCTTTTGGATGGGTACTAAAAAAGACCTCATACAGTAAATAATTAGTAGGTTCAATACATTATGTAGCAATTAAAAATTAGTCATTGAATAAAATCAGCGCTTAGTTCAATTTATTATCGTGGATAAAAAAGAGTACGCTTTATCATTTTGAAGCTTACCTTCAAACATTGGAAATGTTCATTTATAATTTTCACATTTCGGCATTTAAAATATTAACAAAAAAATTATGTCTACAGCCATCAACAAACAGCCTGAACGACTTTATTCATTAGACGCCTTGCGCGGATTTGATATGTTCTGGATTATTGGAGCCGAAGAGATTTTTCATCAACTATATAAAGCTAGTGGCTCTCCATTTTGGGGAGCAGTTTCTAGTGAATTAACTCATCCAGCATGGAATGGATTTAATTTGTATGACTTAATTTTTCCACTCTTTCTATTCATGGCAGGTGCAGCTACCCCATTTTCTGTAGGTAGAGAAATGGAAAAAGGTGCCTCCAAAAAAGATTTATTACTTAGGGTAATAAAAAGAGGTTTGATTTTAGTGTTGATTGGTATCTTTTACAATAATGGACTTGAAATACAACCCATTTCCGAAATTCGTTTTGGTAGTGTGCTAGGCCGTATAGGTCTTGGCTATATGTTTGCCAATATCATTTACCTCTTTGCTAAAGAAAGAGCACAAATGATTTGGTTTGCAGCTATATTATTGGGTTATTGGATGCTACTAGCATTTTGCTCAGCTCCAGGTTTCCCTGCAGGAGATCTTACCATGGAAGGAAACATAGTATCTTATTTAGATCGTTCGATAATGCCAGGTAGACTTTATTTAAAAATACATGACCCAGAAGGATTAGTATCTACCATTCCAGCAATTTCAACAGGATTACTAGGTATTTTAACAGGTAATTTTTTAAAGAATGGAAAAATGGATCCTTCTAAAAAATCATTATCAATGGCTGTCCTTGGATTCATTTTTATTGCAATTGCACATTTATGGAATCTAGTATTACCCTTCAATAAAAATTTATGGACTAGTTCTTTTGCTATGAATGTAGGGGGCTATAGTCTTATTTTGTTATCTATATTTTATTATTTGATTGATGTTAAAGGCTACAAAAAATGGGCTTTTTTCTTTAGAATCATCGGAATGAACTCCATCTTCATTTATATATCAGAACATTTTATTGATTGGAAATATTCTACAGTTGGAGTATTTAAATGGTTGGGGCAATTAGTAGGCACCCCTTACGATATGGTTATTTTAGCCATCTGTTATGTTTTGATTCAATGGTCAGTACTTTATTTAATGTACCGCAAAAAAATCTTCCTAAGAGTTTAACTATAAAAAGTTAAGCAGTATAGACCTTACTTCTATTTATAAAAAAATCCATTGGGCTTTATATCTTTATTAAAAGTATAATTTCCAATGGATTTTTTTATAACAAGCAAATAATAATTTCTTATAGTTAGTCGATCCTCTGTTTGAGGCCCTCGAATAAAAAGTGCTAGAAATTTGAAATATCAGCCGTTAAAAAATCAATCAACCGTGGCGGATGCGCGCACTTTAAAGTAACTTAATCTGCTAGCGAGTTCTGTATTATTTAATCTTTAAATACTTTACAATCAAAAGCTGAGTCAGGAAATTTTCATTTACAGTTATTTGAATGCCCTCGAATAAAAAGTGCTAGAAATTTTGAATATCAGCCATTAAAAAATCAATCAGCCGCGGCGGATGCGCGCACTTTAAAGTAACTTAATCTGCTGGCGAGTTATGTATTATTTTTTCTTTAAATACTTTACAATCAAAAGCTGAGTCAGGAAATTTTCATTTACAGTTATTTGAATGCCCTCGAATAAAAAGTGCTAGAAATTTGAAATATCAGCCGTTAAAAAATCAAGGCTGTCTGAGCAAGCACGCCTTTTAAAGTAACTTACTCCACCTGCGAGTTCCTTGATTTTAGGCTGATATTTCAAATTTCAGCCTTTTTATTCGCAGGATTGATTTTTTTTGTTACTTTTTTGCATCAAGGCAAAAAAGTAAAAACACTCTATTCCAAATGGAATTCAAAGCCCATAATGCTAATTTTATTTTACAATAAAAAAATAAGTTAACCCTTTGAGGTTAGCACATCATGAATAATAAAATCCATTAGACTTTAACATTAAACAAACTACTTTTATTTATAGTTAGTAACCATTTTTTTCAAGGACTCTCCTATTAGTAATTCGCAATAGCCTGAAGGTTTCACAGACTCATTCAATATTTGCACGTATTGTTTCATCCACTGCTGACTGGGATTTTGATGGCGCTCCTTCATTTCCAAAAATTCAATTGTATAATTTGAAATTATATTAAGCGATGCCGAATGTTTTAATAATGTAGTCAATAGCGGTTTATTGATTGCCATTGCTAGAACCAGCTGATGATTGCTCTTCCAAAAATTCAATTGTCGATATAAACTTTTAATTTGAATAGCTGTAGGTTGTTGGATCAGAGAATCTACTAATTTATTAAATGCACGCAATGGAGATGGATCAGGCACTGCAATATCTACTAAAAGTGAATAGGGTGAATATTTAGTAAAATTATTAGCGGCATTTCTTTTATACCCTTTAAGCGGTTCAATAAAGTCAACAACATTTTCTAAGGCTTGAATATTTTCAACTCCCGCAATACGTCTCAACATCATTTCCTTATTTTTTAAATGGGTAGAACCAACCCATTCCAACTGAAGAGAAATAATATCTAATCTACGGTACATATCATCCACATCTCTAACAGTAGCAGGCGACCATAATCTTTCGGCAATTGCAGCAGACCTTGGCCACACCCTAGAATCGAATGTTTCAGCTGATACATGCTCAGTCCACATAGTTGCCTCTCCACCAATAATGAGCTCCTCCTCTTTTGAGGTGAGAATTTTTTCTCCATTCTGAATCTTCTTAATTATTTCAGATTCAAATCTATTAAGATTGGCTTCACTGTCTGGAATGATTACTTTATTTCTAAATGGTATAGGATCATTCAAATAATGATAAGAGGTTGGTTGAACCAAATCGATATAATAACCTTTAGATAAAATACTTTTATATCCATTTTTAGCAGAAGATAAAAGAGCTTCCATTCCTCGCCATGATTGTACAACAATATCCTTAGGCACTTCTTGCTCAATCAATTGATCAAATTCACCCTTTTCAAAATGGGCCTTTGCTATTGAATCTTCCATTTTCTTCATTAAAATTTCATCCCAACCAACAATAGTCTTGCCAGAGCGTTTCAATATTTGCTGAATATGTCTGTTAAAATAATTTTGAAGCGATACCGTACTATTAAGCCCCTTCTCTTTCATGAAGGCTTGGATAGGAATACTTTTTGCCCAATCTCTTCCAGTATTTTCATCACCACCAATATGGAAATAATGATCTGGAAATAAAGAAGCTACTTCGGTAAGCAGCGTATCTAAAAAAACATAATTTTTTTCTTTAGTAGGGTCTACAGTAGGATCAAAAACTCCCCAATGATCTTGTAATTGATAGGCTCTTGGAATAGAGGCTAATTCAGGAAAAGCAGTTAAAATAGCCGTTGAATGACCTGGCAAATCTATCTCAGGTACTACCCTAATTCCTCGTTGATCAGCATATTGAATAATCTCTGCAATTTGTACCTGAGTAAAATAATTACCTCCAGAAGCTTGTTGATGAAGCTTTGGGAAAACCTTTGATTCAATTGTATAGCCCTGGTCATCACTAATATACAAATGCAAAACATTCATTTTCACCATTGCCATCGCATCAAGTGTTCTTTTCACAACATCCATTGGCATAAAATGGTAAGGTTGAGAAATCAATAATCCCCTCCACGCAAAACGAGGCGAATCTTTTATAGTACCCCCTTTAAAATAAAATCCTTTTTGATCAGCACTTATCAATTGTAAAAGTGTTTCTAAACCTCTGATTGCTCCAATATCACTTTCCGACTTTAATGATATTTTAGCCTCATCCACCACCAGCTCATAAGATTCCTCCATATTAATTTGAACAATCCCTTTTTTATTAGCGTGAATCTGAAGAGAAGCCAATGGATTCAAATTTTCTTTGGTAACATTCCAAGTTTTAAAAAATAGTCCAGTCCTTTCTGATAAACGTTGAAAAAATCGGCTAGCTTCTTTATATAATCTTTCATCTGCTTTTCCTGTTATTGCAATGGAAAAATTAGGAGACAATCGAAAGTTGTTTTTATGAATCACCACAGAAGAAGGTACGGGCATAAGATCAGTTTGCTGGGCTTTACCAACAATCGATAATAAAAAAAATGCAATGAATAGGTAGCTGTTTTTCATTGATATAAATGATTTAACAAGTGATAATATAAAAAACAAATCATTACTAAGATTTCTTAAAAATTCACTCCAATATTTTTTAACCATAAATTAGAATTTTGAAAATATAATTATATATATAAAAATAAAGATAAATGACTTGAAATACTCATTAATACTAGTATTTTATCCCCAAACTGATCCAATTACCCGATTCAAAGTTGGTATTTTTAATTGATAATAAGATGTTTTCCACAATACAAGCAAACCCATTAACTTTTAGAGCAATTTTCGGTAGACTTTTGAGCTAAAAATGATATCTTCACTTTGATTAAAAAAGCTATTTATTATTCACAAAATAATTACACCACAATGACTATTAGGCTATTGAAGAAAGTTATGTTTTTTTTCATTTTTATGCAGTCCTTTTTACAGTTGGCAACTGCTCAAAGTAAACACAAGGACCTTCCTTTTCTGCAAGAATATAGTGAAAAATATAATTTTGAAAGTGAAAAAAATCTTCCCTCATCACCATTAAAAAAAGTGATTTGTGACAGAAATGGAGTAATCCAAGTTCTTTCTAGTACAGGGATACTTAAACCTATAGCTGCTCAATTATTATATCCAGGCAAGCTAGTACCTGATATGTCTTCACGCCCTATGAAAGATAAAAATATTAAGGCAATTAATATTTACAGAAATCAATTTGTCTATGCCGATGATAAAGTAGTGTTAAGCAATGCCTGGGCAGGCAAGTTGAATTCCAAGCATTCTATACCCGAAGTTAATTTAATTGATGGGGACAATAATTTTGGTTTTCTTATATCCGATGGTATTCATTTACAATTTATAAAAGATGCTATCATTGCCTGGAAAGGCGAAGTGACTGATCCAATTAAAGACATTGCTTTTGATCAAAAAAGAAATCTGTTCTGGATATTATCTTCAAAATCGATTGGTACTTTTTCTGCAAAAGACAAAACATTTCAAACAGTATTGAATAGAGAATCATTGACAAGCTTTGCATTAGCTCATGCTAATTCAGAATTATTTGTTGGTACTCATAATGGCTATTTTATTATGGATGCCGATACAAAAAAACAAAAGGGTGATTATTACAGAAAGCTACCTAGCAATGATATTACAGCGATTAAAGAAATTGGTCAGAACATTTGGTTTGGATCTTCAATGGGTGCATTTAAATTGAAAGAAGATAAAAAATATGATTACTATGCCTCAAAACGTTGGTTACCTTCCAATCAAGTAATAGATATTACAAAGGGAGCAGACAATGCTATTCTTATCCTTACAGATAAAGGTTTGGGTAAAATTATTTCCGTTAATATGACGCTAGAACAAAAAGCGGATTTTTATGAAAAGCAAGTACGTGAAAGGCATTTAAGAAATGGATTCAATGCTTCACTAGTTGGCATGAAAGATGGAGATCCAGCTACCGGATGGTTTGAAAATTCAGATAATGATGGACTTTGGACTACGATGTATTTAGGAGCTGAAGTTTTTAGATACGCGGTTACAAAGTCTCCTGAAGCACTTCAAAATTGTCGTGAATCATTTGAAGCATTGGAAAGATTGTATGCCATTACAAAAATACCAGGCTTCCCTGCTCGTTCATATGAACGCACAGGGTATAATCGTGGAGATACTCCTTGGCGCAGAGCAGCTGAACCAGATTGGGATTGGAAATCCACCACCAGTAGTGATGAGGCTATTGGACATATTTTTGCCTTCGGTGCAATTGCAGAATTAGTAGACGATGTAGATTTGAAAAAAAGAGCCATCACATTGATTGATACGCTGATGACACACATCATCGATCATGGATATTACCTGATTGACTGGCATGGTCAGCCTACATTATGGGGCCGTTGGAGTCCTGAATATGTGAATGCATTTCCTATTCAGGTGGGTGACAGAAAAATAACCGCTTCTAATATTACGGCTATGTTGCAAACGGCTTATCGCTTTACCGGTAAAAAAATATACAAGGATAAAGCAATGGAGCTTTTAAATAAACATGGCTACCTAGAAAATTTAATGCGGTCGATGAAAGTAATTAATGAAGCTCCCGCTGATGCAAACGGATTAAGTAAATTACTTTCCAGTTCATGGAATCATTCGGATGATGAAATGTATTTCCTTGGGTACTGGGGACTTTACAGATATGCTTTTAACGACACTTTGAAAGCAAAATTCAGACAATCAATTATTGATCACTGGGAAATTGAAAGACCTGAAAAAGAAGGTGCATGGAATATTTTTACTTCCATCACAGGCGAGAAAAATTTCGATTTAAAGGAAGCCATTTGGTATTTACAAAAATATCCACTGGACTTAGTCAATTGGAGAATGGTCAATAGCAAGCGAAATGATATAGAGCGTATAGCGCCCAATTTTAGAGAGCAAACTACCAAAGAAGTG
>Ga0222712_10001934_pt1 | contig 24646 bp, 17 predicted proteins | sample C33_657DmetaG_FD_165043 | JGI IMG/M metagenome (GOLD analysis project Ga0222712, IMG submission 165043) | Estuarine water microbial communities from San Francisco Bay, California, United States - C33_657D | ecosystem: Environmental > Aquatic > Marine > Unclassified | place: USA: California... | reverse complement strand
GTTGGAATATCACGAATAACCCCGCTAGCATCCTCATAAGTCTTCAATTCTCCTAAAATGGTAATCTTACCTATCCCAATAGGAGTGTCCTCATAAACGTGGACAGAAACCAATTTAGCAATACCTTCATAATATTCAGGTACACCATTACCCGGTTCGTAATAGACAGGATTTCCCTCAACATCTAAAATCTCAATTTTTATTTCAGTTGTTTCCTTTAAATGCTCAGAACCTTCAATTAAGAATCCGTTTTTACCACCGGTAAAAGTTTCATTAAATTCAGTAATACGAAAGTAATCAGAATTCGGATTTGTATCGTTTATAAACGTTCCGTAATTTGATAAATTTTGTAGTGGTGAATATGATTTTATTATTGCCATTATATTTCTCCTATGCAGATATAAATATAACTAAAATTATTTGTTTCATATATATTCTATGGAAACCCATAGAACTCCATAGAAATGAACAAATATACAACAATACAAATAAAAAAAGAAACCCACGAACTATTACAACAATATTGTAAAGAACGCGGGTACACTTTAAGTGGTTTAGTCGAATCTTTAATTAAACAAAGAATTACACAACCTAAACCTACGAATATATTAGCGGTTAAAACTTCACGTGACTAAAACCTTCTACTTTTTTAATTTCAATTAATCCATCGACTACATCTCTCATTGAATCAATGTGGGATATAATCATTACAAAATCGAATTGAGTCTTCAAATAGGTGAATAACATAAATAACGATTGTAAATTCTCACTATCTAATGTTCCAAATCCTTCATCGATTACTAAGAAATTTGGGCGAGGTAAGTTACATACATTGATTAAAGCAACTCTAATTGCAAGTCCTGATATAAATCTCTCCATACCACTACACATCTCCAAAGACCACTTATTATCACCATAAACAAGGTAAGCATTGATGTTTTTACCATCCATCTCTAATTGCATTCCGAACTCAACAATTTGTGCTAAGATGTTATTCACCTCTCCTTCAATCATCGGAAGTGCCTTTTCAATCAATTCATAAGAAACACCATCTTTACTCAAAGCATTCAAATAATACTCATATAATTTAGATTGTTCTTCTAATTTCTTAACTTCGTTGATTTTATCTTCTAAGGTTTCTTTTTGGTTTTGTAAAGATGATACCTTACCATTAAGTTCTAAAAGTAATTTATTTGTCTTTGTAAACTTTCGTTTGTTCTCATCTAATAAATCTCTCTTACCTTTAATTTCTTCTCTAATTTCACCATTCTTTTTGATTTGTTCTTCGTTTTGATGATACTCCTCAATAAGTTTAATTTGGTCTACAATTTGTGTTTGAATACGAATTTCTTCGGTTTCTGATGATGCTAATTTATTCATTAGAGATGATAACTCTCTATCTACTTTATCCTCCTTTTCCTTAGTATCTTGCAAGTTTTTCCAATCTGATTCATATGGAGTAAGTTCGTTTATTTTCTCTTTTGCAATTTCATTTATACGATTCACATCACCCCATTGTTCTAACACATCTGATTTTTGGTCTTCTACATCTTTTTTAGATTCCAAAATAGTTTTGGAATTATCCATACAAATTTCACAATTTGGGTTATATTTATGTAAATCTAAATGAGCCTTTTTATCATTTAAAGAATTAATTTTGATATCTAATTTTTCTAATTCATGTTTAGATGTGTTGAATTCCTTTCTACTAAATGTTAATAACTCAATTTTATCTTCTAAGTCTTCTTCATCAAATCCATCGATAATTTCTTCTAATTGTAGTTGTAAATCTTCTAACTTAGAAATTCTTTCTTGTATTGTAGTTTTCGTATTAAGGATTTCAGTTTCCTTATCAGTAAGAATTTTCTTGCGTTTTTCTAATTCATCAATACCAACTAAATCAGAATTTAATTTTACAATCTTTCCGTTTAATCGAATTAAATCCTTATTTAACCCATCTTCTTCATCTCTAATACCATTCAATTCAATATCAACTAATTTGTATTCACTTTTATTTGATTTCAAATCAGTTTCGATTTGAGCAAGTTTAGAAGTAAAATCATCTGATTTAAATTTCTTAATTAAAGTAGAGTTTTCTCTATTTTCATCTGATGCTAATTGGTATAGTTTATCAAAGATATCAACACCAATAAATTGTGAAAGAATCTCTTTACGTTCTGATTGTGACTTATCAATGAATAATGCATTGTTACCTTGTAACGAAAGAGATGTTAATACAAAATCTTCAAACTTACCTAAATAACGTTCAATATTTTTATTAGTATCTCTTCTTTGTTCACCATTTAAAGATGTGGTTATACCGGCATCTTCTTTCCAAAAGTTCACATGAACTGAAAGATTAGTTCCTTTCCTGGTCCACTTTGCACTTCTCTCAATAAAATAATCCACCCCATCAATTTCAAAATTAAACTTACAATAGAAGTTATCTTTTTGATTGTTTAAAATATTTTTTGAGGATGAAGTACGCGATGTTTTATCAAAAATACAAAATGAAAGTGCATCAAACAAAGATGATTTACCACTTGCATTTGGTGCAAATATACCAATCACTCCTTGAGCATTTTCAAATTTAACCTTATTACCCTCACCATATGAGAACATATTTGAGAACTCTAATGTTTTAGGTGTCCATAAAATATTCTCCGTAAGAGTTGAATCATCGATTCGATGGTTTACATCCTTATTGATAGTTGTAATTTTATCTAAATCAGAATCTTCTAATAGAAATTGTCTTTCTAAGTAATCTCTGATTAATTGATTTTGGAATGTTTCATCCTTTACATTACCAACAATATTTTTATTTAAACCAGAATTACGTTTTAATTGGCCAATAGTATCAGTTCTAGTTACTGTAACCTCTGCAACATTAAATAATTGTTTCAATTCCGCAATACGAAGTTTCATATCTGATGCCTCCGTATTTGTGAATCGTAAACGTAAACGAGGATTTTTTGGTAATTTTATATCGATTTCATCGTACACCCATTGTGGGATTATACCATTAACTACATCGATTGTTAAGAACCCAAAATCATTATGGATATGATGTTCGGTAAATGTACGAGTTGGAACATCCCATATTAAATACCCGTGATTCTCTAACATCTCTCCGTGATTTTGTTGAATCATAGAACCTGCATATGCAACATGTTCATACCCTTCACCAAAAGTTTGACGCTTGTGGATATCACCCATCATAACCATATCGAACCCATCAAACATATCGACAGTAAATGAATTCGATGATACTACATATCCAATATCAGTTTGTGCTTTATTTACAGGTCCGTGGAAAAGACAGATTTTATTTTCACCTTCAACATCCTTACCCAATGGCCAATTTTCTTTCTTGTCCAATATAGAATAAACGACAAAAGTAAGATTGTGATGGTTGTAAACACCAGTATCACGAAGATAGTGTACACGAGGATTATTAAGATTATCGATAATGGGCGTAAGAACATCTAATCGGTGTGTGTTGTTTAGATTACAATCATGGTTTCCCGTGATTAAAAAAGTTTCTCGTAACTTTGAACATTCGGTTAAAAACCAACTAATCTCTTGAATTAGTTCAGGAGACATTTCGGTTTTAGCATGAGCAATATCTCCTGCTAAATAAATAATAGAATCTTCGATTTTATCATCTTCTACTTGTTTTAAAAACTTTTTGAATACCTCGCGATATTCTTTATGTCTTTGTAAGTTTCTAATGTGTAAATCAGCTAAGTGGTAAATTTTATTTACTATCATAATTGTTGTAACTTTTGTGATATTATATCACTAAATTCGGTAGGTTTTACGTTTTTTAGAATTTCATTTATTTGTTGAAACCCCATTTCAGATGCATCCTTTTCTGATGGAATTATGTTTTTTGTATCAATACCTTGTTTCTGAAAATATATGGTATAGTATAAAGCTTGGTCTTGTGCATCACTATCTAATAATATATTGATATGAGAAACCCCTCTTTCATATATACTATCCATTAATTTTTTTGGAATAAATTTACCTAAGATTGGAATCGCGTTTCGTTTAATAGATAATGCATCAAATGCACCTTCACAAAGTGTAATAGGTTCTTTCCAATTTATTTGGTTTTCAAACATAATTACATTCTTTGAAACTGGCGGATTTTTATATTTGTATGGTTCGTCATCAAATACGGAACGTGCTATAAAATAATTAAGTTTGTTATTTGAATCATAAGATGGTATGATAACTCTACCTGCATATAATCCAGTCGAACAATACCCCATATTATATCTAATGATATCACTTTCGGTAATACCTCTAACTTTTAGATAATGTTTTACTTTTTTATAAAGTGGATTTACACCTTTTGGAATTTGAAGTAAAGATACGAATTCTTTTGGCAATCTTAATTCAATTTGTTCTTCTTCTAGTGAAGATGCTACTATATAATCATCTCCATAGATATCTAATATTCTTTTTAACTTATGAGAATCCACTTGTAGTTTTCTCAATAAAGAATATATACGTTTACCTTTCGAATCACACACCCAACAATGCCATTGTTGAGTATCTAAGTTTACTTGAAGTTTTTTCTTATGATGATGACAGAATGGACAATAGTGAGCTTGTTCATTACCCTTTAGGGATGAACCTGGTCCTAATGTATCATCTAAGATACTAATAATTGTTAGTTTATCGGTTGTCGATAGCATATAGTGCAATTAGATATACAAATATACGAAATAAATCTGATATTTCCAAATTTATTTTATACTTTGCTATTATACTATCCAAAGATACGAAAAATTTATCAATTTTCCAAATCTATTTCATCTAAATCTCTACGGAAAAATTTACCCAATAAATTATCATTTAGGGCGTTTTCATCTGCTAATACATTATGTGCAAATTGTTCTTGTAATTCGTAATATGTTAGAGATTTCTTAGATTTACAAAAACGAAGGATTTCTAACTTAATTCTATCACCCTCCCATTTTTTTACCGTCACATTAGAAGAACGATATGTTTTCCAATCGGATTCTTTTGTAACCCATTCCCAATGTTTACTACGTTTATCAGTTAATGCTGCAATTTCTCTTTTACCAAATTTACGTTTGGTTACCGATAATACATTTTTCTTACCAATATAATATTCATTAGTTTCACCATTGGTTATTTTGTAAATAAACCCAATAGTATTTTCAGGCATGTCTGAAAGTTCAGTAATTGAGTAACCTTTATATGTCCATGTCATAGTTAAAAAATTTGAAATCATTTTTATATTTCTCCAACACCCAATTTTTACACCAACTATCTTTGTAAAGTGTTTTGTAATAATTAAGTTGGTTTATAGATGGATGTCTATTGTAAATTGGATTTCGGTTTTCATGCGGTATTTCTACATTATGAACACCAATTTTATTTAAAATGTATTTAACATCGATTTCATAATTTTCATATTTTGCAGTGAAATTTATAAATCGTTCGGATGTTTGATTGTGATTGAAAAAATAAGTTTGTGGAAAATACCAAGAGTTTATTGGTGTTATGTTTTCTAAAAAATGTTTGAAATTATCAGTAGTACCACTTCTAACATTATGTTGATATGCAGATGCAATTCTTGTAAATGGATTTCTTACAATTGTAAAAATAAAATAATTAGAGATATTTCCAAAATTACCCAAATCACCATGAGTTATAACTTCTTCAATATTACTTTGTTCTAATAGTAATTTAGTTAAAGATGTTCCACCTGTTTTTGGGATATGTAAATACGCCCATTTGTTTAAATGGTTTATTATACAAGACAAAACTTATTATCGTTTAATAGTATCGGAGTATGGTTTTTCGTTTAACTTACCACCCCTTGCATTATTTATTTTTGCATCTTCGACGTGTAGTTTGTTTGTTTCATCTGCAGAAATGGGAGTTTTATCTTTACTTGATTTTCCTATCTTAGAGAAATCAGACCCATTGTATAAATCTAATATTGATGCCATAGTATTTTCCTTTTATATTATATAAATATTATTAAGTGTCAAAACGAACCAAAAAATTAACATTATAATCTGGTAGATTTTTTATTGGTTTCGGTAATTTTGCAACAACTAACAAATTATCATCATCATCATATAATCCGATTGTTGTGATATATGGAGTTATATATGAACCCGTCGGGTCATTTAAACTATAATTGTAGTAATCATCCCATGTACCTTGTATAGAACCCGTACTACCTCCAAATGTTTCTTTTCGTTTAATATCTAAAACTTCTTTAATTTTTACCGTCTTGGCAGATGATACGTTTGGGATAGCAGTTGTTTCGAAATCGTATGAACCACTAAGTGTTACATCTACTGCAGATGGATTTTGTGAATAGTTAAATTCACCAGTATCGGCTGATACTAATATTTCAGTTTCATATATTGTATGAGTAGAACGGAAATTTAATGAGTATTCTGTTTGGTCTACATCTTGCGTTGTTAATACAATTAAACCATCATCATAAAATACGTTACCATGTATTTGAGTTGCCAAATCCGTTCCTTCAAATTGGAATTCTTCTAAAAATTCAACAACGGCTGAATCAAAATCAATTTCAACTAATGTAATAGTATCATCCATTCCCAAATACCAAAACGTAACAACACCGGTATTTAAATCAAGTCCGTCGGTATCCATTGTAGTATCCAATATTTCTAATTCATATTGAGATACACCATTTGATATAGTTAAAATACCACTTCCGGCATCATCCATATCTAAAGATATCAATTCAAACGATGGGACAGGAGTTTTAAGTTGTCCATATCCATCATCTACATAAGTTGTTCCACCATATGTTAATTCAACTGAATTTGGTTTCATTTGTTCACCAAACTTAGAACGTTCTATCGAAAATACATAAACACTACCGGTTGAATAATTTCTATCTACATTATAATTAGCAAGATTACTAGTCGAACCAAATGTTGTAAAAGCATTCCCTTCGGATGAATAGTATTTTTTCTTTATTGAATTATATAATGAATGTACATAATACCCTTGCGATGTTGGAGAACTATCTTCAAAGTAAGAGCCTGATACATTATATAATTTAATGACAGGAGCATCTGCTTCAGTTTGGTCAGACCAAAGTTTATATGCTTTGAACGAACGTCTTGATATATTTGATTTAGGTATTGATTTAAACATAGTGTATTCCTTACCTATATAAGTATTTTAATAAACAAAAACCCAACTTTTTAGAGTTGGGTTTAGTGTCTATATTATATTATATATTTGATTAGAAATCTAATTTAACTGCAATTAATACTTCTTTATCGTATGATTTTGCAATTGGTTGAGATGTTTTTGCAACTGCCAATAATTCGTTAGCATCGTTGTATAAACCAACTGTTGTAATAAATGTCTTAGGGTCTCTTTCGAATGAGGCTTCAGCAAAAGTACCATCAGAACCAGTTACAAATGTTGGATTGTTTGAGAAGTTAAATTCTCTATTTGTTGCTCTTACGAAATAGTGTGAAGTAGAAACGTTTTCAGTTCTTCTTGCTTCGAAATCAGCACCGCCTTTAATTGCATTGTACAATAAGAACTGATTTTTACCTTCGTATGTAATACCTGCGTATAAAGATTTACCACCTACTGAACCACTATCTTTTGATGTTCCGATTGTGTTGTGAATTGCTGCAGGATTAAGAACTATTAAGCCTCTATCTGGATAGAATAATCCAAAACCTTGTCCGTTTGATGAGTAATTACTTGAAATAGTAGCTTCAGCATCTTGTCCTAAATTTAATGAACCACTTGCTACATAAAATACTCTACCCGCTTTACCAACTGTATCAGAAAATTTCTTACCACTATCATCGATAAATGTAGAAACACCATTTGAACCACTTAATGTGATTTGCCAGTTTCCTGCATCCATAGTTTCTTTGTATCTGGCACGTGATACATTGATAACGTAGATATCTGATGAATCTAATAAGTTTTCACCTGATGCAGAATCAAATGTAAAGAATTGGTCATCTTGTTCTAACAATAAAGAACGATATTGTGCATATGTTGCTTTTGTTGCTAATGTAGATGTATCTGAATTTCCTAAACTGATTGAACCACTTGCAAATTTATGTCCGTATGCAAGTGCAAATTGAACTGATGATGTAGTTGCTGAATCATATACATTTACATAATAGTTTGAACTATCAGCTGTTGCTTGTACAGAAGATGTATAAAAATCTGTCAAACTTCCCGTATCACCACTCCAAAGACCAGTTGTTACAACTTCAACTTTACCAGTAATTTGGTCGAATTCACCAAATCTTTTATAAATACCCGTTGTAATAGAACCACCTTGTGCAGCTAGTTTATCACCACCTGTTAAGTATTGGTTAATAAGGTTTGTTAATTGCTCGGTAGTAACATTACCATTACTAGCTTGTAAATACGCTGCTAATTCTGATGTTAAGTTTACACCGGCTTGTCCTGTAATTTGTGCCATATTTTAATTTCTCCGTTTTATGCTACATATGTTACGGTCACTGGGATAGTTTGTGAACCACCAGTTTCGTTACCATAAACTGTTATAGTTGTCTTAATAGTTTGTGTAATATTTGGGTTAGGAATGAATGAGAATGTTAATCCTCTTTCTACTGCCGCAGTTGTTGTGATTTCATCTCCTAAGAATACCGGGATTGTACCAGTACCTGAAGCCAAACCACTACCAACAATTGAACCAGCATTTTTATTTGCTAATACAATAGTATAACCACTTTGTGTATTACCACTTGGTGAAGTAGTTGGAGTTAAAGAAACTTGACCACTTCTTTGGTTTACTGAAATAGATGGAACACCGAATTCAACTTTTGGTATTTTAGTTGTTCCTTTTGGTAAAGTTACCAATTTGTATTTTAATACCTGCGTTTCATCAGGTGATGCTTCTGTTACTGGAATTGCTCTAATTGCTGCATCATAATATGCAGAACCTTTTGGATGAGCAGGTTCGTAAAGTGTGTAATCGATTTCATCATCACCTAAAGCGAACTTTGTAATGTTTAAACCTTCACCCGATGCTAATTTCTCTCTTCCTTTTTTTGTAAGAATCGCATCGACCGTAATTTCGGTATTGTCTAAATATGCCATAATTTAATTTTCCTTTTATTTCCTATATAAATATAAGTATTCTATAATTTTAATTAATCAACCTCTAAGATTGGTTCTCCACTTCCTCTACCTGTATCAGAAACCTTCAATATATTTGGATTAGTTGTGAAAGTTTGTACTGGTGAACCACCTAAAATGTTGGTAGTAGTAGTTTGTTTTGAACCATTAAAATAACTATTTTGTAAACCAGTAGTTAAATCACCTGTGTTTCTATAATGAGTTGGGAAATAACCATTTAATGGTGAAACCTCCACTATATTTCCACCTACAATTGGTGCAGTAGTTTCATTACCATCAGAACCAGTAAAAGGTAAAATATTAACTTTATAGTTATATTTTGTTACAGTTTCTAATTGAGTACCTAAACTTTTATCTAACGGACTCACATTTACAGGTACTTTTTCAGTATAACTTTCTTTTATTAAATATACTTTACTTCTTTCTTTAACACGATTTCCCCACAAATCTATATAATTTCTTATTGTGTTTCCGTTTTCACCATATAATCCAAATCCCGCAACACCCATAGAATTTCTATCTAACCCAACTTGTACAAACTCAACATTATCATATGCACCTCTTACTGAACCAGTAATTTGAGCATTAATAGTTGATAAGATTGTATCATATGTACCTTCAATGATAGTATCGGTAGTAGTATTAATATCACCTTCATATGTTGTATATACAGCTGATGCAGATGATAATAATTCAGTATCAATCTCAGCAGAATAATTTGTGTTTACACCACTTAGTAAAACTGAATCCGCAGTTGAAATTTTTGTTTCAAAATTATTATAAGTAGCAGTTGTTAAAGTTGTATCAGTTGTATCGATTAATGTTTCGAAATGATTTAATGAACCAGTTGGTTTATTCCACTTAACTTTACTTCTTTCTAAAATATGTGGTTCAATTAAAAGACCAGATGATACCTTTGCTCTTGCAGGAACTAATGATTCCAACGTTTCGAATAATGATTTATCAATATACCTTACTAACTGAATGTATTCGTGTGTATTTAAATTGTATCGTTGGAAATAGTAATTTCTTAATCTAGTTAAATCACTATATGAATCATTATATTCATCTGCAGGATTACCGATATAATCATCAATATTAAATTCACCCAATGAACGAAGAATATCCATATTGATTTCTTTCATTGGAGAGAAGAACAATCCTAATTTATCAGAATCAATTGCTGCTTGGTCAAATGATTTTTTAGTTGCACGAGTTTTATAATTTAAATCACCTGTTAATGTTTGTGATTCAAATCTAAATTTATTACCATATGTTAAACCAGATGATGGAACATTTGCAGTTACACTTCTTTCATATGGAATATAATTGTACGGGTATGATGTATCATTAAAACCAATTGCATGAGCAGAACTTGTATAATCCGTAATAATCGCAACATTATTTATACTACCAGTTTGACTTAAATCTTTTGGGTATTCAAAATCTAAACGGAATAGTAAATCATGAGATGATGCAGAAATATGTGAACCATCAATCGCATCAGGTAATAATGTGTGATTATTAATACGTGATTCTGAAAGTGGTGTTCTCCATAAACGGAATTCATCAATAGAACCAGTTGTAGTTTGTCCTACAAATAACATAGAACCACTTTCCCAACTTGTAGTACCATTTGTATATGAAACAGTTGTACTAGCACCATTTCTAATTCTACCATCAAATCCTTCTTTAAAGAAAATCTCAAAAGTTTCAGTAGATGAACCAGTTCTTCTATTTAATACAATGTTAGCATATTCATCTTTATAGTATGGGATATAATCCGTAGATGTTGTATTTAAAACACCATCATTTTTTATTTTGAATTCAATCTTAGCAAGAGAACCGGTTGTACTTGGAACTAAATTTAATTCCCAGCCACTTCCACTAACTAACGATTGAGTAGTTTCATTATTTATAGCATTTAAACGGAATTCAACTGCATTTGGAAAATATCCATTGTATGATGTAAATGGAACTTTTAAATATGAAGTTTCATCCAATGCCAATGCACATGTCCTATCATCAAATGTAAATTGAGTAGTTGCTTCAGATGTAGGGTCTTGTGGTCCACCATACTCCATAATTGTTAATAATGAAGCAGGAACACCATAACAAGCCATCGCTGCATGTAATGCTCTTTTTGTACCTTTATGTTTTAACAAATATGGTAAGTTATTTAAAATTCTTCTCCATATTTGATGTTGTCTACTTTTTCCACTCATTGATGAACGAGTAGACCCATCAGAATCCTTACCAAATGCATATTCCCATAAGAATTGTGATTGAACACCCATATCAGCATCCCATCCAAGAGATTCTAACATATGATATATCATTTCATTTCCAATACCATCTTCGTATTTATTTTCTAACTTTTTGGTTTGTGAAATATTTTTGATATGTGTCCATAAAATATCAAAGTGTTGTCCCATCATATTTAAGAAAAGGACAAATTCTTCATTATCAGCATCATTGGTAATATGTGCCGGAATATTATTGGTTAATAGATTTTTATTATTATAATCGTAAGTTTGAGTTTCAGTAATAGTTCCATCAAACCAATCTATTGCAGTTGAACTTGTTGGGTTATAATATGTTTCTGAATCTACAAATGGATATGTTAAACCACTTGATGATGATGTAAACAAATACTTTTCAAAACCATCAAATCCATTTTTTAAATTTTGTATTTGGGATTCGTATGATTTTATTTCATTTTCTGCAGAAACCCCACCATTTATAAATGCGGTACTCGCACTTACAAAATTAATTTTAGTGTTATATCCTTCAATTAATTGAACTTTATAGTAAAAGTTTCTAATACGTTCTTCTGCAGACGAATATTTTACAAAGTTTTCCCAATGAATTTCAGAACCACTTTCATATTGAATATTTAAGTTTTCTAATGAAAATCCACTAGAACTTACAAATGTATTTACTAAATCAGTAGATGTTGCCGAACCACTTGCTATTAAATCATCTAAAATTTGGTAACCAATATCATCAGTTACACTAACATTAAAATTAGGACGTAATGGTGTACATTCACTCTTCAACTCATCTATAATAGTAATTTGTTCTATTATAGGAATAGATTGAATTTTAGAAATCCATAATTGTTGATTTGGTTCTATCTCACGCGGTAATGGTTCATATAATTTAAGAACCAATGCCTTCTCTTCTTTTGTTTTAGTTCGTGTACCAGTTGTTTGGTCTTCACTATATGTAGAAAAAGTTTCTTTATCAATTCCCCAAGTGGCAATAAGTTTATTATCACCATCACCTAAGTGTAAGTAATGAGTTAAGAATTTAGAAACCTCTTCATATAAAATTGTATCATCCCAACTTTGTTCGAATGCTTGACGAATATCGGCAACAACATCTCCTCGTTGTAATCTAAGGTCACCCTTATCAAACAACATAGAAATACGTTCTATTTTACCTTCCGTTAATTCATCACCTTCTGCGTTGAATGGTATTAATAAAAACTCAAATTGAATCTTATCAATATCTTCATTGAACTCAAGTTTTGCTCGTTTTAATACATCACTAACTTTGAATGTTGCCAATCCCGTAGGTGAGAATCTACCTAATGAATATTCTTTATCATACTTTGAAACATAAATTTCAACATAGTTAGTATTGATTGATTGCCAACTAACATCAAAATCAACTTCAAAACCTTTAAAATCCGCACCTTTAATATTTTGTGGATAGTAAATATTAGTAATATCTGGTCCTGGTAAGTAATATTTGTTTACAACATTAATTGTAACTTTTACGGTCTCACCACTTCCTGAACGATTGTTTCGAGGTTGTAAATACAATGTATAGTTACCAACCCCATTATAAAAATCAGATTTACTTAATACGATAGAACCACTATTCGATATAATTCGCTGTGTACTACCTAATGAAAAAACAACCTCATCCGTATTGAACGTGTTGTAAGGTATTTTTAATTCATCAGTTCCTGAAATGTTAAATTCAAAATTATTACCTTCTACTCTTAATGTAGCTGCGTTTGGTAACGGAACTGCTTGATTATTATTTTTTGTTACGATAATATCAACAATCACATTGTCATTAACCAAATCAATTGTTTGGTCTAAAACTTTGTTTGTTGTTATATTACCATTTTTATTTATTTTATAGGTAACAGAATGTGTTTGCGGGTCTAATCCTTTTGATATGAATTGTACATTATTAGCACCATTTGAATTTGGTGAAAAATCTAATTCAGTAGTTCCACTTGTTACTAATCCAACTCTACCATCGGTAGTTCTATATTCAATTAAATCATTTCGATATACATCTCCATTAATTGTAATTTTACCTTTAGCAGTAGGAATTGGTTCAGTATAGACTGGTGTTGATTTTATATCAAACGTAAGGTTTGTATTTAATGTAGCTTGTTTATCACCAAATTTAGATTCTAATTTATTTTGTTGAACATATTGTCCATCGATTAATTTTTCTACAATTAATTCATAATAAGGAAAATATACTACATTTGTGTAAACTTTTGGACGTTCTACACGTTCTCTAATTACAGCACCAGGATTATTTGGGTCTTGTCTATAAGTGTAATCGACTCTATCATCAAATGGTACTGGTTCTTCAATATCTTTTCTTTTTTCTTTGTATATTGTGTATATTTTATATACATCGCCAGATTGATTACCTGATTTTTTTACTGAAATAGTTTTTGCTGTAAGTAATTCCTTTTCGGTAAATGTGATAGTAGATGGTGCTAGTTGATTTGTTTCATTACCATCCACAACAATCATCGCATCTTTTGGAGTTGATGAAATAGCAACATTCACAAATAAACTTTGATTTTCAGGTATAGGATTCGTAGGAGGAACGTATGTAGTTCCACCACCACCTCCGCCTGATGATGCTAAAATAGCATTATCAATACCACCTGGATTAACTCCAACGCCACTACGGTCATCATTAAGATTTTCTACTCGTTCTATTGCCATTTAATTTTTTAATCCTCTTATATAAATATCACTATGTAAAATTACTCACACCTATATTGATATTATCATTGTATCCACTTTCATATCTTGTATTCCCACCACTAGTCATTCCACCGCCTGAACTTCCACCACTACTTCCACCATATGAAACGGTCGGTTGATAGTTTGTAGGAGTTCCACAATCACCAACTTTGGTAACTGCCCAATTTGGCCCGCCCACAGTAACACTTCCTTCTGCAGCACATAATGTAACTGATTTTCCTGGTTCTAATGATGGGCCAGTTTGTGGTTGACCTGCTGAATTTTTATATTGGAATGAATTTGTAAATCCACTTCCGTATGATGCACCATTATAGTTTTGATTTTGATTTGCTTCATGCGAACCATTATAAATTGTATATGAGAATAATTTCAATTCCACTTTTTGTTTTGGTACTTCTCTTACATCTCCACTAAATTCAGGTGTACCTTGATATGTGATAGTTAATGCATCATATTCTCTACCAAATACATTTGTAGGTTTTTTACCATCTTTATCAGTAAATGTTATACCACCATTATCTGACCAAACATAGAATGTTTTAGTTGTTGTTTGTGGTTTATCCGCATATCTACAAGAACCATCATCTTCCGTTGCACTAGGATTGTAATTTAATGAATTCGGGTCCATACAACCTTTTACTTTTGTAATAGGACTAGGAGGTTGTGGATATACACAACTACCATCGTTCTCTACCGCAAGAGGATTGTAGTTCAACGCATTAGGGTCAGTACAACCTCTTACAATTGCTTGTTTGTTAGTAATTTCAGTTGCTATATTTTGGTTATTACTAATAATAGATTTTAAAATTTCTTTAGTTGCATCAAGTGTAACTTGCTCATCTTTAGAAAGTATATTATCTTCTTGTACGTTTCTCTTTGGTAAATAATATTCAATAATTTCAACCAATGATTGTAATATTGTTTGTTTGATTTGATAAACCGATAATTCCACCGGAAATGGTGTTGTCAAAGGTTTACTATAATTTATAGATTTTATAGACCAATCTCTATTCTGAATATAGTATTTTGTACTTTCGATTAATTTGGTTTTTATTGAATTTATAAAAATTTCCCAATTAGGAATATTAAATTCTTTTTGAATTAACTTTACATAGGTTTCACCTTGTGTAATTTTCCCTCTTTGAGAAAGAAACTTTTGTAAAATAGTTTCTACTTTTAAACTTTCAATAAATGGTTCTACGAAATAAACAGTGTCATCTCTAAATTCACCTTCTTTTAAGAAAATATCTACACGTTTTTCTAAATCATCGAGTATTTTACCATCTCTATCTTTCAATGGTAAAATACGAATTTCGGTACGTGATGGTGAAATTTCATGTATCCACAATTTATCTTTATCTACACTAACAGAACCTGCTCTTCTATTCAAAAGTGTTGTTTGTGTTTTAAATATACCATTTGAATAACCGGCATCTCTAACTAATTTTTCAGTATCAATGATATATTCTTTAGCACCATTTGTTTTTTTATTAGATTTATTTTCACTAAAAATAAAATATTTTCTAATATTAGTATCATCTAAAAATATGTATCTAACCTTATCTCCACTTTCACCTTGTGGCAAAACGTTATCACTTGCATCATATAATACAAATTCAATAGTATCAGCAATCCCAAGTCCAAAGTAAGATTTTGCAACTTCTTGTTCAAAAATTGCTCTATCTTTACTATCAACTTTATAGCCTTTCTTATCAACTACTTCTTTAAATTGTGTTATTGCCATACTACGTTTCTTTTACTCATTACTTTATTATATACATAATAACAATATTGTTTACCAACATTGTGAATAATCTTACCTATCCAATTATCTTTTGGTAATTCACCCATTTCATAAGCCATATGCTCTGTCCACGGTTTAACTACTTTATAAATCCATTTTGTGTGTTGTGGTTTAGCCTTCATAAACTTAACTACATTCTTTGCCCACATCATATATCCCAATACCAATGTTGGGTCTTTTTCCCACATCATATTACCATAACGTTCATCTGCATTCCAAATATGTTTTGGTAAGAATCCTTGATTATACAATTCATTACAAATAATTTTCTTTTGTTTAGCAGTAGCAAGTTGAGCTTGTTGAGCTGCTGCAGCAGTAGATGCTGCTGCTGATGCTTGTGTTTGTGCTGATGCTAATAATTGTTGTGAGTTTACTAATTGATTTCCTAATTCACCAATTCTAGTATTTGCAGTATCTAATTGATTTTGTAATTGAGTTTGCAATTCATTAAACGTTTGTTTTTCTGCTTGTAAACCTCTAATTTGTGCTTCTAACGAAACTCTTTCGATACCTTCTCTAATACCTTTACTTAACGCGTTTTGGAAATCTTGTACTAAGGTTACATATTTATCATTAGTAATATCTAATTCGTTTTCTACTGTTGCTCTTAACAATCGTTCAACATCAATTTGCGTTGTCAAATTTTCATTTTCAGTAGTTAAACGTTGTATCTCTCCATTAGCTGCATTTAATTCATTTTCTAAATTTCTAACCTGAGCTAAACTTCCACTATACAATCCTTGTAAGTTATCATATGTTTTTTGAGGTACAACTTTTGGTTGTTCTTTTGGTGCCGATGGAATTAATTCATCAACCTCAACATCTACGGCTTTTTTAAGTTCTTCTTCGTTATATTTTGGTCTTTCTACATATCCACTTGTTTCACCATCAAAATCTTCGTTTGTTGGTTTGACATAAAAAGTGTGGTTACCTTCACTATTTTGTGAGGTAATAACTGCAGAACCACTTGATATTAGTTCCGATAATCTGTATTCGTTTTGTAATGACATATATTATTTTTCTACTAAAAAAGTTAAATCTTTATCTGAAAAATATTCAATTGCACCATCTCTATCAATTTTTATTTCGATATAGTATTCTCTATTAGTTTCCCAATTGATTAAATTTACTTTAAAATAATTACCATTTGCATCACAACTTACTTTTGTATATTCACCGAATGGTACAATAATATCATCAGTAACTACATCTCTAATTTGGTAGTAAGTTGTAGACGGTAAATATTTTACATCGTTATACGAATAAAGATTTGTATATGATTTAAGTGGATATTTTTCTCTAGCAAACACTCTAATTTCAGGTTTACTATTTACTTTATATCTAGCTTTTAATTTCTTAAATGTTACGTGAATATCATCACTTATAAGTTCAGTTAAAGAACCGGTTGTAAATGTAGAATCATCCCACCCAATTCTTAACTTTGGTTGATATATGGTATTTGTTTCTTTTGAGAAGAATTTTAATTGACCATAATCATTTGTATCGTTTTCTAATGTAGAGTTATGTTTTAATATCATACCCTCATTTGGTAATCCTCCACTAATCCAAGTAGAAACCATATTCAATACATTCATCTCAACATCAGAACTTTGATAGTTAAATGATTGTGATGCAAATGAACCTGTAAACCAAACCCCACCTTTTATTGGAGTACCAGAACCTGTTGCTTGTGGATTTAAACTACCTGAATTTTCTAACCAATCAACACCTGTTGTTTTATAGTTCCAAGTAACACCATCGGTTGAAATATCATCAAAACGAGTACCAATACCCATATCCCAACTTTGTGAAATTGGATATGCATAAATTGTATAATCTATTGGAATTTCGTTTGATTCACATTCTCTTAATATTAAATCACAAGAACTCATAGTTACATCACCTGTTAATATTGATGTAGCTAATGCAGATGTTTCAAATTTAATTAAACTACGGGCAGTATCCTTTAGGTTTCCATAATAAACTTTGGAAACTTCTAATATTTCATCCAACCCAGTATTTTGTTTAGGTTGTTGTAAGTAAATTGTTGCATCTTTTGATGCTGTTATGAATTGATACATTAAACAACCCTCCCTTTAATATCTTTCGCTGGGTACTTCAATTCAAATACTGATGGGTCTAATGATGGATACACCATTTTACCCTTTGTTGCTTCAGCAATGTTATATGAATACTGCGAATATTGACCTAAACATTTATTTACGATTTCACATTTTGGAACGGATTGAACTCCTTCAATCCCTGCAATCAATAATTCTAATTCACTTAGATTGATTGCCATATTAAATGTCCAATTATCTATATTAAAGTAATTCGTAATCTCATCGATACATTTTACTAATACTTCTCTCTTATTGTAACCACCATACACCATAATTTCAAAATCTACTCCGATGTTGATAACAAATCCATCTAATAGATTTACACCATCAGTCAACATTCTATATTCATTTAGATATGTTTTTAAATTTTGTTTTAATGCTTGGTTTGTTCCTATTTGTTGTAAGTTTTTATTTTGATTATAACCCAACACATATAAGTTTATGGCAAATGGGTTATTTTTTTCATTCAAATTATTTTTCTTACCAACTAAAAATTTATTTACACTATCTTTAATTTCCATTTCAGATTTACCTTGCATGGATTGAACCAATTGAGTAAATTCAGAAAGTGTATCTGGGTTTGCAAGTATTGAAGATGGTGAATTATTATCCAACTCCCCATCAGGTGCACAATATGCTTTTGCAATACCACCATATTTTGGTGGAAGTGAAAGTGCTCTTACTTGATAATCTTTACGAGTTACTGCACGATTTTGAGATGAGAAATTAGCTAATGAATTTTCTCTAATTTCTTCAATTGTTTCCGGTCCTCTACCTCCAACAGCAGTTACTTCGTTTTCTACTGCTATTGAACTTTTTGCTACTCTATATGCAGCCAACTCATTATCTGTAAATGCTGCTGTATCTTCTTCGAATTCAATTTGTTCAATTCTATTCAACTCTCCAACAGGAGTGTTTGAAGAAATACCACCACCTACTAAATACGATATTGTTAATGTGGTAGACGATGGAGCCTGACCATAACTTTTAGTTTTTAAGAAATTTGCAGGGTCAAATGATGCACCTAATTTATCTATTGATGAATTTAAACCTAATCCTACATTTTTAAAATTAGGAATAAGAGTTTCATCAGATGAAGTTGAGTTACCACCTCCAAATACTAATGATGTTGTATTATCTGCGTTTACTTTAGTTACAAATCTACGAGATGTTTTTAATACTTTTAATATATTAGATACTGAATCTTTAAATTGTGATAAATCTTTATCAGTATATTCATTATTAGGATAATCTACGAATACCATTTCTTGTGCAAGATATGGAACTTCATACCATTTATTTCCATTACTATCCCTAACATCATAGATATCAATAACATTATCATCTGGTAAATCTATCTTAGTGAATTCTTCTGGTGCACCGAATGTTTTTTCAACAGTTTTTAATTCAGCAGAAATGGCATTTACATATTTCTTAATCAAATAATATGTAGGTTCACCATCATCACCTTTTCTATATATTGTAATTTCTCTTTCGTCATCTACATTAAAATCCAATAATTCAGTTGTACGAAATAGAGTACCAGTTGAATTAGCTTGAACTACCATTCCTTCCTTTACTCTTAAATAATATTTAGAATTAGGTCTATTGTTTACACCAATTCCTACCGCAGGAACGATTTGATACACCGATAACTTAACTAATGCAGGAGATGTTACTTTTGGTTTGTAACCTAAATATTGTGCAAGGGCAAGAACATTTTCTTTATCCTCTGCATACAACATTAAAGATTCTTTCAAAGTATCATCAATGTAATACCCCATAACATCACCAATATATGATGCCATTTCGATGAACATCATACCAGGAGACGATTCGTTAAAATCAGAATATGTTTTTGGGAAATAAGTTTTTGCGTACTCAATTAAATTTTGTCTGAATCCAGCAAAATCTTTATTAAGATATTTTATATCTCTACCTTGATTACTTTTTTTTGTTATACTATTTAATGCCATTTGTTAATTATCCCCTAACTGTGAATGTTATTTCTTGTAATTCAATTTGGTTACCAATTGTGAACCCAACTTTCATATGTGCGATATGTCTATCTTTCATATCATCGGTCATTTCTATTTCAATATCTTCAATATTAATATAAGGTAACCAATAGTTGACAGTTCTAGTGATTGTATCTCTTAAATTATTTTCGAATATACCATCTGTCATAGGTTCGAAAAGCAAATCTTCTAACCCAGTTCCAAATTCGGGTTGCATTACTCTCTCACCTTTTTTAGTTAGGAGTAAATTTTTTAAATTTGATTTAGCCTGTTCAAATGAGGTAAACGCTTGTTCAAAATAACCATTTCCACCTCTTTTCAAAGGTAGAGTAATTCCATACGCGTATGTATCGAATTCTTTTGTATCTTTTACAATCTTATTACCTAAAACGTATGCCATTATTTTTTAAACCTCTTAACTAATTCTGAATTGTCTCTATTTAATATTCTATCTAATCCTGCTAAACCAGTTGATACGCCTAATCCACCTTTTGATGGTGCACCACCCATATCACCATAACCCATCTTAGCAGCCATTTGTGCTCTCATTGATTCTACACCACCTAAGGCATTTCCACCATATGAAATTGTATTATCAATATCCGGTTCTGCATCCATATAATTTGGAATATGTGAATTTACATATCCTTCATTCATAGGTTGTGATTGAAAGTTATCCAATACCGATGTACCACCTCCAACCGGTCCTGCAGTTCTTTGTGCAGCAGAGAATGGTTGTGTTTGATTTAAAATATCGTTTAATGTTTGATTTTTTGTGAATTGTCTTTTAGGTTGTACTGATTCGCGTTGAATCTCTGGTTGCACTCTCTCTTTATCTAACAATTGATTTGCAAGTTCAAATGGGTCTACATCTTCCAATATATCCTTCTTTTTAGGAGTTGGGGTTGTAGTTTCATTTAATAACTTAGTAACCTCCTCTTTAATCATTTTAGGAAGTTGTTTTTTAATTTCTTGTTCTACTACTAATTTAATTAGTTGTGCTAATTTTTTAGAATCCATTTTGAAAATATTTGTTTACTTAGTATAAATATATCTTCGTTGGATTTTGAATTTTTATGAGTATAAATTTGGGTTTTCTTTCAATTTTTTCCAATATCCACAAAATTTCTTCTTTCTATCATCCAATCCGTTGTATCCACCATTTATTCGTTTTGTGATATATTTTAATGTACCCATAGAATCATCTACTGCTGCTTCATTTAATTTGCGAGTTCTCCAAAACCAACAAGCAGTTTCAGCAACATACTTTTTTTCAACCAATGTAGAATTTGCAACTACATCATCGGTAACACCTTTTTTAAATTGAGTATAATTTGCTCTACCTGTAACTTGAATATATCCTCTTCCAGCAAAACGGAATCCATCACCGGGTTGTGTGTTACCCAAATCTTTTCTACCTTCATATCGTTGTTGAGCAGAAGATGGTCCCCATATTTCTTTTGTATATACAAAATTACCACTTTCATGTGCACATTGAGCAAGAAAATGTGCTTTTTGTAATGGGGTTTTTATTCCCCATTTTCTCATAGCATCAATAACAACTTGTGGTGGTTCTTTTAATTTAACATTTCCACATTCCTCAATCTTTTCAGAATTTGTTGAATTTGCTGCAGCAGAATCTTCATTATTACTACTTTCCGAACCATTTGAATCAGAATTATTTCTACTTGCAGGAGATGATGGTGATTCACCACTTAATCCAGCTGCAGTTGATTCATTTATACCATATCCCTTTTCGGTAGCATCTTCTGCTATTAATTCTTGTTCCGGTGTTAATGTTATAGCTTCTTCTATTCTTTTTTGTTCAAGTGCTTGTTCCTCTGGTGTTGATTGTAAATTATCCGCAGAACCTCCTCCTACACCTCTACTTGCAGGCGGAATTGTATAGCCAACAAAAGGTACTGCACCAGGACCAGGTGTTAATAAGGGTGGGTATAATGATGTTGTAAGATACATCCCTTTAATGGTAGGCAAGTGAGATTGAATTGATGCAATCAATTGGTCTAAAAATACTTCACTATTATCGGTTGGTTTAGCCATTATTTTTTCTTTTTAGCTCTATACAATTTAAGACCAGGTTCATAATCACCTTTCCACATTGTTAAAAGTTGTCCACGTTGACTACCACTTCTTTTACAACTTATATGTAACCAAATAGAATTACCATGTTCAAAAATCATTTGGTCAAATGGTAAATTAGCAGCAACCCATTTTGCAATTGGTACATAATCCTCATCTTCGGTACAATGTGTAAATTGAACATCTACCGCTTCACCTTTCATATGTTGGGATTTACCACCTGCAGATGGAGTACCTCTAAATGCAGAGTTTACACGCATTGTAGGATACTTTTTCTTCAATGGTTCTAGTATATTTACTGCTAAATTTTTTAAATTACATACAATATCACGTTCTGATAATCCAACTTGTGATTTTAATTTATGTGGAAATAATGTTTTAATAGTTAAATCTTTTAATTTATAATTAGGTGATAATTGTTCAAGATAATCTATTTTATCACTTGTACCACATGGTGGAGCTGTACTTTTTGCATTACCACGAGTTACTGATTCTTCTTTTGGATTACTATCTCTTTCTGGGTCTTTTTTACCACCTCTTGCCGCACCGGCACCTTCTTCAACTGTGAATTCACCATCTTCTATAAATTCTTCTTTTAATTTTTCTATTTCGGGGTCACCACTATCACCATCATCAGTTAAAACTTCAGGTCCGTTTTCTTCTACAATTGCAGCAGCCCCTTCTTTGGTATTATTATTATCTGGTAATTTAGCTAAAATTTCAGCAACCTCAGCTTCTTCATCCATTGGTTCTGATTTAACAGGTGTAGGAACAATAGGAGGAGTAAGTGGAGGTTGGGGTGGTACGATTGATTGAACATCGGTTGGTGTCCAAATACCAGGGTCAGTAATAAAACTACTTACTGTTGCTATATTCAAAACCGAACCCGGTGATGGTATGATTGGTGGTGGGACTTGACTCATCGTAGCACCAGTCCAATATGCAATGAACGCAGGCCCCATATTTGTTATAATTGGATGTTCACCCGATGATTGTTGCAATGCAGTATTAAGAATACCATTTAATGTAGATTCCATTAATTCGGTATTACCTTTTGCTATCGTAATACTATTTGTAGTATCGAATCCACGTTTAACCGCCATATCATACTCCATAGTAAGTTTCTTAGCAAAATCGCCATAGGAACTAATTCCTTTTTGGTTTTGCATATAACTCAACATATTTTGTTTGAATATTTCTAATGACATTTTATTCGGTATAGTTTAATGTTGAAAGGAATGTATCCAATCTACCTTTAATATCGTTAAATGTACTTTTATTTTCAGGACCAACCGCAGTAGGACCAGCTGGTGTTTTAAATACTTGTTTGTTTATTGCATCGATTAATTCTTCTAATAAACCTTTTAAAGTTTCTCCTCTTACAAGAGGTTCTTCATCACTTTCAGTATTTAAAAAGATATTACCCTTACCACCTAAAATATATGTACTATTATCATTTGTAGTAATACGAACATCACCATTAAAATCTAAATCTGCTCCAGCCTTACCATTATCAATAGACATTTTACCATCAGATACAAATCCCCAATTTCCCTTTGAAAAGAAAATCATTTCTTGTGTTTTAGTAGAAAGTATAATTCTTTCTGAATTTACAAGAACTTGGTCATATCCTTTTAATTCTGATGGGTATTTTTCAAATTTAGATGGTTTTGTTTCTAATGATGATTGAAAATTTAATTTATATTCACCAGATGTTATTGCAATGGTAGTACCATCTTTATTTACATCTTCTTCGGTTAAAGACCCTTTTTTTAAGTTACTTAGTGATTCATCACTTTGTCTATTACGCAGAATTATAGTTGGTGCATATACTTTATTTTGATTATTATATCCACTAAAACGAATACTTTGACCAAAACGAGATTGAATTATTTTATCACCTTCATATAGTTTTAAAGGATTTACTTGTACTGGTTTAAAATATTCACCTAATTTTGTTTTTCTATCATCACCACCGCTTCCACCACTTGGTGTACCGGTTGCAGATACTGTTGAATATTCTTTCGCAGGTTCACCGGGTTTTTGAGTTGGTTGGAAATTTTTAATATCAACATCCTCAATTGCGTTACCGGTATTAACATTGGAGGTATGTATTCTTTTGTAGTGAAGTTTACCACCCAATTGAATTAATTCGACAGTTTCGCCGATTAATGGAATGCCCTCATCAACACTAAATGGTTTGTATGCTTTTATCCCTATTTTACTAGCAGATGGGTCACTTAGTTTTCTAATAACAGCACAACCAATAATACTTGTATTCTTTTTTTCTACTTCACTAAAATCATAGGTTTCAACTTTTGGATTAGTATCATCTAATATTACATCAAGTACAATACCAGTCATAACCTTACTCGCACCGACGGTGTTAGA
>Ga0222712_10001933_pt1 | contig 24659 bp, 19 predicted proteins | sample C33_657DmetaG_FD_165043 | JGI IMG/M metagenome (GOLD analysis project Ga0222712, IMG submission 165043) | Estuarine water microbial communities from San Francisco Bay, California, United States - C33_657D | ecosystem: Environmental > Aquatic > Marine > Unclassified | place: USA: California... | reverse complement strand
ATTATAGCTAATCAAGGGGCAGGTACTTATTTGTATAAATATGTTTCTACGCTTACTATAAACGGCTATAGTGATTGGTATGTGCCTTCAATAAAAGAATTAAACTTGTTTAGAGCCTTTTTATATAATTCTACTTATTGTTCAAACACAAGCACTACTCATTATTATTGGGCTAGTATTAAATATCCATCCTATAAATATAGTTGGGGTAATTATTATTCATCAACACAATCAGGTGCAAATTACACAGCTAACTATCTTGAGGGCAATGGAGTAAATACACAAACATATAATCAAACACAGTCCGGCAGCAATAATGAATATGTGGCAATTAGATCATTCTAAATAAATGAAAAAACTATTCACCATATTATTACTTCTTTCCGCATTCATTTCAAATGCCCAAAACACCTTGGATAATATTGGACTTACCAGTGCTACTCCGGCGTCTGTGGCGTATTCATTACGTCAACTCAGTACAACTTACACCGGGCCTTTAGTTAGGGTCAAAGTGGGTACCTCTTTTTATGATGTCTATCCAGATGCCAGCACGAAAAAATTTAGTTTAAGTTCCAAAATCTCAGCCTCCATCAGCACCTATAATGCGGCAGCCGCGGTTGCAAGTGCAAATGCATTAAGTACAATTATTTCGGGATCGACAGATGCCACCGTAGCGATTTGGTATGATCAAAGTGGTAATGGTGTGCATGTTTTATCGAGTAGTGCTACAGCAAAAATCATAACAGCAGGGAGTATCCTTACGATGAGTGGACAGCCTACTATTAATTTTTATGGAAGCAACTCTTATCTTACATCCTCCACGACAGTGAATTACAGTTCGCAATCAAATGCAACTGTAAATGCAGCTGCTCAAGATGTGGCTAGTACAAATTATATTTCAGGCATACTTACAACAGGAGACAATGGTGGTTGGGGATTATGTTATGACCCGACAACCACTATCAAAGGGTATTGGGTTGATGCTTCTGGTGGTAATGGCGCCTTTTCAAATGAGAATTCAACAGAACCTAAAATAATCACGGGTACAATTGGTACGCCTGCAAGTGGAACTAGCTCAGCTATTTATGTAAATAGTTCGTTAAAAGGTACAAAAGCAGCGCAAAACCTTTCGAATGGAACCACCGATAAAATTTACGTAGGCACGAGAGGTAATTTTGCCGGAAGACAATTTATTGGGAATATTTCTGAGACAATCATGTTCCCCAAAACCCTTAGCGCCTCCGAACAGTCCACATTAGAATCCAGTCAATCTATATATTTACCAATCCCAATTTCAGTAACCATCACCTCCAGTGCATCCGGAACGATATGCGCAGGAACGAGTGTCACATTTACGGCAACAACAACAGGAATTTCTAGCCCTACTTATCAATGGTTTAAAAATGGAACAGCAATTACAGGTGCAACTTCTTCTACTTATTCTGCCACAACTTTAAGCAATAATGATCAAATTAATGTTATTGCTACTCCTGGTTATACATCAGGTAGTATTTCTTCAACTAATTTAATTGCAAATTTTGATGCTGCAAACTATAATCCTACTAGTACTCGATGGAATGATTTAAGTACATCTGGTAACCATATGGATTTTTATACAAGTTTTAACTATACAACTTTAAAAACCGCTACTTATAGTTCGGAAGGTGGAGGTAGTTTAAATGTAAATAACAATAATGTTTATGGTCGAACAATTAATAATACGGGTATAACTGGTAATGGTGCTAAAACAATGTCAGCGTGGATCAAATTTGATGCTGCAGATAGGGATTGGACAGATATTGCTAATTTTGGTTCATTTGCTGGTTGGGCTCAATTATTTGAAATGTTTGGCTCGCGAAATGGGTCTGGTTATCAAATATTGTTAGTTTATTCTGGAAGTTTAGTTGCAGGTGCTACTACAATTCCACTTAATACATGGGCCTATATTACTATTTCTGCTGATGGCCCAAGTCTTAAAATATATGTGAATGGCGTACTTGATGGATCTGGAAACCAAGCTTTAAATACTGTAAATTCGCCTCTGTATTTAGGTAATTCTTCATCTACTTCTAATTTTGATAATCTAAGAGGTAAAATATCTACATTAAGTTTATGGAATTCTGCACTATCAAGTCAAACAATTTTAGATAATTATAATGCTACCAAAGGTAGGTATGCTGCATCTGCAGGGTATACCTCTAATATTATAACATCATCAATAAATGCTGCTCCGACAACCCCAATAATTACTATTAATGGTGACGCATGTGTAAACAAAACAACATTAAGTACAACCTCAGGTCTAACTTCTTATGCATGGTATAAAGACAATGTGGCTATTTCAGGAGCTATAAGTAATACCTATACTCCAAGTGCGAGTGGAGCTTATCAAGTTCAGGTTAGCAATGGATCATGTTCAAGTACTTCGACTACTACAACGATTTATAGTTGTGGAAGATCAGCAGATGGAAGAATGATTGTAGTAGATGGATCGACTACATTAGTAAGTACCGAGGGATCGGTCAATAATGGTAAAGGTGTAGACGATAGCGGGAAAATCTTATCTAAGCCTTGGGTGTATGGAACCGTAACTACTCGAACTGGTAGAATTTGGTTAGATAGAAATTTAGGGGCGTCTAGAGTTGCTACTAGTTCAACAGACACACAAGCTTATGGAGATTATTACCAATGGGGAAGACCTGCAGATGGCCATGAAAAGCAAATAGCAACAGCTAATCCATCTAATTTCACTAGCACAAGATCTGCAACCTCCGTTCCAGGTAATAATAAATATATATTCCCAATTGATGGTTCTTGGGATTGGTTAATTACTCCAGACAATACCTTGTGGACAGGCGTAAATGCGCCAAATAATCCTTGTCCATCTGGATTTAGAATTCCAACAGAATCAGAATGGGCAGCAGAAGCTGCCGTATTTACTTCTCAAAATGTAGCCGGATCCTATGAACCGGGATATGGCTTAAAATTAACCGTTGCAGGAATGGCGGGCTCATATAACAATATAACAGCAATTGGAAATTATGGTCAATATTTGACGCAAACAGCTTATGATAATGGCCGTGTGAAATACTTTGGTGTTATTTCTTATGCGACTTGGTTTGACACTAATTATTATAAAATCACGGGACAATCCGTAAGGTGCATTCAGAATTAATGAAAAAACTCCTCACCCTATTATTGCTTCTTTCTGCATTTATTTCCAATGCACAACGAACTATGTTTGGTGGCCAAAATAATTATGTTGCACCCGTTGCTCCCCCATCCTTAGTTACTAACTGTCTAATCCTGCATTTAGATGCTGCTAATTATAGCGGCGCAGGAACTACTTGGAATGATTTAAGTACGCAAAGCAATATGGCAACCCTAGTGGGAAGCCCTACATTATCTGCTAGTCCGGCTAGCTTTACCTTTGGCCCTAATAAACACGCGACCACCACTAAAAGCAATATTTCCTTAACGACAGCCACCTTTATTGCGTGGGTAAATCCATCTCAAACGCAGGGAAGTTACACGGGTGTCATTTTTAATAGAACTGGAAATGGAGGAAGTACGGTGAACGCTACTGGACTAGATTTATACTCCAATAATTCCGTAGGATATCATTGGAATGATACGCAAGCATCCTATAACTGGAACTCTACTTTATTAGTGCCAAACAACGCATGGTCCATGATCGCCATAACGGTCAGTTCCTCCTCCGCAACGGCCTATTTATGTAATTCAACTGGAATAACAACCGCCATCAATACCAATGCTCATTCTACCCTAACGGGTCTAAACTTTTATATAGCCTGCGATCCAACTGATAAATCCGGACGTGCCTTTGTGGGAAAAATTGCCACGGCAATGGTTTATAATTCAGCTTTATCTCTTTCAGATATTACGGCCACATTTAATGCACAAAAGGGTTCATTCGGACTTTAATTTTATGAAACTACTCTACACACTTTCCCTACTATTTTTAGTCTCCTTTTCTTATGGACAGCGCACGATGTTTGGTGGGCAAAATAATTATGTGGCGCCGTAGGTCCTCCCTCTTTAGTCACCGCTGGACTCGTATTGGATTTAGATGCTGGGAATTCCGCGAGTTATGCTGGTACGGGAACTACGTGGACAGATTTGTCTGGACGAGGAAATAATGGAACTTTAGTCGGTGGCGTGACCTATAATTCAAGTAATCAAGGATATTTAGTATTCAATGGAAATGGCTCCTATGTGGGAAGTGGAGGGTATAATCCCTATGTGAGTTTGCCTAGATCGACTGATTTGGATTTTGGGGCAGATGATTTTACTGTCGAACTTTGGACCTATACTACAACGGCAAATACACACCCCGAATATATCACGCTTAATGTTAACTCGTCAAGCTATGCTGCGTTTAGAATGGAATATTGGAACGGGAACGTGAATTTATTGCACTCCTATGACGGAAATAGTCATGCATTTGGAGGCAGTTTCCCTATTACATTTAATACCTGGCAACATATTGTTGTCTCCAGAATTGCAGGTTCAGTAGCCGTTTATGTTAACGGCGTTTTAAAAATAACATATTCACTACCCGGCTCACTAATAGCTCAACAAAACTCCCGAATTGGAGATTTCTATGGGTCAAATGGGTATTACAGTTTTTCAGGAAATATCGCCACTACTAAAATTTACAAAGGCAAAGGTCTAACTTCTACGGAAGTAGGAAATCATTTTAGTCTTACCAAAACCCGCTTCGGCCTATAACATCACAAGTTCTCCTTAATCCACTCCACCGGCGTCATGCCATATTCAGACTTGAAAGCTAAGTAAAAAGCAGATTTGCTCTTGAATCCGGATTTAGCTGCAATGCCTTCGATCGAAGTGTTTAAGTGAACCCCGGTGGCTAAAAGAGAGGTCGCATAATCTACCCGCAACTTATTTCGGTAGACAGGGAAAGAAACTTTTAATTGTTTGTTAAAGCAATTCGTCACCCGAACATGCGGAATATTGAGCGCGCGGGAAATATCATGGAGGGAAAAATTTTCGTTTAAATAGAGTTGCTTTTCATGTACATAGGCAATGATTCGATCGAGATCCTCTGTTTTACCAAAATCCTCTATCTCTCCTTTTGTGTTATCACTAAAGGTTATTTTCAACGCCTGATTAAAGCGATCAAATAAACTTCGCTTTTCATGATCTCCGTATAACCAACTAGGGAAAAGAAAGAAACTAAGCGGTAAGACGAGAGTAATAAGGAAGTAATAGGGATTAAATGGGTAATTCACTTTGTCCGCATAACTGTGAATGATGAATAGGCCAAATAACAGAAAAGTACTCACACAAATAACAAGCACCCACATTAATTTATGCAGTAAAACAGTCAACTTTTTCTTTAAATAAATACTTCCTGTGCGCTTTAGCCGGTTAACGTAATAAATCGAATAAGCACAATACAACACATTGATGATGGAGATGGCAATTTTTTGGAAATTATTTGGAAAAAATACATACGGAATTTCCCTAAAAGAATATCCAGGATGGTTTCGTAGATAGTACACAAATTCCAATTTTCTATCAAAAGGCAATAAGTAATATGGAAGCGTATTTATCAATACAAATACGGCCAAAATCCCATGCAAAAACAGTCCCTTATCCACCACCATTCCTCCCTTAATCAAACTTTTAAAGTAATAAAGTACGCAGGGGCCTATCAGGCAATAAATAGGATCTAGGTTTGTAAAAATATAGACAATCGAATCTGATGACTCCTGTGAGTGAAGAATCAATAACGCTATCTGGCGGATACTTGCAGCTAAGATTAAGACCACTAAATAGAATACTCCCTTGTTTTGACTCCAATGATTAAATAGGAGAATTAGGGAAATCAAGAAGACCAAAACAAGCGAGGCGAAAAACATAAACTGGACAATTTTTAATTAAACGAAGGTAGTCCTTTAAAAATTTAAACATACGATAGGCCTAAACCACTGTTGTCTTTTTATATTTTTTCAACACCACTTTTACCACACATTAACCTATTCTCGCCTTTGCAGGACGTTTTTTTGTAGATATATACAAAAAGATGCTAATCAAAAGCGTATTTCTTGCCTTGCTTACAAGTACATGTTTCGCGCAAACGAACCCCGTTAAGATCTCCACTCTATCCTCCGGGATAGGCAGCTCGACCTATTTGCAGTCCATCGGTCAATCCTCGGTGGTGACAGGAACTAGTGCAGCTGGCGGATACATTATGCGTCAAGGATTCTTGCAACCATCAGCCCGTTTTGCGAGTCGATCGATTGAAAACAATGTGGCCATTTCACTAGACGTTTTCCCCAATCCATTTAGCTCTCAGTTTCGATTGAAGTTGTCGCGAGCTAGCACATCGGTGAGTCAAGTGGAATTGTATTCCATCGACGGATTACGCGTGTGGTCATCCGAGATTGCCGCAAACCTTTCTGAAGTTCAGCTACTCGATTTCGATCGCCTGCATACAGGTAAATATATCCTCCGTCTGGTGAGCGGGAATCAAGTCATCACTAAACAACTCATTAAAGATTAATTATGAAAAGAATTTTACTGTTACTCATGTTGAGTTTTCCTGCGTTTTCTCAGAGCTATAAGTTCGCCGTAGGCTCTAACATTACGTCTTACGTCTTCACTAATTCAGCGGGTGCGAATCCGTCATTCTTGCGCCCGTCTTCGGGATTGCATTTGAGTCTTTCGCGTGAGGCGTCTCTTTCGAAATCGTTCTTGTATGATTTCGGTGTTTCCTACAATCAGTTCAATAACGTGGGCGATGTGCAAAACATCCCTTTCTCCTATGCCACGGATTTCATCGGTCTTGGAGCGGGTATCGGCCCTAAGCTTTCCTTAGGAAAAGGTATTTCATTAGTAGCCAAAGCAAACGCTTCCATTTCCAAGATGGTCAACGGGAATCAGTTTCTGTTAAATCATTATGTCGATTTGTCCGGCGATGATCAATTCAATTCGATGCGTACGATGTACGGTTATTCGTTTGAGCTGACGAAACAAATAAGCCCTCAGGTGGGCGTGTTTGTGAAATACCAGCATTTAGACAGCTACAACTTTGGTAGCTCTACTTTAAACTTCATTCCATCAACATTCAGCTTAGGCCTGAGCCTAAGTAAATAAAAACGCATTACAATTCTGCATTCACAGTTCTATGAAAAAGTTCCTATTCTCCCTGATTTTTCTTTTGGTTTCATACGTAGGTTTTTCCCAAAAAGGGCTCTCCTACCAAGCCGTCATTCTCGATCCTGCTAAGATCGAAGTTCCAGGTCAAGACATCTCCGGTCAGCCTTTAGTCAATGGAGATGTGTGGCTAAAATTCAGCATATCTAATGGATCTACTTTGCAATTTGAAGAGGTTCAAAAAACCAAAACAGACAACTATGGTTTGGTGAATTTGTTGATCGGTTCTGTTTCTTCGGCATCGTTTAATTCCTTGGTTTGGGATAGCTCACAAAAGAGCCTTTATGTCTATGCGAGCTTTAATCAAGGCAGTTCTTACATCAAGGTTTCAGAGCAAAAATTAACATACAATCCCTACGCTTTATTTGCAGAAACAGCAGGCAAGTTAGGAGCTACACTGCCCATTTCTGGTGGCGGAACGGGTGCGACATCCGCTGCGGATGCGCGTGCGAATCTAGGTTTAGATCAGGTGAATAATACGTCTGATGCGGCGAAGCCAGTTTCTACGGCGATGCAGGCGGCTTTGAATTTAAAAGCAACTAAAATAGATTTATTAGCAGGATTAGCATCAAAAGCAGACACAGCAGTCATTAAAGCTTATGTGGATGCCAAAATTGTTTCCAGCAGCTCAGTTATTTCCAATCAATCCTCTTCCCAAAACATTTCAAGCGCAGCACTAGAAGCAAAAGCGGATACAGCGTATGTTTTAGCCAAATTCGCCGCAGCAACCATTGCGGATGCAGACGCTAATTCAAAGGGGAAGATTCAACTAGCTGGCGATTTAGGCGGAACCGCATCGGCGCCTACGGTGCCTGGGTTAGCGTTAAAGGCGAATGTAACAGATTTAGTAACATTGACGTCCAACGTTAATGCGAACACAGCTAGCATTACCTCAAATAGTGCTGCTATAATTTCTGAAGCCTTCACTGCACGAGCTGCGGAATTAGTGCTGACAAATAATGTGGCGGCTAACACAGCGAGCATTACGAGCAATGCCACAAATTTAGTTGGATTAACTACGACAGTAGTTGCAAACACCGCAAGCGTCACAGCGAATACAAATGCCATCACTTTAAAAGCACCTATCGCCTCTCCTGTATTTACTGGAACGGTGGCCATAGGCACTTCGACCCCATCTTCAGCTGCCATTTTAGATATAACGTCTACTTCAAAAGGTCTACTATTACCTCGCTTAACTTTCGCCCAAAAATCAGCCATCGTTTCACCAGAAGCAGGACTTATTTTATGGTGCTCTGATTGCGGAACTAATGGAGAACTACAGGTATATAATGGAACAAACTTTGTGAACATGGTGGGAGCAAATGCGCAATTTGCTTTACCATCTGTTAGTTCAACGGCTCCCGCAACTTCTATTACTTCCAGTACTTTAACGAGTGGTGGTGTGATTGATGCAGATGGAGGAGCTTTCGTCACTGCCCGTGGTATTGTTTGGAACACTAACACAAATCCAACTGTTTCCTTATCAACAAAAACAACGGATGGAACCGGAATAGGTACATTTTCTAGTGCAATCACTGGACTTACGTCAGGTGTTACCTATTATGTCAGAGCTTATGCCACAAATAGCGTAGGGACAAAATATGGGCCAGAAATTTCTGTGAATACGGCGCAGGCAGCTGCTACTTTAGCCTCCACTACAGCAGCTAGTTCGATTGGGTCTACTTCAGCAACAAGTGGGGGTAATATTACCTATAATGGTGGAGCTGCGGTATCAGTAAGCGGTTTAGTTTGGTCAACAACTTCAACTCCAACAACCTCAGATAGTAAAACAACAAATGGTGCAGCTAACGGAATCTTTACAAGTAACCTCACCGGATTAACACCTGGAACATTATATTATGTTCGTTCCTATGCGACCAATAGCGTGGGCACAAGTTACGGGGCGCAGACAAGCTTTACCACTTTAAATACAGCAAGCATTTCAGCAACTGCACCTGCAACCTCTATTACGTCTTCGACGGCAACAACGGGTGGAAACATTACTTCAGATGGAGGAGCTTCAGTAACGGCAAGAGGTATCGTATGGAATACTAGTATTGACCCTATCATCTCTTTATCAACAAAAACAACTGATGCGACAGGTACGGGAACCTACACAAGTAGCCTTGTTGGGTTATCTCCAGCGACGGTTTATTATTATCGGTCTTATGCCACAAATAGTGTGGGTACTGTTTATGGCCCGCAAGCAAGTTTTACAACGAATGCAATAGCGCCAACACTTACAACTATAGCAGCTAGTGGTATATCAAAATATGCCGCTAGTGCAGGAGGAACTATTTTATCAAATGGGGGAACACCTGTAACGATTTCAGGTATTTGCTGGGGCACTACTACAACACCGACTACATCGAATAATAAAACAACGGACGGGACAACTTCAGGAACATTTACGAGTTCCATCACAGGTTTAACCGCAGGGACAACCTACTATGTGAGAGCCTATGCAACGAATGCAATAGGCACGAGTTATGGTACTGCGCAAAGTTTCACAACTTTAACATCGGTATCTAACGTTCCGGTTTTGGCAACCACCTCAACAGCAACAGGAATAAGTACAACTACTGCAACCCTAGGTGGAAATGTTACAGATGAAGGAGCTACACAAGTAATTGTCAGAGGTTTAGTTTATGGAACGTCATCTAACTCTTCTACGTTTAGTGTAACTAACGGATCAGGTGTAGGGACATTTACCAATACACTTACTGGCTTAATCCAAGGAACCACCTATTATGTTCGCTCATTTGCAACGAATGTACAAGGGACGGGATATGGCGCTGAAACCAGTTTCTCAACGCAAACGACACCAACACTTTCTGCCACTGCAACACCAACCTCACTAACTACTTCCTCCGCAGTAGGTGGTGGAACAATAAGTAGCACAGGTGGATCAACTGTTTTAACAAGTGGATTAGTTTGGGATGCAAGTGCAAATCCAACCATTGCTCTTTCTACGAAAACAACCGATGGGGCTACAACTGGCACATTCACAAGTTCGATTACAGGTTTAACGCAGGGAGCAACCTATCATGTTCGTGCGTATGCAACAAATAGTGTTGGGACAAATTATGGCCCTGATATTACATTTACAACATTAACCACTCCTACTGTTTCTGCAACAGCTTTCCCTACTTCTATTACACGAACAAGTGCCGTAGTGGGTGGTACTATTAGTGTTGATGGAATACCGACAGCTACGAGAGGTTTCGTGTATGGCACAAGTTCGGGCTCTTCAACATTTAGTATAACTGTAGGCACTGGCGCTGGAACTTATTCAACAACCCTAACTGGCTTAACTGCAGGCACTATTTATTTTGTTCGTGCTTTTGCAAATAATAGTGTTGGAATTGTATATGGACAAGAACAAACCTTTACTACTGTGGCCGCATTTTCAGCACCTAACATAGTGACAAATGGTTTATTATTAAACCTTGATGCAGCTAATCCCGCTAGCTATCCTGGATCAGGAACAACGTGGACTAATTTAGCAACGGGGGGGAATAGTTTGGTGCCTAGTTTTACATTGAATAATCAAACAACATTTAACAATGATGTTTTGACAAATACAATTGGGGGTGGGTATGGATTAGCCTATTCAACTGCTAATTCTAATTTCGGAGATTTATCAAGCTTTACAATAGAAATATGGGTTAAAATTTCAAGCACAGATAATTATAGTGATGGAACTAGTTCGTTATTTGCACAAAAAATTGGATCTACAACTGGGAATCCAGTAAATATGGTGCTTACATATAATTATGCTTGGTATACACCTGTACCCGCAAATCAATTTACGGCAAGTTATCACTATTCTGGTTGGCAAAATCTTATTTCAACTTCAACGATACAGAAAACAGAAGTAATAGATAAATGGATTCAAATAGTAGAGACTTTTGATAACTCAACAAAAACCTTCACTATTTATAAAAATGGTACTACCATTTCTAGCGGCACATCTACAGCTAGAACACCAATGTCTTCAGGACAAGAATATGAAATTGGTTCAAATTGGGCTGGGAGAACTGGTGGGAGAGTTTTTGGGGATTACTCAGTTGTAAACATGTATAACAGAGCATTATCTCCTACTGAAATAACTACTAACTATGACGCAGTTAAAACCCGCTTCGGCCTATAACCTACACACCCCTACTAAACTGAGTCACAGCCTCCGCGGTCGCCAGCAATTTTAGGTCAAAAGCCTTGCAGATATTGCGGATGAAATGCTTGCCTAAATCCGTCACGATGACGCCATGTTCGCCCCAGGTGACGAGGTCATCGATCGCGAGTTCGTCGAGTTCGTGAAAAGTGTATTGGCGGAGGACTTCGAGGTCGTCCTTGTGGAAATGGGTCTTGCCTTGGCAGGCGATGTCGAGGATGTATTGGCGCATTTTTTGGTCCATCTGACTTAAAAAATAGCCTTTAAAAACGGCCAGTTCACCGTCGTTTATTTGCTGGTAATATTCCTGAATCGTCTTCTTGTTTTGCGCAAAACCATAGTAAATATCGCTGATGCTCGAGACGCCTAAACCTAAAAGTAAACCCGTCTGCTGCACCGTGTAACCCATAAAATTGCGGTGCAAAGTACCCTCGTTGGGCGCTTTAACCAACAGATCCGATGGGAGCGCGAAGTGATCCATCCCAATGTCCGTGTAACCGGCGGCGCGAAAAAGCTCCTTGCCTTTTTGGTACAACTGCATCTTCTCAGACGCCTCAGGTAAATCATTTTCATCAAAAAGTCGTTGCGCCTTGCTCGTCCACGGCACATGCGCATACGAATAAAACGCTATGCGATCCGGCCGCATCGAAATCGCATCCTGAATGGTCTTTTCGATCCGCGGCAAGGTCTGCAAAGGCAGGCCATACACTAAATCCAAGTTCACCGATTCATACCCAATCTCCCGCGCCCATTGCACCACCTGTTTCACATTTTCCAAAGGCTGCACCCGATTAATCACCTCCTGAACCTGGGGATTACTGTCCTGCATTCCAAAACTCACGCGGTTAAATCCCAGCTCAAAAAGCGTTTGCAAATGTTCGCGTGTCGTGTTATTTGGATGACCCTCGAAACCGAATTCGTGGATCTTTGGCACAACTGAATCCGCTAAAATCCCCTGCAACATCCGCTGTAAATTCTGCGGCGAAAAGAACGTAGGCGTCCCGCCTCCAATATGCAATTCCCGAATAACGGGCTTAGAACTCATCGATTTTCGGTACAAATTCCACTCCTGCAACAGCACATCGACGTACTCCTCCTCCACGGAATGATTCGTCGTAATTCGCTTATTACAACCACAAAAAGTGCAGAGTTTCTCGCAAAAAGGCAAGTGAATGTACACGCTAATCCCCTCCTGCTCATTGCTCTCCTCGAAACGACGCACAAACATCCGTTCCCAGTGTTCGTTGTCAATCGTCTCATCCCAAAACGGTACCGTCGGATAACTCGTGTAGCGCGGAATCGCTACGTTGTACTTGTTCAATAAATCTAGGCTTACCGGTTGCATGGGGGCAAAGATAAAAACTAGGGAAGGAGGCAAAAATGATAAAAATCAGCATTGAGTCCGAAGTCCGGAGGTTTTATCGATCACAAAAAACCTATTTATCGATCATAAAAACCTAAATAATGATCGATATCTACAATTTTTATGATCGATAAACCCGCCCCCACTTACCATTCTCTCTACTCTATACTCTATAATCTCTACTCTGTTGACGAAGTCAACTTAAACACCCACGCATACTCACACGGACTATTCCCCGGTGTAACCGCCGGAGGAGCAATGCTTAAGACTCCGTTTTTAAAGGTCGACTTAATCGGCACGTTCGATCCTACCAGCGTAACTGATACCGGTTTTTTCACCCCCGCCACTTGTAGTGCGGCCGTCGGGAATTCGGTCGTAATCAGGTATAAATCATTGCCCTTTTGAGTGAAGTATTGTTTGGTAGCGGGGGTGACCTTAGGAGCTTTGGCCCACTTACGCGTACCATAAATCCCCTCGCCATTCACCTTTAACCAGGACCCGATGTCCGTCAAACGCTGCTGCATAATCACCGGAATCCGACCATCCGCAGTAGGCCCAATATTCAGCAATAAATTACCTCCGCGCGCGACCTTGTTAATCAACATGTGCACGAGTTGCTCGGAAGTAGAATAGTCCTCTAAATTTTCGTTTCGGTTATAGCCAAAAGATCCGGCGATGCCGCGGCATTCCTCCCAGGGTTTGGCAAAATCCAACCCATTCGCGTCCCCATTATGTACTAAATCGTATTCTGTAGTGTAAAATCCGCCATGTTTGCTGCGTGTTTCCTTCCCCCATCGGTCGTTCACGACTACACTTTCGCGAACCGGCGAATCGTTGTATAACCAAGACAAAAACTCCGTGCTGCGCAACTTATCCGAGGTATAATCCCACTCGCCATCCGTCCAAACTAAATCCGGATGATACGTATTCACCAAGTCCTTCATCTGCGGGAACATGTGCTGGTCGATGTACTCATTCAGCGTCTCCTTTTTATACAAGGGATTGTACCACTCGAGAAGCGAATAATAGTAACCCATTTTGATATTTTTGCTTTTGACAGATTTAGTCAAATCCCCCAATAAATCTCTATGCGGACCCACATCGACCGCGTTCCAATTCCAGGATTGTTTTGATGGCCAAAGGGTAAAACCCTCGTGGTGTTTCGAGGTCAAAACCACATATTTGGCGCCTGCGTTTTCGAACAATTTCGCCCACTCATCTGGCTGAAAAAGCTCGGCTTTGAATTGATTCGTGAAGTCTTGGTATTTGACATTCGGCCCAAAAGCCTTGTTATGAAAATCCGTAAAGAAATGCTGCGTCTTATTGGGCTCTTGCCAGCGACGCCAATACCATTCCGCATAGCGATCGTACACGCCCACCTTATCCCTTGCGGTCGGACTATAAGCCGGCACAGAATACAATCCCCAGTGAATGAATATGCCAAATTTCGCATCTTCAAACCAGCCCGGTACGGGACGGCTGTCGATGGATTCCCAGTTGTTTTGGTAGGTTTTTTGGGCAAATGCGTTGCCCGCGAAAAGGCAAAGTGCCAGAATTAATAACTTGATTTTCATAAGGTTTAGATTTTATCGAGCCTAATTTAATTAAAATTGTTAATTTCAACCCTATGCAACAATGGATATGTAATCAGCCTGGAACGTTAAGACTTCAAGAAGCAGAAATGCCTCAGTGCACACCAGGATTTTCCCTTCTTCGCGTACGCAACATTGGCATCTGCGGAACAGATATTCACGCCTTCGCCGGCAATCAACCCTTCTTTTCCTATCCCCGCATTTTAGGCCATGAACTGGCGGTAGAAATCATAGAATCAGACACTTTTTCGCCTGGCGAATTAGCGACGATTATCCCCTATTTTAATTGCACTTCGTGTGGGGCTTGCTTAATGGAGCGGTCTAATTGCTGTGAGAATATCCAGGTTTTTGGGGTACATACAGACGGCGGAATGCGCGAATATTTTGTGGTGGAAGATCGCTACATTTTACCAGGCAAAGGTCTTTCAGCTGACGAACTTGCCCTAGTCGAACCACTTTCCATCGCCGCTCATGGCCTTCGCCGAGCGGATCTAAAAGTAGGCGAAAAAGTCCTCGTGATGGGCGCCGGGCCTATTGGTCTTTTTACGATTTTGCTGGCTAAAATTCAAGGGGCTTTAGTGGAAGTCGCGGAACCGAATAAAGCTCGTCTACAATTTTGCACTGAAAATTTAGGAGTTGCAGAAGCGTCCTCGGCTGCCTTTAGCACCGTCATCGATGCCACCGGAAATCTGAACGCTATTGAATCCGGTTTTGCTAAAATGGCACACGGCGGGAAATACGTGTTGATCGGGTTGCAAAAACAGGCGATTTCCTTTTCGCATCCGGAGTTCCATAAACGCGAAGCGACGCTGATGAGTAGTAGAAACGCGACTTTGGAAGACTTCGACTACGTGATGGATTTATTCCGCGACAAGAAGATTCAGGCAGAAAAATTCATATCCCATCGCTTCACAAAAAATCAAGTTCCCGATATTTTTACAAAAATTAACGAACCCACTCAACAAGTAATCAAGGCGATGATTACTTTAGCAGAATGAAACCACTACTACTATTCTGCCTACTTTTAAGCGCTTGTAAATCCCAAGAAGTGCTGCCTGATAACTGCTACAAAGGGCGTCTTTCCCTGAAAGGCATTTGCAATAATTATGTGATTGAATTAGTCGAAGGATCGATAGACACAGCGAGGCTCGAAGTAAAGTGGAAAAATCCGGACACAGGTAAAACCTACACCAATGCCTTCGCACTTTCAAACCCCTGCGCCTTACCGGTTAGCCTAAAAGAAGGCGATGAATTCTTTTTCAAATTAGATTCCACCCAGCTGACCGCTGAATGCGTTACGTGCAAAGCCTACAGCCCCACGCCTAAAAAGGCCTTGCCTATCTCAATCTGCCCTTAATTGATTTTGAAATTAGTGACCTCATAGCCAAGTTCATCATCGGCCATCATCTCTGAAAAATCAAAAAACACGCTGGTCGGATAACCATAGGTTGGATTAAAATTCAGCGTTTGTCTGATGGGTTTTTTGTCGATATGCGATTTGATAGTTAACAGCAATTCCGGAATCGTAGGAATCACCCCATAGCGAAGTGATGAATTATAAGCCGCCCCATTCACGGTAACTACTTTTCCATTTTGCACCACCACTTGTTGCGGCCCAACATATTCCACTGGGCAAAAACAAATCCGCTTGAAGCTAAAAGAGTAATTCTCGACCTTTTTTTCATTCCAAAGATTCAGATTCGCCGTCGCGTCATCCAGCGGCTCTACGGTTTTGCAACCCAAGAAAGAAAGGCAAAATAAAAAGAGTAATTTCTTCATTATAGCGCGAGGCGAGTAAATAGACCTACATTATCTTTCTCCATCTTCATGGGTCCATAATAATCGAAATTCGCTCCTAGACCTACAGTGAATTTTCCTTTGGTAATACCACCACGCAACATCAAAGCACTGCGAGCGTGTGTCCCTTCACTTACACTAGCGACATGTAATATCTGGGCTTTGGAATAAAAAGAAAGGTCCTTCGAAATAGCCGGCTTAAATTCTACGATACCAATCGTGGAGATGTTACGCGTAGGCTGGAAATTAATATTGGGATTCAATAAAAATAACCAGGTCCGATTCGCCTTAAAATACTGTAAACCCACCTGTGGCACTAAGCCTAATTTATAATGCCATTCCGCCCCAGCCGTCGCTCGAATATTCCCAAAAAGTTTATACGTCAGGTTATTCACGATCACTAATTCCGTCTCTGAAGCGGTATTGTTATAATCCACCATCCCGGTGCTGAGATTAAAATAACTCAACTTCCCATCCGCTGAAACGGGGCGATTGATAACCCCAATGAACTGAACACGGTTATTGCCAAAAGTCGCCTCCACCGGAAGTGGGGGTAGTGGAGCGTGATTGTCTTGCGCAAAAGCAGCAATAGAACAAAAAAGCAAACTAACTATTAAACGTTTCATACAAAATAATAAAATACCCAGGCAACGACTCCGCCGATAGCTAACCAAAGCATCCCGTTCGCGCGTTTCTTCTTTAAAAATAATAACAAAATTAACCCCGAAACCGAGATAATAATCATAAAGATCGCAGAAAAGTCAATGACCCACGACCATGACTTCCCGGTATCTCGTCCTTTATGCAGGTCGTTTATTACGGCGATAATTCCCATCTTCGTTTCCGTCAATTCGTATTTGCCATCAGCGCGATTCACGAAGAAATCGGCCGTATAACCAGGTCCTTGGAAAGAGATCGAAATCTCTTCGTCGTCGATTCTGAAATCGTTCAATTGTCCCTTGATGCTGTGGTTCGCACGCAGTTGCTCGACGATTTCGAGTTTAGGGATTTTGGCGGTATCAGCCACCGAAACCCAGCCAGCATTCACAGAACCTTTCAGCTCAGAAACTACCGTACTTTCTGGGAACCAATCCACGTGGTTCAGAGTCAAACCCGTCACCGAAAAGAACAACACAATAATAAAACTGAACATCGACAAATAGATGTGCAGCCACCTCGACCACGTCGCTAAATCTCTCATTTACTTCGCTTTATAGACTAATGAAGCCGCTGTCATCTCCTCGCCACCTGGCAATGTTTGGCTAGCTGACTTCCCGTTAAACTTCATTTCTTGCTTAATCAACTGATACGTTCCGTGCTCGCGAGCCGCCTCAATAAACACGGTATATTTCCCCAAAGGTACATATTCCCCTGCGTCATTCTTGCCATCCCAAACCAAGGTATACTGTCCCGCCCCACGCGTCGCACCCGTCACCGAAGCCGCATCAAATTCCACTTCTCTTTTCGCCGCAAACCAAGAACGTAAATCTGGCAACCAACGAGGCTTATTATACCAAACCGCAATTCGTTTCACCGGCTTATGGTTCTCATCTTCAATCCAAACCGCCACAAACGGACGACGCGCGCGACCTTCGAAACGCGCGAGTTCGAAATTGATATCTAATGTTTGGCCCGCAGTCCACAACTTCTCTTTGACATTCACTAAACTAATCGCAGACTTCTCCGTGGATGTCGCTGGCCAATTATCACTTCTATATTCCGACCCTTCTTTATCCACGATTAAATAGGATGCCTCCGGATACTGCGTAGCTAAATCGATCGAAGCCGCCACACCTAATACATTAAATGCCGTTGCCAAAGCCCCAGCCGTCACTGCATCCTCGTGTGCCACCGTCGCGGAAATCACTTCCGAAGCCGGTTCCGCCGTCCGCGGATCCATAATGTGGGAATAATGTACGCCATCGATATCGGAACCTCTTCGGTAATCACCCGATGTGGCCACCGCCTTATTATTCACTTGGATGTAACCCAAAACCTCCGCGTTCTCCCCCGCATTTCTCGGATCAGACACGCCTATTTTCTCCGTCCAATCTCCTTTCACCACAAAATCACCCCCTATATTCACAACCACACCAGCTACCCCTTCTTCTTTCATCGCCTCTGTAGCTGCTTTCTCCATCACATATGACTTCGTAAAGCTGTGTAATTTTAATTCCGTGTCTGTTAAACGCGTCGCGCCATTTTCGTCTAATGACCAATGTGGCTGATTTACTTCAGCTATGGCCTTTTCGCGCGCCACCTCAGAGGGAATTTCAGATGCCCACATTTTGGCGATATGCTCCGACGCCGGATTCAAAGCTCCGTCCGTTTTTACATTCCATTCTTCGAAATGCTGTAACACCTCGCGCAATTCAGAAGAAATTTCGATGGACTCGCCACGCGTTTCGCTCCAGGATTTAAACTCCGAAGAGGAAATGGAAGACAACAGTTCATTCAAACGATTAATCTCCGCTAACACCTTGGATTCTGCGATGTTTGCTGCGGCTTCAGAAGAAGCGATAATCTTTAGATCGAATGAAGTGCCTAACACATTTTCAAAATGAGCGGTTAATAAACCGTTAGCTGAAGACGCGCTGGGCGTTAAACTAAGTAGACTTAGAGCGATTGAATTGATCATAGGGTTTTTATTTAGACCACAATATTGAAAAATAAACTGTTTTAAGGAATGATTTTTGCGATAAAGCGTGGAGATTTGTAGATATAATCGGGGAAAGAATGAAAATCGAGATTTGGAGTGATATCATGTGTCCGTTCTGCTACATCGGCAAGAGGCATTTGGAAAAAGCATTAGAAACCTTCCCTGGAAAGGACGACGTGGAGATCGAGTGGAAGAGTTTTCAATTAGATCCAACGATTCCGATGGACCTGGGCGAAGAGACGAGCGTATATGATTATTTAGCCGCGCGCAAAGGCATCTCCTTAGAACAAGTAAAATTAATGCACGACCGAGTGTCAGACATGGCAGAAGCGGTAGGCTTACACTATGATTTTGACCAGGCCAAAGTCGCTAATTCCCTTAAATCCCACCACCTCATCCAATACGCGAAAGACCAAGGCAAAGGCGACGCCATCGAAGAACGCCTGTTTCAGGCCTATTTTATGGAGGGTAAAAACCTAGCACAAGATGAGGCGCTGGTAGAATGTGGGGAGTCTATTGGATTAGAACGCGCGGGAATACTAAATGCCTTACAAGACGAGAATTACGCGTACCGCGTGAAGCAAGATATACAAGAGGGTGAAAATCTGGGCGTCCGAGGCGTGCCCTTCTTCGTTTTTGATAGAAAATACGGCATTTCTGGGGCGGAACCCATCGAAGTGTTTACGAAAACCTTATTGCAAACAGCAGCGGAATGAAAAAACTCTTAACCGCCTTTATCCTATTATTGGCCTTTGCCGCGAAGTCACAGGATTCTACTTATGTCTCCGTCGAACTGAAAAATGGGAAAAGTGTATCAGGGCAGTTGATCCATAAATCAGAGGCAGAAGTCTCCGTTTTAACAACGGACCTGGGAACAGTCACTTTGCCATGGGCTTCCATTCAGGCTGTCAATGTCATTGCCAAAAATGAAATCAATCAATTCCCGAACCCGCAACCGTCTCGCTACTTTTTTGCGCCGTCCGCCATTCCGTTAAAGAAAGGGGATAAATACTATCAAAATGCTTATTTCCTAGTAAACTCGATTCAAGCTGGGCTGAGTGATCATTTTTCCATAGGAGGCGGGGTCGTTATTCCATTTGCCTTATTTATCACCCCTAAAATAGGTTACCAAGTAGCTAAAAATGTACACGTAGGAGGTGGCGTTTTGTTTGCGACGTCGTTAATCCGCGATTTTAATTTTGGGGTAGGAACCGTTTATGGCTCATTTACCTATGGCAATACCGAGAATAACCTAACACTAAATGTGGGTCTAGGAGCGGTGAACGAAAATACAGGATTAGGCAGCACGGATTACCGTTGGAAATTTGCAAACAGGCCTATGTTTACCATTTCTGGTATGACCCGGATTTCTAAACGCGTCTTATTGATCTCGGAAAACTGGCTATTTTCGACGAAAACCGTCAACTACGATGCAGGAACCGGTCAATACGTGAACACCGTTTCAGAATACAATGGTATCCTTTCAGCCGGTGCACGTATTATAGGCCGTCGTTATGCATTTGATGTGGGATTACTCAGTCCTACGACTTCAGAATTTTCAGCAATCCCTTATATTGCTTGCAACATTAAATTCTAAAGACTCTTCAAGTACGCAATACTAATAGGTACAAATTGCTCCTCTTGATTACTTTCGTCTTCGATGAAGCAATGCTCGATGCCGTTCTTCTTCGCTAACTTAATGATCGCCTTCCAGTTTCCTTGACCCGTTCCCACCGGAACATCATTTTCTGCTGGAGTTCCGCCGGTTAAATCACCCGCCACACCTTTGCGCAAATCTTTCACGTGCATTAACTTGAAACGCGTCGGGTATTTCTTTAACAATTTCTCAGGCATTGAAGCGCCACCACCGTGCATTGTCCACAATACATCCATTTCGAAAGAAACGTATTCCGGATTCGTGTTTTTAATGATATAATCTAAGAGTGTTTCGTCTTTGCCAAAAGGCTGGAACTCATAGCCGTGATCATGGTAGCAAAGCGTCAAACCATTTTCTTTAAACTTCTTACCCGCTTCATTGAATAAGGCCACGGCTTTTTCTGCTTCCTCTAAGGTAAAGCCTCCGCGTACTTTATGGGGAATCCAAGCGCACATCACGAATTTAGCGCCTAAAATTTTGGCTTTAGCGATTGCATCCGCTGGATTCGCTAATTCGCTATAATCCACCCCTGTAGATGGTACACTTATGCCACGGTCTGTGCACATTTGTTTGAATTGCTCTGTTGTTTGTCCCTTTTGAGCTCCCCCTTCAATTTCGGTGATTCCCATGGATTTAATCAGGTCGAGTGTCTTCGCTACATCTTTCGGAAATTGATTTCTAAAAGTATAGGCTTGAACACCAAGAGGATAGGTGTATAATTTTTGCGCTTGTGTGAACGCAGGTAATGCCAAAAGGCACACAATAACAAGCTGTTTAATTTTCATATTAATATAGGTTTTGTGTAAAAATGACTTTTTTTTGTGAATAATTCGAGAAACGTAAAAAATATTTTCCCATGCACATCACCTATATCGCACAGCCTAAAATAACCGCCCAAGATTTCATCGACATCCTAGATAAATCAACATTAGGATTGCGCCGTCCGCTGGCGGATAAGGAAGCGATGCAAACCATGTTCGAACACGGCAACGTGTATGTGGGGGCTTATGATGGAGATAAATTAGTGGGCCTGGCGCGTGTAATGACCGATTTTGTCTATACAAGTTACTTGTCAGACCTAGCTATCGAAGAGGCCTACCAGCACCAAGGCATTGGCAAACAGCTCATTATAGAAGTGAAAAAATTTATTCCTAGAGCTAAAGTTATCCTATTAGCTGCCCCCGCCGCTGAAGGATATTATCCTAAAATTGGGATGAGAAATCACGGACATTGCTACGTTTTAGATAGCGTAGACGAAATCAAATAGTTTGGATTTTTCTTTGATTTTTAAACATTCTGTGCTTGTTTTCGGTTTGAAAACCAAATAAAGATTTGGCAATCAACATAAAACCCAAATTAATTCTATCATTTTTTAACCCAATTTTTGAAACATTCATCGCTTATGAAAACAAAAATTACTAGCCTTTTGACACTAATATTAGTGTTCATGATGCAGGTATCGTTTGCCCAGAAAGCAACGAGAACTGTAACAGGTACGGTAGCAGATGAGAACGGCCAACCTTTAGTGGGCGCATCTGTCATCGTAAATGGAACAAAAACGGGAACAAACACAGACAAATCTGGAAAGTTCTCGATCGCGGCCGCTGATGGCCAAAGCTTAACTTTCAGCTTTGTAGGTTACAACAAATCTACTGTAGCTGTAACAAGTGCCACTTCATCTGTTCAAGTGTCCTTAACATCTGATACTACATTAGATGAAGTTATCGTAACGTCTTATAGCACGTCTACAAAACAATCTTTTACAGGTACGGCGAAAGTCGTAGATGCAAAAAACATCGAGCGTAAAAACTTCTCTAACATCTCTAAGGGATTAGCGGGTGAAGCTGCCGGTGTGACTGTCATCAACTCTTCTGGACAACCAGGTACTGCAGCGGCTATTCGTATCCGTGGTATCGGTACTGTTAACGGTAGCCGTGGCCCACTTTACGTTTTAGACGGTGTGCCTTTTGAAGGAAACATTAACTCGATTAACCCAGGTGATATCGAAAACACCACTATCTTAAAAGATGCGGCTGCAACAGCGATCTACGGTTCTCGTGGAGCGAATGGTGTGGTAGTAATCAACACAAAGAAAGGTAGCAAAACAGGTGATGCGGTGATTGAACTAGAATTAAAGTCTGGTCAAAACATGAGCTTATTGCCTCGTTACAGCACTATCCGTAACCCAGAGCAATACATTGGCTTGACTTGGGAAGGGTGGTATAATAGAGGGGTTGCTTTAGCAAATGCTAACCCAACTGCTTACGCTAACACAAACTTGTTTGCTAACATGCCTAACTACAATATGTGGACGGTTCCTGCGGCTCAATTAATTGACCCAGCGACAAGACAAGTTGTACCAGGTTCACAACGTCGTTATATCCCAGAAAACTGGGCTGATTACGCATTCCAAAACTCGAATCGTAACGAAGCAAACTTGAAAATCTCAGGTGGAAATAGTAAAACCCGTTATTTCGCTTCTTATGGCGCATTAGAAGATGTGGGTTACTCTGTAAATACAGATTACAAGCGTTATTCTACTCGTTTGAACTTAACACACAACCCTAAGTCTTGGTTAAGCTCAACTACGAACATTGGTTATTCGTATGGTGTGACAAACAACCCAGGTCAATCATCTGACTCAGGTTCAGTATTCTGGTTTGTGGATAACTTGCCACCGATCTATCCATTATTCTTACATGATAACACAACGTCTCAATACGTACGTGATCCATACTACAATGGATACCAATACGATTACGGTGTAGGTCGTGGTTTTGGTGCATTAACGAACTCGATTGCAGATGCTAAATTAGGTATCCGTAATACGAAGTCACACGATGTGAATGCATCTACTTCATTGAATATTCAAATTACGCCAGGTTTGTCATTAGAAAACAAATTAGGTTTACAATATTCAAATGCTTCTTTGGATAACCAAAACAACCCTTTCTACGGTCCTAACGCAGGTCAAGGTGGTTATATCTACAAGCAAAAAACAGAAAACTTAAACTACAACTTGTTAAACTTATTACGTTACAAGAAGTCGTTTGATGTGCACAATTTTGAAGCCTTCGTAGCACACGAAAGCTATGCAACAGAGACGAAGTTCATGTGGGCTTCTATGTACAAGTTAGTAATGCCTGACGGAGTTGAATTCAACAACGCGGTTATCTCTAACCCTCCAGGATCTTACTTAAATAACTACTCATTAGAGTCTTATTTTGGACAATTAAACTACGATTACGATGGCAAATACTTCTTATCTGCTACAGTAAGACGTGACGGATCTTCTCGTTTCTTGAAAAACAAATGGGGTGATTTCGGTTCAGTAGGTGCTGCTTGGTTAGTATCTAAAGAAGCGTTCATGGAAAATGTTCCATTGATCAAAGACTTGAAGTTAAAAGCTTCTTATGGTTTAATTGGAGAGCAAGGTGGTATCGGTCTTTATCCTGGATATGACTTATTCCAAGTACAGAACTTGAACTCTAACATCTCTTTATCTTTCGTTTCGAAGGGTAATCCAGATTTAACCTGGGAGGTTTCGAAGCAAATGCAAGTAGGTGCTGAATTCAAATTAGGCAAATACTTAGATGTTGCCATTGACTACTATACGAAGACTACTGATAACTTGATCTTCGATCGCCGTGTAGGACCTTCAGTAGGTTATGCATCTCTTCGTGTAAACGATGGTGCTTTACGTAATACGGGTATCGAATTCGATGTAACAGCACACTTGTTACAATCGAAGAAGAACTACTTAGATTTAACGATCAATGGTGAGATGATCCAAAACACGATGCTTCGTTTACCAATCGATCCAGCAACGGGTAAGGAGAAAATCATCGACATCGACGGTTTATATGGTAGAGCAGTAGGTCACTCGATCTTCGACTTCTACACACGTGAGTTCGCAGGTGTTAACCCTGAGACGGGTGTTTCTGAGTGGAACGTATATTGGGTAGATTCAAATGCGGATGGTATTCGTCAAACAGCTGAAAACATCAAGTCGATGGCTGATTTCGAAGCAACAGCAACGGCTGAAACATTGAAAAATGTAAAAGTTTCTCGTACAGCTACGTACGCGGATGGTACAACTAAATTTATCAACAAATCCCCATTCCCTACTGTTAGAGGAGCGTTCACGTTAAATGGTGGTTTAGGTAACTTTGACATCAGTGCACAATTCCTTTACAGCTTAGGCGGTTACGCTT
>Ga0222712_10001932_pt1 | contig 24660 bp, 14 predicted proteins | sample C33_657DmetaG_FD_165043 | JGI IMG/M metagenome (GOLD analysis project Ga0222712, IMG submission 165043) | Estuarine water microbial communities from San Francisco Bay, California, United States - C33_657D | ecosystem: Environmental > Aquatic > Marine > Unclassified | place: USA: California... | reverse complement strand
CCCCATTTTTTCCATTCTTTGGTAAAATTGTTGAGGATCATCTCGTCAATAACAGAGCGGTAATCATAGAGCACCCTGCTGTTGAGTTCCTTGTCTGCATTGCCCAACAGAGCAGGCAATTTCGAACGAAGGTCATATCCCTTTAATGCCTGGAACTGACTGAACATGTTGTTGGTCCAGTTGGCTTGTCCTCTTGCATCATCCACCTCATAAGAGTCATTGAAAAATCCCCTCAGATAAGAAAGGTCATGGCCAACAAATGCAGTGTCAAATTTTTTGAAATAATTGATGGCCGCCTTGCTTGAAAAATGGTCAATGGCATATCCCTCACCACCGGGGGCAGCACGTTCAACCATCTTCCCGTGCAATCCACTGAAAATGGCATAGATCTTCCAGTTGCCCTGGGGAGGAGTCCAGTTGAGCGTACCATCCTTTCCTACCTTCCCCATGAGGTCAATCGATTCGGCCTGCTCATTGTAGGCCATCAAGGCTTCCAACGGAAGGCTTCCTGCATACTGAACCTGGTCCAAAGCAAGGCCCTGAAGGTCTGGGTTTGATGCAGGAGGATCCATCAACTGAGTGGATTTAAGGGGTTTGGGATTTGCTGTGCGCACCCAGGATTCTCTGCGGTATTCAATCTTTTCTTTGAGTGGAACACCTCCGGTGACGGTGTACATTTTATGGTAGAGGGATTTGCTTGCATCTTCATCGCTGACCCAGGGCCCACCAAATGGCCAGCCCGTTGCATTGGCAAGATCAACTCCAAGGCCAAGCGCTTGGGACTTTTTCAAAGTATGCGTGAGTGCATTCATCCAGGATGGAGAAAGAAATTGCAGGTACTCTTTTTCATGACCCATGGCACCATAGATTGGTGTGATTTCAACGCCGCCCAATCCTGCTTGTTGGTACTGCTCCAGGTTCCAGTCAAGGTCTTTTGCATTGACAGCACTGCCCTGCCACCACCAGCGGGTCCAGGGTTTCATGGTTTGGGTGATGGCTGGCCATCCGTTGCTGGGGTTGGCAATAAGTTTTGAAGCAGGCGAAATTTCAACTGCATACACATTTTCAATTCCCTCAAAATTGGCCCTGAAGATGACCCATTTATCGTCAGGACTAAAATGCACATTGGGCTCCAACTTGTAGCCATGGTATTTCATGTCCACCAGTTTCTCTGCATCAAAATGATCACCATTGGGCCTGAACAAATAAATCCATTGGGCATCCTTGGCCTTGGCTACTTGTCCGGGATCTGCTCCATCGCCACAAAACAATTGTTGATTGTTGGATAAATTATAATGGATGGACCATTCCTCCCGTTTAAGGCTGTACTTGATTTCTTTTCCCGTTTTCACATCAGCACCCGCAACAAAAAAAGTTGTGCTTCTTGGCTGCTGCAAATCAAACCAAATGGTTTTCCCATCAGGTGAAGACCATTCATGGCCTGCAATCTCCATGGGCATGGTGCGCTTGTGCATCAACATGGTTTTTTGCGTGGAAAGCCTGATGGTCCAGATCCTGTCTACCTTGTGCCAGGGGCCTTCATGACAGAACATGAGCAAATCCGGATCGGTTGTAGAGAACTGTACATGGTTGAGCCAGGCTGAGTCTGTATGCACTTCTTTCAGAGTTCCATTTTCTGTGTCGATGGTGAACAATGCTCGGGGAAGCTTTGCTTCATAGATCAGATCGAAATAGCTGCTTTTCTGTGGGTTGTTCCGAAATATTTCACGCTCTTTTTCTTCAACCCTCACACCTGCCAAATATTTTCCATTTGCGTTGACCGCTGCAACAGAGCCCCTGTACTGGTTCTTGAACACATAGACAACCTTTGTCTTTTTTGTTATGGCATTCACAGCAAATACGGTGTCCTGAATTTGATAGTAAATAGTTCCAGACTTTGCATGGACAATCTCGCCGTTCATTGGTTTTTGGTGAAAGGTGAGCTGCTCTGACTCAAAGGTTTTCAGATCAAGCAGGTGAAGTTGTTTGTTTCTTGAGTTCACTGAAAAGGTTTCCTGCTTAGCGACACCATTCGTATTGTTTTTATCGCTGCTGTAATACACCATCTTGTTGCCGATGAAGGGATTGTTGTGGAAATAAAATCCAAGGTTGCTTGTATTTTTTTTCCTTGTCAGCTTTATAACCCTGTGCCCGGTGGCGCTATCGATCCATTCGTTGGGCATTTCTTTTCCCCCTGTCGACAAAATGGGCTGGGCAAGTACAGTATTGAGATGCAATAAGAATAAAAGGCTCAAGCGCAGCATTAATTTCATGTGTGAAGTTTTAATTTCCATCAGGTTTTATCGCAGTAACCAGCGACCCCATGGGAAGGTAAAATTTTTCGAAAGGCAAAGGATTAGATGGATTGTATTGTTGAAAAATAGGATGAATGATGGATTTCAAGGTTGATGTTGTTGCTGCCATGGCAGCAGCAACACATTTCGCCAATTCATATGCACCATAGGTGGAGAAATGCGTATTGTCTTCTAGTTTCTTGTCCTGTCCCGGGAAAGTATTGGCAGGAAAATGCACGAATGCCTTTAGGGATTTTTCAGGACCCCATGCCTCATACAATTCCTTGCTCATGGCATTCAAATCAATCAACAAAACATTTTCGTCAGCCGCTGTTTTGCGCATGGCATCAGGATAGTCCAGCAAGGTATTGACAATCTTTCCTGCTGCATTAAAGTTTCTGCGGTGCATGGAGGTGACCAGCACAGGTGTAATGCTGCGTTGCCTTGCTTCAGCAATCCAGGACTTGAGGGTTGACATGTAGGTTGTAAAAGGATCAAGATGACTTCCGCCTGGTTTCTGGTCGTTGTGTGCAAACTCAATGAACAGATAGTCGCCAGGCTTTGCCATGGACCATATTTTTTCCAGCCGATTGGCGCCTTTGAATGAACGCATGGCTTCACCGGATTCTGCATAATTGGCAACGATGGCCTTGCCAGGTGCAATCATGGCGGGGAACATCTGGCCCCAGGCCGCCCATGGTTCCTTGTCCTGGTCAACCACCGTCGAATTTCCTGCTAGAAAAATGGTTGGGGTCGACAGATTGGGTGTGATTTCAAGGCCACAGATTTTAGGCAATGAATCATTGAATTCTATTGTCAGGAGATTGTCCCAATGCAGGAATGCAGATTCCCTTGGCTTCAACTTAACCCTTGAAACAACCTTTCCTTCAGCATTCCTGATCATGCTGTCACGCAAATGAATGGAAAATTCTTTTGCAACAATTTCACCTTTGGTGGTGATGATTTGGCTTGACAATAGTCTCCTGCACTCTGCACGGATGATGGTGGAAGACGTTCCATTTTTATCCCCCAGCAATACTTTGATGTCGTAGTTCCCTTCGGGCAATACAACTGAAAAATAAATGGGTTTATCAGCGGTAATATAGGTTCCCTCTAGAGGATCTCCTTTCCTCCTTACAGCCACTGGTGTTGATTGATGGCTGAAGCCATAACCCGTTTTGGCAGAGAAAAGAGTATTGGGTGTTACTGCGGTATATCCTTTGGCGACCTTTCCAGTTCCAAAATCAAAACGGAATGTCTTCTCCTGAGAGAAAGCAACTGCATTGAAAAAAGAAAGCAGACAAAGCAACTGAATTTTCATGTTCCTGCAGTTATAACATACCAACACTTGCACATGATCGTGCCAATAAAACAAGCCGGGTGTTTACCACTTGAAAGGGAGGTACCAATCCCTGGCCAACAATTTGGCCCTGGCGGTAGATGCTGCCCCTGCGGAAACACCAGATTTGATCAGTTTGTTGTAGACCTTGTCTGCAACAAAAGAAGGATCATTTCTCCTGATCGCAATCCTCAACAAGTCAGGCCACCTGGTTCCTTCAAATGCATTTTCCAGGGCTGTTTCCTTGATCAATCCGTTTTCAATAGACAGCAAACTGTCTGATGCAGGAACTGCAAGGTCCACCATGTTGGCCCTTGAACGGATGCCGATGTTGCGGTACCAGTCAGCACGATAGTATGGAACGCCAGTGCTTCCGCTGTTTCTTGCATCGAAATTAAAAGGATAGGACTCGTTCAATGTATTGTGGAAATTGGTCACATCTGAACCAGGAGCAGGGAAGGCACCTGCAATACCACTGTTCAGCAAGCCCCATGCAAGTTTGTGTTTTCTGGACCTGTTGGCCGCTTCAGAAAAACGCATGTGCAAATGGGTCTGACGGAAAAGGAACCATTTCCCCGTCTTTGTCAAGGGGTTGAGTGGAAGCAGGGAGTTGTAGTTCAAATAATTGTAGAGGTATTTCATGACAACCGGCTGACCACCAATCTGCTTGGTGCTCAAAAGACCGCGGGCATCGTAAGGAATAGAACCGCCTTGTGCTGGCTTCTGTGTCTCTGCATTCCACATGTCTGTGATCAGCTGTGAAGGCCTCAAGGTATAACTTCCACCTATTGGTGAGAACAAACGGATCAATGGATTTTCAGGATTGAACTTGCTGTCGAAAGGAAGGACCCATACCCACTCACGGTCAAATCCACTGCTTCCAAAAGGTTGCTCAAACATGATGCGCCACTGTGTATTTTGAATCAAGGTTGCAGCATCGCCAGCGCGGGAATAAGAGATGTAGTGATCTACATCACCATTGCTGTCCCAACCTACTTTATAGAGGCTATAATACTGACCACCGGCAACACCTTGGGTGCCCGTCTCCATCACTTCCCTGTAATTGATTGCAGCATTCTGGTAATTCCCTTTCCAAAGATAGAGATCTCCCAAAATAACCTTTTTGTTCACAAAGAATTTTTGTGTCTGGTAACCATCAACCGTAATGTTGAGGTTGCTTCCTGCAGGATAAAGATCTTTGTAAGGAAGCTTCTCAGTGAAGTTGATCAATGAATCCAGCAATGCATCAAAACTGACAATCGGATAGGTATTGGCATTCTTCACCTCATCAACATTTTTCAGGCTGCTGGTAACGTAAGGGACCCTTCCAAAATGAATACCCAACTGCAGGTATATGAATGACCTCAATGCCCCAATGTCTGAATACCGCTGGTTGAACTCCAATTCGGTCATCTTGTTTTCTGCCTTCATTTTTTTGAAGTTCTCCAATACATCGTTGCAGTTGAGAATCAATTCATAAAAAGGCTTGGGGCTTGCATAAGGATTGTCAAGCCCAACAGAATGGGTACTGATCTGGCGCAGGTTTTCATCAGCGTTCTGGGTGCAATCCAACAGATCTGCCCGAAGCTCATTCAAAATAATGTACCTGTCAGCCAATCCCATGAACTTACCGTAGATGCCCAGCACTGCTGCATCGGCATCGTATACATTCTGGTACATTTGGCTTTGGTCCAGACTATCCTTTGGCTTGATGTCAAAAACCTTTTGGCAACCGGTAGAGAAAACAACTGCAACAAACAGAAGCAATGCTGTTTCAAACCTAACTATTTTCATGATATCGCTTTTCCTTTTCATAATGTTTAAATTTCCTTGGTTCAGTGTCTTGGATTAAAGTCCAATCCTGATTCCAAGCGTTACAGACCTGAACAATGGATCCAACCCAGTATCAATTCCTTGTGAGAAAATGGATGTACCTGCACTGAACTCAGGGTCGTAACCGGTATATTTCGTAGAGGTAATAAGGTTGTTTCCTGTAAGGTATACAGATGCATTTTTCACAAACTTTTCCTTGAATCCAAGATCATAAGAAACGGTCAGGTTGCGAAGCCTCAAATAGGAACCATCTTCCAGCCACCTGTCGCTGAACCTGTTGTTCCCCCTTGGATCACCAAAACTTGCTTTGGGCATGTTGGTAACCTGGCCCTCTGTACGCCACCTGCTCACTACACTGTTGAGTTGGTTTTCAGTTCCACTGGCAGATTCAAGATTGTATCGCAATTGATTGAATATTTCATTTCCCTGAGAGAAGGTAAAGAGTGCATCAATGGTGAACCTTGCTACTGAGAGTTTGCTTGAAAAACTGCCATGAAAACGTGGGGCAGAAGTGCCGAGTTGTTGCATGTCCTTTTCATCAATGATCCTGTCGCCGTTGAGGTCAACAAACCACACATCCCCACCCTGAAAATTAGCATAGGATCCGTCAGCATTTTTTGCTCTCAAACCTGAGGCAATAGCATCAGTGGTGGTTTTAAAAACACCCAAAGTCTTGTACCCATAAAATACATTGGCAGCAGCACCGGTTTGTGTGATGATGGTGGCACCTTGGGTATTGCTCAGGAACTGATCATTGGGAACAGCAAGGATCTTATTTCTATTTGTTGCATAAGTGAATCCAAGGTCCCACTTGAGTGAAGCCTTGTTGATGGCCCTTGCATTAATCATTGCTTCAAAACCAGTGTTTCGCATGGCGCCACTGTTGGTCAATACATTGTCAAAGCCAGATGCTGAGAGTACCTTCTCGTAGACCAGCATGTCGGTTGTTTTCGAAGAATAAAGGTCGAAGCTCATCCCTATCCGGTCATTCCAGAATGCAACATCTGCTCCAAGATTGGCCTTGGTGGTGGTTTCCCATTGTATCGCTGCATTGGGGATTCCTGAGCGAACCAGGCCCTGTATCCCAAGGAAGTTTTGTGAAACATAGGTCTGTCTTGCAGTATAGTTTCCAATGTCATCGTTACCACTGCGGCTGAGGGTGGCACGCAACTTAAACAAGTCTATGCTGACAGCATCTCCAAAGGCTGTACCGGAAGATACGATCCATGCTGCACCCAGAGAGGGCATGAAGGAATAGCGTACACCATTGAGGGCAAGCCCGGCTTTTGCATCTTGCCCAAACCTGGAGGATCCATCCATTGCAGCATTGAAATGCAGGAAAAACCGCTGCTTATAATCATAAGATGCATTGAAATAGGTGTTCATCCAATTCCATTCGCCAATGCCACCACCCGACTGCTTGAGCGCACTGACACCATTCTGCACACTGATCAGCTCATCCGTGGCAGAATTAAAGCCCAGGGTGAAATCCTGTTCTGCAGCATTGTGCTGGTACCTTAATCCCAGGCGTGATCCAACATGGTGGTCATGGTTGAATGTTTTTTCATACTCGATTTTGGCATTGAAATATGTTGAGAAGAGTCGCCTTACCTGCGTACCCAATCTGCTGTCAGCAATCGCATTGCTCAGGGAATCATCAGCAACTCCTTTACGGGGAATAAAAATATTTTCTCTTGACTTGTCATAAAAGACACCAATCATCGCAGAAGCCTTGAGGGAGCGGGAAAGATCATAGTTGAAGGTATACGAGCCGGTGAACCGGTAATTCTTGGAAATGCCCTGTGCTTTCTCGATGAGTGCAGTGGGATTGCTCAATCCAAAAACATCAGTGTCTTCCAAATTCGGAGAACTGATCCCTTTTGCATTGACCTCATTGGCCTGCAAAAAAGGTGACTTCATGAGGGCTACCAGCAATGGGGCGGTCTTGCGGTCAATGCCCTGTGTACGCAGGTCTTGTTCGTTGTAGGTAAAAGCCAAGTTGGCCTGTCCTGTAAGCCTTTTTGAAAAATTGAATGCCGCATTGAAACGGGTATTGTATCGGGTAAGGGCATTGCTTTTCAAAACGCCTTCCATGTTGGTAAATCCAATGCTCAAGGCATAGGTGGCAATATTGTCTCCGCCAGTTACTTTGAGAAAATAGTTTTTGTTAAGGCTGTTTCGCAATACTTTTTTCTGCCAGTCTGTGCTGTTGTGGTAACGGTAGTATTCTGGATTGGAAGAAGAGTCGTCATTCATGTAAGGCATTGATGCAAGATCTGTCAAAGACATTCCTTTGTTTTGGAGTATCTCAGTGAGATAGGTCCTGTAGTCTCCTGCATTCATCATCGATAAACTGGCAGGTTGCTGGTTGTAGGAGGCATATACACCAAAATCAATGCTGGTTGCCTGCTTCTTTGCCCTTGAAGTGGTAATGATGATGGCACCATTGGCACCTTTTGCTCCATATTCTGCTGTGGCGTCTTTGAGCACTGCGATGTTATCGATGTCTTGTGCATTGATCAAGGAAAGCGGATTGGTGTAATTGTTGCCGATAAGGCTTTTACCATAGTCATTGTTGTCGTACAACATGCCATCCACAACAATCAGCGGAGTATTTGTTCCGTAAATTGAGTTTGCTCCCCTTAAAAAAAGATTCGATCCCTTGGCTGTAGCACCTGATCTCCTGATGGATTGCAAACCTGCAACCTGCCCTTGCAAAAGGTCATCAACTGATTCGAATGGTCTGTTCCAGTTGCTGCTCACAGCATATGTACCCACTGCTGCACTGAGATTTCTCAACGGTGATTTTTCATGCTCGAGGAAAGCATCCTGTTGAAAAGATTTTCCTGTAGCATAGGTCATGGCAATCGTCAATGTGGTTCTGCCCTTCACTGCAACTTGCTTTTTTTCATAGCCCTCACCTTCTGCCTGCAGTTCAACATCAAGCGTTGGAACAGAGATGCTAAAAGCACCTTTTTCGTCGGACAGATCAGCAGCAACATTGCCAAACTTGACATTGATCCCTGACAGGGGTTTACCAGTTGCATGGTCAACCACAACCCCTTTGATGGTTTGCTTCAATGCACTAATCTTCGCCGCTTTAGGAGCTGCATTCTGTTGCTGGGCCATTCCCAGGCTTCCTGACACAAGGAAAAGAATCAGAACCGTTGCCCTGCTGAAATAATACATGCTAGTTTTAATCATCACCAATATCTTTTAAATCTCAATTATAAACTCGGTACCAGTTTGATATAATCACAAACCAGTGGGTTGGAAGCATTCGCCGTACTATTGGCGGCAGTGAGGTACAATGACAGCACTGGTGAGTACTTTGTCATGGTAAACTCTCCCAGATAAACTTCGGTTTTTACATTTACTGCTACATTTACGTAAGGCAGCAGTGTTGACAATGGAGATTCAATGCCCAGTTTTTGTGTGTACGCTGCTGTCTGAAAATCGTTTACTGCCACCCAATAAGCCTTGTATTTGATAGCAGGCATTTCCGGAACATCATAACGAAGATTGAACAAGGCAACACCATGGTTCAATACCAGCACGTCTGAATAGTTTTTTTTGCTGACGTCGTTGAAACGGTCACGGAAATAGGTGTTGGATCTTCTGTCAACACTGGATGCTGCATATTTCTCTCCTTCAATGATTCTTGTGGTGAACTTTTGAGCAAAACCAACAGGGAGGGTTTTCATCACATAAACATAGCCATTGCTGGTTTTGATGACAGAGGCGATTGAAGCCTTGTTGATGGGAAGTTTAGCACCAAACTTGGATACAACAGTATCAGGGAGCGTAGCCAACGAATAAGCTGTATCTACTGCAAAATCTTTTACGATGTTCCATGAAGTTGCGTAAGCAGTACTGTCTGGTCTTCCCAATGCAAAATATTTTGAAAGTGCTGTTTGCTCTGCATCCCATCCGCCATCAGCCAAAACAAAAACAGTAAATTGTTTTTTCTCATCCCTCAGGTCATGCACATTTCTCCAATAAATATTGGTATAAACAGAGTCTGTTCCTTTCTGGTAACGGGGTTCACCGGTATTGGGATCAATGCCAACAATGGTTGCATTGGTCGGATCAAATACATTGGTGAACAATGATTTCAAGAACATTCTTTGCTTTACGGGTGATGATGAATTTTCAGTGACAAACTCCCAGCAATTTTCAAGGGCATTCACTCCCATGTTGATGCCATGAAAAACCCCATTGGATGCATACCTGTTGGGGTGGGTTACTGTTGCATTTTCAAAGGCCATCGTTCCAATGGCATTGTACTTGCCATTGGCCATTTGCACCCTGCGGTTGACTGTGGCAGCTGAATAACGGAGGACTTCCTCCGAGATATGGTTGGCAACAAACTGCTTGAGCTTTGCAGCACTTCCTGTGATGCTTGCATCAATCAGGATCATCGCTTCATTGGTAGGAACAAAAACCGTATAGGCTTTTGTTGTAGACAATACCTTGTCATATCCTGTTTGCACCAAGTATTTCGAGAATACCGAAAACTCCGGACTGGCATTGATGGCTTCAAAAAGATTTTTCTGAAGGGATGGATCAGACACGGCATTGCGTTCCTTGTCCATCTTTTTACATCCCATGGTGAATACCACCATGAATGCCAGTAGGGCAATTCCAAGTGATGTTGTTCTGTATTTCATTCTGGTCATTTGTTCTTTTTAAACTTTTATGATTCCCAATGTCTCCTACTGATAAATGAAAGACCCGTCAGGCGTCAACCTTGGCAATACCTGATTCTGGTCAATGGGGATGAAATGAATCATGTCGAGGTTGTTGTTGTTCTGGGTACCTACAAGCGGTGTAATCCGGATGATTTGCTGTTGTGTTGTTTTGAAATCAATCACACCCACTTGTCTGGCGGCAAATACGTTTGCAGTATTTTCTGTGTAGCGCTTCCAACCGATGGCCTCCAGTTCTGCGTCTGTTCCTGCAGGACGATTCTCTGTAAAGTTCATGGTCCTTTGCATGAGGTTACCATTCACTTCCACCTGACAGAGCATGTTGGAACTGCTGGACTGTTTTTGGGCCCTGTAGCAGATCCAAACCTTGTATTTCCCTTTCACGATAGGCGGAGTGCGCATTTCCCAATACACGGGCCTGGATGGCAATCCGAGTGGCAACATGTTGATGTCGTTGTTGACAGCATAGTTGGTAATAGAGCTTGAAGAAGAATAGGTATAGGTCATGACATTGGTACCCGCCAATGAACCCCAACCCCAATAATGGTCCTTGATGGGATTGTCTGCCTCTGTAGCCCTTGTAAAATTATAGTTCGCCTTTTTGTAGTAAGCGGGGAGCTTTTTGATTTCTGCAAAAGATGAAACATCCCAGTACAAAGCAGCAGGTTTTCTGAACTTCACCTTAAAGTGAGCGGCAGCATCATGGAAAACACCATTGGTTGCACCAATATCACTTTTTGCCCGATTGATCTTGATGCCGGGTTCAACAACACCGTTGAATTCATCCTCATTCAACAAAATATCCTGGTCAATCAATTTGATGCTCACCACTTCCTGAGGCAGATAGGTTTCGTGGGTAGGAACTGTGATGATGTCGCCCAGAAACTTCAAGCCTGGTGTAATGTGGTAGGCTACGTACATGTTAAGACTGTCGTTGGCATTGAGCGGATTTCCTGTTTTTGAAAGTTTAGCCTTGAGGGCTGCGTAAGTTGCAAATCCACTGTCTGCCAATGCCTTGTTGCTTTCTGCAAATACGGTAATCCAACGTTTGGAAAGATCAGGATCTACCGTATTCAGTTTATTAAAAAATCCTGTTTCCTTCATTGCCTGAACAAAAATGGAATATTCAGGAATGCTTTCCAGTTGCTGGGCAATGGTTTTGGTTGCAGGAATAAGAACCTGATCAATGGCATGAATGATACCATTCCCAACACGCACATTTGACTTGGTAATAGCACCTTGTCTATTGATGATGTAGCTTGATGTACCAGCCCTGTTCACAACAGATGTAACAAGAAACTGTCCATACATGGTGATTACCGGTAATTTTCCATCAGTAAAAGAACTGGTATAGATGGTATCTTCCAGCAAATGCAGCCTGACCATGTCTTTGAGGGTCTTGAGGTCTGCTGTTTCCACAGATGTTGCTCCGATATTTTTCAGATAGGTAGTTACGCCACTGTTGGTAGGGGCAAAACAGGTATAAGAACCGTAAGCATTGAGGAAAGCTGCCGTTTCTGTTCTATCAAGAATTTTTCTGAAAAGAGAAAAAGAGTCTAGGTTCTTGTCAAGGTAGCCAACAATGTTCACGTCTGTTGTTGTGCTTTCTATGACTTCAATTTTTCTGCAACCGGATGAAACCATGTACAACAAACAGATGCCAATAAGCCCTGAGATGAATAAATTTTTTCTGGTCATATGATGGCTTAATTATTTGTAAAAAGGATTTTGCACCAACTGCTTGTTGGTCTGCATTTCGTAAATATAAATTGGGAAATAATGGCTGTTGACGTCCTTCATTTTTGCCTGTGCAGATTGCTGCAAGTTGGAAGGAACACTGAGTGAAACCATGTTCAGAAGGATGCCAATCCGGGAATAATTCTTTCTTTTGGCGTTCCGCAGCACGTCATACCAACGCTTTCCTTCAAAGCAAAACTCCCTTGATCTTTCCTCCAAAATGAAGTCCTGGATGAGGTTCTTGTCTGTTGCAGCTGGTGCAAGGTCTGTAGCAACAAGCGCATTGGCCCTTGACCTTACTTTGTAAATCAAATCCAGGGCATCCTTTCCATTTCCGTTTTCATTTAATGCTTCAGCTTTCATCAACAACACATCTGCATAGCGGTAAAAAAACCAATGGGCGAAACTCTGGTCTGGTGCCCTAAGCGAATTAGGATTTGCCCCTACATATTTCCAGATGGTTGATGTGGCTGCACTGACGGAAGCCCTGTCCCCCCTGATATCATAATTTTTATCATTGGTAAGATCAACACTGAATACCCTCTCCATGAGGTCTGCAGTGGCAGTCCATCTTCTGGCTGGAATACTTGCAGAAAAAATGGGGAAGAATGGATTCAGCCTCTGTTGACTGAATTGCAATTCAAAAATTCCTTCGTTTGAGTTTCCATCAACATACAAAGTATTGAACCAGCTTTCACTGTATTCCGTTACCGGTCCATTGGGATAGGCGCCACGGATGAGTCCGAACTTTCCGGAATTGATCACCTTGTCACACGCTGCGATTGCCTCTGCATATTTCTCCGTCCAAAGATAAACGTCCGCTAAAATGGTATTGATGGTATACTTGGTGATGCGTCCCTTGTCAGAGGCAACATCGCCATGTGTTGCTACTGCCTTTGCCTCAGCCAATTTAAGGTCTGCAATGATTTGCTCCAAGACCTTGGCTTGGGGTGATTTGGGGATGGGCGTGATGTCTTCATCACTAAGCGTAGCAGTTGTTTTCAGGGGTACATCACCAAAACTCCTCACCAGGTAGAAATACATCAATGCCCTTACTGCCAGTGCCTCACTGAGGTAATTGTCCAGCTGAGCCTGGGTGAAAGTATTGTCCGTAACAAGTACCTCAGGTGCCTTCTCAATCAGGGTATTGCAGAAATTGATGGTGCGGTAAAAAGGTCTCCAGTTGGTATTGACGTTGGTTGGTTGGGTATTCACATTGACCAATGCAATATCATCGAAACTTGATGCTGTTGCATTGGCAATATTGTCTGCGCGTCCCTCTCCCCAAACAAAGAGCAGTTCAGGCATCGATGGCACATAGCTTTGCGTGGCATAACCACCTGAAGAGGATTCCATCATGGAAGAGTAGATACCAAAAACAGAAGCTTTCACCTGTTCCTTTGTCTTCCAGAATTCTTGCTTGATGATTCCATCCTGCGGTTGGAGATCAAGGTATTTTTTACAACCACCCAATGCTGAGACCAGCACCAAGGCTAAAGCGTATTTGAAATAAATTTTCATCTCAGTTCAATATTTTATGGTTAAAACCCGGCTACAATTCCGAAGGTGATGTTTTTGGCAGGAGGCGTCATAGAATAATCATAGGAAACCCTGAATGGATCAGACCCACGGAAAGAAACCTCAGGATCCTGGCCCAGGTACTTCGTAAAAGTGAAAAGATTTTCTGCAGTAACATAGCCGCTCAATGACCTGAACTTGAGTTTGGAAAGCACCTTCTTGTTGAAATTATACCTGGCAGTGATTGTCCTGAACCTTACATAAGAAGCGTCCTCTACATAACGGTCACTTCCCAGCCAGTTGAATCCACCACTGATCAATGCCCTTGGTACATCCGTAACATCACCCTCTTTCCTCCACCTGCTCAAAACGGAAGTGCTTTGGTTGTCAAAATAGAACATGTTGGTGGTGTTCATTTTGGTACCATTGATTACATTGTATCCCCAGCGGAAACTGAAGAATGTGGTTATCCGCAGATTCTTCCATGTTAGCGAAGGACCAAATCCACCAGACAACTTTGGATTGCTGTTGCCAAGGTAAACTACATCCATGTAGTTGATGTTGCCGTCATTGTTGATGTCTTCATACATGGCATCTCCTGGCTGGAAGATATAATCTGTGCTGGGATAATTGAAGCGCATGTAAATGATCTGTCCGTTGGGACCAATGATGGGAGCACCTTTTCCATCTTTTGCAACGGTAGCAGCTTTGTCGGTGTAAACTCCCTTGTACCGATATCCATAAAAAGAACCAAAGGGATTGTTGACCTGGAGCAGACGGAGATACTCTCCGTTTTTGGTTACGTCACCCCTGGTATTGGGATAAAACTCAGAGATTTCCCTGATGATGTTTTGGTTGGCAGACAAGTTGAAATCGAAACCGACTGTAAGGTTCTTGGTTTTGTAGGGCTGGGTCCAAACGGCCACTTCCCAACCCTGGTTGTCCATGGTACCTACATTCATGAACAATGAATTGAACCCTGTGTAAGATGCGATTTGAAGTCCATCAAAAAACAGGTCTTTGGTCCGGTTGCGGTAGATCTCCGCATCCATCCTCAACCTGCCTGAATACATGCTCAGGTTCAGTCCAATATTTGTTCCATGCAATTTCTGCCAGCGCAGGTTTTTCAGTTCCATCCTTGAAGGATAAATACCGGCCTGACCAAGATAGGTATAGTCGTAAGTGGTATAGGTATTGTAAAAGAGGTAGTCATAGCGGGGAACTTCACCGGCAATACCATAGCTTGCCCTGAAGCTCAGATCATCCAGCTGCTTGATGTCTTTCAAGAATTTTTCCTCAGAAATCCTGTAACGGAATGACAAGGACGGGAACAACCCATAACGATAATTGGGGCCAAACCTTGAATTACCATCTCCACGCATGGTAACGTTAAAAAGGTATTTGTCCTTGAATCCATATTGTGCACCAATCAACGCACCAACAGATCGGTTTTGGTTCAATCCTGAAACAGACCTCAATTCTGAATTCTGTGTACGGGAAGGTATGGAAGGATCCACCAGCAAAGATGAGGCGGTATTGGAAGTCATCGACTCCTGAAAAACAGCCTTGTAATCACTGGTGAGTATGTTCATGAATGCCTGAAGATCATGGTTGGGACTCTTGATCTTGGGCGTATAGATCAAACTTGTTTTGGTGCCAATGCTGAAGGCATCAATGTCTCCATTGTATGCCCTGTTGACGACTGTTTCAGTATTGGGCCTTCCTGTAGCAATCTGCGGAAGAAAGCTGTTGTTCTTGGTACTGTTGATATCAAGCTGTACGTCAAAAGTGGCTTTCAATACCCTTTTGATGATGTCATAATCCACCTGGAAACGAGGAATGACACGGTCTCCCAGGATGGTATACATGGCCTTGTCTGCCATGGCTACAGGATTGTAAACACGGCTGTACTGGCCTTGGATGTTGCCGGCTGGAGAAAAATAATTGGTGGTGGGCTCTCCCAAATCATTGTATTCAAAAACGCTCATGTTGGGCATCTTGATATAAGCCATACCACGAATGGAAGACTCCCCACTGGCAGAACTGGACCCCAGGTAGTTCCTTGTCTGGTCTGAATGGGTGTAGGAGAAGCTGGTGAAAAATTTGATCTTTTCTGATACGTTATAATCCAGGTTGATGCGGGTATTGATCCTTTGCAGACCAGTTCCCAAAGTGATTCCTTGCTGGTCAAAATAACCAACAGATGCAAAGTACTTGGCTTTTTCTCCACCCCCATTCAAGCTGAGCGTATGGTCCCTGATGAATCCAGTTCTGGAGATGGCATCAATCCAGTTGGTATTGTTGCTGTAATTGTGGTACCAGTAAGGATCATTGGGATCGTAGTTGAACTCCCTGCTGGAAGTGGTATTCAGCGTTGAACCAATCCTGTTCATGAATGCCTCGGGAATCAGTGATGAGTACTGGTCTCCGTTCAGCAATGGAATGGGAGAAGGTACCATGGATACAGAACCTTTGAAGGTATAATTCATGGATGGCTTTCCAATGTTTCCGCGCTTTGTGGTAATGACCAACACACCATTGGCGGCTTTTGCGCCCCAAATGGCAGTGGCAGCAGCATCTTTCAAAACCGAGATCGTCATGATGTCTGCAGGTGAGATATTCAACAATTGTGCGTATCCCTGTTCATCTGCTGTTCCAAAGTTAAAGTCAGAAGGAATTTCCGTTTCGTAGGGCATTCCATCCAATACAATCATCGGAATGCCGGTCGAGTTGATGGAGGATACACCACGGATACGGATGTTCATGGCAGCACCAGGGTCTCCGCTAGATGCAGTGATGTCCACACCACTGAGCCTTCCCTGTAATGCCTGATCAATACTTGGTGCCTGCATCTCTTCCATCTCCTTTGCGTTGATCTTGGCAACAGCTGTAGTGAGGTTTTTCTCTGGAATGTTCATCATCCCGTTAGAGCTGGTGGGCCTGGCGGTAATCACCACTTCTCCCAGGTCTCCCTGCTGCTCTTCAAGGGTAAAATTGATGGAAGTTCTACCATTGATCTTCTGGGTGATGGACTTGTAACCAATGAAAGAAACAGAAATCCTGTTCTTTGCACCATTGGCATTGTTCAGGACATAGTTCCCGGCAACATCAGACTGGGCACCTTTCACGATCCTGTTGTCGGCGTCAAGTTCTGAAACAGATACCCCTTGAATGGGCTTCCCGGACTTGTCCGTTATTTTCCCACGCAAAACGGTTTGCGCAGACAACATTATTCCTGAAAACACCATCACCAGTGTCAGTGCAGAAGCCCTTGATAATATTTTTGACATGTGTATCATTTGAATTCTTCTATTGTTAATTGTAGCGCAGGTAGTTGTTGATGAGGTGTATCGTGCACCTGTTGCTCAGGACATTGCTTGGCGCCACAGTAAGGTTGGCACTCCTGCTTTTCATGTCATTGAGCGTGATGAGGTTGGGCGCAGAATTGTTGACAAAAATGGTGGAAGGATCTCCGTTGGGAAACTTGTACAAGGTTTCAAAAGATCCACTTTCCTGTCCATCGGTTGCAATATTTTTCTTGTTGAGGATATGATAATAGATGAAGTTGGCCACCTGCTCCCTTTCAATCGGTGAAGTGGGATTGAACGAAGGTGTCTTGTTGGGGGCAACACCCGTGCCGGGAAGAAAGCCAGCGTTCACAGCTGCTTTTATCGCAGCATTATCGGGAATGAAGAAGGTATAGAAAGTACCAGATGCTACTCCGGTAATTTCAGATGTGGCAGCAGTAAAAATGGATGAAGATTTAAGGTACTGCCAAAAAGAATTGTAGGCAGAAGCGGCAGGTGTTCCCAACAGTTCGATGTGCTTTCCAATGTTCACTTCACTGAACTGCAGCAATTTGTCGATAAAATAAACAGTACCGTTGGCAGCTGTTTTTGAACCCAATACAGCAGCGGTGTTGGCGAGGTCACGGTTTCCTGCAGTGAAAGCCTTGTTGCCTCCATATGATACAAATTCCCCAGAGAAAGTGAGCCCTACCCCATTTCCGGTGAGGTTCGTAATGTCTCGACCTGGAACAACATGCATGTTGAGAATCCTTTGTAACCTTACCAGTGCCGAAGATCCTGTCAACTGTGCGCCTCCTCCTGGAGGAATGTACCTCCATTGTTCGTTAACGTTGTTGCTAACAGTTGGATCAACAAAATATCCCGCAGCATTGATGGCTGAATTCTTAACCAGGAAAAGGGTATATTTCTGCTTGATGTTGGAAACCTGGAATTTGAGGTCCAGGTTCAACAAATTGGTCATGATGGAATATTCCGGATTGAGATAGGCCTTCCCATACACACTGCTGAACACATTGGCTTGCTGGACCTTGTTGGTACCATAAAAAATTCCATTGCTGAGCACTTTCTTGTCTGTAACATCTGCAGCAGGATTGAACCTGGCCTCTTCGCCTACCGCACTGAAGGTAGATCCAAATTTGGAAGGCCATACGGTTGTCCTCCACATGTGGGCATTGATGAAATCATACAATACATTAACAGGAAGAGCATCCACAGATGGATAAAACTCCAGCAATACATCTTTGATGTACTTTGTCAGGGCATCATTTTCGGGAACAAAAATTGAGTACCCATCTGCTTGTGCATCATTGTCCTGGATTTTCAGGAAGTTCTCATTGTTGAGGGAAAACGCCAGATTTGAATTGTATACTTTTGTGTAAACATCGTCTGGTTTTCCACTGACAATCTTGTATTTCTGCGTTACGGTGGAATTGATTACATATTGAACCATGAACTTATCCAACAGCTTCTTGAACTCACTGTATTTGGGGTTTTCACCAATGTACTGATCAATGCTCGGAAGAGAGGTAATCACACGATCAACCACATGGATAACCCCATTCTCGGCTGCAATATCTTTCTCCACCACTTTCGCGTCAGCCACATTGAACCCATTGTAGGTGGCCTTGGGGTAGAAATACTGGTAATCAGCAGCTGAAAGTGATTTGCCTGTCATGTACCCTGCATCAAAAATTGGCAGGTGCTTGTTGTTGTTGTCGGCATCTACATAATAAAGCAAACTATTGTTGTTCCTGTTGGAAGCAATGGCTTTGATTGCCTTACCCTGCAAATCAGTGGTAGCGTATACTCCGGTATAATTTGCCGTCCTTCTTTTAAAAGCAGCATTTTCAATCCATCCTGTATTGCTTTGAAAATCAGCAACCCGCTCTTGTTTGAAGGCATTGTAAACCAGACAGTAGGTCACAATCTGGCGGGAAGCTGTTGAATCCAGCGCACTTACGCCGGCAATTCCTTTTTCAGCATAAAACACCTTGAAAGCTGAATCATGCGGAGCGAACAAGGTCCAGTAACCGGCAGCAGAAAGTGTAGACTTATAACCCGCCTTGTCAATCAATGCCAACATTTGGGTGAAATTTCCCTTGGCTTCCAGTTGCTGGTAAATGGGCTTTTCCAATGTTTCAGGGCGTTGATAGAAAGCATTGAATTCCTTCTTACAAGCAGTGAAACTGATCACAGCTCCGATCAATACAATCATTGATCTCAATGTTTTGCACATATCCTTTGATATCATTTGGTGAACGCTTTGGATGAAATTTGAATGGAATAAATGGTCCTGCCTGGGTCAATAGATGCCGAGAAATGGAACCCTTGCAGATGATTAAAATTGGGCATAGCATCTCCCAATGGAAGGGTTTTGTTTTTTCTCACGGCATTTATTGTTTAAAAATCAAGAACTCAATCATACTTTCCTTCTGGTAATAAGGTATTGTGAAACTGAATTCTTGTGCAATTACGGTGCTAAATGTAAAAAAAAGCACCTTCAGTTGGTGAAACACATGTAAATATTTACGCAATCGTTGCCGGAAACAATTGGCGGTGATATTTTACATCTCCGTTGCAGGATGTTTATATTGCACAGACAACAGATGCAGATGAAAAAAACATTCGCCCTCCTTGCCATGGGACTGGTTTCGATGATGGTTACTGCCCAACAATTACCTGGCAAAAAAGACATAAAAAAAACACTCAGGCTGACCAACCAGTATTTCATGGACAAATGGCCCGATGCAGGAAAACCGATTTTCACCAATATAGAAAGGCCAAGCAATATCTGGACAAGATCGGTGTATTACGAGGGACTGGTAGCCCTTTACGCTGCCGATAAAAAAAAGGCATACAAGGATTATATGCTGCAGTGGGGGGAGAAGCACAAATGGAACCTCCGGGCAGGTACCAATACCCGAAATGCAGACAACCAGTGCTGTGGTCAAGTGTACATCGACCTGTATCTGATGGATGGCAAAAAACATCCTGAACGCATCACTGCGATCAAAGCCAGCATTGACAACATGAAGCAATCTTCCAAAATCGATGACTGGAACTGGATTGACGCCTTGCAGATGGCAATGCCTGTATTTGTAAAACTCGGAAACCTTTATCAGGATACGAGCTATTTCAACAGGATGTACGAAATGTATGCTTTTACCAAAAACAAGCATGGCGGAAATGGGCTCTACAACAGCAAAGAGCATTTGTGGTGGAGAGACAAGGATTTTGTACCACCTTATAAGGAACCCAACGGGGAAGATTGCTACTGGAGCAGGGGCAATGGCTGGGTAGTGGCTGCACTGGCCAGGACCCTGAATGAATTGCCCAAGTCTGACCCTCATTATGCAGAATACCTGGAAGATTTCAAGCAGCTCTGTGGAGCCTTACTACCCCTGCAAAGAACCGATGGATACTGGAATGTAAGCCTCAACGACCCAAATCATTTTGGCGGAAAAGAAGTGTCTGGCACCTCTCTTTTCATTTATGGTTTTGCCTGGGGCATCAACAAGGGAATATTGGACAAAGCCACCTATTCCCCAGCCATCACCAAGGCCTGGAATGCCATGACAGCTGAAGTTGTGCATCCGAACGGCAAGCTGGGATATGTGCAGGGCACCGGAAAAGAACCCAAGGACGGACAGCCTGTAGGTTTCGACAAAACTCCTGATTTTGAAGACTATGGACTGGGTTGCTTTTTGCTGGCAGGAACAGAAATACTCAAGCTGAAATGATGGAAGGGTTCAAGGCTTTTTTGTTTGACCTCAATGGCACCATGATTGATGACATGGATTACCATGTCCGCAGCTGGCACAGGATCCTGAACGAGCTGGGAGCCAATCTCAGCAAGGCAGCAGCAAAGGCTGAATGTTATGGGAAAAACCATGAGGTCATTGAAAGGGTCTTCCCCGGAAGGTTCAGTGAAGCGGAAAAAGACAGGATGAGCATAGAAAAGGAACAACAGTACCAGGAGGAATACAGGCCCTCATTGGCGTTGATACCTGGATTGATGGAGTTCCTGATTGAAGCCAAAAAGAACAACATCAAAATGGCCATTGGATCAGCCGCCATCATGTTCAATATTGATTTCGTATTGGACGGATTGGACATTCGGCATTTTTTTGATGTGATTGTCAGTGCTGATGATGTTAAAAAAAGCAAACCTGACCCTGAAACCTATCTCAAATGCGCATCATTACTGGGAATACCTGCAGCTGAATGCCTGGTCTTTGAAGATGTTCCCAAAGGGGTTGAATCAGCATACAATGCTGGCATGAAGGCCATGGTATTGACAACCATGCATGTGCAACATGAATTCCAGCAGTTCAACAATGTTCTTGGGTTTCACAAAGACTACAGGCAAATGCCTTTTTAACAATAGCAGGTAGCCTTGCATACAATTGAAGATCGCAGGGAATAAACCTATTGGTGGAGATTCTCAAATGCCCTGATCATGAACAAAGCCGTTTCTGCAAAAGATTGGCCCTTGTTCATCTTATCCACTGCGGCTCTTTCATAAGCCAACAATTCATTTTGGGTAGTGAGTATGCCAAATATAATGGGCGTAGTATGCATGGCAGACAATTGACTGATTCCATTGGTCACGTATTGGCATACATATTCATAATGGTCAGTATCCCCTTTTATGATGGCTCCAATCACAATGATGGATTGGTACCCGCCAGTTGCCAATAGTTTGGTTGTGTAGACAACCGTTTCAACAGCACCAGGGCACTCGAAAACAGTGAATGGGATATTTTGTTCAGCGAGGTAATCTGTACAACCAGCCTCAAGCAGGTCGGTGATTTCACTGTTGAATTGTGCTTTTACAATGGCGATCATCTACAAAAATTTTAAGCGATGGTTTCCTAATTTGATTTTATCATCCAGGTATTGCTGGTTGTATGGATTGGTCTCAACGGGCAATTGTTTGACCACGAACTTGAATCCAGCATCTTGCAAAGCATTTATTTTCGTCGGGTTGTTGCTGATCAGTTCAAAATCAACAAGATCCAGGGATTGAAGCATCCAGATGGCATCTGTAAAACTTCGGTTGTCTTTGGGGAATCCCAGCAGCTCATTGGCTTCATAGGTATCGTGACCTTTTTCTTGCAAAGCATATGCAGCAACTTTATTGCCAATGCCAATACCCCTTCCCTCATGACCCCTCAGGTAGATTACATACCCATGGCCATGGTCTGCAATGGCATCAAGGGAAGACATCAGCTGCTGCTGGCAATCACAGCGCAAACTCCCGAAAACATCGCCCGTAAGGCATTCACTGTGAATCCTGACAAGTGGAACTTCCTGGTTGTTTTTCAATGAGATCAACAGGTGTTCTGTTCCAGTCAAGGTATTTTTTAAAACCTCCATTTCAAAATTGGCGAACTTTGTTGGCAGGCTTGATTTTGATATGGAAATGAGATGATTTTCCGTTTGGATCCTGTAATCGATGATTTGCTGGATGCTGATGATCTTCATCTGCTTCTCCTTTGCCATGACGAAGAGCTCATTCCTGCGCATCATGTTTCCTTCATCATCCATCACTTCACAAATGATGGCAGCAGGTTCATGATCGGTCAGCTTGCACAAATCTACGCCCGCTTCGGTATGACCGTTCCTGGTTAGAACACCACCCTCTTTGGCCACCACAGGAAACAAATGTCCTGGTTTGATAAAATCTGCAGGCCTGCTCTGTGGGTTGGCCACTTGAAGCGCAGTGATGGCACGCTCTTTGGCAGAGATTCCTGTTGAAATGCCAAAAGACGCAGCCGCATCTATTGAGTCATAAAATGCAGTATGAAAAGCATCTTTCTTATTTGATTTCACAGGAGACAAATCCAATCGCTGAGCAATTTGGGCATCGATAGCTATGCAAACCAGCCCCTTCCCTTCTGAAGCACAAAAATTCAATTTAGATTGGGTAGCAACATCAGCAGGAAAAACAATGTCTGCCTCATTTTCCCTCGACTCATCGTCCACCACCAATATGGGATTCCCATTTTTAAACTCAATCAAAGCATCTTCAATCGCGTCAAACATATCAATTTTCCCTTTTAAGTAACAGCTGCTCAGTGTATTTCGCCAGGATATCAAATTCAACATTCACCCTGTCATTCACTTTCAAAAATGACATGTTGGTTTTTTCAATGGTAATGGGAATGATGCAAAGCTCGATTTCCTGATCCACAACCTGGTTGATGGTCAGGCTCACACCGCTGATAGCAACAGATCCCTTGTAAACAACATATTTAACAAATGGTTCGGGTATGCTGATCGTAAAAAACCAGGCCTTTTCTCCTGCCATGATTTTTGTAACCGTTGCGGTGGCATCTACATGACCCAAGACATAATGCCCACCCAAATAGCCAGATGGTTGCATGGGCAACTCTATGTTCACCTTGGTGCCTTTTGCATAATAACGGATGATGGTTTTGTCAATACTCTCTGGAGAAACATAGAACCACAAAACATCCCCTTCCACTTTGAAGACAGATAAACAGGCGCCATCAATGGCCACGCTGTCGCCCAATTGTACCTTGGGTGCGATCAAAGGGGCTGAAACCAGCAAAATCCATCCATTCTCTTCCTTCCTGATTTCCTCAATAAAAGCGGACGACACGATTCCGGTAAACATATGGTCTTTTGTAGGTAATTTTGAGGCGCAAAGATAATCCTAAATGACAGCAGAACAGTATTTGCAGCGGGCATTTTTATTGGCCGAACAAGGCAACCCAAAAGCGATCAGGCCCAATCCACATGTGGGAGCTGTTGTTGTGTCAGCAAATGATGAAATAGTAGGAGAAGGCTTTCATCAAAAAGCCGGTGAAGCACATGCTGAGGTGATGGCCATCAGAAATGCCCTTGACCATGGCGCAAAGCTCGATACCTGCACACTTTACGTTACACTCGAACCCTGTTCCCATACCGGCAAAACACCCCCTTGCACCACACTGATCCTGCAACACAGGATTCCCAGAGTCGTCATCGGCTCTATGGACCCCAATCCCCTGGTCTCAGGTGCTGAAATATTAAGAAAAAATGGCGTTGTGGTTGAGGTACATGTCTTACCTGAAATTCTTGCATTGAATGATACCTTCATCATCAACCAAAGTCTGAAAAGACCGAAGTACGTCCTCAAATCAGCGATCACCCTGAATGGAAAGATTGCAGACCATTCAGGCAACAGCCGATGGATTTCAAATAAGGAAAGCCGTAAGCATGTTCATGAACACCTGAGAACAGCGGCAGATGCCATCCTTACTTCTGCAAAGACGATCATCCGGGACAATGCAACCATGAACATCCGGGTTGGTGATAAGAAGGAAGAACTGAACCTGGTTGTTTTTGACAGAAACCTTGAGCTGTTGAAAAACGAAAACCGGCGGCTTGCCATCTTTTATCCAAGAGTCCATTCCAGGATATACCTAGTGACAGATAAGATGGATGCATTACCAGACATTCCGAATGTTGAAACAATCATCATTCCTGTTGAGAATGGAAAATTCAACATTGACCTGCTGAACAAGGAACTGCTCTCCAGAAATATTTGCCAGGTATTGATTGAAGCCGGAGGCTCAATGAATGCTTCAATGATGGAAGCCAAATCTGTAGATGAAGTCCATACATTTGTTTGCCCACGCATTCTCATGGACAATGATGCCGTTAATCAGTTTAACAGCAATCAAATCCAAACTATGGAAAACGCCACGATGCTTCAATTGCTGGAATCCAAAACCATTGGAGAAGACATCCTCTTAAGGCACAAGGTCATCCACTAGATCCTCATTGTAAAATACACTCTTGTTTCTTGTTTGTTTCATTGCATCTTCAATGAGCATGATGCCCACTTCCAGCAACACTCCTGAAGTGTGGTCATAAGGATTGAATGGAACAGCTAGGGCACTTGAGTTGAT
>Ga0222712_10001931_pt1 | contig 24664 bp, 22 predicted proteins | sample C33_657DmetaG_FD_165043 | JGI IMG/M metagenome (GOLD analysis project Ga0222712, IMG submission 165043) | Estuarine water microbial communities from San Francisco Bay, California, United States - C33_657D | ecosystem: Environmental > Aquatic > Marine > Unclassified | place: USA: California... | reverse complement strand
AAGGAGAGCGATCGTCAGACCGATATTTCGATCATCTCCGTCGAACGACTGAGGGATGAACTCGTGGTGAAGGTCAAGGTCTCGCACGGGGAAAAACAGACCTTCACGACGCTACCGCAGACGAGCATCATAGTAAGAAAGGAAGGCCTTCGCTTCGTTAAGGTCGAAGTGGAGGGTAGCGACAGAATGTTCTTGCTGTGGGCCCCGAGAATCCAGCGCTGAATCGGCGGTGGACACACAAAAGGGGCGGTCCCGCGCGGGGCCGCCCCTTTCGTTTTCCCGGGCGACGCGGCTTACTTCGCCGGAACGAGGTCGGCCTCGGTGAGCGGAGCCTTGCCGGCTTCGCCGCGCAGCGCCTTGACCTGCGCCGGCGTCACGGGGGCGGCGGCGTTGCCGAAGCTGTTGCGCACGTAGGTCAGCACGGCCGCGATCTGCTCATCGGTCTGGAAGGCCTGCGCCGGCATCGGGGCCGGGAGCTTGTATTCCTTGCCCGAGACGGTCAGCGGACCCTGCAGGCCGCGGAGCTGGATGCGGATGAGGTTCTCGGCCGGGCCGTTGACCCAGTTGGACTTCGCCAGCGGGGGCGCGATCACGGTGCCTTCGGCGTTCGGGCCGTGGCAGGCGGAGCACATCGCGAACTGCTGCTTGCCCAGCGCCATCACGGCGGGGTCGACGCCGGCGGCGTGGACGACCGGCTTGATGGTCGCGATGTCGAGGGGCTTCGGCTCGGGAGCCTTCGTCGCGGCGGCGCCCTTGTCCAAGGTCGCCAACCAGGCCACGAGGTCGCGGACCTCGCCGAGCGAGAGCACGCCGTCCAAGGCGGGCATGCCGGAGACCGGGGCGGTCATGGCCTTGATGTCCTGGCGGGCGACGCGCCAGCGGTTGCCGGCGACATCCACGTCGACGAAACCGGGCTTCTCCTGGAGGAGGGTGCCGGTCAGGGCGCCACCATTGGCGAGGTCGAGGTTCACGCTGCCGTAGCCCGAGACGACGACCGCGGAGGACTGGACGATCGACTCGAGGAGGTAACGACGGTCACCGCGCTTGGCGATGCCGGCGAGATTCGGCCCCGCCTCGCCGCCGGCGGCATGCGCGTCGGTCGAGGCGCGGTGGCAGCGGAGGCACTGCCCGGCCGGCAGGGCTTGGAAGAGCGCGAACCCATTGGCGGCGTCGCCGCCTTCGAGGGCGGGCATCCACTTGGCCAGGGCGTTGGCCGGATCGGCCAGCGTGACCTTCAGCTTGGCCAAGGCCTCCTTGACGGTGGCCTCGGGACGGGCGGCGGCGGCGTCCAGGAGCTCGAGCGCCGCGGGCGAGACGCCCTTGGCGGCGCCGAGGGCGGCGAGCTGCTCGATGAAAAGGGTGTCGACACCGGGAGCCTTGAGTCGGCCGAGGGCCTTCCAGGCGCCTTGGCGACGGGCGGCCGAGCCGGCCTGGGCCGCCTTGGCGAGTTCGACGAGCCCCTGGGTGGGGTTGCGGTGCGCGAGTTCGCCGATGGCGACCATCGCGACCTCATCCTTGGCATCCTTCGCGTATTTGTCGGCGAGTTCGACGGCGTTCGCGGGCTGGCGGGCCAGGAGCATCTCGAGCGCCTTGGCGCGGGCGGAGCCGCTGAGCTTGGCGTTGGCGGCCAAGGTGGCCAAGGTGTCGGAAGGCACCGAGGCGACGTCGAGCTGGAAGAGCGTCACGAGTTCGAGCGTGGCCTTCAAGGTTTCGGAGTTGCCCTTGAGCAGCTGCGGCAAGGCGGCGGTCAGGCTGGCGCGGACTTCCTTGGGGTCTCGCCCAGGCAGCGGGTTCCAGTGGGCGGTCGACTGGTCGACCGGGTACGGGTTGGCCCACTGGGCAAGCAGGCGGAGCGCTTCGCTCCGGACTTCCTCCGGCAGCTTATCGTCGATGGCGACACCGACCACGCGGGCGGCGTTGGCCTCGCCGCCCAGGCGGAAGGCGCTGTGCACCAGGCGACGCAGCATGAAGGGCGTCCATTCGCGCTTGGCGCGCGTATCCAGGAGGGCGGCGACCGCCGGGCGACCCGGCTCGAGCGCGAGGTCATGCACGGCGCGGATGGCCTCGTCGGCCACGACCGGGGAAGCGTCGTTGACGAAACGGGCGGCGGAAGGATCGAGGCGACGACGCAGGGCGATGACCGCCGCGAGGCGCACCGAGGCGTGCGCATCCCGGGCCACCGCGTCGAAGGCCGCGGCGGTCCCGCACATCCGGTCGATCGCGTAGGAACCCGCGTGACGGAGCACCGGGTCGGCGTCGGCGTTCTCGCGGAGCATGGTCAGGACCGCGGGCAGGTGCTTGCTCGCGCCCAGGCGGGCGGCGGCCAGCGCGGCGAAAGAACGGACGCGGGGCGACGGGTCGAGGATCAGCTGCGCGAGCGGCAGGTCGTCGCCTTTCAACGGGGCCTCGGAGAGCGCACGCACGGTCTGGGCGCGGACTTCGGCGTCGGCGTGCGCAAGCAAGGGCACCAGGCGGTTGGCGGCGGCCACGCGCTCGGCCAGCGGCGCGACGGGCGTGGGCTTGCCGTTGAAGGCCTCGCCCGGGGCGATGGCGGCACCGCGGCGGGCGAGGATGCCGAGGCCCCAGATACCGTGGACGCGCTCCAGCGGATTGGCGGACTTGGTCGCGGCCTCGAAGCGGTCGGCGGCGTCGGGGCGGCGGGTCAGCTCGATCTGGGCGCGCAGGCGGACACGCTGGTCGGCGTGCGCGAGCAGCTGGGCGAGTTCGGCGGAGCCGCGCTTCGCGAAGCCTTCCTTCATGAGCGTGGCCACCGTGGCGGCCGCCTCGGGCTTCCACATCTTCTCGGCGGACAGCGTGATGATGCGGCCGGCGTCATGCGACTCCCAGCCCGTGATGAAGTCGGACACCACCAGGCGACCCTTCCAGTCGTACTCGACGTCGGTGGCGGCGACGCCCCAGATCAGCTGGTGGGACTCGACCATCTTCATGCCCGCGCCGGCGGGCTCGAGCTGGAAGGACCAGATGCCGGAGCCGCCGGCGGAGCCGCGGTAATCGCAGATATGGAAGTGCTTGGCCTCGGCCTCGAGGTAGCCGGCGCCCGGGTGGTAGGTGAGGCCGGAGGGGCCCGAGGAGATGTAGGCGGAGGGCGGGATGATGAAGGCCGGCTGGACGGGGTTCTGCAGTTCCCAGACCTTCTCGGTCATCCAGCGGGAAGGCGGGCGCTGCTCCAGGCCGATCGAGCGGTGGAAGGTGTGCATCGCCTGATGCTCCATCTCCCAGCCGGAATCCGCGCCTTCCACGACGTAGACGACGCGGGCCTGGTCGCCCTGGTCGGAATTGTTGTCGACGGAGATGCCGTTGCCGAACTCGTCGAAGGCGATCTCCTTGGGGTTGCGCAGGCCGAAGTGCACCACCTCGAAATCGGAGCCGTCGGGCTCGAAACGGAAGACCGCGCCGCGGTTGCGGGAGTCGTACTTCCTGCCTTCCTTGGTGGTGAAGTTGAAACCGCGGTCGCCGATCGTGCCCCAGACGCGGCCGTCGTAGCCGATGGCGAAGCCGTTCATGTCGTGACCCGAGAGCGAGATGCGGACGCCGAAGCCGTCCTGCAGCACCTTGCGCTGCCCTTCGACGCCGTCCTGCTTGGTGTCCTGCAGCATCCAGATGCGCGGGATGCACGCGAAGTAGACGTTGTCGTCCCAGGCCATCACCCCGGCGCCGGTGCCGTCGAGCACGTCGTTGAACTTCTCGTCGAACACCTTGGACTTCGCGAAGACGCCGTCGGCCTGCTCGTCGGTGAGGAAGCGGATCTTCTCCGACTTGGCCGTCATCCACTCATGGGAGCGCTTGGCCTCCCACTTCTTGTGGAGGGCGAGCCGGTCGGCGGTGGTCGCGGCGGCGAGGTCGTCGTGGTACCAATAGAGGTGGTTGCGGTCGTCCTCGACGCCGAAGCGGAAGCGATGGGACTCGGCGACGTAGAGGCTGCCGTCGTTGCCGAAGGCGATGGCCGTCGGCGACGTCACACCGGTGGCCTTGTGGCCGCCGGTTTCCTTGAGCGTCGCGCCGGGCTCCAGCGCGGCGGTGCCCTCGCCGGGCACGCGCACGAGGTTGCTGGCGGCCTTGGGCTTGGGCCGGCCACCGGTCGCGAACTTCACCTCCTTGGTCGAGGAGAACACGAAATGGTCGGCCGCGATGAAGCCCCAGGAGCCGACCTCGCTGTCGACGAGGCGGAGGACGCCTTTGCGGCCCTTGAATTCGGCGATATCCCAGACGACCTCGACCAACGTGAGGCCGTTCTTGCCGACCGCCTCGCGCACGACCTTGCCGTCGACGAGAAGCTGCACGGCGGTCTTGCCCGGGTGGTTGCCGCCGGCGACGAGGAACCCGAGGTAAGGATGGGTGAGGACCATCTCGGGCGAAGTCAGCGTGCCGGTGGCCGCGTCGCCGCGATGGCCGGAGCAGACGAGGGAGTTGCCGCCGTAGTTCCGGAACTCGCCGTTCACGCCGTCGCAACGGCCCGTCACCGGCGCGAGCCCGAAGCCGGTGCCGGTCGTCTGCCAGCTATCGAAACCGTCGCCCTCGAAGGCCTGGATGACCTTGACGTCGGCCGAGAGGACCGCGGCGCCGAGGCAAAGGGTGAACGGAACGAGCAAGGAGGACTTCATGACGGGGAAGAGGGGTACACCGGAGAAAAACGGTTGTTCCCCCGAGGTCGAGCGTGGCCTCCGAAAACCGCCGATTAACCGCGGACGCCGTGCAAAACCTGGAATTTGGAGCCGAAATGGGCCGGATGCGTCAGCGCCCGGAGGCGCCCCGTCGCCTCGGGGTCGCCCGACCGGGCGATCCGTTCCATCGCCGCGGTGGCGTGCTTCACGAAAAAGGCCTCCTGCCGCTCGAGGCCGGTCCGGAAGCCGGCGTCCCGCAGGACCGGCTCCAGACGATCCCAGAGCACATGGCAGGTCAGATCCTGCGAGCCGAGCCGGGCGAGGATGTCGCCCGAAAGCTGGTGGCGATGATAAGCCCGCGCCGTCCCGGCGGGCGAGGACTCCAGGCACTGGGCGACGGTCTTCCCGTAGTCGAGGAAGATGACCGCGCCTTGCCAGTTGCCGGCGAGCAACCCCGCAAGCAGGCGTTCGGCCGCGAAGGGGACATCGAGGATCCAGCCCTCCTCGGCCGGCGGCAAGCCGGCCACGAAGGCCGAGGCGGCGGGATCGGTGAAGGCGGGCAGGATTTCCGGCGCCAGGACCGGGCCGTCGACCCGGACGCCGAGCTCGCGCCAAGCCCCGTCCCGGAAGATGAAGCGGTCGAACGGCTGGGCGTCGAACAACTCGTTGGCGACCAGGACCGAGCGCGCGGGCAGCTCCGGGCGCTCGCCGACGCGGAAGACGCGGTGCGCCGCGAACGCGGACGCCACGCCCGCGAAGTGGGCCTGCCCCGGCTCGGCGCCGACCTCGACCAGCGTGTGCGCGGCGAGGTCGCCGACCAGGCGGGCGGCCGCGGCGGCGACCAGCTCGCCGAACATCGGCCCGAGCGCGGCGGCGGTGGTGAAATCGGTGCCGGCCGACTTGCCCACGCGCAGGCGGTCGGCGACGTAGTAGCCGAGTCCGGGCGCGTAGAGGGCGGCCGCGACCAGATGCGAGAACGGCACCACCCCGGCGCGGGCCTCGCGACGAAGCAGGGCGACGAGGGCGTCATGGCGTTCCGCGGGCTCCACGCGACCAGCGTTGCGGGGACTTTCGGCCGGAGCCAGACGAAACAAGGTTGAGCCATGCCCCGTTTTGGCCTGACTGCAGGCGGATGATCCTCGCGATCGAGAGTTCCTGCGATGAATCGGCCTTGGCGCTCTTCGACCCGGCCCGGGGCGTCGTGCGCGAGCTCGTGAGCACCCAGGCGGCCGAGCACGAGAAATACGGCGGGGTGGTGCCCGAGCTGGCCAGCCGCATGCACCTCTCCGCCTTGCCGCTGTTGCTGGAGGAGTTCCGCGGCGACCTGCCGGCGGTCACCCGGATCGCCGTGACCCGCGGGCCCGGCCTGCTGCCTTGCCTCTCGATGGGCGTGACGCTCGCCCGCGCCCTCGCCTTGGCGACCGGTCGCCCGCTCGTCGGCGTCAACCACCTGCGCGCGCACGTGCACTCGGTCTTCCTGCCCTTGCACGCGCGGGACTCCGCGGGCTTCCGCGCGGCGCGCGCGGCCCTGTTGCCGCACCTCGGCATCGTGATCTCGGGCGGCAACACCTTGCTCGTCCGCCTCGGCGAGGACCTCGCGATCCGGGTGGTCGCCCGCACCGTCGACGACGCCGCCGGCGAGGCCTTCGACAAAGGCGCCAAGCTCCTCGGCCTGCCCTACCCCGGCGGCGCGCTCATCGAGCGGCAGGCCGCCCAGGGCGACGTGACGAAGTTCGCCTTTCCCCGGGGGATCCCCGAGCGGGCCGACCTGCGCCTGAGTTTCTCGGGCCTGAAGACGGCGTTGCGCTACCAGCTCGAGAAGATGGATGACGCGCAGGTGCGCGCCGCCCTGCCCGACCTTTGCGCGGGCTACCAGCACGCCATCATCGAGCAGCTGGTCGCCAAGGCCGGGGCCGCCCTCGACCGCGGCACCTACCGTTCGGTCGGCCTTTCGGGCGGGGTCGCCAACAATCGCGCGCTCCGCACCCGCCTCACGAACGCGGCCACGCGACGGGGTCTGCCGATGTTCCTCGCGGAGCCGAAGCACTGCGGCGACAACGCGGCGATGATCGCCTTCGCCGCCTGGAGCGAGCCCGACCGGCCGACCGACGTCGCCCCCGCCCCTTCGCTGACCGTCGATCAGGCCTGAGCCTGCTTGACCAGCTCGGTGAAGGCCCGGAAACGCGGATCGGCGGCGTCGCCCAAGAGCGCGTAGAAGACGGTCTCGACCGGCAGAACCGTCGCGCCGGCGTGGCGCAAGGCGGCCAGGCAGGCCGCGCCATCTTCAGGTCGGCGTTCCATGATGGCGTCGACGAGCAAGGTGACCCCGAGCTCGGCGCGGAGGGCCGCGACCGCGGTCTGATGGATGCAGACCGGTCCCTCGAGGCCGGCGAGGAGCAGGTGGGTGATCCCGCCCTGCCGCAACGCCTCGGAGAGGCCCGGCGCCGCGAGGGCGGAGAAAGCGGTCTTGCCGAACACCCGGACGTCCGCGCCGGCGGCGCCCAGGAGCTCGGGGTGCGTCGGGCCGAGCTTGGCCGGGACCTGTTCGGTGAAGAAGACCGGCAGCCCCAGCAGTCGCGCCGCGCCCACGGCCAGACGGCACCGACGCAGGCAGGCCTCGCCGGCGGGCATCACCCGGAGGAAAGAGGGCTGGACGTCGACCACGAGCAAGGCCGCGCCGCCGGAGGGACTGACGCCGTTCATGCCGCAGGCTGGGCCGCCACCGTCAATAAGTCAGCCCCAAACCCCGGGGAATGGGGTTGCCCGCCCCGCCCTCGCGGGCTCATCCTCGAACCATGGATTGGCAGGTCAAACCCATCGCCCGCACATGCGCCGTCTCCGGTCAGGAACTGCGCGTCGGGGATACCGTGACGTGCATCGTGCACAAACCGACCGGCGGCCTGATCGAGCGCACCGACGTGCTCAAGGACCACGCGGCCGCCTTCCAGCCGCCCGGGCTGCTGCTCGGCAAATGGACCCGCGAGGTCAAGGAACGCGGCGAGGAGGAACAGGCCCAGCGCGCGCAGCTCCTGGCTTCCCGCGAGGAATTCTTCCTCTCGCTCTACGAGAACGAGGAGGACCCTTCGGGCGACAAGACCGTGCTCAAGCACATCCTCGCCATGCTGCTCGAGCGCAAGCGCATCATCAAGGCGCTCGGACCGGCCGAGAAGGGCCTCATCCCCTACCAGCACGCCGCCAGCAAGCAGGTCTACCTCGTGCCCGCGCTCGACCTGCAACCCGCGCACCTGCTCAAGGTCGGCGCGACCCTCGACCTCCTGGTCGGTTGATCTTCATGAAGCCCCTCTCGCTCCTCGGCGCCGGCCTCGCGCTCCTCCTCGCCGGCTGCTCGCCCGACCTGCCGACCCACATCGCCTCCGTGTTCATCGAGGCCCCGCCCTCGACCAGCTCCTCGATGAAGCAGGACGTCGTGCTGCCGGTCAGCGGCCTGCGCATCCCCGTGCTCACCTCCCCCTTGGTCAAGGCGGAGTCCGTCCTCAACACCGAGGTCGTCATGGCCGGCCCCCAGGACATGCGCCAGTTCTTCCTGCTCGTGCAGGTCGACCGCAAGTCCGGCGCCGACATCATGCAGTATTCCGGCGAGGCGGTCGGCAAGCAGCTGGTGCTGGTCGTCAACGAGTCCGCGGTCGGCATCATGCGGCTCGAGGGCCAGATCGTCGACGGCAACCTCCTCTTCCATGTCGAGCAGAAGGGCCTGTCCAACCGCGCCGCGGCCGAGGAGCTCAACAAGCTCCTGAACGAGTCGATCCTGAAGATCCGCAAGATCCGCGATCGCGAAGGCACGTGACCGCGGGGCGCCTCCAGGGCTGGCTCCTCCTGGGGCTGTGCGGGACCGCGGCGGCCGCCGCGACCGAGGTGGTCTGGCCGACCTCGATGGATCGTTCCAAGCTGCGGTCGCCCGCGGACTACCTGCAACCGACCGAATCCCGGCGGCTCGAATCCGGCGGCTTCGGCATGGTGCGGGACGACGGCCACCGGTTCCACGAGGGCCTCGACATCCGGCCGATCGGGCGCAACCAGGCGGGCGACCCGACCGACCTCGTCTTCTCCGCGATGGAAGGGGTCGTGGCCTACGTGAACCCCCGCCTCAACGGGGCCTACGGTCGCTACGTGGTGATGTTGCACCCCCGCGCCGAGCTCCCCGCCTACACGCTCTACGCCCACCTGGCCTCGATCCAGCCCGAGATCAGACCCGGGCTGACGTTGGCGGCCGGCAAGGTGCTGGGCGTGATGGGGCACAGCTCGACCAACGAGACGGCCATCCCGAAGGAACGCGCCCACCTGCATTTCGAGGTCGGCCTGATGCTGAGCGAGAAGTTCCAGGCCTGGTATGACGCCGACGAGGACAACCGCGGGGTGCCCAACCACCACGGGCTCTTCAACGGCCAGAACCTGATCGGGTGCGACCCGACGCTCCTGCTCGCGCGCTCCTCCGCCAACGTGCTGACGACCTTGCGCGGCCAGCCGGTGGCCCTCGCGGTCGTGATGCGACCGCGCCGCACCCCGGACTTCCTCACGCGCTACCCCGCCCTGCTCAAGGGCGGCGACGTCGCCACCGCGGCGGGCTGGTACGTGGAGTTCAGCTGGCAGGGCATGCCCATCGGCTGGACCGCCCTCAAGGCGGGCGACCCCCGCCTGCGTCCCGGCGCGTGGTCGCTCTTCGGCGTGAAGGAGGAATTCCGGCCCGTGCTCATCCAGCGCCGGATGCTCAGCGCCAACGGCAAGGCCGCGGGCGAGACGCTGATCCGGCAGGTCGAGATCCTCACCGCCAACAGCCGGTGATCAGTTGAGCCGGGGATCCTCGGGCGAGTCCGCCACCAACCGCAGGTCCGGCCGATGCTTGAGGAGCAGGGCTTTCCAGAAAGCCTCCCCCTCGAGGCGGGCGCAGACCCGGTCGAACGGGCAGGTGATCCACGCGTTGAGCCGGAGCTCGTTCTCGAGCTGCCCGGCGTCCCAGCCGGCGTAGCCGACGAAGCCGAAAAGGCGGAACGCCGGGTCGGCGGCGAGCGTCTCGGCGTCCTCCCGGCTCACGCCGTAGCGCAACGCCGCGGGCCCGCGGGCGGCGAAGCGCCAGCCGCCGAACGCCAGCTGGTCGGCCGCGACCGGGCCGCCGAAATGCAACGGCAGCCGGTCGAGCGGCGTGCCGACCATCCGGGGCTGGGCCTGACCGAGCGTGCGGCCGTAAGGCCGGTTGAGGATCACGCCCATCGCCCCGTCGGCGCGATCGTGCGAGTGGATCAGGACGACCGATTCGTGGAAGTGCTCATCGCGCTGCGACGGGTGCGAGACGAGGAGCCGGCCGGCGAGCGACTGGAACCGTCCGGCCATCGCTCAGGCGCCGATGCGCGCGACCTTGACCCCGGACTGCGTGAAGAGCTCCGCGACGAGCGGGTCGTTCTTGTAGTCGTGCCGGTAGCGGACCTCGGCGATGCCGGCGGCGGCCAGCATCTTCGCGCAGTTCACGCAGGGATAATGGGTGACGTAGCAGACGGTGCCCTGGAGCGAGACCCCGCGCTTGGCGGCGTCGGCGACGGCGTTCTGCTCGGCGTGGACGGTGGCGAGCTCGTGCCCGTCGCGGACATGCGAGTCGTGCGGGGCGCCGGGCAGGAAACCGTTGTAACCCGCGGCCACGAGGCGGTTCGGGTGCTTGCCCGTGGAGACGACGATGCAGCCGACATGCAGGCGTTCGCAGCTGGAACGCGAGCTCACCAGCACCGCCGTGGCCATGAAATACTCGTCCCACGAAGGCCGCCCGCCGGCTTGGACGAGGGCTTCGAGCTGGTCGGCGAGGGACGGGGGGTGGCTCATCGCGACCACAGGGTGCCAGCCGGCACCCACCCTAGGCAAGTGGCAGTTACGCACAGGATCGCGGCCAGCAGCATGAGGCCCGCGGCCCGCCCGAGAAAGGGCAGGAAATCGACCGGCTGGCGGGCCTGCCGGAACCCCCGGTGGTGCCAGAGCGCCAGGGGAAGCAGCGCCAGCGGCGCCCAACCGAAGACCAGCGCCAGGCACCCCAGCCCGACCACGGTGTTGAACCCGTGCAGGTTCCGCGCGAAGCCGCGGCCGAACCGCACGACGGTCGTCCGCTTGCCGACGGCGAGGTCGGTCTCGTAGTCGCGGGCGTTGTTGGCGACCAGGATGTTGTCGGCGAGCAGGCCGAGCCCGAGGCCGGCGAGCAGCGCCGCGATCCACGCCATGGGGGGCGTGCCGCAGGCGCAGTCCCCCGGTTCAGGAGTGCAGACCGCCCAGGCCGTGAGCACCGTCGCCTGGACGCCGAAACAGCCGACGACAAAGACGTCGCCGAGTCCGCGGTAGGCCAGCGGGAACGGGCCCAAGGTGTAAGCCAGCGCGCAGGCGATCGCGAGCAGGCCGGCCAACAGCAGCCAAGGCGAAAGCAGGGCGACGGGTGCCCCGAGGATGATCGCGAGCAAGCAGGCGACCCAGATGCCGCGACGCATGGCCGCGGGGGAGATATCCCCGGCGGAAACGGCCCGACGAGGACCGACGCGCGCGGCGGTATCGGCGCCACGCAGCGAGTCGCCGAGGTCGTTGGCGAAGTTGCAGGCGACCTGCACGCCGAGCGCGAAGCCCAGACAACTCAGCAGGATGAAGATAAAAGGCAGGGAGAGCCAGAGACCGGAGGCGCCCGCATGGGCGACCACGACCGCCCCGCCCAAGGCGACGGGCGCGACGGCCGCCACCAGGGTCTTGGGGCGGCAGGCGGCGATCCATGCTTGGGCGGTGGCCATCGGCGGGGGCCTGCAGATTGCCGCGGCGGAAACGGCTGGAAACAAAAAAGCCCCGGTGACCCGGGGCTTTCGTGAACCAAGCGGCGCGAGGCTTACTTGGCGGCCAGCTCCTTGCCCGTGAAGGTCTTGGAGACGGCTTCCTTCCACTTCGAGGTACCCTTGCCGTCGATGCGGGAGGTGAACTGGTTGTCGGTGTTCGAGGTGTCGGTGAACCATTCGACTCGACCGCTGTTGAAGTAGATGTGGCCGCCATCGGCGCCCCAGACGGCATCCTTGGAGGTATCCCAGGCGCCGGAGTCGTTAAGACCGCGGGTCCAGATCAGCGGGATCGTGCCTTCGTCGGACTTCACGCTAGGCGTGTAGGTGGTCCAGGAGACCGAAGCGGTGCTCAGACCGGGGTCGGCGGTGTAGGAGGGAGCGGCGCCGGAAAGAACCTGACGGGGAACAGTGACGCTTTCGTTGAGGGTGTCGGAGTCGATGTACCACTGGGTGGCGTCATTGATGCCACCGTAGATGGCGAGCATCTGCATGTACTCGGGCATCTTGGAGGCGGTGAGGGACGGGGCGCCGAGGGAGAACGCCTGGTCCTTGACCTGCTTGGCGCCGTTGTCGGTGGCGACCTTGATGGCGGCGCCGATGTTACGGAGCTTGGAGAGGGCGGAAGTGCGGCGGGCGAGTTCCTGCACCTTCTTGACGGCCGGGACGAGGGCGGTCGCAAGGATGCCGATGATCGCGATCACCGTCAGAAGTTCGATGAGGGTAAAACCCTTACGTTTACGCATGGAGGGGGTCATTGGTGTTGGGGTAGTTGGAACAATAAGTGGTTAGTCTTGTTTGAGGGAAGCCAAATCAGCATTCGCCGCTCAATAAGGCAACGGGAATCGGGCGCACAAGGCCTCGGCGATACCCCGAGCCTCCGCGATTTTCGCAGGATTTTGGGGGTCAGAAAGCACGATGGAGATGGCTTGGGCAATTTCCTTCATTTCGGCTTCCTTCATGCCTCGGGAGGTCACGGCCGGAGTGCCGACGCGGATACCACTGGCCTGGAAGGGACTGCGGGTCTCATCCGGCACGGTGTTCTTGTTGGTGGTGATATGGGCCGCGTCCAGGGCGAGCTGGGCATCCTTGCCGGAGACGTTCGGGTGGCTCTTGCGGAGGTCGAGGAGGCTGAGGTGGTTGTCGGTGCCGCCGCTGATCAGACCGAAGCCGAGCTTCACGAGCTCGTCGGCGAGGGCGCGGGAATTGGCGACGACCTGCTTGGCGTATTCCTTGAACTCAGGGGTGGCGCACTGCGCGAAGCAGACGGCCTTGGCGGCGATGACGTGCTCCAGCGGGCCGCCCTGGGCGCCGGGGAAGACCGAGGAGTCGATGGCCTTGGCGTGCTCGGCCTTGCAGAGGATCAGGCCGCCGCGCGGGCCCCGCAGCGTCTTGTGCGTGGTCGTCGTGACGAAATCGGCGTGCGGCACGGGGGACGGGTGGACGCCCGCGGCGACGAGACCGGCGATGTGGGCGATGTCCGCGAGCAGCAAGGCGCCGTTCTCCTTGGCGATCCGGCCGAAGCGGGCGAAGTCGATCTCCCGGGCGTAGGCGGAGGCCCCGACGGTGATCATCTTGGGCTTCTCGCGCTTGGCCATCTCCTCGACCTCGTCGTAATTGATGCGGCCGTCGGCGCCCACGCCGTAGTGGACGACGGTGTAGAGCTTGCCCGAGAAATTGGCGGAGTTGCCGTGGGTGAGGTGACCGCCATGCGACAGGTTCATGGTCAGGATCTTGTCGCCGGGCTTGATGGTCGCGAAGTAGACGGCGGCGTTGGCCTGGCTGCCGGAATGGGGCTGGACGTTCGCGTGATCGGCGCCGAAGAGCTTCTTGGCCCGGTCGATGGCGAGCTGCTCGACGGTGTCCACGAATTCGCAGCCGCCGTACCAGCGCTTGCCGGGGTAACCTTCCGCGTACTTGTTGGTCAGGACGCTGCCCTGGGCCTCCATGATCGCCGGGAGGGTGAAGTTCTCGGAGGCGATCAGCTCGATATGGGTCTGCTGGCGCTTGAGCTCGGACTTGATCAGCGCGTCGATCTCAGGGTCGAGCTGGGCGAGCGGGATGCGGCGGATGGCGGTCATGGTCGGTGCGGGAAAGGCAGGAATTTAGGCGAGGGTTGGCAACGGAAAAGACGGCCGGTCAGCGGCCGGGCTCCATTTTATCGACGCGGCGGCAATGGCGGCCGCCCTCGAACTCGGCCGTCAGGAAGGCCTCGACGCAGGCCAACGCAAGCGGGAGGTCGACATACTTCGCCCCGAAGCATAGGACGTTCGCGTCATTATGGCGGCGACTGAGGCCGGCGGCGTCGGCGCTCTGGACCAGGGCCGCGCGGATGCCCGGCAGCTTGTTGGCGGCGATGGAGATGCCGATGCCCGTGGTGCAGACAAGGATGCCGAAACGGGCCCGGCCCGCCGTCACGTCGGCCCCGACCGCCTGGGCGTAGTCGGGATAATCACAGGAGGCCTCGGTCTCGGTCCCCCGGTCCAGGATCGCGTGACCCTGCGCGCGGAGGGCGGCGATCAGGTCGCGGCGCAACGCCAGGCCGCCGTGGTCGCTGCCGAAGGAGAGGGTCGAGGCGGGGAGGGTCATCGGGAAAAACGCTGGCGCAGAAACTCCAGCAGCGCGGGCATCGCTTCAACCATGGAATCGCGGCAATCCTCGTAGGCCCGGAAATCGCCGCCGAACGGATCGGGGATGCCGCGGGAGGCCTCGGCCGGCAGGACGTCGCGCAGGAGGAGCATCGCCTCGGGCAGGCGGTCGAAGCGATGGGCCAGGGCGTCGAGGTGGGAGCCCGTCATCCCGAAGACGACCGCGCTGCGATCGAGGTCGGCCTGCGACAGGAGCCGGCTGCGGTGCGCGGCGATGTCCAGGCCGATGCGCGCCATGGCCTTGACGGAATGGGGCGAGGCGGGATCGCCGGAAGCCGCCGCCAGGCCGAACGAGGCGACGCGGAGGTGACCGAGCCCCGCGCCGCGCTTGGCGAGGGCGGCGCGGAGCAAAGCCTCGGCCATCGGGCTCCGGCAGGTGTTGCCGGTGCAGACGAAGGTCACGGTGTCGCGCGCGGCGGCCATGCGTTCACGATGCGGGGGTTTCGGCCCCCTTCAAGTGTTCAGAGGGCGCCGTCACGCTTCAGCTGGCGATGGCCGATGTCCCGGCGGTAATGGCAACCCTCGAACCCGATGCGCGGGACGACCGCATAGGCCCGCCGGGCGGCCTCCTGCAAGGTCGCGCCATGGGCCACGACGCCGAGGACGCGGCCCCCGGTGGTCACGACCCGTCCGTCCGGCAGGCGCTTGGTCCCGCCATGGACGATGTCGACGCCCGCGGGGAGATCCGCCGGCAAGGTGATGACGTCGCCCTTGCGGATCTCGCCGGGGTAGCCCCCGGCCGCGAGCACGACGATGAGCGTCGAGCCCGGACGCAGCGTGACGGAACTGGCCCGGAAACGCCCGAGCGCGATGTCCTCCATGATCCGGACCGGGTCGGTCTCGAGCGAAGGCATGAGCACCTGGCATTCGGGGTCGCCGAAGCGCACGTTGAACTCGACGACCTTGGGGCCGGCCGCGGTGACCATGATGCCGACGTAGAGGGTGCCGCGGTAATCGATGCCGTCGGCCTTCAGGCCGCGCAACGTGGGGACGATGATCTCGTCGCGGAGGCGCCGTTCGACCTCGGGGGTGACGACGGTCGTGGGGGCGTAGGCGCCCATGCCGCCGGTGTTCAGGCCGGTGTCGCCCTCCCCCACCCGCTTATGATCCTGGCTAGGCGGAAGCATCAGGTACTCCTCCCCGCAGACCATCAGCATGATGGAGGCTTCCTCCCCTTGCATGAACTCCTCGATGACGACCTCGTCGCCGGACGCGCCGAAGACCTTGGTCTCCATCATGTCGCGCAAAGCGGCCTCCGCCTCGGCCAAGGTGGCGGCGATGACCACGCCCTTGCCCGCCGCCAGGCCGGAAGCCTTGATCACGATGGGGATGGGCTGGGCGCGCACATAGGCGAGCGCCGGCTCGAGCTGCCGGAAGGTCGCGGAGGCGGCGGTGGGCACCCGGTGCCGCACCATGAATTCCTTGCTGAAAGCCTTGCTGGCCTCGAGGCGGGCGCCGGCGGCGAGCGGACCGTAGGCCGGGATGCCCGCGGCCTCGAGGACGTCCACGACCCCGGCGGCGAGCGGGACCTCCGGGCCCACGATCACGAAGTTGACGCCGAGGCTCCGGACCAGCCGCAGGACGGCGGCGGGATCGGCGGCGTCGACCTCGAGGCACTCGGCCTCGAGCGCCATCCCGCCGTTGCCCGGGGCGACGCGGACCTGGGCGACGCGGGGGCTGCGAAGGCAGGCCTTGAGCAACGCGTGCTCGCGGCCGCCGGAGCCTAGGATGAGAACATCGAGCCGATCCTGCGGTGCCATGCCTCTGTTTTGCGGGAGACTCGCCGCAAGGGAACAAAAAACAGGGCCGGTTCGTTTTTGAACCGGCCCTGCGGATATTTGGTGCTCAGGCCGGGACTTGAACCCGGACACCTTGCGGCACATGCACCTCAAGCATGCGTGTCTGCCATTCCACCACCTGAGCAAAGGGGAAGGTGCACGCTGGAACTCCCGGCACCGGGTGCAAGAAAAAACCGCTCATGCCAACGCTTGCCAAACGAACTTCTTTCCCAAACGCTCATTTCCGCAATGTCTTCCGAATCGGCCGAGAATAACCCTCCCAAGGACCCTTCCCTCGATCTGGGACTGTCCTCGCTTGGTTTCGGCCCCTCCTGGGTCAACGGCCCCGCCGAGAAGGTGAGCGGCGGCCGGGGGGCCGGGCGCGAGGACCGCGGCGATCGTCCCCGCTTCGGCGGCGACCGCCCGCGGACCGGCGGCGGCGACCGCAAAGGCCCGCCCCGCGACGGTGGTCCGCGTCGCGATGACCGCGGGCCCCGCCGTGATGGCCCCCGCCGCGACGACCGCGGTCCGGCGCGCTGGCAGGACGAGCCGCCCTTCCGTCCCGTCGTCGAGGTGGCGTTCTTCCCCGACGACGAGAAGTTCGAGCTGCTGGGCGGCGCCATGAAGAGCAGCGCGATGACCTACGCGCTCTTCGACGTGGCCAAGCTGATCCTGGACAAGGAGGACCGCCTCTCGATCGTCGTGCGCCCGCTCGACCAAGCCGCCAACCCGACGGCCAGCCTGAGCGTCGCGATCCCCGACGGCATGCCCTTCCTCACCGAAGGCGAGGCGATCCAGCACGTGATGGCCCGTCACCTCGACAAGTTCTTCGACATCGTGGAGGTGGAGGTCGAGCCGCCGAAGGGCGCCTTCCAGATGGTCGCCCGCTGCAAGCAGACCGGCGCCGTGCTGGGCTCCCCCACCTACCACAACTACCAGCGCGCGCTCCGCGAGCACCACGCGCGCCACTGCCCGAACAGCTCCTTCGACCGTTTCAAGGCCGGGCTCGAGATGGTGCGCGAGCAGGAGGTCATCGACGGCTGGCTGAAGGCCATGTCCCGGCGCGACGAGTACGTGCCGAAGGACCGCCAGGAAGGCGAACCCGAGCGCCTCGAATCCCTCGACGCCGCCCGCGGTTTCCTGCAGGCCTTCCGCAAGGACCTGGTCGTGAAATCCCACCCGTGGGTGCGCTTCGCCGGCCGCCTGCTGGCGGACATGCCCGCGGGCCCGCTCCGCGACTCCGTGCGCTTCTTCCTCGAGGACCAGCGCGAGTTCCCCCTGGACACGGCCAACGGCATCCGCGGTCGCCTCCGCAAGGAAGGCTTCCACCTCTACAAGAAGGGCTCGAAGGGGATCACCTACGTCTGCGGCGTCCGTCGCCGTTGCCGCGACCCGAAGCAGACCTTCAGCGACTCGATGCAGAAGATCCTGGACGCCCTCGACAAGGAAGGCGGCCAGCAGACCAAGGACATCGTCGTCGCCCTCGCCGGCGCGGACGCCACCGACGAGGCGAAGGCCCGCGTGGCCGCCGACCTGCAGTTCCTCATCAACGAGGGCTACGTCGCCAAGCTCGCCGACAGCCGTCTCTTCGCCCAGCCCGTGCTCAGCAGCCAGGCGCAGGCCAAGGAAGAAGCCGCCAACGACGAGGGCGCCGAGGAGAAGTAAGCGCGAAGGCGCCCGGCGCTTTCGTCAAGGTAGGGGCAGCACCGCGTGCTGCCCTGCTTGTTTTCTTAGGCCGCCGGATAGTGAACGTACCAGGGCAGTAAGCGGTGCCGCCCCTACCCCAAGGCGATTCTAACCGCTAACCGCGAACCCCTGACCACACCCCCGTTCCCGCTTACTTCCAATTCTCGGCGATCCACGGCGTCGGCAGCACGCGGCGGTACCACTTGCCGCTGCGGCCGACCAAGGCGTCCGGCGGATTCGGCAACCCATGGAAGACGACGATCTTGGCGCCCTCCGGGATGGTGGGCGTCTGCCAGAAGGAGAACGGGAAGCACTTCACGCAGTGCCGCTTGAAACTGCGGCACCAGGTCTCGGGCCAGTAGCCGACCTTCCCCTGGGCGCTCAGGTGCGCGGTGAGGAATTCCTGCTCGTTGCGGTGACGCTTGCGCACGGCGTCGAGGTTGGCGCGAAAATACGCGAGCACGTCCGGGTGCGCGCCCGCGGTCCAACGGTAGACCGAGGAGTTGCCGGTGTAGTCGCCCTTCTGCCAGTCGCGGATGATCAGGAACTCGCCGGGATGCTGGAAGAACGCGTCCATGTCGCCGACGATCACGATGTCGATGTCGAGGAAGAGGACCTCGCCTTTGAGTTCCGGGCCGCCGGGAGCGGTGAGCGCCGGGGAGAAGGAGACCAGCTTGGTCCAGCCCCGTTCGGGGGCGCCGGCGGGCAGCTCGAGGCTCGGGATGGGGAAGGTCTCGATGTCGGCGTGCAGCCCCTCGCGATTGTCGGTGAGGCAGACGAAGCGGTGCGGAATCGTCAGGTGGCGGCGCACCATGGAGTGGAGCCGGTTGACGTACTCGGGACCGTACTTGGTGCCCCACTTCATGCAAAGGATCGTGGCCATGCTTGGACGGTATCCTAGGTGGGGCCGGTCGCGCGGGGCAACCCCAGAGGCGGACAGCCTCTTGCGCGCCCGACCGCACCGGGCATAGTCCACCCCACCTATGGACGACGACCCTTCGGATGACTTCGAGGACCGGGTGCAGGACGAGGTCGGGGACTACCTCGGCGACGTCCGTCCCGAACTGGATCCGGATCAACCGCGCTACCAGTCCGGCGGCGGCGGGTGCCTGCTCATGCTCGCCCTCCCCTGGTTGACCGTCCTCTGGTTCCTGCGCTGAGACCTCAGCGCAGGCTCCGGAGCCAGGCCACGAGATCGAGCAGTTCCTGCGGCTTGAAGGCGGCGTCCAGGCCGGCGGGCATGAGGCTGGTGGCCACCTCCTTCTCGGCGACGATGGAGGGGTGCGGCAAGGTCTTGGGCTGGCCGGCGGCGTCGATCAGCACCAGCCCGGCGGCCTCGCGGGAGCGGATCAACCCGAGGTGGTGCTGGCCGTCGCTCGTCTCGACGTCGTGCAATTCGTAGTCGCGGGCGATGGTGTTGCCGGGGAACAGGATGCTCTCGACGAGCTCGCGCTCGGTGCGGATCGCCCCGATGCGGGAGAGGTTGGGCCCGACCTGCCCGCCGGTCTCGCCCACGCGATGGCAGGCGATGCAAGCGCCCTGCCCCGCCGTGAAGAGCTTGGCGCCCTCGGCTGGCCGGCCTTCGCGCGCGGCGGACCGCGCGAGGCCGTCGAGCTGACCCTGCTTGCTTTCCTGGGCGGCCAAGGCGGCGTCGAAGGCCGGTTCCATGATCTCGAAGACGCTCCGCGGCCACTTGGCGAAAGCCACCCGCACCTCGTCGGGCCGCAACGTGCCGAGCTGGGGCGACCGCGCGAAGGCGGCCGCGATGCGCCGGCCTTGCGCCGGCGAATACTGACGAAGCCCGCGGAGGAAATCCCCCTGCTCGATCGGGCCGGCCTGCATCAGCACGGGCAGGAAGCGATCGAGCTGGGCGTCGCCCAACTGCGCCTCGGAGAGGCGATGGCAGGCCTCGATCCGCTGGCCCAGGTTGCCGGCGTCGCCGGCGAGACCGAGCAGCAGGTCGAACGCCGCGTCGCTCAGCTTGCTTCCCGCGTCGGACAACGCCAACAGGGCCCGCAGGCGCATCGCGGCGGGGCGGGCGGCATCGGCGGCGTAGGCGGCGAGGTCGGCGTCGAAGGACTTGTGCTTCACGCGCGCCAAGGCCGCGAAGACCAGCGGACCGGGCTCCGCCCGCAAAAGCCCGGCCAGCGCCGGACGCCAAGGCTGGTCGACGAGCTTGCCGGTCGAGGCCGCGATGGCGCGCAAGGCCACCTGCCTTACCGGCGCCTGCGGGTGGCGCAGCATGTCGCCGAGGACGGCGGCGGTGCGGGGCTGGCCCGCGAAGGCGACGCCGAAGCGCTCCAGCGCGCGAAGGCGGGCGGCCGGGGGTTCGGCGGCCGCCAACCAGGCGGCGAGCACCGGCGCCACGCGGGCATCACCGTCCGCGGCCTGCGTCAGGGCGAGGAAGACGTTCTCGGCGAGCTCGGCCTCGGCGGCGTCGAGCGCCCCGGCGGCGAAGTCGAGCACGGCGGGGCGGTCGGCGTCGGGAGCCACCTGGGCGAGGATCCGGAGCAGGCGGGCCTGCAGACGCGGGCTCGCCGGGGACCGGAGGTCGGCCACCGCGAACCCGCGGGTGGTCAACCCGGCGTAGAGCGCGGCGTGTTCCAGGAACGGGTCCAGCGGACGGTCCAGCAACGCGCGCAGGGCCGCGATGGCGGCCGGCGTCCGCACCTGACGGAAACTCATCTGCTCGCAGGCGCGGCGCGCCGCGGCGGCGTCGGCCGAACCGAGGTCGCGGACGATCTCGTCGTCGGTCAGCGGGCGATAGGCCGCGGGCTTGGCCGGCGCGAGGGCGACGGGCTTCACCGGACGCACGCGGTAGATCGACCCCGTGACGTTGGCGGAGTTCAGGAGGCTCGAGGGGCAATGCGGGTACCAGGTGCCGGTATCCAGCACCAGCAGGGAGCCATCCGGGGCCTCGACGACGTCGGTGAGATGGGCGCCCGTCTTGGTGAGCGTGAGAAATTCGTGTTCGGAGGCGCGGTAGCCGGCGCCTTCCTTCTGGAGTTCAAGACGGATGACCTTCTTCGAGTTGTAGAGCGCCACCAGGAGGTGGAGGTTGTCGGCGGAGGCGCCGAGGGCCGGGGCGAGCTCGGGACCGCGGGACCAGAGCGCGCAACCGCTGGGCACCATGTGGCCGAGGTTGGCGACCAAGGGCATGCGCAGGTGCGTGCGGAGCTGGTCGGCGACGATGTGGAGGAAGTCGGGGCGCGTGTAGATGCCACCGAGCTGCCACTGGCCGATGGTATCGTGGCGGGGCACGCCGTTGTAGAGGTTGCAGGTGCCGAAGATCTCGCCGGTCGGGGCGATGGCGAGGCCGGTCGGGTTGTCGCCGCAGATCAGGGAGTGCCAGCGGACATCGGCGCCGTCCGGACGCATCGACCAGACGCCGCTGGCCAGCCCCTTGTGCACCAGGGTGCCATCCGTCTGCCTGACCTCGTGGCCCTTGCGGCCATGCGTCCAATAAAGACGACCATCCGGGTGGGCCCACGGACCATGGACGTCGGCGCCGTTGGCCGTCCACTGGAAGCCCCCCACCAGCAGCTTGCGCTGGTCGGCGACGCCGTCGCCGTCGGTATCCGTGAACTTCCAGATGCCGGGCGGCGAGGCCACGTAGAGCGAGCCGCCGAGCCAGCAGGCGCCCTTCGGCACCGTGAGCCCGTCAGCGAAGACCGTGCTGCGGTCGAACACGCCGTCGCCGTCGCGGTCCTCGAGCATCACGATGCGGCCGGCCTTTTCGGACTCATGCCGGGCGGTACCCCAAGCCGTCCCCGGCGAATCGCCCACGAACAGGCGGCCCTTCTCGTCGACGCAGCCCAAGGTCGGGTGCGCCACCATCCCGGCCGGCACCGCCTGGATCAGCTCGAAGCCGGCGGGCACGCGAGCCTCCGGCGCCGGACCGGCGCCCTGCCGCTTCGCCAGCACCATCTCGGGCGGGCGGGCGACGTAGGCCGGCAGGTCCTTCGCGCGGACCGGGGCGGACGCCGGCGCGGCGGAGGTCTTCTTCGGGGCGGGCGCAGGCGTCCACTTCTCGGTGAACTTCCCGAGCGGGTGCAGTTCGTAGCGACGCACGAACATCTCCGCGGCCTCGGTCTGCAGGAGGATGCGCCCGCCGCTCGGCTTGCAGTCGAAGGCGCGGTTCACCAGCACGCCGTTGGTGTAATACTCCAACGTGTCACCCTTGGCGATCACCTCGAAACGCGTCCATTCGCCCGACGGCGATTCCACGTCCTCGCGGCCGCGGTAGCCCTTCACGTCCTTCCAATCGACGTCGCGGTGCTGCCAGTTGAGGCGGCCGCCCGTCATGGTCACGCGCGGCGCGCCCGGCGTCCAGATGGATTCCTTGTCGCGATCCTTGCCGAGCTCCGCGCTGATCGAGACCGGCAGCGGGATGCCGTCGGCGGTCCGGGCGCTGAGGACCAGGATGTCGCCCACCCCGCCCTCGATGATCTGCGCCTCGATGCTGGCCATCCAGGAACCGCCCTGGGCGCCGATGGGGCCGAAGCAATGGACGAGGATGCCGTTGTCGCGGGAGCGCTTGGCGCGGTTGCCCCAGGTCAACTCGCCCCACTTGAACTCGCACACGAGGTGGTAGTCCTTGAAGGCGCCTTGGGTCACCATGGAGCCGTAGCCCTCGCCGCTGACCCGCAGGGTGCCATCCGGCTGAAGCTTGTAGACCTCCTTGGGGTCGCCGTGGATGTCGGCCTTCGGGTTGATGTGGTAATCCATCTTCCCCTCGCGGACGTGCGCGAGGAGGTCGATGACTTGCGTGACCGCCACCTGAGGGGGCTCAGGCGGGAGCACGGGGGCCGGTTTGGCGGGCGGCGGGGTCTGCGCGTACGCGGTGAACGCGCACAACAGCACCGGCACGAACGCCGACCAGCGGGATGGCGGGGTGGATCTCATGGGGGTAGGAGAACGACTAGCCAAAGGCCCCGGATGTTCCAGCCGGTTATCGCCCCGACCGCGAAAACATAAGCCCCCTCCCGCTCAATTAATCGCGACGCTCAGAGAGCCAGCATCCGCCGACGGAGCTCGGCGGTGTCGGCCTTGACGTCGGCACCGTTCACCCGGAACGGTTCGCCGAAGGTCACGGTGGCCCCGCGGCGATAAAACGGCCAAAGGAGGAGCAGCAGGATGTTCTGCGTGGTGATGGAGAAACGCTTCACCCACGGCCCGGGGTAATTGCCGTAGCGGATGCGCATCGGCACCAAAGGCGCGCCCGCCTGGGCGGCGATGCGCACGGCCCCGGTCTTGTAAGGCAGGAGATCCTCGCCCAACGCCTCGACCAGCCCGGTCGGGCAGATGGCCACCGGTTCACCTCGCTTGAGCAACTCGACGGCGAGCGGGATCTCGACCTGCACGAAGCCCCATCGGAGCGCCCAGCGCTTGAGGAAGGGGAAAGCGAAGACCAGCGGGTGGACGAGCAAGCGGGCGCCCGGCCGGACCAGGCCGAACAGGAAGACGTCGCGATAGCTCGGGTGGTTGGAGCAAAGCAGGACGCCGCCCTCGGGACAGGTGCCGACGACCCGGACTTCGCCGATGAGCAGACGGAGCAGGCCTTTCGCCGGCCGCGGGGTGATGCGCATGGGGTCGTCGGCGGACATGCCACAAGGGTGACGCGGCGCGCCACCGAAGCAACCCCCTTAGCGTCCGCGAGCCTGGCCTACTTCCCCGTCGCTTCCGCCGGTCGGGCGGCGGGCTCGCCGGCGGGAAGGAAGACCCGGACGTACTCGAACTCCGCGTAGGCCGGCAGACGTTGCTCGTCGACGGCCTTCGTGCCGCCGAGACCGGCCGCGAGGGTCGTCAACCAGACGTTGCCGTCGCCGTGCCGCAGCTTGGTCGCGTCGAAGGTGTGCACGAGCTTGCCGTCGAAATAATGCTTCAAGGTGGTCGGCGTGAACTCGCAGCCCCAGACGTGGAAGGCCGCGGAGAGGTCGGGCGTCTTGACGTGCTTCCCGCCCATCGCGACGTGCGGCAAGGGCGTCCACTGGTGGTGATTGATGCCGTAGTCGGTGAGCTTCACCGAGTCGTTCTCGCAGATGTCGATCTCGACGCGGGGCTCGTCGCTCTTGCCGCCGTTGCGCAGCACCCAGAAGGAGGTATGCCAGCCGGCGCCGGGCGGCACCTTGAAACTGGCCTCGTAATAAGCGTAGCGGAAGAGCCGCTTGCTGATGACCCCGCCGGCCGTGTACTTCAGGTCGCCCGCGGCCTCCTTGAGCCCGGTGAGGCGGAGCTTGCCATCGACCAGGCCGACGTTCGCGGCGCGTTGTTCGCTCCACAGGCGCGGACCGGTCCGGTAGCTCCACTTCGCGGCATCGAGCTTCTCGCCGTCGAACTCATCGCCCCAGGCGAAGCGATACCCCGGCAAGGGGCAGGTCGGCTCGGCGGCGAAGAGCGCGAGCGGGAGCAGGAGGAGCAGCCGGGACTTCATGCCAAGGGAAACTGGCGCCATCCCCGCGTGGCGCAAGCCCCGCCGCGCAAGTCACGAACCACCCCTCGGCTTCGGCGCGCGGAGCAGCCGGCGCCGGAGCTTCCAGTCCTTGTGCTTGCGCAAGTAGGCCGCCAAGGCGTCGAGGATCGGGCCGGCGGCGCTGTCCGGATGCCAGGCGCCGATGGCCTCCATCAAGGCCTCGTTGCCCCGCCACAGTCCGAGGTTGTTGCGGACCCACATCCCGAGACCGAAGTGGTGGTCGCCGGCGAGCTCATCGTGCGGCGGGAGCAACAGGGCTTCGAGGGTCCCGACCGGGAGCGTCCTGAGGCAATACTCGACGGCGGCGTCCAAGGTCGCCGGGTAGTTCTTTTTGCGGGGCATACGTGGAGGCCTCGCGGTCTGCCGGCGGGAGCATCGTTGTCAAATGAGGGAGGCGAATGAAAGGGGCAAGGGCAGGAAACAGGTCGCGGCTGCCTCGGTTGTCTTTCCTGTCCCTGACCCTAGCCCTGACCCTTTAAAATGGTTCTCATCCCTCCCTCTCCACCCTTCGGGCGGAGAGGGAGGGATTGACTCCGCTTCGCTCCGGGCCTCCGGCCCAATGCCGGCGGCATTGTCTGCTCGGCCTGACGGCCTTCGCCGAACCCAAGGGTTCTCATCCCTCCCTCTCCACCCTTCGGGCGGAGAGGGAGGGATT
>Ga0222712_10001928_pt1 | contig 24702 bp, 31 predicted proteins | sample C33_657DmetaG_FD_165043 | JGI IMG/M metagenome (GOLD analysis project Ga0222712, IMG submission 165043) | Estuarine water microbial communities from San Francisco Bay, California, United States - C33_657D | ecosystem: Environmental > Aquatic > Marine > Unclassified | place: USA: California... | reverse complement strand
CTGGGAGTTTGAAGTACCAAAGATTGGTATGATTGGCGGCTTGCCCTTCAGGGCGAAGGCTGACATCTACGCTGATGGTTTCTTGGCTGACCTGAAGACTACCACAGACCTGCGTGCCTTCCCCCATTCAGCTCGCAAGTATTTTTATGACGTACAAGCGTTCATCTACACCCGTTTGTTTGGTGTGCCGATTGACAAGTTCTACTTCATCGCCATTGACAAGGGAAGCCTCGACATCGGCATCTATGGCATCAGCCCAGAATTTGTAGAGGAGGGAGAACGCAAGACAATGGAGGCTATTGAACTCTACAAGCAGTTCTTCATCTTGGGTGAGGACTTGGACTCCTATACTATTATCGGCACATTGTGATGGGAAGGGCAACCGAATTGATTGCCTTGTCTAATATGACAAGCAATGAGCGAAAGCGGTTTGCATACGGTAGCAACGGAGCAACATACTTCACGCATATCACCATTGACACCGAGCTTCTAAAAAAAGTAAAGCCAAAAAGCAATGAAAGCAACACTTGAATACGACCTACCCGATGAACAAAACGAGTTCGAGAAGGCCGTTAACGGAGGCAAGTACGCTTACATCATTTGGGAACTTGACCACTTCTTGAGAGCCAACACCAAGTACGCTCCTGACTCAATGCCTGATGAGGTTCACAAAGCCTACGAGAAAACAAGAGACAAGCTACATTCACTACTAACCGAAAACGATTTATCGCTATGAGAGAACAATTTATGAGGATAGCTATGGCACGTCTTCGTAGCACCTACCTATTCAAACCCCAACGCCAAGCGGTAGCCGCAAAGATGTGGGTGAGATACCTTGACCGCAAGGCTATGCAGCAATGGTTCAAGGAGCAACAAGAGATTGCACGACAAGAGGAATGGCAGAAGATGGAGAATGCGTTGAACAAACGAATGGACATCATCGGTCAGAACGGCAATACAGGAGAACACTACGAGTGATGCTATACATTGTCACGCCTTGCTCTCGACCTGAGAACCTCGCCACCATCCGTAAGTCCATACCCGAAGCATTGACGTGGGTAGTGATGATGGATGCCTCGACAGACCACAAAGCACCAAGCGGTGCAAACGTCACCCACTACTCCCGTAAGACGGGATTTTGGGGCCACCCCTTACGCAACGAGTTCTTAGACCTATACCAAGACCAATTCACCGAAGATGACTGGGTATACTTTCTGGATGATGATAACATACTCCACCCAAAGTTCATCCAGCAGCTGGAGTCCCTACTTTACCTAAACGCTGGCATCGTTACTTGGGGGCAGGAGGGAAGGCTACGCCCTACCGACCAACCAAGAATCGGAAACATAGACACCGCATCGTTTATGTTCCGACCTACAAAGACCAACAAGCTACGCTTTGAAAACATCTACGAAGCCGATGGTATGTTCGCACAGGCAGCAACAAGGCTAACCAATCTAATCTGCGTAGAGGCGTACCTTTGCTACTACAACGCTCTGCGATGAAAACAGTAAACTCACTATCGGGAGGCAAGACTTCATCGTATATGGCGGTACACTACCCTGCCGATATTGAGTTATTCTCATTAGTGCGTACCAATAGCGAGAAGTGTTTGTTTCCAGATGCGTCAATAAGGCAGCAAGTATCCGACCGCATAGGACACGAATTCATTGGAACGCTTGAGCAAGATGAAATCATCTACACTATGCTTGACCTTGAGCAATACATAGGTCGCAAGATTCAATGGATAAGCCCAAAGACCTTTGAAGATGTCCTTGCCTCCACAAGAGGGACAAAGCCTGATGGAACGGAGTACCGCTACCTACCAAACGTAATGATGCGATACTGCACCACCGAGCTAAAGGTGAAGCCAATCACCCAATGGCTATACGATAACACCGAACTACCTATAAGGATGCGGATGGGATTCCGTGCAAGCGAACAAGAGCGAGCGCAGCGAATGCTGCTACGTCAAACTGAAGGCATTGAATACGCAAAGGTGATTGTCGGAAAGAGCAAGAGCCGAAACAAATGGAAGGACGTTGCCTATCGTGTAGTAGAGTTCCCATTGATAGAAGACAATATCTACAAAGATACCATTGAAGCCTATTGGCAAGACAAGCCTGTACGCTTTGCCTATATGAACAACTGCGTGGGATGCTTCCACCGAAGTCCAATGCTCCTAAAGCATATGAGCGACAAAGCTCCCAATAAGTTTGATTGGTTCGTGGAGCAAGAGCAACACGGAGCGCAATGGAAGAAGGAAACAACATACGCAAAAATCAAAGCACACAAATCGCAGCATACGCTATTTGATGATGACTTCAACTCTTGCGATTCAGGATACTGCGGACTATGAAGAACCACACCAAAGTCTACCTAAAGGGGATGGGCTACGATACAACTGACTTTGTGCCTTGCGAAGTGTGTCAAGCGCAAGCGAATGCGGTGCATCACATACGACCAAGAGGGATGGGTGGAAGCAAGACACGAGATAACATAGAGAATCTTATGGCGCTATGCCAATCCTGTCACCACGAAGCAGACTTCGGAACAAAGCTATCAGAGGAGTATCTATCTGAAGTACACAAACACCACTTGTCAAAGCGGGTTATTTAGAATAGAACCAAATAAAACCAAAATGCCAAAAGGAAACCCCAATCTCGTAAAGGGAGGCCCAAGCCTCAACCCATCGGGTAGACCAGCAGGCGTACCCAACAAAACCACAAACAAAATACGTGAGGCGTTCCAGAATCTCATTGAAGCCAACCTTGAGAATATGACCTTATGGCTCACGCAGGTGGCTGCTGATGACCCGAAGGGCGCACTTGACCTGCTGAACAAGATGGCGGAGTACACAACACCCAAGCTCGCACGGGTAGAGAACTCCCACGAAGCAGCAGATGAACTCACACAAATCAAAGTAGAGATTGTCCGTTCTGGAAGTCAAGACAAGTGAGTTATTTGAGCGCAACTATACTGCGCCCACTCGCATAGTCGTAAATCAAGGCGGCAGCCGTTCAGGTAAGACCTACTCCATCTTGCAGATGCTAATCATCATCGCAATGCAAGAGAAGGGGAAGGTCTTCTCTATTGTACGTAAGTCGCTACCATCGCTCAAGATGACTGCGTACAGGGACTTCTTTGAAATCCTACGCAACCTCGACCTCTACGATGAGGCTCGCCATAACAAGAGCGACTACACCTACACGCTCAATGGCAACCTCTTTGAGTTCATCAGCCTTGACCAACCGCAGAAGAAGCGTGGAGCAAGACGTGACTACCTATTCTGCAACGAGGCCAACGAACTGTCTTGGGAGGACTTCTTCCAGCTCTTGGTTCGTACAACGGGCAAGATATGGATTGACTACAACCCATCAGATGCGTTCCACTGGATATACGACAAGCTCCTCACCCGTGATGATGTCACTTACATCCAGTCCACCTACAAGGATAACCCCTTCCTCGATGCTTCGATTGTAGAGGAGATTGAACGCCTCCAGCATACCGATGAGGACTATTGGCGCATCTATGGTCTCGGTGAACGTGGGATGAGCCGTGCCACCATCTTCCAGTTCGGAACGATGGACGTGCCTGAGAACGCAAAGCTCTTGGCCTATGGCCTTGACTTTGGATTCACCAACGACCCTACCGCATTGGTAGCAGCATACGAATCACAAGGCAACCTATACTTCGATGAGCTGGTATACCGCACAGGGATGACCAACAACGACATCGCCAACCTATTCACCTCCCTAAGCATCGACAGAAGGAGCGAGGTGTATGCCGATAGCGCAGAGCCTAAGTCCATCGAGGAGCTATACCGCAGGGGCTTCAACATCAAGCCCACCACCAAAGGCCCTGACTCGGTGAACGCAGGAATCGACATAATGAAACGCTACAAGCTATTCATCACCCCACGCAGCACCAACCTCGAAAAGGAGATGCGTAACTACAAATGGGTGGAGGATAAGAACGGCAACCTCTTGAACAAGCCAATCGATGCTTTTAACCACGCTATCGATGCTGCGAGATACGCTATCTTTAGCAAGAAAAACAATCCCAACTTCGGGCGATACTCAGTACGATGATTTTTGTAGCAGGCCAACAGGGTGGAGTGTTCTACCACCGACTCCAGATACCATACGAAGACCTGCTGATGCGGGGCTTCTTAGTCAAGTTCGGGCAGCTTGATGAGATTGACAAGTACAAGGATGTGATGACTCACCTCGTGGTCAATCGTGGCGTAAGCTCAAAGAACCATCGAGCGTTCAAAGCGATGCTGCTGAAGAACAACATCAAGCTCATCCTCGACCTCGATGACTGGTGGTTGCTGCCCCGCAGCCACGCAAACCGCAGCAACCAAAAAACACAGGACATCATCTGGACTATCAAGATAGCCGATGAGATTCATACGACCAACGCATACCTCGCTGAGAAGATACAGAAGGAGAATCCGTATGTGCCTATCTGGATTCTGCCTAACGCCATCGACACCCGCAGGGGGCAATGGGAGGACATCGAGAAGGAGGAGGGCTTCAACGTGGGCTATATGGGTGCGCTACACCACGATGAGGACTTGGCGTATAATCGCATCAATTTAGGCGGGATGAACTCGTACTGCATCCCATACTACAAAGAGCGGCTAAACGCCTCTAATGAGTTCGAGCGGGCTGATTGGTCTGACTATGGCAAGCTCTACAAGAAGATTCACGTCAGTATCGCCCCTCTTGCACCAAGCGCATTCAACCGCTGCAAGTCCAACCTCAAGGCTATCGAGGCTGGCTTCACCAAGACGTGCATCATCGCACAGGATATGCACCCCTACACGCCCTTCCTAAACGAGAGCAACGCCATCCTTTGCAAAGGCTCTGCCGATTGGGAGGAGCAACTCAAGAACCTCGACCCTGAGCGGTGCAAGGCGTTAGCCGAGCAGCTGCATAAGGACGTGCAGTTCTACTCTATTGAGAATATCAACAACACCCGCCAACAATGCTACGCACAATAAGTGTCCCAACCGTATGGGCTGACATCAAGCTCAAGGACTTCCAAAGGTTTATGGGTGCTAACCCTACCGATGACACCGCTGAGGACTTGGCCCTTGCTATCTTCTGCGGCATCGACAAGGATGAGCAGGCCTCGTTCCCCGTCAGCGAGCTGGAAGACATCAAGACCATCATCGCTGGGGTGTTCACCGAGAACCCACCGCTCCAGCGGTTCGTGACCATCGGTGACAAGAAGTACGGATTCCATCCCAAGCTGGAGGACATCTCACTCGGTGAGTTCGTGGACTTGGAGGAGTATATGAAAGACCCCATCAAGAACGCCCACAAGTGGCTGGGCATCTTGTATCGCCCTGTGGTAAAGGAGCAGTATGGTCGGCACGAGATAGAAAAGTACCATCCAGACAAGCACGATGGAGCAGCATTCGAGGACATCACAATGGACATTGTACAAGGTGCGCTGCTTTTTTTTTATCGTTTAGAGATAGGACTGCAAATGTCTTCTCTGACCTATTTGAAGCAAGTGGCGAAACAAGAGAAATCCTCGATGCAAGAACCGCCTTCGGAAAACGATGGGGATGGTATGCAGTCATCCATCAACTCGCTGCGGGGTCTGTACAAAATCTTGAAGCGGTAACCGACCTACCTCTGTACCAATGCCTGATGTGGGTGACCTACGAAACCGACAAGGCGAAACTGGAGGCCCAGCTCTCACGGCAGAATAGCCGCTAAGGGGTTTTCTATTTATGAAGTACGGCTACTATCAGGTATGCGAGGCTCTGCAATCAGCAGCCGAATCCGCATCCTATGTAAACTCTGTAACGTGGGGCAACATCTTTGACGTGGATATGCGTAAGATGACCCTATTCCCTCTGTGCCATATCCTCACGGGAACGGCAGACATCCAAGAGCGCACGGTGACCTACTCGATTGACGTGCTGGTGATGGATGTGGTGGACTACTCCAAGCAAGACCCGAACGTAGAACCCTACTCTTTTGAGGGCGTAGCCCAGAAGCAGGACATCTACCACCGCAGCTTGTTCACGCTCCAGCAGATGATAGCCTCCCTCCGCAGGGGTGACCTGTACTCTGATGGCTTCCGCCTTGTAAACGACCCCACCTGTGAGCCGTTTGATGAGGACTTCGAGAACACGCTCTGTGGGTGGAAGGCCACGCTGCAAATCGAAACACCCAACCCGACCATCATCTGCTAAATGGCTAAGGGTAGCCCTGACCTTAAAAAAGCGGAGAATACCCGACTTGCTCTTGAGAAGTTCGGGAAGTACCTCGTGGCTGAAAGCCGCAAGAACCTAACCCGCAAGAAAAAGAACGTCACCAACAACCTCTACAACTCGCTCGACTACAAAGTCACCACAGGCCCTAATAGCCTCGACTTTGACTTCTTGATGGCTGAGTATGGTGAGTGGGTAGATAAGGGACGTAAGGCAGGGAAAATGCCCCCATTCGGCCCCATCTATGCGTGGGTTGCTCGCAGGCGTTTCCAGTTCCGTGATAACAAGGGCAAGCTCCTGTCGTATGCTGAGACCGCTCGCAAGGTGATGATAAAGATTAAGGCCAAAGGAATCGAGCCTTCCGACTTCTACTCTCGCCCTTTTAATCTGGGATTCGAGAAGCTACCTGCTGAGGTGCAGCAGGCATACGGCCTTGACGTGGAGGACTTCTTGGAGTTCACCATCAACGAACTGAATAAAAAGTACAAGTAATGGCAATTACCATCAACCAGCAGCCGACCACCAGCTCCTTCGCAGGCAGCCCTATGGTCTATGCGGTAAGCTCAAACAACTCAGGCAACGCTGGATTCAAGTACGTTGCTGATGTATTCATCTGGTTTGGCTCAAGCGCAAGCGTGCCAGCGCAGTATGCCTACCGCCTCATCAAGCCGAAGGAGTCGGTGAGCAACCTGTACGGCTACTTTGATGTGAGCAACATCGTAAGCTCGTACCTCTCGCAGACCGACATCGACCACGCAGCAGGAACCGCTACCGACAATGAGCAGACGGTAGTCAACGTGCAGGTAAAATTCCGTGAGTACACGACCGCTGGAGGTGTTGCTTCGGTAAGCGCAACATCCAACACCATCCAAGCGTATGACGGCTACACCGAGTTCGTGGATGGCGTAAACGCAACAACCGCAACGGGAGTATTAACCAGCGGCAGCACCACGCAATACATCCAAGAGGGACAGGCTATGACCATCGGTGTCGTGCCTGCTCTGGTAAATGGTATGCGGGTCGAATACTCGGATGGTCAAGACACCACCATCGACATCGCTGACTTCGGAGCAGTGGACTCTACCGACTCAACCGACAAGCTCTGGTTCTTGCCTGCTGGCCCTGCTAACCTCAACGATTCAGTCCTTGACCCCGCTCCTGAGGATATAACGAATCTGTTATACTACGACTTGTCGCTGGGCAACTACCAGAGCGTTGCATATGCTCGCAGGGTAGAGGCTGATGGGGGAACTTGCGAGGGCCTCTCGTGCGTTGAGAACGAACTTCGTGAGCTTGGCGAGGATGATGATGCGTACACCTGCCGCTTCTATCCTACCTGTGAGCCACGCTACACGCCATACACCATCGCCTACCAAAACAAATGGGGGGCTTGGGACTACATCGTAGCGTTCAAGAAAAGCACGACCTCAACGGCTACGAGCAAAGAGACCTACGAGACCAACGTGGGCACCATTGGTAGCAGCACTTGGACGTACAACGCAGCAACCGCATCACCGACCAAGACCTTCAACAACTTCGGACGGGATAGCATCGTACTCAACACGGGCTTCCTTAACGATGGATATAACCAGATGGTCAAAGAGATGCTGCTCTCAAATGCCGTATATTTGGTGGAGGAGGAGCGGTACGTTACCCTGAAAGACACTCAGGTAGAATACAAGACCAGCCTCAACGATAACCTCGTGCAGTACACCTTCAGCTTCGAATACGCAGCACAAGTCAAAAACCGAGTATGGCTCTAACGCTTCAGACATCAACAGGCTACCTTGACCTGTACGCAGATGAGAGCATCAGCATCGACTACAACCTTGCTGACCTGCGTGACCCTGCGGTTATCTTCAGCCCCATCTCTAAGAGCTTCTCCGTACCCGCTACGGATGTGAACAATCAGTTCTTCAAGCACTACTACGATGTGAGCGTGAGCGGTGGGTTTAACCCATACGCCAAGCAGGATGTCACCCTGTACTCGGATGACCTCACGATGATAAGCGGCTACCTCCAGCTGCTTGATGTGGCGATGGACAGAGGCGTACCCAAGCAGTACCAAATCTTGGTCGCTGGTGAGAACGCACGCTTCGCTCGTAACGTAGGCGAGAAGGAGCTGCGTGAGCTGGACTTCGACTCATACACCCACACGTTCAGCTACGAGGCCATCACCGATAGCTGGAACGATGGCCTGTTTAGTGGCGAGATTGTCTATGCTCCTGTCGATACCCGTGTCTTCGCAAGCGATACGCTATTTAGCCCGCAGCAGTTGTTTACTCCAATGTGGGAGACCGACTTCTTCCCGACCTTCAAGGCGAGCATCGTATTTCAGCAAATCCTATCAGAGGCAGGCTACACGATTGACCCGAACATAGGCATCTTTGACAATCCCAAGTTCACGAACCTTTACCTGTTGTGCTACAACAAGGAGGGCCTTGTGCCTTTGGAGCAACCATTCAATGACCGCTTGGCGCAGGTGTACTCAAGTGCCTCGCTCTCGATTCCTGAGCTTACGGCTACCACACCGAGCATCATCCAATTCAACACGGAGGTCTACGATAACGGCAACAACTTCAACACGGGCACCTACCGCTACCAACTGCCCATCATAGGTGAGTACAAGTTCAACGTACAGGGAAGCATCACATCGCCTACGGGAGTTAGTATGTACCAAATCACGATGTACTTGGGCAACACGGCTATCCAGTCGAAGGATGTCATCACGCTTGGTGCGTTCTCGATTGACTTTGTGCATTCGTTTATGAACCTATCCACGAGCGACCTTGTGTCGTTTCGTATTGGCGGCATAGATTCGGGAGGTACGCTGGCATCAACGTGCCAGATGACGGTCATTAGTGCGCCTGACTTCCCAGCAGGGTTCGATGTGAACCCATCGATGTTCCTGCCTAAGATGAAGCAAAAGGACTTCGTTGCTGGCTTGGCTAAGATGTTCAACCTCGTATTCGTTCCAAGCAAGGAGATACCCAACCGCCTAAACGTATACGCCTACGATGAGTGGATTGGTGATGGTGCGGTACGCAACTGGAATGAGATAGTAGACATCAGCCAGCCCATAACGATTAAGCCTACCACCGAGCTGCAAGGCAAGAGCATCAAGATGCTGATGGCTAACGGCAACTCGATTCTCGATAACGCCTACAATTCAGCATTCGGCATACCGCACGGAAGCGTAGAGGTAGATGACACGAACAACGAGTTCGCAGATAGCGAGATTGTCATTGACACTCCGTTTGCTGCTACCATCACCAACCGCATCAACTCCAACACCACCTTTGAGGTGATTCAGATGTTTGATGCTGAGGGCAAACCTATCGACTCACCGCCCCGCTTGTTGTACTACAACGGCTTGAACGGCACCTCCAACTACTACATCTTCCGTAGTACCGATGGTACATTCCAAACGCAGAACGAGTACCCCGTGTTCAATATGACCTATGGTGGTACGTTCACCGCAACATACGGCATCCCACAAGTGGAAGGCACCAAGCCGCCAAGCAACAACCTACTCACGGACTTTTACGCCACCTACCTGCTTGAGCTTTACGCAAGCGATGCGGTGATGATGGAGGTGGGTATTGTACTTGAGCCTTCGGAGTTATTCCAGCTCAATCTCAACGACCAAGTGTACTACGATGGTGAGTATTGGCGCATCAACAAAATCACGGGATACGACCCTGATAAGATGACTGCACGAGTAGAGCTATTCCGTGCCTCGTTTGTGAACTCATCGCTCTGTGCGAGTACGGTGACTGCGCTGAATAACAACGGCACGGTGAGCTTCAGCGGAGCCGCTACGCAGCAATGCTGCGAGTTCTACGGCTACAAGTGGACCGACAATAACTGCTATTGGCGCACGAGTAAATTCGTGGCGGCTAAGTCAAAGGGATTGGTCGGCCTTGAGAAGGCACCCATCGCCAACGTGACTACGCACACCACTCGCCCCACTAACACGCAGTATTGGTACGAAGCAACAAGCGACCTTGAGAATGCAAGCGTGAGATGCGTGCCGCTGCACAACTACGCTACTCCGTTGTTCGATATGGCGGAGGGTGACACGCAGGTAGTTCAAATCATCTACACCTGCAACACCTATTCGTACCACGCAGAGTATTCTATTGTGCGTGGAGCAGCAGGTGATACCATCCATTCGCTTCGCAACTTAGGCCCAGACCGCTATCATCTAACGATTGAACTCTCTAACGGATTCGCATCCTACTTGCAGCTCACCCACACGGGCGGTACGCAGGTGGCTGAGACGTGGAGTATCATAGCTCAAAGACAACAGGTGTTATGAATATAGGTTCTTTAATTACTGGCCTAAAGGGTGACCACTACGGAATATGCGAGGAGATTGAAATCGCAAAGGGCAAGTGGGAAGTCATTGAGAGCTGGCAAGAAGCGAAGCAACAAATTAAGAGGCAATGGCGGTCGAGAAAGTTATCAAGCTAAGAGTCGAGAACGGTGAGGCCCTGCTCAACGTAGAGGAGCTGAACAAGGCTCTCGGTGACACCAACAAGAAGACCGATGCCCTGAACGACACAATGTCCTCTGCTACGGAGGCAGTAGACAAGTTTACGGGTGGTGCTGCTTCTGGATTCAAGGCAGTAGTAAGTGGAGTCAAGAGCTTCATCACTTCGCTTACCACAGTTAAGGGTGCGCTCATCGCTACGGGATTGGGTGCGCTGGTAGTTACGCTTGGCACTCTGTTCACCTACTTCACCCAGACCTCTCGTGGTGCAGATAAGTTCGCTGAGATTATGGGTGGCGTATCTGCTGCCGTTAAGGTAGTAATTGACCGAATTATTTTTCTTGGTGAATCAATAGCCACATTTTTGAGTGGAGATTTTGAGAGTGGACTTCTCGGTATAAAAATGGCATTCACTGGCTTGGGTGATGAGATTGTAAAAGAAACCAAAGCAGGTGCAGCGTTAGCCAAGCAACTTGATGACATCGAAGACCGTGAGCGTGACCTCATCAAGCTCCGTGCTGCAACAAATGTGGAATTAACGAAAGCCCGAATCATTGCAGATGACCAAACCAAAAGCATTGATGAGCGAATCAAAGCGGTAAAAAGAGCTGATGCACTTGAAAACAAGGTAGCAAAAGCCGAGCAAGCTAACGCACAAGCGTATGTCAAGTACCTCAAAGAGCGCATCAAGCTTGGAGAATCTACGGATGAGGACTTGCGTGCGCTTGCTGAAGCAGAGGCTAAGGTTGATGAGATGCGTTCGGAATCGCTACGCAGACAGAAGAAACTGCAAAACGAACTCAAGTCGTTGGCTAACGAGCGAAAGCAGCAAGAGGCCGAATCATTAGCCAACCAAAAGAAGCTAAGTGAGGAGCAACAAAAGTTCATAGATGCCCAACGACAATGGTCGTTTGAGGATGCTGAGATTCGTAAAAAGAGAGATGAGGAGGAGAAGAAAAGCCGAGCGCAGAATCTCGTTGGCTACAATCAGATGCTCGCTCAGTTTACGGCCTCAGCCCAGTCCGCTCAAGCACAAGAACTGCAAGCAGCGCAGGCTCAGTATATGCAGCTACTTGACTTGGCCATCAAGTCGGGTCAAGATACTGCCGCAGCCACCGCAACGTATGAGGCCAAGAAAGCCCAAATCAAAAAGAAGTATGCTGATGAAGACCGCCAGCGTGAGGTTGAGCAGGCTGCCAAATCCGTAGAGCTTGCTGGTCAAACCTTCGGTGCATTGGCGCAGCTTACTGAGGCTCTCGGCAAGGGCAACGAGAAGAACGCTGAGAAGACGTTTAAAATCACCAAAGCCCTGCGTATCGGTGAAGCCGTAGCCAACACCGCTGCCGCTATTATGTCGCAGCTTGCCGTGCCTCAGGATGCACTCACGGGCGCAAACTTCGTGAAGGCTGGAATCGTTGCGGCTACGGGTGCCGCACAGGTAGCAGCAATCGCAGCCACCAAATTCCAAAGAGGCGGAGGAGCAGGAACTACCCGCACCTCGCAGCCATCTATCCCGACCTCTACCGCTACGGCTCAGCCGCTCACCCCGAACATCCAGTTCGGCAACACCGAGAACCAGCTTGCTGGACTGCTTGGTCGACCGATGCGAGCTTACGTTGTAAACCAAGACATCACAAACGCTAACCAGCTTGAGCGCAGAATCCGCTCCAGCGCAACAATCGGAGGATGAAAATCTACGAGCTAATTCTTGAAGATGACAAACTGATGGGCGTAGATGCCATCAGCATCGTTGAAAGCCCCGCCATCGAGGAGCAGTTCATTGCGCTCTCGAAGCAGCAAATCCAGTTCAAGGTACAGAACGAGGACAAGCGCATCCTAATCGGAGCAGCACTCGTACCCAACAAGCCCATCTACCGATACGATGACAAGACGGGTGAGGAGTACTATGTGTACTTTTCTCAGGACACCATCCGCAAGGCGGCTGAGTTGTATATGATTAAGGGCAATCAGAACAACGCAACACTCGAACACGCAGAGGAACTTAACGGACTGAGCGTAGTAGAGAGCTGGATTATCGAGGATGAGAACAACGACAAGAGCCGTGCCTACGGCCTTGACTACCCCGTTGGTACTTGGGTCGTGATGATGAAGGTGAACAACGAAGCCATCTGGACAGAGTACGTCAAAGAGGGTAAGGTCAAAGGCTTCTCGATTGAGGGATGGTTCGCCCAGCGTGAGAAGATGCGTGCTGAAGACCTGCAAGATGCCCTTGCTCAAATCGAGATGGCAGAGGCCGAGCATATCGTAGAGCAGTATGTCATGGGTATGGCGAAGGCAATCATCAAAGAAGACAAGCGCAGAAAAAGCGGCAAGCGTCTTGAGATGGAGTCGTATGCCGACTACCCCGATGCGGTGAGTAACAACGCCCAGCGAGGCATCGACCTGAACGAGAAGAACGGCAACAAGTGCGCTACGCCTGTCGGTAAGATACGAGCGCAGCAGCTCGCACAGGGCAAGCCCTTGTCGGTAGAGACCATCACTCGGATGTATTCGTACCTATCAAGAGCCGAAGAATACTACGATGAGAACGATACCCAAGCCTGCGGCACCATCAGCTACCTCCTCTGGGGAGGCCTTGCTGGGAAGCGTTGGGCAGAATCTAAACTTAAAGAACTCGGTAAAATATGAAGGGTTTCAATCAAGGGCCTAAACCACCCGTACCACAGAACTCCACCAGAGGCTGCCTATGCCCTGATGGTAAAACTTACTCCCGTAGATGTTGCGACAAGAACGATATGCAAGCACAAGGCATAGGATTCATTGGCGGAAAAGCTCAGGAGTAAAATACCCAATTTAACTAATAACAATTTTTTAGGTATGAATCTGCAAGACGTATTCAAGAAAATCGAACTGGCTCTAACTCCTGAGAAGGTAGAGCTGGCTTCTATGTCGCTTGCTGATGGCACTATGGTCGAGGCCGAAGTGTTTGAGGCAGGTGCTAACGTATTCCTCGTTGGAGGTGATGGCGAGAAAGTCGCTGCACCTGTTGGCGAGCATAAACTTGAAGATGGCCGTATTCTCGTTATCGAGGAGGAAGGCATCATCAAGGAAATCAAAGAGGCTGCCGCTGAAGAAGAGGCCGCCATTGAGATTGAGGTAGAGGCTGCTGAAGAAGTGGCTCCCGAATTGACTATCAAAGACCTCGTGGAGATGGTATCTGCCCTCCGTGAAGAAGTCGAGATGATGAAGCAAGAGATGGGTAAGAAGCAAGAGATGGCTGAAGAAGTCGTAGCTGCTGAAGAACCCGCTGAGGTTGAGGTTGCAATGGCTGCTCAAAAGCCCATCGTTGCCGCTCCCGTAGAAAAGAAACACGAGCTGAAGTTTCACATCGGTGCAGAGCGTGTTGCAAATACTAAAGACCGAGTGTTTTCTAAATTGTTCCAATAAATAATTGTAAGCCAAAATGCCTACGACTACTTCAATCACTACTACTTACGCAGGTGAGTTTGCAGGAAAATACATTTCTGCAGCCCTCTTGTCTGGTGACACCATCGCTAAGGGCGGTATCACCGTTAAGCCGAATGTCAAGTACAAGGAAGTCCTGAAGAAGGTTGCCTTGAACGACATCGTTAAAGACCAAACGTGTGACTTCACCGATACGTCAACCTTGACGATGACGGAAGCCATCCTCCAGCCTGAGTTCCTTCAGGTAAACTTGGAGCTTTGCAAGAGCGACTTCGAATCTGACTGGGAGGCTATCCAAATGGGTTACTCTGCATTCGACCAACTGCCTACGTCATTCGTTGACTACTTCATCGGCTACAACGCTGCTAAAGTAGCTGAGTGGGTTGAGCAAAAGATTTGGACTGGCTCTACTGGCAACGCTGGTGAGTTCAACGGTTTCCAAACCCTTCTTGCTGCCGACACCACCGTTATCGATGTGACTGCCGCTACGGGTGGTATTACGTCTTCAAACGTCATCACGGAGATGGGTAAGGTTATGGATGCTGCTCCTAACGCAGTATACGGCAAGGATGACTTGAAGCTCTACGTTTCTACCAACGTATTCAAGGCTTACATCCGTGCTCTTGGTGGCTTCGGAGCCTCTGGCTTGGGTGCTGCGGGTGTTGAGAGCAAGGGTAACCTTTGGTACGCTAACCAAGACCTGACCTTTGATGGCGTGAGCGTATTCCACGCTCCTGGCTTGGGAAGCAACAAGATGGTATTGGCTCAGAAGTCAAACTTGTACTTCGGAACTGGTCTTCTTTCTGACCATCAAGAGGTTAAGGTTCTGGATATGGCTGACCTCGATGGCTCTAAGAACGTACGTTTCATTATGCGCTTTACGGCTGGTGTTCAGGTTGGCTTCGGTGCTGACGTGGTTTACTACGCCTAATCAACTGCATTAACTAATTAGGGGGGCTTGGGCATTGCCCTCGCCCTCCTTTTTTAATTCTAATAAAAACAAATGGCTTGTACACTCACCTTAGGCCGCATTGAGCCTTGTAAAGACCAAGTAGGCGGACTCAACTACGTTTACTTCATTAACTCGCTTGACCTCGCCAGCGTAGCCTACGACACCGCCAACACGGATGTCATCAGCCAGCTTGCTACGGCAGCGGTATCAGCATACGCCTACGAACTGAAGGGCACTTCAAACTTCGAGCAGGCTATCAACTCAAGCCGTGATAACGGCACGACCTTCTTCGAGCAGGTGTTGAACATCGTACTCAAGAAGCAAGATGCCGAGACCACGAAGCAAATCAAGCTCCTCTCTTGGGCTAAACCGATTGTAGTCGTAGAAGACAACAACGGCAACTCTTGGGTAATGGGCTTGGAGCACGGCTCAGAGGTAACTGGAGGCTCTATCGTTACGGGTTCTGCTATGGGAGACCTGACGGGATACAACGTAACCCTCACGGGCCAAGAGCGTACGCCTGCTAACTTCCTCAAAGGAGCCGTTGCAAACAACCCGTTTGCTGGACTTTCTGGAACGAAGCCCACGATTGTACGAGGTTAATTCGTATATTCGCATCATCCCGTTGAGCGGAACGGGGTGTATTTAGGATGGATGAGAGGGCTTCGGCCCTCTTTTCTTTTGTATATTTGCATTGTGTTGTTGTAGCCAACATCATTTTTTAGTTTGGATTAGGGGGCTTCGGCCCCCTTTTCTTTTTGACTCATTCACCACTTTGTTATGAGTTGGGGTTATTTAGGTATGATTTTCCTATCATATAATGCCCAACAGGACATCACTTTGCCCATCCGTGACTGGAAGTACGGCAACGATGACCGCACAAACTACGGAGACTATTGGCGTATTCAGGCCAAGTTCATCAACAAGGACACACGGGAAATCATCACCTACACGCTCGTTGACCCATCGTTCGATGAGGACACACGAGAGCTGACGTTTGAATACAATAGCGCAAACCTCGACCAAGAGGTGCCGTATATCCTGCGCCTTGAAGACCAACGCTACGCAGCAGGAGTCGCAAACGAGTACGAAGACCGAGTTATTGCGGATGCAGGAACGATAGAATCACTATCTTGCGTAACCAATGAACTCACCGAACTGGGAGCAAACGATTCAAAGGTCTTGGCTATCGACAAGATTTATATGCTGCCCAGCGGTCAAAACATTGGAACCTACCAACCCGTGCTGCAAACGACAGAGCGCACAATGAATAATGACTTTGTAATTTATGGAGAGTAACATTCGCCTCATCAATCTGGCTTCGTACACCACGCCACAAATCAGCGAGAACCCTCGCCTGAGCTGGGTGGAGTATGGCGATGACAATAACTTCTTTGAGTACCTCATCGACCGCTATAACGGAAGCCCCACCAACAACGCAGTCATCACGGGAATCGTTGATATGATTTACGGTAAGGGCGTTGATGCTGCGAATGCTGCTGACAATCCTGCGGGGTATATGGAGCTGAAGCGACTCATCCAGCCTGAGCAACTCAAGCGGGTAGTCAATGACTTCTATATGCTCGGTAACGCAGCATTCCAAGTCATCTACACGGCTGACAAGAGCAAGATTGCGGAGGTATACCATATGCCTGTGGAGACATTGCGTGCTGAGAAGTGCAACGAGGAGGGTGAGATTGAAGCGTACTACTACGCCTATGACTGGAGCAAGGTGCGTAACAAGAGCCAAGCGGAGCGCATTCCTGCGTTCGGTTACGGAGCAGCAGGCGAGAAGGTAGAAATCCTCTACATACGCCCATACCGCAGCGGCTCGTACTACTACTCGCCTGTCGACTATCAAGGCGGCCTGCCTTACGCAGAGCTCGAGGAGGAGATTGCGAACTACCACATCAACAACATCAAGAACGGACTTGCTCCGTCAATGATTATCAACTTTAACAACGGCATCCCACCGCAGGAGGAGCAGGATAACATCGACTTTGCCATCAAGCAGAAGTGGAGCGGAACCAACAACGCAGGCAAGTACATCTTGGCGTTCAACGATGATAGCCAGAAGGCCGCAACGATTGAGCCTGTTACCCTGTCGGAGGCCCACCTTCAGTACGAGTTCCTGTCGAAGGAATCAACGAGCAAGATTCTGGTGGCTCACCGCATCACCTCACCGATGCTCTTTGGTATCAAGGACAACACGGGACTGGGTAACAATGCCGATGAGATTAAGAACGCATACAACCTGCTCGACAATGTGGTTATCCGCCCCAAGCAAGAGGAGATTGCAAAGGGAATCGACCAACTGCTTGCCTACAACAAGGTGAACCTTGACCTGTACTTTAAGACCTTGACTCCTGCCGAGTTCGCTGACGTGAAGGAAGTAGGTGATGCCGTAGGTACGGAGGTCATTGTAGATGCACAGGTAGACCCGCAGGCTCAAGAGGAACTCATCCAGAAGGAGGCATCGTACAACGGACCGCAGATTGCAAGCTCGTTGGATATTATGCGTGCCGTACAAGAGGGAGTCCTCACGCAAGACCAAGCCATCACCTTCCTCGTTCAGATGCTTCAGTTCGACCCGAATGTTGCACAGGCTCTGTTCGCAGGTAACTCATCAGCGGTAATCACGCAGATGAAGTCGCAGAAGGGAGGCGGGGATAGCCGCCCTTTTCTGAAGGAGGAGCTTGCTGCTGAATTGGTAGCCAAGCTCCAAGAGATTGGAGAGAGCGAGGAGGACATCCTCAAGGACTTTGAGATGGTCGATGCTGAGCTTGTCGATGATGAGGAGGCCGAGTACGATGTAGAGGCATACCTCAACTCACGCATCGAGCTTGCTGCTCAAGACAAGAGCGAGCAGGACACGGAGCGTTACAAGGTGCGCTACTTCTACGCTATCGGCACCCGCAGAAGTCCCAACGGCTCAAGCCGTGTGCTATGCTCTACGCTGATGAACGCAGCCCGTGTCTACCGCAAGGAGGACATCGAGCAGCTAAGCTCTAACGGAGGCGCAGAGGCGCAAGGCAAGCCGTATAGCGTATGGCTCTACAAGGGTGGTGCTAACTGCTACCATCGCTGGGAGCGCAGGGTATACCGCAAGAAGCTAACGAAAGACGGCAAGATATGGGGAGGCGGAACGCTTAACGGCACCGACATCATCAACGTGAATGAGGCGGTACGTCAGGGCTTCAAGCTACCCAAGAACGCTAAGGAGGTAGCGATTGCTCCCATCGAGTCGGACTATCAAGGCTACACGGCTGAGTATGCCCGTGAACACGGCATTCCCAAATAGTCGCAACATCTGACTCCTGAGGTTTATTAGGTATGGCATACGCCCTTTTTATCTCACCTGATGACATCGTGAAGCGCACGGGTATCTCTGGCAACGTAGACCGTGACCAGATGGTGCAGTTTATTAAGACCGCACAGGACATCCACATCCAAGCACTTCTGGGCACCGCCCTATACGACAAGCTCAAGAACGATGTCTTGGCGAATACGCTCACGGGCAACTACCTCACGCTCATGACGGAGTACGTTCAGGACGTATTGGTTCACTACACGATGGTGGAGCTTATGCCGTTTCTTGCTTACAAGCTGAGCAATGGGGGCGTATTCAAGAAGCAGAGCGAGAACTCGGAAGGCATCGACAAGAGCGAGCTGGAGTACCTCATCCAAAAGGAGCGAGATACAGCAGAACACTACGGCAGGCGTTTGGTCAGCTACCTTACGTTCTACGGCAGCCTCACCCCCGAATACTACGCCAACCAGAATGGCGAGATGTACCCAACAGACGGACAATCATTTCACGGATGGTACCTATGAAGTATAACGTAAAGAATACCAATGTGCAGAAGCTCAAGGTGTTTTTAAGTAAGAAGAAAAAGAAGTGAGTAATCTAATCGGATGGGGAGTTGTATACTGCTCGACTTGGTTTGGCCAAGCCGATGAGACCACCTTGTCTATTCAGAACGAGTCAGCACCTCCTTGCTTTGCTCCTGCTAATGAGATTGTAGACCAATTTGTCACCCGTGTTGAAACGGATGGTGGCGTTGTAGAGGGCTACGATTGCTTGGTTGCTGCGATTCAGGACTTGGGTGAGGACACCTACTACGACATTTTTGATACCTACATTCAGCGAATGACTGATGACGGAGCAACACTTGAGGGCGAAGAATGCCTAATTGACCAACTATTTATTTTGAACTAATGGGTTTCGTTTACCGATGGCACGATAACTCCAATGGCAAATACTACGTTGGAAGTCACAAAGGCTCTACCGATAGCAAGTATATCGGCAGCGGTGTTCTATTCCGTAGAGCGTATAAAAAGCGACCACACGAATTTGAGCGTGAAATCTTGTACGTGGGCAACGATTATCAAGAAGTTGAGGAGTTGGTACTTTTAACTCTTGATGCAGCAGCAGATGAGAAATCCTACAATATGAAGAATGCCGCACTTGGCGGTCATATGGGCGCAGAGGGAATCAAAAAGATGGTTGCTAAAAATACTGGTTCAAAAAGGTCAGAAGAGACGAAACAAAAGCTTAGAAACAAAATTGTATCTAACGAAACAAAGCAGAAGATGAGCGAATCAATGACTCGCTACAATGTCTACTGCGGAGCAAATGATAAAACCTATAATAACTCAAAAGAGGTGATGGCTGACTTCAGCTATTCGCATTCATACATTCGGCAGATGCTAAACGAGCCAAAGCATAACATTCTGAAACTTCAAAAAATTTACAAATAACTATGAGCTATTTTGATGATGCGAGCTTGGTAATGATTCCAAGCGGTTACAAGACAAGCAAGGTATATTCGGTCAAGCCTACCGATGGCACGGGCGACCTTACGTTCACCCGCAGCAACGATACGGCCAGCCGTGTGGCAAGTAATGGCCTTATTGAGAAGGTGCGGACAAATCTTGCTTTGTACTCAAATACTTTTACTAATGCAGCTTGGGTAAAAGATGGTTGCACCATTACGGCTAACTATGGTACCGCTCCAGACGGAACGCAGACTGCAAGTCGTGCAGTTTTTTCAGCTGGTGATAAAACGCTATATCAACTTATTTCGGCAAGCGTAGTAACTGGTTCTTTGTATATCAAAGGAACGGCTGGAGAAACAATTCAATTCGGAGTCGGTTCGGCAGAGTCTTCATTTACTCTTGATGGCACTTGGCAGCGCTTGACAAAATACCAATCAAGCAGCACTACATCAATTCAGCTCAATACCTACGGAGGCGTAACGGCTCGTGATGTGTTGATTTGGCACGCCCAGCTTGAGTATGGCGACATCGCAACAGACTACATCGCCACCACCAGCGCAGCAGTAAGCGTTGGCCCTGTTAGTGGGTTACCCCGTTTGGACTACTTGAATAGTACTTGTCCTCGCCTGTTGCTTGAGCCGCAGCGCACGAACTTGGCAACCTACTCCGAGCAGTTTGACAATGCGGTTTGGAGCAAGAATAGTTTAACAGTTAATGCAAATTCAACAGTTTCTCCAGATGGATATAATAACGCAGATAAATTACAAGACTCAACAAATACTTCAGCCAATCATTTAATTAGCTCTGGGCCTTTAGCGACTGCTGGAATTACATATACTTGGTCGGCCTTTATGAAAAAGGCAGAATATAATTACGGGCAATTACACGCTTACGATAAGTCTGGTGCCATTTTTGACTTAAATGCTGGAACGGTTGTTTCAACAGATGGGGTCGGAGCCACCATAACCAATTATGGAAATGGATGGTACAGATGCACATATACTTTTGTGGCATTAAATACTGGTGTTTTTGTTAATCCATCTAAAACATCAACGAGCGCTTATGCGTATACTGGAACAATAGGTAGCGGTATTTATGTATGGGGCTGCCAACTTGAAGCAGGAGCCTACGCCACCTCGTACATCCCCACATTGGGAGCAGCGGTGACAAGGGGTGCGGAGGGCGCTTTGAACTTTTCGGCACTTGTGAACAACACGAGCTTTACCTTATTTTTTGAGGGTAGCTACACTGAAGCGGACTCTGATTTTTTTGATTTGCTCGTGGGAGTAAACCAATTTAGCGGAAACTACTTTTCGTTTTACAATGGATTTATTGCCATATACAACGTTGGTGGCGGGACACAAACTTTCGGGACGGCATTAGCACCTAATACAGTACATAAACTGCTTATAAAATATGACGGGACAACCGCCAAATATTACCGCAACGGTCAGCTGTTTCTGTCAATTCCAGCAACTGGACTTGGAACCTTTGCCGATGGATATATTTACAATAATGACCAAGAAGGGCTAAAGGTCAATCAACTTTTGTACTTCCCAACGGCTTTGTCAGATGCTGACTGCGCTGCCTTAACCGCTTAAATCAACATACGATGGAACATTTTCGCAAATATGAGCTAACCCCCACGCAATGGGCAACGGCTCGCAAGAAGATTGAGAAAACGGGAACCGACCCCGAAGGCGAAACCTACACCTACTGGAACCCCGACCTCGTTTCGGTTCTGGTGGACTTGGGCAAGCTCTGCACGGAGTGGGGAACCAACGAGCAAGGTGAGCAGGTATGCATCAAGCAGAACTCAAAGGTTTCCATTGACATCGTTTGGGTTGGTGAGCCTCTTGCTGACTTCAATCAGTACCTCGTTTGGCCTAACCCCGTTGGAGTTTCTTCAATGGGCTACACGTTAGACCAAGAGTACGCTCAAGCGTTTTGCGTAGCGAATCCTGCTGCTGCTTACTGCCAGCCTCCTGTACCGCCCGTAATTGAGTAGTCGTGACTAAAGAGACCGCAGATAGCGTTATCACCTCTTGGTCATTGACGGGAGCTGGTTTGTTGGTGAGCTACGTTCATCAGGTGATGGGCTTGTTGGTGCTTGGAGCATCACTCGCCTACACCTTGTGGAAGTGGCGCAGGGATTGGCTGAAAGAGAAGCGATGATTATCGAGCGCATCTGGAAAGACCCTAAAACCACGTTACTTGGCCTGATTATCATCGGGCTTTGTTTCGTTTTGGTCTTCTTTGAAAAGGCAAGCCTCACGGAGGTGAGTGCATTCTTGATGGGGGCGTTCGCCCTTATGTTCCTCAAAGACCCTAAAGATGGCAAAGCAGCAGACGGTAAGTAAATTCATCAGCAAGAGCAAGAAGCGAGGCAAGCATTCCAAGAGTGCAAGCAGCAACAAGGCGAGCAAGAACTACAAGAAGGGCTACGTTGGTCAAGGGCGATGACAAATAACTTCTCACTCGCTGAACTGACTCAAACGAATACTGGCCTTCCTAACGCTTTACCGAAGCACTTGGAACCTAACCTTCGTGCGCTTGCAGAAAACGTCTTACAACCAGCGAGAGACGCATTAGGAGCCATCGAGGTAACGAGTGCGTACCGCAGCCCTGAAGTCAACCGCAAAGTCGGTGGCTCAAAGACCTCGCAGCACGTCCAAGCGCAAGCAGCCGACCTGAAGTTCTTTGGCGGCAACGATGTCCTGTTCAAGTGGATTTCACGGAACGTGGATTATGACCAACTCATTTGGGAGTTTGGCACAGATGTAGAACCTGCGTGGGTTCACGTTAGTTATTCAGAAGGCAAGAACCGAAAACAAAAACTTAAGGCAGTAAAGGTCAATGGAAAAACAAAATACCTCCCACTTTGATGAATGGCTCAATGAACTCGAAGAAAAAGAAGTCCCTGTTTGCAGCATTGACAATCCTGAGTGTGACTCTTGCGGGAGTTAGTGGATGCCGTACTGCTCAACCCATCCTCGAGAGTGTTATTGTTCGGGACACGGTGATTGTCACGGAAACAAAGTACCTGCTGGACACGCTGGAAATTCTAAAGGACACGACCATCTACCAAGACAAGGTAAGAATGCAGCTCAAATACATCGACCGAAAGGTGGTGGTTGAGGCTATTTGTGAGCCAGATACCATCCGAGTGACCCAAACGAAGGTGCTGACCAAGCAAGAGCCGAAGCGCAAGGGGTGGAACTTCGAACAGATGATTGGTGCGTTGCTCTTTATTTTGGTGTTTGCCTACCTCATCAAGCGTTGGGTAGACAAGCTCACCGAGTAATTATACCTTTTAAGGTGCATTAGAGACGTTTTAAGCGACTTTATACCTCAAAGGGTGCAATGCCCTACCTTGATGTATTTGGATGCGTTAGAAGCAAGATTCTTCTTTTTTCTTTACTTGGTTTCTTTTTTCTTTCAGGTACTTGGTAAGTTAGTAACTTGAGTTGATATATACCTTCAGGTATATAATAACTTACTTAACTAACTTAACTTGTATAAAAAACAAAATAAACTTTACATATGCAAGTGCTTATGTATAATTTATACTGATTCTAAATAATGAGTGACTACATCTTCTTGTACTGGGATGAATTACCTTTGAGCAAACCAACGGAAAATGAGCAAGACACCAACCTACTACATCGGCAAGACGCTCGGCATCGAGGCGAAGGATGTGGTGATGGACTTCCAGCCCGACAACTACAATCTCGGGACTGCCCTTACCTACTTGATGAGGGCGGGGAAGAAGCCTAACAACCCCATCACCCAAGACATCAAGAAGGCAATCGCCCACTTGAAATTCGAATTAGAACGACAAGCCAAACTATCAGCAGATGAGCAATCAGGAACAAGCACAACAAGCGAAGGAATCAATGTCAAGTATGCAGTACTATACTAACCCCGCCAAACGCAGGAAGATTGACTTCATCCTTGCCGAATGTGCTTCCCTGTTCGCCAACTGCGGCAGCTCGTATGCTGAACGCCAGCAGGCTAAATACAAAGAGCAGGAGCTTCTCGCTCAAATCGCAAAGCTCGACCACCACTTCGCAATCCAATGCGGATACCTACAACCGAACAACTAAAGTCCTACCACGTTGTGGTGGGCAAGGTTCCAAGCCTTAATGCGTTCTACGCATCGAAGCATTGGACGGTACGGGCAAAGGCAAAGGACAAGCATTGTGCTGAAGTGTTGGAGCAGTTGCAAGAGTACGACTGCATCCCAATTCAGCACGTCTACATCACCTGCAAGGTCAACTACCGCTACGACATTGACAATTCGATTATGGCAGTCAAGTTTGCTCTTGATGCGTTCCGCAAATGGGGAGGCGTGAAGGATGACTCAAGAGCCTACGTTCGCAAGCTGAAGATGGAACACGACCCAGACATCCATCCCGATACCGCAGAAATTACCTTTCAAGGTTTGGTGGTTTCACAATCTTGATTATATTTGTAGTGTCAAACTTAAAACCAATCAGATGACACTATCACTTTCTCAAGAGGTTTACACCCAAGCAATGCAAGCGCAGCAAGCGCAAATCCAAGCACTACAAAGCAAAGTTGATGAGCTAAAGGCTCGCATCGAAGTTTTGGAGCAGCAATCACATCTATTCATTTAAAACCAATCACAATGGCAAAAATCATTTCAATCACCCCGCAAGGGCAATGGCAGGACTTGTACAAGTTGGAAATCCGTTTCGACAACGGAGACTTCGGTACTGCGTTCGCCAAATCACAGACCCCCTCGTACTCCGTAGGAGATGAGGTAGAATACTCCAAGAACGAGAAGGGTAC
>Ga0222712_10001927_pt1 | contig 24710 bp, 14 predicted proteins | sample C33_657DmetaG_FD_165043 | JGI IMG/M metagenome (GOLD analysis project Ga0222712, IMG submission 165043) | Estuarine water microbial communities from San Francisco Bay, California, United States - C33_657D | ecosystem: Environmental > Aquatic > Marine > Unclassified | place: USA: California... | reverse complement strand
GTGGCGCAGGAGCTATGACACACCGCCACCAGCCTTAAGCCCCGATGACGCGCGTTGCGAGCGGGGTGACCTGCGCTACTCCAAGCTCAACCCCTTTGATGTTCCTCTCACAGAATGCCTCAAAGACACCGTCGCGCGGGTCATGCCCTTGTGGCAAGACTCACTCGCGCCAGCCATCAAGGCGGGCAAGCGGGTGGTCGTTGCGGCCCACGGCAACTCCATACGCGCGCTGGTCAAGTATCTAGACAATATCTCAGACGACGCTATCGTGGGGGTCAACATTCCTAACGGCAAGCCGTTGGTATACGAGCTTGACACCAAACTCAAACCAATTCGCCACTACTATTTAGGAGACGACGCGTGAAACCCTTTCTACACACCAGAATGCCCAAAGCTGTATATTGAGGGTTAACTGATGTTCAACTACAAAGAATTCATGGGCCAAAAACTCAAAATCGCTGGTTGGATCGCCATTGGCGGCTTGGCAGGCGTACTCACGACCGTATCTGTACAAACTGTCGCGCGCTCCAATATGGCGCCCCTGCCTCTCGAAGAGTTGCAGCAACTTGCTGCTGTCTTCAGTATGGTCAAAACCGACTACGTAGAACCTGTGGACGAAAAGAAGCTCATTAGTGACGCCATCACTGGCATGGTCGCAAGCTTAGATCCCCACTCCCAGTACTACGACAAAAAAACATTCAAAGAATTCCGTGAAGGCACCACAGGCCGCTTCGTCGGTGTTGGTATCGAAATCACCCAAGAAGAAGGCCTAGTCAAAATCGTCTCGCCGATCGAAGGCTCGCCAGCTTTCCGCGCTGGCATGAAGTCTGGCGACCTGATAACCAAGATCGACGACACGGCCGTCAAAGGCTTGTCTTTGAATGAAGCTGTCAAACGCATGCGCGGAGAACCTGGCACCAAGGTCATGCTTACGATCTACCGCAAAGATGAAAACCGCACTTTCCCCGTTAGCATCGTTCGCGAAGAAATCAAAACCCAAAGCGTGAAGGGCAAGGTGATGGAGCCAGGTTTTGGCTGGATCCGTTTGAGTCAGTTCCAAGAACGCTCGGTCGATGATTTCACCAAAAAACTCGAAGAGCTCTACAAGCAAGAGCCCAAGATGCGCGGTCTGGTCCTTGATCTACGCAACGACCCAGGCGGCTTGTTAGACGCCGCCGTCGCGGTCTCGGCTATTTTCTTGCCAGACAACGTGGTGGTGGTCTCCACCAACGGGCAGTTGGCGGAAAGCAAATTTGCTTACAAGGCCTCTCCTGAATACTACCGTCGCTCGGGCGGAAACGACCCCGTTGTTCGCCTGCACCAGGCCACCAAAGGTGTTTACAAAACCGTTCCGCTTGTGGTGTTAGTCAACGAAGGCTCTGCGTCAGCAAGTGAGATTGTTGCGGGCGCCTTGCAAGACCACAAACGCGCGACCATCATGGGTAGCCAAACCTTTGGCAAAGGCTCTGTTCAAACTGTGCGCCAGTTGGGCACCGACACTGCTCTCAAGATCACCACCGCGCGCTACTACACGCCTAATGGCCGTTCTATCCAAGCCAAAGGCATCGTGCCCGATGTTTTATTGGACGACACGGCCGAAGGTAGCCCCTACGCGATATTGCGCATGCGTGAAGCCGACTTAGACAAGCACTTGGAGAGCGGCCAAGGCAACGCCAACAAGGACAAAGAGCAAGAAAAGGCGCGCGAGAAAGCCCGCGAAGAGGCGATGAAGCGCTTAGAAGAAGAGTCTAAAAAACCCAATAGCGAACGCCGTCCTCCTGAGTTTGGTAGCGACAAAGACTTCCAACTAGAGCAAGCTATCAAGCGCCTCAAAGGCCAACCTGTTTTGGCCAGCAAAACACAAACCGAGCGCACGGCCGAAAAGAAAGACCAGTGATCCGCTTGTGAACGACGACCAACTGCTGCGCTACTCGCGCCATATCCTTCTGGACGATATCGGCATAGAGGGCCAGCAGAGATTACTCACTAGCCACGTATTGGTTGTAGGTGCAGGCGGTTTAGGTTCTCCTCTCGCCATGTACCTTGCAGCAAGTGGCGTCGGACACATCACTTTGGCAGACCCGGACAAGGTGGATCTCACCAACCTGCAACGCCAGATCGCCCACACCACTGACCGCGTGGGGCAGACCAAAGTCGGCTCTGCCGCGAAAGCGTTGCACGATATCAACCCCGAAGTACGTCTCACTCTGTTAGAGAAGCAATTGCAGTTCGACGACCTAAACCAACTGCTACCAGACATCGACGTAGTGGTCGACTGCTGCGACAACTTCGCTACACGCCAGGCTGTTAACACAGCGTGTGTCAAGCACCGCGTGCCATTGGTCTCTGGCGCTGCTCTGCGCATGGACGGACAGATTGCGGTGTTTGATACGCGCGACGCACTGTCGCCTTGCTATGCATGCGTCTTTCCACCGACACCTGCACCACCCGAGACCCTGTGCTCCACCATGGGGGTGTTAGCGCCACTCGTGGGTGTGATTGGAACTATGCAGGCGATGGAAACAGTGAAGCTGTTGTCTGGTATGGGATCACGCTTAGTTGGCAAGCTACTGATGCTGGATGGTCGTGACATGGCTTGGCGTGAGATGCATCTAGCTAGACATGCAAGTTGTCCGATTTGCTCGTCTGCACATTAATCGTCTTATTCGCTATTCGTAAGTCGTAAGCTTTTAGTGTTTACCGCATAGCAACTGGCGTTTTTCATACACAACAGCTTCAAGGACAAGCACCAAAATGCCTCCTAAAAATTCTTGGCTGTATTGCGCTCGAATTAGCAAAAAGTCCTGCTTGCATACTCTGCGCAGCCATTTGTTCAGCGTCATAGAGACCACGGTGCGATTTAAAAGCATACGACCATGCATGCCCATGCAGCACCATCCAAGCGCCTACATCGTGACCCTGTAAAAAAATATGTGCCAACAAACGACCATAAGCATCTGTGTGCGATCCATGCACCTGCACATCGCGACCCATGGTTATAGACTGCAAAGCGCGAAGAGATTGCTCACCCCATAGTTGACAAATTTCAGGAGCATCAATACCCAAAATGCGAATCTTGACTACCTTGTGGTGCGACAAAGTTTGCACCCACAGCGTGTCACCGTCACTGACGTGGGTAACAACACCTTGCCAAGCCAAGCAAGCGCTTGCGTGAAGCCACCAACAAACAAATAGGAAACGATAAATAAGCTGAATACAAGTGCATCGCATGCAGGAAATTAGCACGCAACACAAAAAACAATGTGACTCTTAATAAAAAACTAGTTGAGTTCCACTAGAAAATTCAGCTCAGACAGATATCACAAAAAAATGCAACCTTAAAAATGCAACGCCAGAAATTAAGCCTCCCAAAGATGCGAGTAAGGGGGTGCATAGACCGTGACATAAAGAGCGAAGCTCGGAGCGGTCTATGCACCCCCTTACTCGCATCTTTCGCCAACCACCCGCAAAGCAAATCAAGCCGAAACAATCCACCCCTCTAAAGCATCAAACACAGGCAACCCATAACAAGCATGGCCACTTAAGTGCTGCTCATGCGCCCAAGCCGCCTGCACCATACACAAAACAGCATCTAAACAATCCCCCGAAGCATCTGCTACCAAACTATCGTGTTGCGCATGTGTGAGTTTGAGTTGCAAACCTAAACGCGTCTGCCCCACCTCTAATGCTTGGAGCATTTTCTTACGTGCAATCAATCGCTCTGGCGTTTGTTTGGCTTTGTCGTCACTTTTGTAACTCTGGTTGCCAATCAATTCGCGGGCCAAAAAACCGGGGTAAGCCTCTAAAGCAACCCGTTGGTACGGAGACTCCAGAGGTACGTGCAGTCCAGGTAGCGTCACCCCCGCATCGATGAGTCGAGGGACCCCAGCATGCATCATGAAAGCCACTGGCGGATTCACCCATTTCATAGAAGGGCTCGAACCTGCAGGGCCATCGGTCATACGATGCGCAAATTTTTGTCCCACTGGTCGCGCATCACAAAAGGTTTTGAATTGCGCGCGTATGTCTTCTCGCGTCAAAGCAACATAGTGCTGCATACACGCTAGCCACTCTGTCGGCCAGTTGAGTTTTTCCACCAACTCGCGCGGCAAACCAAAGGGCAAATCAAAACCACCCACCCAGTCCTGAGGTTGCGCCAACCATTGAGACCAGCCGCCTAAGGCTTCAAATCGCAAGAGCTCTTGTAATTGCACTCTGCCCTGCTTGGCAGCGCCAATCGCTACAACAATGGGCTTGCGTTTGGAGGGGCTGCTACTGAAGTCACAACCCACGAGCATGGATGTGCTCGCGACTATTTAAGCGCGGCCGATGATCGAGGCTGTCGCCATCAATTCTTCAAGCAGTGCAAAAGACACAGCACCTGAGACCGAATAAGGGTCTAACTCGGCCGTCTCTGAATACTTCAACACGATAGAAGGGTTGAGTTTGTCTAAACGTACTTGGCCCATGGTCCAACCACCAAAGCGGCGCTCGGTTATCTCTTCGTAGTCCAACATGACCACATCTTTGTGGCGCGGGTCTTTCACAATGATGCTGTAGAGCGCATTAACTTGGTTACGACCGCCTTCAATGGCTTGCAAGTAAATGCCGCCGCCATAGCAAAGCACACCGGTGATGCCATTTTGGTGGTTGTGCTCGCGCGCACTGCTGAGGATGGACTCCGTCGCATCACTTGACTCAGGGTTGACGGAACGACTCACGTATAACAAACGAACCAGCATGGCATTAATCCTTTTGGGGAATCAGAGACAAAAACTCACGGCGCAAATTGGGATCTTTTAAGAAAGCGCCGCGCATCACCGAGTTGATCATCTTGCTGTCCATGTCTTTGACACCGCGCCAAGACATGCAAAAGTGGCTGGCCTCCATCACGATGGCGAGGCCATCGGGCTGGGTCTTTTCTTGAATCAGGTCAGCAAGTTGCACCACTGCCTCTTCTTGAATCTGCGGACGTCCCATGACCCACTCTGCGAGGCGCGCATATTTAGATAGGCCGATCACATTGGTACGCTCGTTGGGCAAAATGCCGATCCAAATCTTGCCAATCACTGGGCAGAAGTGGTGGCTACAAGCACTGCGCACGGTAATGGGTCCCACGATCATCAACTCGTTCAAATGCTCGGCATTGGGAAACTCGGTAATGGCAGGAGCTTTGACGTAGCGCCCTTTGAACACCTCGTTGAGGTACATCTTGGCAACTCTGCGGGCAGTGTCTCCCGTGTTGTGGTCGTGTTCGGTGTCAATGACCAGGCTCTCAAGAACCCCCTTCATCTTTGTTTCGACTTCGTCTAGCAAAGCCTCGAGCTCGCCTGGCTGAATGAAGTCAGCAATATTGTCATTGGAATGGAAACGCTTGCGCGCAGCGGCAATACGCTCGCGGATCTTGACAGAAACCGGCGTGCCTTGAAAGTTGTCTTTGGCATTCATGGCTCGCATCCTAGCAGTGAAGCAACAGCCTTAGGAGTCGTAGCGTCTCTGTATTCATTACGCGACGCTCTTCTTGTGCAAAAGATGAACTCTGCTGATTTTGTAAGTGCAACTTACTTTTTATGTAAGCGTTTATTAATCCATTCCAATTTAAAAATAACTACAAAAGGGGTTTTATTTGAACTAAAAGTTTACTTATGCCTGCTGCACCTACTTTCGGCTTCTCAAAGCATATTCTGCAAATTCTCTTAAGCGTCTTGGTGGCTTGCTTAGTCACTGCGTGTGGTGGGGGAGGGTCTGATTCCCAGTCAGCAGACACCAGCACCGACGCTATAGTCGCGTCGCAAATCGCTGAGGTTCAGCCCGATAACGATATCGACACGACGTCAGTATTTGTTCGTCTTGGCAATGCAAGCTCACCTGCTGCAGGAGTCGAAGTGAGTTCCGGGCCAAACAGAGAGCAACTCCAACAACAATTCATTGCGGATCTTCAAGCGGCAACTCAGCCCCGCGTACTGTGGGGCATCACCCTCGATGCACCATGTGACCTCACGGGCTTCGCGCAACAGCTAGACAATGCGCACAAATTCACCACCGATGCCGTTGTGCGCATTGACCTTACGGCATGTCAATTAAATCTGTTGAAAACATTACCAAATGTTAAAGGGGTGTTTTCTGATGTCACCCTCGAACACCTTGGCATTACTGCGCCATCAGCGGTTTCCATCAGCAACTTTAATACCGCGGTTGATTTTTCTTTTAATAGTTCGCCTTCTCGGCAAATCAATACCAGTTCGATTGGTTCAGGAAGTCCTAAAAATTTAGATGGCAATGGTGTGGTCATCGCCATACTCGATACCGGTGTAGAGGATCGGCATCCTGCTCTTCAAAACACCAAAATATTACCTGGCGCTTGCTTCTCCACCCCCGTCAATGGAGGAACAAACTTTTGTCAAAGGGCAAGCCAAGTGGTGGAGCCCTATAACAATACAGACCCCAACCAAAGAGTTGCTCGCAGTTGTGCGGCCCCCAATAAATCCGACGGGTTGGTTTGGGGGTCTATAAAAGAGGGTATTTCCGCTGGTTGTGCCCACGGCACAGCCATGGCCAGTGCGGCCGCAATGGGAATATCTAGCGCTTCTCCGAACACTGCCTACCAATCTGTCAAAGGTGGTGTTGCTCCTCAAGCAAGCATTCTTCCAGTGCAAGTCTTCTCTAAAAGTGGCAGTGCTATTTACGCTTCAGGCGGCGATTTATTAGCCGCGCTCGAATGGTTAGCCCTTGAAGCAGAAAGGCGCAAGAGTGCAGGTCTTGCTCCCATCGTCGCCGCTAATTTAAGTTTGGGTGGCGGCACCTACTCACAAAACTGCGATAGCGACTACGTGGGTGGGCTCTTCAATCAAACATTTGGGAAATTGCGCAGTCTTGGTGTTTTGCCTGTGGTTGCCGCTGGAAACAATGGCATAAAAACATCGGTCTCATTTCCTGCATGTGCTAGCAATGCATTCACGGTAGCGGCAACGCAACTCGATGGTCTCACCCCTGCTAGCTATTCCAATTTCAGTAGCCAGGTAAAGCTTTTTGCAATAGGAGGCGATAGTTCCGCCAACGGTGAATACGCTCTCCCAACTTTATGCACTGATGGAAATAATTTCGATTGTTGGTCGACCATGCGCGGCACATCTCCAGCCACCGCTCTGGTGTCAGGCGGTGTTGCAGCACTGCGAAGCTTGAAGCCTACGGCCACTTTGTCTGAGACCGAGAGGGCATTAACTTCAACAGTTGGGGGAAGTTCAAAATCACTCACAAGTAATGGCATCACTCGACCAGCGATGCGCTTAACCTCCAGCGGCCACCAATTGTTTGGCATTTCTGAGCCAAACATCGTTGCTCCAATACCTACGCCCACCCCGTTTCCTAGCAGCGCAAGCCTTGGAAGAGTGTGCTTTTATCCGCAAGCCAACTACCAAGGTTCTCCTCAATGCTTTACTTTCGAATTCGCGAATTGGGATCAATGGTACAAACTAAATAAGCGGGTAGGGTCCATCAAAGTCGAGCCAGTTAATGGTGCTATGCCTAGTTCAACGGCCAAAGTCACTTATTTCCACTATTACTTAGATTTCGCCTTTGGATACCGTGGAGTCACCAGAAGTGGCAGTATTTCCAACACATCAAGCTTGGGGTTTTGGAGTTCTTCTACGCCAAATATTTGGGGGGTTCGTATTCAAGCACCTCAATAAAAAAGTTCACCACGCGAGCAAGCCAACCCGTGAATCCACTTTACGAAACCTTGGCGTTTTGGCGCATTGATCAATCACGTTAGTCATTGGCGTTAGCTCATCTAAAGCATTTGCTAGGGCTTTATCGTCTCTTAGAGTGATTCCCACCGCGGAGGGGGTAGATCGCACATCTCAAATGAATGTTTCGATATCGGCCGAATAAACCGACACGCAATTGCCGCAGTCCTAGGGTAATCGGACTGCTTCGCCTCGACTGCAAAGGTCCAGACTTATGCAGCGCAAATCTTGCGGCCCTTGCGCCGCCTCCAACATCGGGTCAAAAGTAACCCAAATCTCGAGTAAGCCAGGCTACCAAAGCAACACAACCGAACTCTGGCCCTGCCCAACTTGTCTAAACACTAACTAATGACCTACAGAGGAAAGAAAAGCATTTCTCTAAAAGTACTCATTATTAACCTTATATACTACTCAAGTATTAATAAATTAAATTGACAAAACCAACAAAATCTACAAAATTAGTACTTAAATTTTAACTTAAGGAAATAAAATGATACTTTTCATGAATAACCTTTTAATACCCCTGAGATCTCTATTGTGTGTGCTCACACTAATGTTTTTAGCACTTTCTACTACATCCCATGCGCAGACCTTACCGCAATTGATGAATGCGGCCTTGCTCAACCATCCTAGCATCGCTGCGCAAAAGGCCCAAAAGCAATCCGCAGAATTTGGTGTCGAAACTGCGAATTGGCAGTTTTTTCCAACCCCCTCGGTAAGTAGCGAACGGGTCAACCCTTCATCGGGAGACCCTTTTTATAGCGGCGACAAAACAGTCACAACCCTTCGACTGCAACAACCGATTTGGACAAATGGTCGCCTCACGTCAGGTAAATCCAAAGCAGTTGCCAGCATGACCTACGAGGCAGCAAATCTCAATGAAACCAGTTTACAAATCAGTTTAAAGGTAGCGCAAACCTATGCGGAATTACTTGCAGCGTATTGGCGAATGCAGGCCACTGAGCAGAGTCTTGCAACGCACCAGAAACTGCGCGAGCAAGTTCAACGCCGAGTTGACTTAGGTGTACAACCCGATGCCGATTTGCAACTAGCACAAACGCGTTTGGATTCTGTCAAATCAGAGCTCAGCGTTCTCCGCTCTCGCGTCGAAAGCCTTTTAGTTCGACTCCAACAATTGGTCGGCCAAGTATTTCAAATTTCTAACTTGCTAAGGCATGTTTCAGACCCTCTTTCGCCACCGCTCTCACAAGACCAAGCCCTAGCAACGGCAATTGCCATCAACCCGAGTATTCAAAAAGCACTTGCGCAATCACAACTGCAAGAGGCACTGGTGGCCGAGAGTCGCTCGGCGTGGTATCCAGAGGTATATGTGCGCGCGGAACGCCAATACGGAGTCTTCTCCACCACTACCAGTAACGCATTTCAGGATCGAATTTTTTTAGGGCTAAGTACACAGCTAGGCGCAGGTCTATCGGCTCTTACCAACGTCAAAGTTGCGCAAGCTAAAAGTCTTTCTGCTAAAGAGGAAGTGCAAACACAAATTTTGTTAATCAACGAACAAGTACTCACTGATTACACACAAGTTGTTCGACTAGCGGAACAAACCCAAGCACTTGAATCAGCGCTGCGGTCGCAAGAGCAAGTCATGCTCTCACACGACCGTCAATTTTTAGCAGGCCGCAAGAGCTGGACTGAAGTTTTGAACGCAGCAAGAGAACTTGCGCAAGCCCAAACACAACTGAGTGACGTCAAAGCCAACCATATCGCTGTGTCTTGGCGATTGGGATTATTTGTCAAAGGGCTGGACGTTGTCCAAGCTTCCCCATAATTTTTAGGAGACAACCATGGAAGAACTAACCAATACCCACCTATTGCCTTGCCTCATCAGGTTGGCCCAATTGCAATCAGACAACTTAGATCGGCTAGCGTTGCGAGAGGCCGTAGAGGCAGCTCAGATTAACGCCCCCGATGATGCAAGAGCACAAATTCGTCGAATCACCAAGCAACTTCGACTTCCTAAAGCGAGCTGGAAACCTCAACCGCATCTTGACAGTTCACCCGCACTTTTGTGCAGAACAGAGCCTTATTTAGGAATCGAATGGGGTTTATTGCGCGGTAAAAACGCACAAAACCAATGGATCTCTGAATGGTGGGACAAAAACGCCAGCCGTTGGATTGAGCGCGCCGACGACGCGCTACCAGACCATCACACCATTGCACTCAAACTTAGTCAACCTTATGTTGCGAGTAAAAGTCCACTATTTCGTCTCATACTCGATGAATTGCTTTCGCACCGAGTAATTCTTAGGGAAACGGTCTTGGCAAGCTTGATGGCCACCTTTTTGGCGCTTGGAATCTCATTTTTCAGTATGCAGGTCTATGACCGAGTCATTCCTTCGTCTGCCATGCAAACCTTATTGGTTTTGACATCAGGAGTCTTAATCGCTATCTTTTTTGAGTGGCTCATCAAGCATGTACGCAGCCAACTGTATGAAACATTGATCGATCAGGTCGATCAGCGGTTAGCACGTAACGTGTATTTGCGATTTTTATCAGTGCGCCTAGACCAAATGCCCAGCAGCGTAGGCGCATTGGCATCACAAATGCGTGGCTACGAAACGATTCGTAGTTTCATGACCTCTACGACTACCAACCTGATGGTAGATGCGCCATTTGCACTATTTTTTGCATGTGTCATTGGATTAATTGCAGGCGTTGTTGCATGGATACCGACATTTTTCTTTGTGCTGTCGATTGCGATCGGTTTGTACTACCGCAAACGCTTGGAAAACACCGCAAAAGAAGGGATGGCCGCAGGCAATCTAAAAACAGGCATCTTGGTTGAAACCATTGAAGGTGCTGAAACAATCAAAGCTGGTCAAGGTGGTTGGCGCATGCTAACGCGTTGGATGCGCACCTCCAATACAGCCCGTGAATGCGAACTTGAAATGCGACGCATTAGCGAGCAATCGCAACACCTCGCCGCCACATTTCAACAAGTTTCATATGTATTGCTCGTCGCTATCGGTGCTTACCTAGTCACCCGTAGCGATATAAGCCAAGGGGCACTGATAGCCTGCTCCATCCTATCTAGTCGTGTGTTATCAGCAGTGGCCATCATTCCCAATCAAATTGTGCAGTGGTCGCATGCTAAGGCCTCATTGCAAAGCTTAGACAAAATTTGGTCGTTAGAAGACGATCACCATGGACAGGCTCACCCCATCACCATAGAGAACATTCGAGGCGAGTTTCGGCTAGAAAAAGTTACCAGCTATTACCAAGGAAACCGTGCACTCTCCGTACCACAACTCATCATTCGACCCGGAGAAAAAATAGGTATCTTAGGTCCAGTCGGTTCAGGCAAAACCACTTTGCTACGGGCGTTATCGGGTATGTATAAACCTCAAGAAGGCCGCGTATTGCTAGATGGCATTGACATTGCACATATCGATAAACCATTGCTTGCAGAACACATCGGTTACGTACAACAAGACGGGCGACTTTTTTCTGGCACTTTGCGTGACAACCTTATCTTGGGGCAAGTCGATCCCGGCGATCAAGCCATCCTAGAGGCCGCTCGACGAACTGGCTTGATGCAAGCAGTTATCACTCCCCACCCTCAAGGGCTACAACGCCCAATTTATGAGGGAGGCTCGGGACTCTCTGGCGGACAACGCCAGTTAGTCAACCTCACGCGCACTCTCTTACGCCAACCCAGTATCTGGTTACTAGATGAGCCAACCGCTTCCATGGATCGCAATACCGAAACCCAAACGATGCAAACCCTAAAAGAAGCGATTAGCCCAACAGATACCCTGGTGTTAGTCACCCATAAATCTGAAATGCTCGATTTAGTAGATCGCTTAATAGTGGTCTACAACCATCAAATTGCACTAGATGGACCAAAACAAGAGGTTCTTCATCAACTGCATCAGCCTAAACCTGCGGCAGCTAACCACTCCACCCACTTACGGCAAGCCTAAACCAGGAGCATCAAGATGAATTTTTTTCGTTTTCCCTCAATCAAGCAATATCTCACAGCTACCAACATCTTATTTTTGCTGCTACTAGTGTTTTTAGGGTGGGCCTCACTGTTTGACTTAGACCAAACTGTTCGCGCGCAAGGAAAGTTGATACCTTCAGAACGTACGCAAATTATTCAAGTTGCCGATGGAGGTGTTCTCTCCAAGATGCTGGTCCAAGAGGGTGATCTTGTTGTCAGTGGTCAGCCTCTGGCAGAGCTTGAAAAGGACCGTGCTAGCGCATCGGTAACCGAGAGCCGTACCAAACAAGCCTCACTTGAAATTGCATTGATTCGCGCACAAGCTGAGGCAGAACAAACAACCCCTTACTTTGGCAAAAACTATGCTGACTTCCCTCAGTTCCAGACCTTGCAAATGGCTTTCTTTCACCAGCGTAAGCGAAGCCTTGCGCAAGACCTTGAAAACCTCAATGAAACTTTGATTTCCGCTCAAAAAGAACTAGAACTCAACATAAAACTCTTACTAACCGGAGATACCAGTCAACTAGAAGTGATGCGCGCGCAGCGACAAGTTACAGATCTTCAAGGCCGAATCAATTCGACACGTAATAAATACCTGCAAGACGCTCGCGCCGAAGCAGCAAAGATTGCTGATGAACTATCTACCAATTTCTATAAATTAGAAGAGCGCCAAAGCGTTTTAGATCACACCACCATCACAGCACCCGTAGCGGGGATTGTCAAATACCAAAGAGTCACCACGATTGGCGGTGTGCTTCGTCAAGGTGATGAATTGATGCAAATCTCTCCGACACAAGCCGATGCAGTCATAGAAGTCAACATCAACCCTGCAGATATTGGTCAAGTCAAAGCTGGTCTGCCTGCAACCATAAGGTTAGACGCATTTGACAACTCCATTTATGGGGTGTTGAACGGCACCTTGCGCTACATCAGTTCTGACACTCTCACCGAGCAAGGGCCAAACGGCCAAACCAATACCTTCTACCGCGCCCAAGTCAGCTTGAATGCGGTTGATGCCAAGAGCTCTTCCAAACTCACCTTGGCCATGCTCAAGCCAGGCATGACGGCGACGGTAGACCTGAAAACGGGCGGCCGCTCGGTACTCAAGTACCTAATCAAGCCGGTTTACAAGGCATTTAATGGGGCCTTGACAGAAAGATAATACTTTGTTTATAGTTATATATATTGTAGGAGTACTTTAATATGAATAAAGAAGCCAATCTATCAGAGTTGAACGCGATCAATCCGCAAAACTTAAAAAGCCAACTCAAAAAGCTTTCCAGCACATCCAATACCAGAAAGCCGTCTAAGACTGTTAGCGTCTTTGACACAGTAACCATTACCAACAAGCCTTCAGAAACGAAGCTACAGGCGCCCAAAGCAAAGCGCCTCGCCCCAGAAGAGGAGCAAGACAGCTTGAAAGACAGCGTTCAAGGTAGTGCAGAAAAAAGCAAATTGGCTAGTTTTTCAAACCCCCAACTAACAGACAACCAAGAAGGCGCACCTGCAAACGCTCAAAGCATTACATCCACCCCCAACAATGTCAGTATTGCGAGCTTATCGATCAGTGAACCAACAGATTTCGATAAAACTTCTAACGCTTACTCTTTCAGCCAATCTGACACTATCGTTGCGCAAGCGCCACTGACCAGCTCCGCAACTTATGCATCAGCATCAGCCTCAACCCCATCATTTAGCTTGGCAGGATTAGGCGCTGGAGTCGGCGCTGCTGTGGCATTAGGCGGCAGTAAAGGTGGCTCGGCTAGCGGTGGAGCTACACCACCAACAACGCCAGCTACTCCACTTGCCTTATCTGGATTCATTGCTGCGGGTCCGGTAATCAACAGCGGTGGCCTCAAGCTTGAAGCCTTTGATGCAAATGGCACCCTCTTAGCGTCTACAAGCAATATTCAAGAAGACGGCACTTTCTCTGTCACTTTGGACAAACCCTTTGCGGGTGTTATCAAACTTGTTGTGAGCGACACCAATGGAAGCGATGTCAACTTTATGGATGAGGCGAGTGGTCAAGCAAAGAGTTTAGGCGCAGACCCGCTCATCACTATTTTCAATGTACCCACAGGTCAATCCAAACTCAACCTTAACGTCAACACTCTCACTACTGAAGCAGCTAAAAATATATTAGCCCATGTTGGAGACCAATTAACACAAGCTACTGGCGACGATATCAGCTCCCAAAATTTAGCTGTTGCTACCAAGTATGGCATTTCAGACTCATCATCCCTTGATGAGTTTCTCACAGAAAAACCTGAATTACTGATTGACACGAATGCTGCAATCAACCCCAATTTCAATGTCTACGGAGTTGCACTAGCTATTAAATCTGTCTTAGATAACAACCCCAGCATGCAAATGAAAGATGCCCTCAAATCTTTAGCAGATAACACCCTATATAAAGATTGGTCTGAAGGGTCAGGTGCTGATAGCTTCAGTTGGAATGATTTAATTTATGCTTTTGGTTCAAAAATTATTACAAATGATTTGCCCACTGGTGCATTGACTATTACAGATGCAAATGGCCAGCCACTGAACCAAGCTCTTGCTACCCCAGGCCAAGTCCTCACGGCAACCCATACCATCGAAGACAATGATGGCATTCCAACCACAGGTATTGGCACTCTAACTTTACATTGGCAGACTTCCCTTAACGGAATTGATTGGTCAGACATTGAAGGAGCCTCGGGCCCAGCTTCTACTTTCAACACCTTCACATTAACCCAAGCCCAAGTCAGCAAACTCGTGCGCGTTGTCGCCACCTACACTGATCACTTCGGCGCATTAGAGTCGATAAACAGCGCGCCAACTACCACAGTCTTACCTTCCACCCAGACAGTTACGCAATTAGGTGCCACACAATCTTTTGCCGCAGGCGACTTAAATGCTGATGGCATTTCAGATTGGCTGTTTACATTCAATGGTGGCGACCCTAGCAATGGCGGTCTAGTTGGCAAAGCCTATGTCATGTATGGAAACACCAGTGCAGATTTCGATCTAAGTAGCCCAGTCAACAACGCATCATCTGCAAATTTGATGTTTACGCTGGACGAGGGAATGGTGGGCACAAGCCTACTCCCTATGTACTCGACCAATGTAAACATGCTGCCAATTATTGCTGGCGATACAAATGGAAATGGCAAAGGCGAAGTGGCATTTGCCACGCAAAGAGGTTTTTCTCAATCCAATTATGTCGATGTATTAGAACAAGCGTCACTACGCGTCCTAAGAGTTATATCTACTAATACAAATAGCGCAGCCAGCAACTATTTCGTGGGATACAGCACCGGGTCTTCAGGTGACATAAATGGGGATGGATATTCAGATTTCTATCTTGACGATTGTTATGCCCCAACCGGTCAAATAGTCTATGTCATGTTTGGCAATAAAAACTTAACAGGCATTCAGTCCGACATAGATATAAGTTCGAATGGAAACGGGATACAAATAACCAACTCCAATCAAGATCAGAACGTTTCTTTTGGCCAGGCTGTCGCTTATTTAGGTGATAGTAACGGTGATGGATACGGTGATATTGCAATTGCTAATTCATTTGCCGCGAACAACGCAAACCATACCCAAGAAGAAATATTTGTAGTTTTTGGTAATGCTCAACTTAGAAACTTAGATGTCGCCTCAATTGAAAACGGTCAAGGTTCAAGCAATCTAGGCTATGTGATTTTCGCTGACCCTGCAATTCCCAGTTTGGCTTCCAACATGGGGTTAAACGCTAACAAAGTTGCAGGCGATTTCAATGGAGATGGGCTTAATGACTTTCTTTTTGAAGGTCGAACCTACGACCAAACACAAGCTAAGTTTTATGTTGTACTTGGCAAAAACGATACAGCACCCATTCATCTTGGTCAATTAGGCAACCAGGGTTTTACGATCTCGCTACCTGAAATTGCATTGACAAACGTAATAATTTCTCCCACAGATAATCCGAGGGATGCAGGGACAAATTGCGGAGATATCAACGGAGACGGTGTTGACGATATTTTAATAACGCTTGCCTTCAACACATCTATCGCTGGCGATACTACGCAAAAGACAAATCACTTTCTTGCTTACGTAGTTTTCGGCAAGTCTGATTTAGGCAATATAGATTTGAACCATTTAGGTAGCAATGGTTACAAGCTAGCTGAATACTCAAAAATCTTACCCATAGGGTCATTTTTCTTTGGCAATATCACTGCACCAGGCGATATCAATGGTGACGGCATATCTGACTTGATATTAGATGATTATTTGGGGGATAAAGGGCTACTGCCTACTGTTTTATTGGGCTCTGCCGATAACCCATTACTGCCCAGTGCCCAAAATAAATTCACCTTCCAAGGCACAACCAGCAACGACACCATTAATTTAAATACGTCCAATACTTCTGAAACTTTGGTGGGTGGCGCTGGAGATGATGAAATTTACGGAAATGGTGGTGCAGATGTCATGTACGGCGGTGCTGGCAATGATGTTTTTTATTTGAATCAGGACAACATCAACCAACTCTCGCTACCCATTTCATCAAGCGATCGGTTGGCACGCATAGATGGTGGCGGCGGTATCGATACCTTGGAAGTTACCGGAACTAACAACACACTTGATTTAACTCAAATAGCCGATAACCGACTTCAATCTATCGAGAAGATCAATCTCGGAACAAGTAATACGCTGAAAGTTTCTTGGAAAGATATTCAAAACTTGTCAGCAATGAACATTTTCAATAACACAACCAATGGATGGACTGGATTTGATACTGACACCATGCCTTACCACCAATTGGTGATCGATGGTCAAAGCTCGGACTCCATCAATTTAACCGATGGAGGATGGGTTAAGACTTCTGGTAGTAGCTCAACGCTAGCGAATGCAAATCAAACCTACGACGCATACCTCAATGCAAACCACGCTGTTCAATTGATCATCAATCACAGCATCAACACAACCATTCTTTAACCAAACCTAAAAAGGGGAAAATCATGGCCTTCAATCATTTTCAAATTCCTGGTGTTACTCTCAACCCAGCTCCATTTTACCAATTTCCTACTCCTACTCCTACTCCTACTCCTACTCCTACTCCTACTCCTACTCCTACTCCTACTCCTACTCCTACTCCTACTCCTACTCCTGTTTTTCCTGATGGTCCTTGGGATCCATCTTATGAATTACCCCCATTTGCTAACGATAGGCGCCTGCAAAAACTTATTCCAACTACAACAAATAAGAAGATTACAACCACACCTACCACGACCACAACCACAAGCTCATTTGCATGGACACCTACTACTGACAATACAACCAGCTCGGCCCCAACTACTTCTCCGACTCTAGTTGTCTTGGAGCCAACAGCTTTGCCAACAGGCACACCTACTTCAATCACTCCTAGGCCCACGCCATTTCCAACTCAATACGCCGAAACAGCCACCACGACAACCATTACAACCAGTTCAAAGTCAACCACCACAGCTTTTAAAGCGGAAACCTCCACAACTACCTCTGGAGCCGCATTCTCACCCAGCCTAGCACCCAGTTATTCCCCTAACAGTATTCCTACGTCATTACCCACGATATTCACCCAAGGACCCAGCTTAGGGCCTACAAGTTCTCCCACTAGCTCCCCTTCTAGTTCTCCCACTAGCGCTCCCACTAAAGACTTCCTATTTGGTAGCACTACCACCACTACGAATTTTTTAACTCCCACACCTACTAGCCAACCTTCTACTTCGCCAACAACTACAACCACCACTACTACTACCTTAGGTGCGTTAATTAATGGGTCAAATGCAACTGCTAACTTTTCATTACCAAGCGCGTCGCCTACTTATTCGACATCGCAGCAGCCCTCAGCCACTCCTTTTGATTCGCCGACGATGGTCCCTACCATGGTAGTTACAAGCGACCCTACTGCCGCACCATCCAACGCCATCACTTCAGGTGCTCCATCGATGAGTCCTACGAGCTTTGTTGAGTTGGACACAACAACTATTACGACAACAACATCGAACGGAATACAAACATCTTCCCCTACATATGCAACCATTTCCGCAAGTCAGGGACCAACCTACTCCGTAACGACATTGGCGCCAACACAAACCAGATCACCATCGCTCTCGCCTACAGGATTCATTGCAGTCAATACAAATGGTCCAACTTCTGCACCAACCACAGCAACTACAACCACTACTTATTATTTAGAAACATTTGCACCAAGTCCTATTGAGACAAATACAAACGCACCTTCTAGTACTCCAGCAGGTGTGCCCACTTGGACACCAACCGCAGCCAAGGTTACTTTTGCCCCTACGACATTACCCACAGGAAATAACACGAATGTCCCGACCGAAGTTCCCACGTCAGAAGTCACTTTAAGTTCCAAGCCAACTGGAAGCTCAACGGCTTACCCAACCGATTTAAAACTAAGCTTCGCCCCATCGGAGGCGCCAACGATTTCGCCTTTAACAACTACATCTTTGATAGCACCGCCTGCATCTACATCTACATCTACATCTACATCTACAGCGAGTCCGAATACACCTTCTACTTCTGTTGTGCTGATTGCTAACACAACAAATGAGGCAACAACGATTTATACATCATTATCGCCAACTCGTGAAACCACACGTTATGGCAATGATTTTCTACCAATAGCAACAACAAATTCGCCACCTCTAAAACCAGAATCAGTAATTGTTCATATATTGCCAGTATCGAATAATAAAGCAGAAGATAGTCCACCTGATTGGATTACGGCTATTGCGGTGTTGGGGTCGTTGGGGTCTTTTTCTGTATTCTTTTGGGGCCTGTTCAGACATGTCGGTAATGGCATTCAAGCCGATTTGAATGCACAACGTAATTTTGCCCTACAAGGTCAATTAGACATTGGATTACAACATCGAGCTGGTGTAATCCTTAACCGAGTGGGCTATTTTTGTTTAAATGGATTTAATGCCCCGACTTTAGGAGACGTAGTGAATCAGTTAGTAGATTTAAATACACAAGCTATTGAAAATGCAAATCGCGAAAGAGCTGCACAAAGCTTACGGACTATTGCTACTTACACAAGTAGCGCGGTGAACCAATTAGTCTCACGTGGAACTGACATTTTTGACGCTATGGTGCCTGCTGCTACAGAACACGCTCCTCTTACTCTGCCCAATCCTCTTATCATCGGTCGTCCTGCTAGTGGTTTTATCAACCCTCGTCCTCCTGGTTCTTCGAGCGACCCTCGACTTTTGAGCAGAACCGATACCTCCAATCCTTACAGCGCGCTCATCACAACGCAAGACAAAAGAATTGTTGAATTGTGGGGTTATATAACCAAGGTTCAACAACTACCCATAAGTGACCCAACAAAAGCGACTGCTTTACTTTTAGCTGAGCTAAAAACACTTCAAATAATCAGCCAAGGAAATATTCAATATTCAGATTTTGAGACATTGCAAAATATATTGCTTCCATCCTTGCAAAAGGAAGTTGATGGTTTTGGTATACAACTTGCCGGATTAGACAGCACATCGCGCTTAACTGGCACACAAACAATGGGCATAGAGAAACTTAATTCCTCTAGTTTTAAGTGGGACATTAATTTCTTGCCAACTGGCGCTTTTATTCATGACGCTAGAACAAATCAAGCTGGCTTCATCTTGGGTGATACAAATAGACCTATCTTTATCAACGAAAATAGTGATGTAAGTAAGTTAAGTAAGATTGATTTAGACAGTCAAAACTCACAGTACGTAGGGTCTGACGCTAATGAAACCATCACCATTGGAGGCACAGGCACTACCACTTATAACGTTGATGCAAGAGGTGGTAACGACATTATTCTTGTGGTGAGCGAAACCATTGATAACAGCGTAGTCAACATCTTTGGAGGAGCCGGAAAAAATACCTATGTCATCACTGTACAAGGCTCTTGGTCGCGTCTACCTTCCACAATTCATATTTGGGATTTTGACGCCGCCAAAGACTCCATCGTATTTGTAACTTCAGACGGTTCTAGTGCTACCCCTAGGATCCAAGAAATCAAACGGACTTTATTTAATTCAAGACTTGATTACCATGCCCTGTATGGTGATGGCTGCGAACTTTTTCTCAAAGATCCGAATAATGCCATTCCTAGCAGTAAGTCATGGTTATATGACTACTTTGGCCGAAACGGATGGGACCGCAATCCTTACAAGGGCGCTGAACACGAATTGTCTGGCGAAGGCGCACCACTCATCGTGATAGACGAAAAATATGATCATAGAAATCCAGATTCCTTATTTGTAGATCCAAATACTTTTAGGGTAACGCCTACAAGTGACATTGCTGACACTATTGATGGAAAAATCGCACAACTTAATGTTAGCCCCACGTTCAATACACACTTTAGCGAATTAAGCTCAAATAGCGATCATGACCTTTATAAAGTCCATCTCTACGCTGGTCAAAGTTATTCATTCACTATGGCGCACAAGCCTGGTGATCCGGCTCTAGATACCAAATTAGTACTGCTAAGCCCGAGTGGTAACACGCTTAAAGATAGCAGTGTATTGACTAGCAGCAAGCTCAACGGTGACTCCCGAATTGATTATGTTGCTCTTTTTGACGGAGATTTCTACCTAGATGCCAGTGGATCTACAAATGGCAAATACACAATCAGTTCAGTAGAGATTCCTCACGTAAGCATTACGCCTAAATTTCTCCGGCAAAAGCAACAAGTGACATTTGATAGTCAAACCAATCATGTGGGATACAAAATGTCACTTAAAGCTGGAGATTTGGTACAGCTTGATTTTGATCTTGATCATCCTGGTCATCCTGGATTGGAAACACTTCCCATCACTATCAACACCAGTCATAGCGATTACGATGCCGATTTTTATAAGTCGCGTTGGGTAACAACATTTAACTTAACTGAAAGCACCAAAACTATTACCACCAAAACATTTTTAGCAAATCAAACTGGGGATTACTATATTGATGTATCTGTTCCAAGTGATTTAACTTATTCCCCTGCGCTTGGCCTGACTTATTTAAAAAAGGAGATTGCAGGAAACCAAGGAACATTGGCCAATCTGGCAGAAGGTTTAATTGTGAACGGCAATTTATACAGCAATACCGACCATGATTGGTATCGTGTTAGTTTAACTTCCGGAACTAAGTACCAATTCGACTTAAGAAAATCGGTACCGAGTTCCAAGCTAGACACTTGTCTAGTTTTACGAGACCAAAATGGTGTTCAAGTTGGAGTCAGCGACGATATATTTTATAGGGCAAGAAGAACTACTGACTCCAAGTTGATATACACCGCTAAAGAAAGCGGCACATACTACATAGACGTTGGAGGTAGCCTGAACCATAGCTCAGGTGATTTCAACCTAATGTACAATATAATTTAAACCACATTACGCAAACGAATATGCAATTCGCGTAATTGCTTCTCATCCACAGGGCTCGGTGCTTGCGTCAGCAAGCACTGAGCCCTTTGTGTTTTGGGGAACGCGATCACATCACGAATCGATTCAGCACCAGTCATCAAGGTCACGATGCGGTCGAGGCCAAAGGCTAGGCCACCATGCGGTGGCGCACCGTATTGCAGTGCGTCTAACAAGAAGCCAAATTTGAGCTGTGCTTCTTCTGGTGTGATCTTTAAAGCATCAAAAACTTTTTGCTGGACATCGGCGCGGTGGATACGCACAGACCCACCACCCATCTCCCAGCCGTTAAGCACCATGTCATAGCCTTTGGAGATGCACTTCTCTGGCGCACTGACCATCCAGTCTTCATGCCCGTCTTTGGGAGCTGTGAAAGGATGGTGCACCGCCGTGTAACGCTCTGACTCTTCGTCGTACTCGAACATCGGGAAATCAATCACCCACATAGGCGCCCAGCGGTCTTCGAACAAACCATTTTTACGACCAAATTCGCTGTGGCCAATCTTGACGCGCAAGGCACCAATTGCATCATTCACTACCTTGGCCTTGTCTGCACCAAAGAAAATTAAGTCGCCGTCCTTGGCGCCCGTGCGCGCAATGACTTCAGCGATAGCGCCGTCGTGCAAGTTTTTGACTATGGGGCTTTGCAATCCATCACGGCCCTTGGCCACTTCATTGACCTTGATGTAAGCCAAGCCCTTGGCGCCATAAATTTTGACGAACTCGGTATAAGCATCGATCTCGCCACGGCTGAGTCCGCCCTCTTCGCGTGCGCCACCAGGCACACGCAACGCGACGACACGACCGCCCTTCATTTGCGCCGCGCCAGAGAACACTTTGAAGTCCACGTCTTGCATGACCTTGGTGACTTCGGTGAACTCCATCTTCACGCGCAGGTCGGGTTTGTCTGAACCATACTTGAACATCGCGTCTTGGTAAGTCATAACGGGAAATACGCCCAAGTCGACACCGATCGCGTTACGGAAGACAGTTTTGATCATTCCTTGGAAGAGCTCACGTATCTCTTCTTCCGTCATAAAGGAAGTCTCAATATCTATCTGCGTGAATTCAGGCTGGCGGTCTGCACGCAAGTCTTCGTCGCGGAAACACTTGGTGATTTGATAGTAACGGTCAAAGCCAGCCACCATCAACAACTGTTTGAACAACTGCGGCGACTGGGGCAGTGCAAAAAACTGACCGTCATGTACGCGGCTGGGCACGAGGTAGTCACGTGCTCCTTCAGGCGTGCTCTTGGTGAGCATCGGTGTCTCTACATCCACAAAACCATTGGCGTCTAAAAACTTACGCACTTCCATAGATACGCGGTAGCGCAGCATGAGGTTGTTTTGCATGTAGGGGCGACGCAGGTCCAACACGCGGTGTGTCAGACGGGTGGTCTCTGACAAATGCTCGTCATCAATTTGGAATGGTGGCGTGACGGACTCATTGAGCACGATGAGTTCATGGCACAGTACTTCAATCTTGCCGCTCTTCATGCCTTCGTTGGTCGTGCCTTCGGGCCGTAAACGCACCAAGCCTTTGATCTGCACGCAGTACTCATTGCGCACGTCTTCAGCTATCTTGAACATCTCTGCACGGTCTGGGTCGCACACCACCTGGCACTGGCCTTCGCGGTCACGCAGGTCGATGAAGATCACGCCACCATGGTCACGGCGACGGTTTACCCATCCACACAACTCGACGTTTTGCCCGTTGAGGGCCTCGGTCACCAGACCACAGTAATGGGAGCGCATAGCCATTTTTAATTTCTCTTTTCTTGAATCTTAAGTGTGCTGGAGGGCGCCACTGCTCCCATAGAAATAACGTAGGTCAACGCCTCATCAACGCTGAGTTCGAGTTCGATCACGTCTTTGCGTTGCATCAATAAAAAGAATCCGCTTGTCGGGTTGGGCGTGGTGGGTACATAGACGCTGATGTAGTTGTCGCCTAATTTAGATGCGACCTCTCCACTGGCAACGCCCGACTGAAAACCAATCGTCCAACTGCCCGCGTGAGGGTACTGCACCAACAGGGCTTGGCGAAATGCCGTGCCGTTGCTAGAGAAAAGTGTGTCGGAGACTTTTTTGACGCTGGTGTAAACCGTCTTAAAAACAGGGATGCGGGTAAATAGCTTGTTCCACTGGCGCATCCACCAACGTCCTGCGACGTTGGAGACCAAGGCTCCTGAGACCATCAACCCTAGGAACACAATAACTACGCCCAAGCCAGGCATTTGGCGCAGTGCAGAAACTGTTTCAGAGGACACCAAGGGATTCAAGCTCGAGACAGCGCTGATGAATATGCCGTCCATGACGCCAACCAACCAAGTTAGCACCCAAACGGTGATAGCCAAAGGCGTCCACACCAACAAGCCAGCGAAGAGGTATTTTTTAAATGGCATTAGTGGCAAGCACAAGAGGCGCCACACGATGCAGCGCTGGTAGTTGAACTAGAAGTTGTAGCTGGAGCAGCAGCAACCGCACTCGAGCCACCGTTTGTTGAAGCAGAACCTCCACCAGAAACATCGCCTGATGAGGTTGCGCCAGAGGACCCACCTTTTGAAGATGCACCATCGGCTGAAGTACCTCCCTCAGTGGCTGCGGGAGCGGGTGCATTAGTGCCACCCTTGAAATCAGTCGCGTACCAACCCGAGCCTTTGAGCTGAAAACCTGCAGCTGTTAGTTGTTTGGTAAATGTTGCCGCATGACACGCAGGGCACTCAGTGAGTGGATCGTCCGATATTTTTTGCAAGACGTCTTTGGCATGGCCGCAGGCGCTGCATTTGTAAGCGTAAATAGGCATGGTAGACGGTGGGTAAAACCGTCAATTATAGGTCGAGCGCCTGATTTCAAGTCCCAGAGAGCTTGTGGTGGCTTGCGTGCGTGTTGTGGATAAATTGGGGCGCTAGTGAGCCGACAACCATGCCCAACAGACTTGCCAACAAACCCGCTAACTGCGCAGGAAATTCCTCGCCTAAAGGGGTGAATAACAACACCACCCAAACTGAGAGGCCTAGAACAATCGCTGCAATCGCTCCTTGGGTAGAGGCCCTTTTCCAATACAAGCCAAAGGTCAATGGCACGAAGGCGCCAACAAGTGGCACTTGGTAAGCGCTAGAGACCATTTCGTAAATCGATGTGCCTTGCATCAGGATGGCGTAGCAGAGCACGATGGCACTAAAACCCAAGACGGTGACACGCATGGCACGCAGCTCCTGCTGGTCGCTTTGGTGCGGGTTGAATTGGCGCCATATATTTTCCGTGAAGGTAACACTGGGGGCTAGCAAAGTAGCCGAGGCGCACGACTTGATGGCCGACAACAAAGCACCAAAGAAGAGCACCTGCATGACAAACGGCATTTGCTCCATCACCAAAGTGGGCAATACTTTTTGTGGGTCTTCGGCTATCAAGCTTGTGGCCTTCTCGGGCATGATGATCATGGCGCTGACCACCAAAAACATCGGCACAAACGCAAACAAGATGTAGCAAATGCCGCCGATCACCGGGCCATGCGTAGCGGCCTTGACACTGTTGGCGGACATTACGCGCTGAAACACATCTTGTTGCGGGA
>Ga0222712_10001924_pt1 | contig 24725 bp, 30 predicted proteins | sample C33_657DmetaG_FD_165043 | JGI IMG/M metagenome (GOLD analysis project Ga0222712, IMG submission 165043) | Estuarine water microbial communities from San Francisco Bay, California, United States - C33_657D | ecosystem: Environmental > Aquatic > Marine > Unclassified | place: USA: California... | reverse complement strand
AGACTTGATGTGCAACGACCAAAGGCGATATGAAACGAAAAAAGGCCAGCGCTTTTGACGCTGACCTTTTAGTTTTTCGATGTGAAACCCGACTAATTACTTTGATGGTAAGCTAGGGGGGGGGGGGTATCTGAGTCGTTTATCGTATACCCATTAGTACCACTGGCGATGAGTACTTTTCGCTTTACTAAATTCGACAAAAGGACGCGAACGGTTCCGGCTTCGCACGTGCCGTCAGGATAAGATGCGTCGTGAACGCTCATCAGCGAAACGATTGCCGTCTGTTTCATTCCGGGATTCTTTTCGACCTCGTTCACTATTCGCAATTCTGCGTCTGAGAAATCCATCCAGGACATTTTTTGTGCCCTCCTTTTTGTCTTAACAGCAAGAACTCTACTATCTTTATAGCACAGTTCTCCATTATCTCCTACATTATAAGTCAAATATTCCTTTAAGGCTTTTTCGGCTGCCCTATCAAGTGCCGCTTCCAGTATCAGGCTCATGAGCGATGTCCTTTTTTAGTTAATAATTTTCCCGACGCTGAGAACAAAATAAATTAAAAAACATTGAACGCAATAAAAAACTCTTTAAATATTTTAAATAATTTTTGGCCTGTTTTACAGTCTCGCTACGCTCCTCGCTAAATCATCCCTTTTTTCAGCATAAATCTGCGTTGCGTCGAGCGTCGAGTGCCCTAAAACGGCCTGCGCTCCCTCAAGTCCATGAGTCCTGCGAACCTGCGTCGCAACAGTATGACGGATCTGGAGCGGTGTCCAAGGCGTCATCGGTTCTCGTTTAGCGCTGGTGTATTTATATTTCTTCTTGAGGTCTGTTCGCGCTCCTGCTTCCCGACTGATTCTTCCGTCGTTGTATCGCTCTTGAGCATTTTCAATCGCTCGAGCATAAGCGTCTGGAGAAATCATTCCAGAATATCCAGCATGACGACCCACCCCTCGATGACACCAAACTGCGTCTTCCTTCCAGAGAGGTTTTCTCACGCTCCTCATGAGCTCGATGAGATCGCTCTTAAGATAAACTTTTCGGTCATCTCCTCGATGGGAGTTCTTGTGCTCGCTCGGTGAATAGCACCAGAGACCGGGCTCGACCTCAGTGATCTCGCTCCACCTCATTGAGCATAGCTCCTTTACCCTCATGCCCGTGGCGATGTGAACTTTAAGAACCGCTTGATAGAGCGGCTTAAGATGAGGCATGATGAGCGAGAAATAATGAAGCGGTACTGGGGTGATCTTCTCGGGCGATCTTAGAGAAGGAGCTGTTCGCCAGTTGAGTGCGCTTACGCAGGCGAGTGCCTGATATATCTCGACCGGAACGAGCTTCCATTCGACGCCCAATTTAAACATCATTCTAATTTTGGTGATCGCTCCATTGACAGAACTGATGCAAAGCTTTTTTCTCGGTGCTCCCTCAGACTTCGGCATAATGTCTCTGTTCACAATCCCTGCCCTGACTGCGAGGAGCGTGGAAGTATCAAAGTCTTTTATTTTCATTTCGAGATAAAGGTCGAGCTCCCGAAGGGCAGACTTAATCACTCCCAACTGAGAGGTCGGTTTCCCCGTGATCGGGTCGCGGTAATAGGAGATAGCGTGCTTAATAAATGCGTTGACGAGATCGGCGACGACGGGCTCGTTCTCAGTAGGGAGCCTCGGCATGACCTCTTCGGTAAGGAGATCAGCGCACCAGCGAAGATAACTCTGCTTAGTAGTTGCGAGCCCCCACTGACCGTGATAAGTGGTTTTTCGGGTGTTCGGGTCGACGCTGTAACCTAGGTTCTTGTGCTTATGATGGAGCAGTCCAGGAACCTTTTTCTTTTTAGCCATGTTTTAACTCCAGCAGCGAGGCGCAAAAGTAGCACCACATGCGGAGAATGTTAGCAAAAGTAGTACGATGTTGTACAGTACTACTTTTTATTTCCGTCACTTTTCTCAAAAACAAGGTCGGGGATACAGGATTTGAACCTGCGACCTCTTCCACCCCAACCCGCACTAAGGAATAGCGTTAAAGCCCGCTGCTGATAGCGTATTATCGACAGTAAAATTCCCGATTCTATTAAATTTCTTACGCATTATTATGCGGAAATACGCATATTTTCTAAAGTTTTGTAGTACCAGTTTTGGGCTCCTCAAACCCTAGGAAAACCCTCCGCAGAAGGTAGCCTCGCACCAGTGATGCGAGCGTAAAAACGACGCTCATCACGAGGTTTTGTGAGGTGGTAGTTTCGATCGACATTAGTGAAAAAAGAGAAATCTGGAGCACTAGGGAGAGCAGGAAACCCGCCCCTGTGTTTGCAGCTGACTCGATGAGAGACATCGAGCGAGATTGCTTACTCATCGGGGTCGAGTTCCGGAACTGAGAAGATTTCACTCGGCTCATTATGCCATCCGCCATTCCTGCTACGTTTGGGCGTGATCGTGTCGAGCTCCTTCGGAATTATGCAATCGTGCTCATGGTAGAGCGTCTCGCATCGAGCGTGGCGTGCCATCATGACTCGGATCTTTTCCTCTGTTCCTGGGCGAGCCATTGTCGGGGTCAGTGGAGGCACTCGCATCGAGTCTCGCCTGTCCTCCTCCTCAGCGATAACGCACCCCAGAGACGCCTTCAGAAAGGGTGTGTCTGCTCCCCGCTTTCGATAGCAGTCACAGCAGAGCTGGCGAGCCTCATGAGGCTTTCGCTCTCCGCATGAGATGCAGGTGATGAGCCTTCGAGGAATGCGATCATAGCATTTAATGCAGAGACCTTTTGCTCGATGTGGTTTTATTTTTCCGCATCCTGCGCAGGTGATCTCAGCCATCATTTTTACCTCTTGGCTTAGGCGGGATTTCATAGGGATCGGTTCCGCGACCTCTCCTAATCTTTTTTAGTTTCACTTGAAATCGTGGGTCGCTAAGATCGACGAAATTGTCGTCGAGGCTTTCAAAGCATTTTTTGCTCGATCCGTGTCTCGCATATTCGATGACGAACTGCTGCACGAGGAGAGGCATCAAGCTGTTGACGTAGTCTGAGTCGACACCAAACGTGACGACGATACGTCGCAGCATAAGGGTGCGAAGATCTTCAGGGTCGGAGGCTTTCGCTCCGTTGTCTCTGTCGACATAAATCTGCTCGAGGTGTTTTAGCCAGGGATCTTCTTCCATGTGCGTTCCCTCTCTAGAGAGCGAGACTCCCGAGGAGCCAGAGGAGGAGCTTAGCGAGCTTGAGGAAAGGTCGATCGGCGTAGCAATGGCACGAACCGAACATGGTAAGCCATAAGCACCAGCCGACGAGCGCTCCAGTGATGATCTGATGCGCGTTCATTTCGCCTTAAGTTCGAAGCGTGATTTTATGTAGGCCAGCGCCGTCGATCCTGAGATTATCATGGAGAATGCGGCAGTTACCATCGTCGTGAGCGAGTCGGTAAGCGTTGCGCTTTCTGTGCGATTTATGAGCCCGAGAACTACTGTGAGCGAAACTGCCTGCACGACGAGAGTCGTCCAGAATTCTGAGGTTTTCCATCCCGCTTTAAGTCCGTCCATGTTAGCCTCCTGTTATTCGTTCATCATCGCTCAGGATTTCCAAAAATAAAGCGCCGTGTAAAAACTTTCTTCTAAGCCTTTTTCTTTCTAGGCTTTACAGTTTTGCGCTTTAAAGTTTCCACTTTTACCTCTGGAGCTTTTGAAGCAAACATCGCTCCCCATGCTCTTACTAGAGATGCGAGAACTGGAAAACCAGCGACCGTGAGACCACCAGCGATAAGCATCACCAGCAGTGCGATCGTGCTGCTTCCAGTGCCGGGGAGCGATGGCGTCGGCAGGATCGGAGCAGGCTTTCGAAGATCTGCGTCACGTTTCGGGTCATAGTCTGGGCGAACTTTTCGCAGTGCGTCGGCGAGGGCTTTTGCTCCTCCATCGTAATCGCCTTGAGAATGCAGCACCTTTCCTGCGCCTCGTGAATCTGGGCCTCCCTGCACGATAATTCGAGGAGATCCCGGAAGCAGGCCGATATCCTTAACAGCCCACGAATCGGGCCTATACGACTGAACCAGCATGGTTTCTGCGAAAGCTTTTAATGCGGGATCGCTTTCGAGATCTGTGATCACTGACTTACATTCGGACGCTGTGCCGATTACAGTTAGACGCAATTTCTCTCTGTCGTCGATGAGGTCTTTTCCAGTTCCTTCGATGGCGCTGTAAGCCTGCTTCCGTGTAACCTCTCGACCTCCGAGCCAAAACTTCTCGACGCCTGAATCGATGCGACTGCGATCGAGCCCGAAGTTCTGTTCCTTCTGCTCGATGATCTTTGCGAGATGAGTCTCAGGAGGTGCAATCGGAGCGAGCTCCTGGTCTGCTCCCCAGTTCCCATCAGGCAAAAGCTCTCGATAGCATTGACGAGCTCTGATCCAGACTCCGCGCTGATGTGCTCCGCTGTAAAGTGCGACCTGATCCGCGTCGATGATTCTCCACTCATAAGGCACTGCGACCGCAGCGCACCCGAGCGCACCCCATTTCTGACCATAGGCTTTGACAGGTTCAGTCTCATTCACTGGCAGCGGAGGAGGAGGAGGAGCGAGAAGAACTACTGCCCACCCACCACCACCAGAAATCCAGCGCTTTCGAAATTCTGCGGGGCTCATCCATTCGTATTTATTTTCACCAGGGAAATTATTATCGAGGATCGCTGCCCATTTTTCTGTGAGATGCGCGGCGTTCACCATATGCGCAATTTTTCCTGAGTATCTCGGAGAGTATCCATAAGTGACCGAGGGCATTCTTCCCGTGGTCAGAGCGAGTTTAATGAGCGAAGGATCGCTCCCCTCATACTGAAGATATTGAGCGCCGTCGCAGTATTTTGAAAGCATCTTCTCGACCTTCGAAGGATAACCTCCTCCGAGTTCTTGAGTCATCTTTTTTTGAAGTCCGAGAATCGAATCGACGTTCTGCCATCGTCCTGCGTGCTCAATGCTGGTGAATACGCAGAGGCCTGCGCCGTCTCTTCCCCCGGTGTTTTTCATCTGCTGCGATCCGGGAAGATCGATCTGAATCTCTTCCGACCCATCGGGAGAAGTGCGACCACCCTCGACAGAGCTTGCTTCGATCTGAGAGAAAAACAGGAGGTAAAGGAAGAGGTTCATCATAAGCCTTTCGGGTTAAGCCTGAGCGTCAAAATATGTTTTTAAAAGTCGTTTTAACTGAGTCACTTTCTGCGCTATCTCTGTAGAGTCAGCGAAAAAATCATTTTCATTAAGCGTCTTCTTTTTATTGCGATTAATGAACGTTACAGTAAAGCCTGCTGCGTTCGTGTCGCTTTGTACTGTTTCGCTGATCAGTATTTCCATAATTTCACCTTAAGTTTTTATGATAAAATTGAGACCGATAGACGGTTGAAAATTGCTTATCCCTGTCGGTGATGCTGTGCCCACTGTGTGCGTATGTTCTGTGCTTGTGGCGGTAACTGGGCTAATGCCTGCACTATCGTTGCCTCTGACATATGTTGATGCTGTAAGACCGCCAGACGAAACACCAGGGTCATAAATATAAATTGGTTTAGTCGCACTATGGGTATGACTTGCGTTTGCACTCATATTACCAGTCGAAAAAGACTGAATGTTACTGCTACTTACCGTGTGTGTTTCAGTTCCGATTGTGCCACCGAGAGTTCGAGCTGTTGCTCCGGAATAAGTTCCAGTACCGACTGCCGACGGAACACGACCTCTCATGTCGGGCAGGGCGAAGGTGGTGCTCCCATCTCCTGCGCCAAATGTTGTACCGATGGCAGTAAAAAGTGCGCTGTAAGTCGTTCGGGAAATAATGTCCCCGTTAGCTAAAAGCCAACCACTAGGGGATGTTGTCGTGACGACTCCTGCGGATGCGCTTTGTGTTATCGCTCCCGCAAACATCTGCATTGATCCTGATGGAAGAGTCGTTCCTGACGAGACTGTGCCCCATGAAGTGTCTGTTCCATTCGTGGTCAGATATTTTCCGCTGTTACTCGTCTGAGATGGAAGAATGGCATTCGCTGCTGCGTTTGCAGATGTCGCTCCAGTTCCTCCGGAAGCGACGGCGAGCGTTCCAGTGTGGTCGCTGCGTGCTAAAGATGAGACTAGAACATTTGCGTTCCCGGCAGCGTTCCCGATCCATATTTTCCCATCAGTCGCATTAATGCCGATCTCTCCACTTGTAAGCGATGGAGTGTTCGTCGTTGTATAGCTGCGTTTTGGCTTAATCGGATTAGGCACTAAAACGTACCCCCATCGACGGTGCTGCTCGAAGAAAGATAATCAGTTCCAGCAGTCGCTGCGGTGAGAGATGAACCAGACTTTTTAAAGATCGCTCCGTCGCTCGCTGCGGAAAGATCGCCACCAGTACCACCTTTCGAAAGTCCGATCGCCGTGGCGCTCCATGTTCCTGTGGTCACTGTGCCGAGGGTCGTGATAGAAGACTGCCCCACCCACGTCGACTTGATCGTCAGGTTTCCTGATCCATCGGTCGTGATACTGGTTCCATCAGTTCCGACATTCAGAGTCGTTCCTGAAAAGCTCAGCGCAGTTCCTGCGGTGATTGCTCCGGAGGAAGAAAACATCGTGAAAGTTAAAGACGTCGAGCCCAGGGTGATCGGGTTCGCTGTCGTTAAAACGTAACCTCGACCGCCGTTCGTCGTTCCCTCTTCTACGAAAGTAAAAGCTCCCGAATTAAACTCGGTGCTGGTGTCGCTGTCGGAGCTCCGCGTCCATGACCCTGCTGCGACGTCATAAATGCCGTTATTTGCTCCAGTCGTCTGATTCTTAACCAGAACTCGATCGCCTGCAATAACTGCGACGCCGTCGATCGTCTGTGTTCCTGAGAGCGTAATATTAGCAGTCGTAGAAACTCGGCAGGAGGCTTTCACATCTAGTCCGCTTCGAGCAGCGTCGACGTAAGCTTTCGTAGCCGCGTCTTGCGCGGAGGTCGGGTCGGAAAGATTCGTGATTTTGTTAGAGTTCATTGACACAGCAGAAGTCGGAACTGCGAACTCATCGAGCCTCTTTCCGGTCACATAACTGCTGATTCCAGTTCCAGAGACGGAACCAGTGAGAACGACCGCGCTCGTGAAAGTGTTCGTCGTTCCGCTCCAAGTCTGCGTTCCTGTGAGCGATCCTGTCATCCCTGGGCCAAATGCTGCGACGACGCTTGAAGCGGCTCCTGATCCTGCGTCGCCGTAACCATAGTATGCAGTCCATGCGGTTGAACCGCCCACCTCATTTATTGCGATTTCTCCATTTGATAATGATGCAGGAGCTCCAGATGATCCCGAGGATGCTCGTCGCTTTAATCTAATAGTATTCGCCATGATTTAAATTTCCTTAAAAGTTTCCGCCATCGATCTGATTCGTGTTAGTCCAGGTCGAAAGACCGCTTGAGAATTTTAATATGTCGCCATCCGCAGGACTTATCGTGAGGACATCCGTCAGGTCGTCGAGGTATGCAGGAGCTCCTCCGGGGTCGCCCTTCGCTCCCGGTTCTCCCTGTTTTCCGGTAAGTCCTCGACCATCATAAATCGTGATCGTCGATGTCGTTTCTGCGATCTCGATCACTGGGGTCGAATCGCTGATCGTCACCGCTGCGGAAGGGTTCGAAATCGTGATCGTATTAGCGACCTGCGAAACTGTTACGAGTCCTGCATCGTCGGTGACTACTAACAAATCAGGCACGCGTCACCTCCGCTTTCACTGTGAAACTGCCTTCGATGAGTCTGATCACTACTCCATCGTTATAGAGCTCGAGGTCGTAAACATATTTTCCCGGAGTCATCGCCTCCATCGTGCTCGCATCGACATCGATGTCAATCGTTCCAGCAGCTCCTCCGAGCGTGATCCTGCCGTTCTCCGTTGTAGCTGTGAGAAGAACTGTCGCACTAGCTGCACTCGGTCGCACTTGCATCGCCGCTGTATAGCCTGTGAGATCCGTTGCGACATCATTTGCGTCGGTGTAAAGGATGGTGCGCTGGAGGGTTGCGCCCTGTTCCGCGAGGAAATTGTATAAGCCCGCTGGCATAGTCATGACCTCCCAAAAAAAGAATATTATCGAGAGTAACTCTGTTATGTAATGAAGGCAAATCGCTCGCACTTAGGCATAATTCGGGGTGTGCCCCCACCCTGCGACTGTGAAAGACTCATCAAGAGTGATGCCGTAACGATCTGCAATCTTTTGGTACTCTTCGCGGGGTGCGGAACAGTGCCAAACGACTCCCGGATCACGAACGGTGCGCCGTTCCTGAAAAAGATCCCATCGCCAGAAATCTGACTCGATTTTCTCCATCGCCTGCATCACGATCGACTCGGCAGCCATTCGTTGCGTTGGCCTCGGTCTCATATGAAGAAGCACGTCTTGTCGATGCCATTTTTTAACATCGAATAAAATCGCCTCAGTTCGAAGCGGGAGTCGATGCGGGCCTTCGAAGCAAGACTGACATCCAGTCGCAAATCCGCTCGCCAGAAGCTTCTCTGCGCTTTCCTCCAGCCAGCATGGAACATCGATAAGAAGTCTCTGCGAAAGTTTACACACCACATCGAGCCCTTGCATTTTGCCCCACTGGATACCGAGATAGTAGCAGGCGAGATCGCCCCCCACATGACCGAGCCGATCGGGAGAGCACCAGAGCGCAACGTCGTTATCTTCCACGATCTTGAGAAGGTCAGTGAAATGTGAATCATAGTCGGGGAAGTCGGAGCTCCCCGGAGAGCAGTCGTCCGATACGAGGATCGGAGTCTCTGACCCGTTGCACTCTCGGATTAGTTTAATCTGAGTCTCGATAAGGCGAGGGTAGTTATAGCTCCCGATTATTACACCGGCACGCATGGTGTATCCTCCTCGTATTCAGAGCATTTCAAGCACGATCGAATTGAATCGGAGCTCGGGCCTGTCCTGCACGTTCCGTGTTTCTCGCACTGGCGAATCCACTTCGAGGGGCAGTTACACAAGCCACGGTCGATCACTTTCCCGAGGTTCATACAGTTATCACGTCGGGTGATCTTTACGGATTTAATGCCGCTGAGTTTCTGGACGCTAAAGAGTTTTTGGTAGCGCTCATCGTAGGTGGCGAGCCAGCACAATCGGCACTGATCTGCTGACCAGTCGGGCGAGGTTACACGATTGCAGTCGCAGGGGCGTTTCATTCGGTGATGATCCAGTCCATCGTATAATTGAAAAGCTGATATGAGTAATTATAAATTCCAGTGCTATATGTTGCGCCGCTGTCATTACTGTACCGCAATCTCCAGTTAGCTAACCCGGTAAACGTGTTTCCGGTTGGAGCAATAAAAGAACCGCATGGAAAGCAGACGGTTCCACTGGTGCCAGATACTAATAAAGGGTTACAGCTACTGACCTGCCCCGATGATTCTTGACCGGGCAGTCCATTTAGCATCTGAATCATGCGTGTCATTCCTGTCCTTTCAATACGCTCGATAAAATATGGATAATATGGAATGTCGTTTTCTCCTGCGGCTCGCCACCAACTTAAGTTTACAGTGTAATGGTTAGAATCACACTGAACAGCAATGTCTGCGTAATACTGAGTGTTATTTACTTTTATGACTTCATATTTTTCACGATAAGTTCCTGCAACGACTTCTGGTGGATTTTTGGCGTTTATGTTTACGGTCATTGGGACTGCTCTTGCAGTCACATTATACAGGGGGTAATTAAAACTATCATTGACCGTCGGGTCGAGCCCTGCACTGGCTAAATCTGTCATATTATTACCAAACGATCCGTAGTTAAATCCCGGTGGTGTACTAGACGAAACCAAATCAATTCTTGGGAGAGTAGCGGAAAAAGGCTCGATACTAAAATCTAGGTAAGGGTTACCGATCATCGTGTAACCGGGGTTGTTTTCTGGCGCTGGTAAAAGCTTAAAATTATAAAAGTGGATGTGGATAGAATCCTTTTCCGCTGCGGTCAACTCACTGGTACAGCATCTCCCAAGGTCTCCAACGCAACACGGCACACATGGTTGCGGCTGCGTTCGTGCATTTCTAGTTAAGTCGAGTGCCATATTTTTTCTTTTTTAAGGTACTGTTAAATAAACAGAAGCATTAACTTCGGTGTTTACGCTGGTTTCTAATAAGCCTGGTCTAATAACTGTAAGGTCTACTACTTGGCCGCTGGTCACTGCCACGGTGCCGGATATGGTCGCGGTCGTACCTTCGCCCCAAGGGCTAATATCATTACCATTAAATCCTGACCCGTAGTCATGATTCGCCCAGTTAAAAGAGTAATGAAAAGTTCCTGCCGCCGACGCCGTAAAAATCCACGTTAAAGCGGAAGTTCCACTTAAAAGCGAGTCATTGTTGCTGCTTATTACTTTCGGGCTAGCCTCAGTTCCTGTCCCTGAGTTAGTGGCAGTAGTCCATCCCGAGTCTTGCGCATAGATCGATGCTGAAACTGTAGGCGTAGGCGTCGGGGTTGGCGTCGGTGTTGGTGTAGGTGTTGGTGTAGGCGTTGGTGTAGGCGTTGGTGTAGGTGTAGGCGTTGGGGTAGGGGTCGGTGTGCTCCCGCATACGGTGCAGATATCTGAGAACGGATACCATCCACGGGCACCGCTGGAATTAGTTCCGTAGAACATATTTGCACCCGGTGAAGATACATCCCCGACAAGGTTTAAGGTCACGCCTGCTGAGAGTGATGCTCCTCCAGCGACTGAATACCGAGTCGTAATGGAATAATTACCAGTCTGCTGCCCCACGATGACTGCTGTACCAGAGTCCGGGCATATGGTCGCATAGGTGACACTTAGTTCGCCGTCGGTGCAGTCGATCGACTGAATCACATCAAAGCACTCTCCGCTTCCTCCGCTTCCTCCGCTGCCTCCGCCTCCTGATGCTGACGTAGATGAACTCGAAACGCTCACCAAGAAAACAGGATCTCCTTCTGAGGTGTACCCACTAAAAAACCCGACGTAATAATTATTTACTTTCAGAGCTTGACCATTCACCTCTTTAACCTTCACTTCGTTTTGCACCACAAGCACGCCATCCGCTGCGTGATAGTCAAGTCGTATACCCAGCGATAAAGGCGAGGCGACCGCAGTCACCTTCACGACGCTCATCGTCGCTCCTCCGAGCATGGGCCCAATCCGAGTCGGTGCTGTCGTGTCACCCTCGACCGCTTTCACGACGCGAGCGATCCGCTTTGCGCTATCTTCTGAAAATCCATAGGCGCTCATTAGAGAATCTTTCTATAGATCGGTGTTAAGTAAGTGTAAGGGATATCATCGTAAATTCTAAAACGTAAAAAGCCGCCATTCTCTTCGTCTGGCTTGACATCGGGATCGAGAGGGATGCCCGTGTCGCCCTGAATGATAACTCCATTTGGGAGCACGTTGCCTGCGATGTCTCTGGCTGTAACTAGTTCCGTTCCGTTCCACTCCCGATAAGAATGATTGAGCACGACCGCATCCCAGTTGTCTTTGTCGAGCAGATATTCAAGAGTGATGCGCCAGTATTTGTATCCGTTCTCGTAAACTCGTTTTGCCGTGACTTTGTCCAGGAGCATCGAGCGGGGAGGAAACCCAGAAAATGAATTTGTGTTCACGCACTTGACTCGATCCATCCAGTCGAGTGCGATGAAAGTGGCGCTGTTGAATTCCAGTTTCATACACAAGAGCGGTCGATGAGTCATCACCGGAGGGTCGAATCGTTCGTTATTTCCATTCACCATCGGTTTTGTTGGCGTGCTGTAATCGGTGTCTAAAACATATTCTTTATCGCTTGTGCTGAAGTCGACGTCTGTCGGCCGAGTGAGCGGATTTATATTCTCTTCGCTCGCCTTCTCTTCCGGTGATGCGCCCTTATTCTGATTTGCGACTTCCGGGGTCTGCGGTGCGCTCGGGGTCGAACTTGGTGCGACGGTGTCAATGTTCGATGAATAAGAGCAGGTGATTTTCCAGAAGTGCGGGTCGTCCATCTGAGACGCTGTACGACCTATGCACCATGCTCGCTCAAAATTCGGATGCTGAGAGAATAAGGCAGGCAGATTAGTTCCGAAGAGATCAGGAACGTCGTCGGCGAGATTATCGGTCTGCACGATAAAAGATCGAACCAGTGAGACCTGGAGCTTTGAGTCATCGCTTCCGGTGCGACCTTCAAAAGTTTCGTACGTGTTTATGACTGACATGAGCGCTCCTTAATTTATGTTAGCGACGATCATATTCGCCTGATTCATGGTCGCTGCTGCGATCTGCTGCTGAAGAGCGGTCTGGGCCTGCTGCTGAGCAAAAGCCTGCTGCTGTATTCGCAGAAGCTTTTCCGCTGCGGTCTCGCCCTTTCCTGCGTTCTGAATTTTAAGCGCCTGCGAGAATGCTGCTGCGCTGCCCTGCATGAGAGCTCCCGGATTTTTAAGTGCTTCCACCGCTCCGACGCTGCGCTCGAGTTCGTCGGCGAGCTTCGCTGCACCCACTGCGAAAAGATCCGGCCTATCTTGGAGCGTGTTTTTTAGTTCTTCGAGTTTCCTTTGATATGCCTCGAGAGGGCTTTCTTCTTTTGAAAGATCTCTGATCCATGCAGGCATATTATCGCCACCCTTAAAAGCGTTAAATCCCGAGATCTCAGGAGGGTTTAAAGAGTCAAACTGAGTCTGAATCGCTGCGATTGAGTTTGAATATTCTTCATTGGTGATCGTGCCTGCGCTGAGCTGCGAGTCGAGAGCTTCAAAAGCTCCAGTTCTGAGCTTTTCCATCGCTGTCTCGAACTGCTCTGTCGATATCGCTCCGAGCGCCATCTGTCGCTGGAACATAGAAATTGCGCTGGCAGTTCCTCCGGATAGCTGATTAAGAAACGCGGTGTGTCCGATCGTTCCGTTCTCTAATCCTATTTCCAGATTATCGAACATATTGATCATGGAATTTGAAATCTGTGAAAGTGCCGTCGCGGTATTAAACTCGCCAGCTCCGACCGCTTTAAATGCGTCGTTAAATTTCTTGACGAATTGCCCGACGAGATTTCCAGCGGCGTCAGATCCGGTGTTTCCGATAGCATCATTAATTGCTTTAAATGCGCCCTGCATTTTATCTTTGATCATCTCTGGATCGATCTGCGCTCCACCTCCAGAGACTTTGCTAGCAGCATAAAGGCCACCCGTTACACCACCGATGATCGCACCCGGAAGAGCTCCCACCCCTGTAGATACACCGCCAGCGAGAGCTCCTGTTCCTGCTCCTCCTAGAACACCAGCGACGATCGCTCCAAATCTTTCGAGGCCTCCGACTGTTTTTATAATATTATTTAATATGTCGACTGCTGCAAACATCACCGATTGCATTGCAGTGATGACGCCATGCGCAAAGCCTAAGACTACAGCTCTAATATTATCGATGTTACTTGTCGCTACGTCTGCGCCTCCCATCGTCGTGAAGAAATTAACCAGCCCTTCAAAAGCTTGAAACAGAACGTCTCGAACTACAGAAAAAACCATACCGATATTCTTAATCGCTGGAATAAGTGAATCGAAGTTCATTCGGATATTTTGAATAAAACCGATGATTCCATTCGAGAAACCTTTGAGGTCGAGAGCATCGACGATCACGCCACCGAACTCGGTAAAGAAACCTTCGATCTCTCCTGCGAGTCGTGCGTAAATTCCTTTGAGAGTTCCGGCCATTGCTTCCGACTGCTTAATCACATCGGCATTATTACTCATCCCTGAGATCGCATTAAGCGCGTCGGCTGTTCCGACCTTTCCTTCAGCGAGCATCTGCATCGCTTCATTAGCACTGATTGCTCGACCTTGAACCATCGAAAGACGCTGCGCCAGAGCGTCGTAAACAGGCAGCCCCATCGCTGCAAGAGCCTCGAAGTCTCCCTTCGACGCTTCGCCAGTCTTCACCATGTTTTGAGCCACTTCGCCGAGCTTTCCAAATACATCAGATGCTCCAGATCCTGCGACGAGCGAGATGCGACCAAAGCTCTCGATCATCCGAGCTGCGTCTTCGCCTGAGACTCCGAGACCGAGAAATCCTGTCGCAAGTTTTCCCACGACCTCTTGAGCAATTCGTCCTTGGTTAGCGATGCCGTTCATGACGCCGCCGAGTCGGTCTGCGCTGGCATCTCCTGCAAGGCCTTTAATCCTCGTGAGAATCTCTTCGGTGTTTGCGAATGCGTCGACCGCTCGATCATAAATTTTGTAGACGCCGTAGGATGCGAGAGCTCCTCCGATGAGCGTCACTGGATTCATGATGAGATTAGTTACACTTGAGAAGATAGAGCTCGCTGCGCTCTTGATTTTATTTTCGACGTGATTCAGAAATGATGCGAGCTTCGACTTCGCTTGAGATTCTTTAGCTGCAATGCCTCCACCCGCTTGAGCCTGCCCGCCCTGGGTAAGTAGCTTTAAAGCCTGCTCCCCTGAAACTGCACCCGATGCGATCCGCTTCATGACATCTGCGGTGCTGACTGCTTTACCCTCGACCTTTGAGAGCTCTTTTGCGAGAGCATCGAAAGCTTTCACGCCCATGCTTTCAAGAGCCTGAATATCTTTCAAAAGAACCTTGTCGCTGTCGCCAATCTTTCCGAGGATTCCTGCAAAAGCTTTCGAAGCTTCACCCGCATTTTTTGCGAACTTACCGATTCCCTTTCCGAACTTGTCGAGCGTGCTGGTGATCGTGTCCGCATCGAGGCCGAGCCTCTTTAAACTCACTGCGAATTTTAAAGCGTCGTCAGCTCCGAGCTTCGAGGTCTTTCCGAATTTATGAAGAGCGTCGCCCATGATGCCAGCGACGTCATCATCGAAGTGCTTTGAGGCCTCCGATGTGATCGCCTCGAGGCCGCTCATGTCTTCTTTTACTTTGTCGAGATTAGCGATGAAATCGGTGATCGACAGGCCCATCGAGACGTTTAAAGATCCGATAGTTTTTGCCATCGCCGACTCCTATTTCTTGGTTCCCATTGCGGTCGCCCATGCTTTCAATGCTGCGAAGCTTTCGACTTTTTTATTCTCGCCATACCAGTCTGGGAGAAAGTCTTTCACCTCAAGGGCTTTAGTCTCTGATCCTCTCCAGACGTTTGCAGTCGTCGAGCAGATCTGAGCGGCATGAATGTCGCCTCGATCTCCGTCGAGAGGTTCAATCGTCGAAAAGGCCTGCCACTCGGTAAGCTCCTGAGAATCCATCTCGTCGAGAATTTCTCGAACTGTTTTTTTTAAATGCCCTGCGAGCCTGAATAAGAACCGACGCCCAGGGCGATCTATTAGTTTTTTCTGGCGTCTTCGACAGCTCCAGCGGTCATGCCGTTATGACGAGCGCAGGCGTCGAAAAGAGTCCCCACCAGAGGCGCAGGCATCTCTCCAACCGCGTCGACGTCGGCATCGGAAAAAAGACGCTTTCCGGTTTCATCGGCGATCGATCGCACGACGAGCTTCGCTCTGATGTTCGTCAGGTTTCCCGACTTTGCTCCGGAACTGATTTCGCTTTCTAGCTGATCACGCTCGCGGGAGCTGATCACTCGAAGAAAGACTTTGCCACCGAGCTCGGGGATCTCGATCTCCCCGAGCTTGTATGCGCTTCCTGCGCCCAGTAATTTTGCCTTATCTAAAATGTGAAACTCCTTAATCAAAAGAATAACTGATTTTCCCTACGGGCTTTACGCCCACAGTTGCTTTCACGGTGTTATCGCCAGTGGCGATTCCATCGACCTGAAACTTCGTAATGATGCCGTCGAAGCTTACTGAAGAGCTGTCTGCAAGAGTTATCGTGCAGGCTTTCGGTGCACCGTAATCTTCAATAAAAGCGCTGATAGTTCCTAGAGCCGTGTTGCCGACTCCGACGATTGCAGTCGCTGACATTTCACCACCATCGATAAGGCCTCCTGCATATTCCTTAGTTTTATCGGGGCTGAGCAGATTCGTAATATCTACTGTGCCACGAGTTGAACTCGGAGGAGTGATGTCGGTGACACCCGTTAGCGTTGCGCCTCCGATGGTGATCGCTGTTCCTTGCGTGATTACTGCTGCCATAATTATGACTCCCTATAGATGATGGAAAAATCCAAACTCGAATGATAAAACACGGAATCTGATCCCTCTATATATTCGGGTTGATCCTGTTCATCATCCACACTCACACCTAGAACCGTCACACCGGATGACGTTCCGCGAAATCCGTCCATCACGACTCTCATCCGTGATAGAACCGTTTCGACTTCGGACTGTGACGAGGCGATCACATCACATTGAATGCGAACCTCGGGCACTTTTGCGCTGCCAGTGTCAAGCGTCGCTGCTCGCACTGTGCTGATTCTGTGATAAACGATGTAAGGCATCACTGGCTTTTGCGGAGCTCGACCAGGATAAATGCGAGTTCCCACAAGACCAAACATCGTAGCGTCGTCAATTAGTCGGGCTCGAAGGGCTTTACTAGCACTCATGATGCGCCCTCATCGATCGTGTCTTTTAATACCTTCGCTATCACATCGAGTGCCTTAGTTTTGTTTCCATCCCATGCTCTTCGCAGAAATGGGAAAGGAGGTGAGCCGGGGTGCATCGATCCCTGCGCTTTTCTCGACACGTTTTTTCTTTTGAGCAATACTTCGCTGGTGACGTCGTTCTTTCCGATTGGGTGAGGCGCTGTTCCGTACTCCACAAAATGCGAATATTTTGTCGGTATTCTTTCGACGCCTCCGATTTTCTGCCCTGCTCTTCGAGTCGCTCCTATCACTGAAAATGCGAACTGATTTCCCTTTCTCAGTACCACCTTTTCTTTCGAGGCGAGCGAATCATAAAGAATCGAGTATTTTCTTTTAACGATGGTTTTAGCGTCGTTAATCACCAGAGACCCTGCGTCTCGAAGAGCTTTTTTGAGGCCTGCTCTTTTGACTTTACTGTCAATGTGTTCCATGACTGTGAGCAGTCCTTTAAGTGCTGACGCATCGATTCTGATTTCTGCGCGTGGCATTAAGCACTCCTTTCGACTGCATCAATCTCAAGCTCCCATGAGCCCTCGTCGATGTTTCGAATGCTTACGATTTCGAGAATGCGGTTTCCCATTGAGATGCGATCTCCATGAAGAACACCACCTTTAAAACGCATTCGAACTCGGTGCGAGATCGAAGCCTGTCGTGCCATCCCCTGCTCTTGCTCTCTGCCTGAGAGCGGTCGAACACTCGCCCAGGTCGTGTGATAGGTTGACCAGCTCCGAGTCACCTGTCCGTAATCGTCGACAGTCGTGCTGTCGTCACGCTGAAGGTTTATTCTCTGGGTGAGTTCGCCAGCTTTGAGCATCAGTTCACGATCCCTCGAGAGAACATTTTGACGATGTTGTCTACAGCGTACGGGGTCTCATACCCTTGCACTTCGGATGTCGTTTCTCGCTGGTTATACCAGTGCGCCACTAGCATTTTTAAAGCCTGTTTCAAAATTGCTGGCACTTCGTTTGCATTGCCACATCCTGCGACATAAGTCACCACGATGGAGTTATAGTCGTCGAGGTAATCGGGCCATGATTCGTCATATGCGGGCATTACGCGACCGGGGTTCGAGGTCGTGTCCACTTGGTAGAGTTCGTTGTCCCAAGTTTGAAGCTCGCCATCGAGGTCATAATACTGGATTGATGTCACCGACTGAACTGGGCCTTCGAGATAAAGAATGCCGCTGTCAGGAAAATCGTCGATCGAAAGCGCAAGGGTCTGCGTCACCATTTTGTGACTCGCCATCTGCTCGATCTGCATTCTGGCAGCAGTGATCAGTCCTTCGATGAGTGTGTCATCATCCGTTCCGTCGACGCGAGAATGTAGCTTCATTTCGGCGAGGGTGATCGGTTCGGTCGCTGGTGGCGTGACGACTGTGAGCATTAGCGTTTCTCTTTTTGTTTTTTCGAGGTTGCCTTCTCAGCTTTGTTTTCTCGGGTTTCCGAGACCGGAGGAGCGGGCGCTTCAACAGCGCTCGCCCACCCGAGTCGGATACAGCTTGCCGCTTCATCGAGCGGGAGGTCGTACACTAGATTCGCATCATATGCGTACGACAGACCCGCTACAGAAGTGTGAAATTTAATTTTCATTAGCTTGCTGCGAGTACCAAGTGCTTAATCGGATCAGTGCCAGCGTCGAGGATTCTTCCGTCGTGACGGGAGAAACCAACGAAACCGACCTGATGATAATCAGCGTATCTTTCTTCAAGACGCAGGAGAGTGAAATCCTGAACATCTCGAATAATATACTTGCTGAAATCGCCGAAGAAGACTGCCTTCGCTCCTGCTGCGATCGTTGCGCAATCTTGATTAATCACGATTGGCGAACCGAGCAGAGTACCAGGAGAAGCGGCGGTGATATCAGGTTGGAAGATCGGACGGTTTTGTCCGTCGAGCAGTTTCCTGATCGCTTTGAACGTCGAGTCGTGCATCATGAATCGAGCATTAGCACGATATGCAGGATCGACGCTGTGCTGCAATTCGACGAGCTCACCATAGGTGATCGCAGTCGCAGAGGCAGCAGTCACGCCAGCACCAGAAGCAGTAATCCCCTGGGGCTTTGAGGAGTTATCTCCTGTGGTTGCGTGAGTATTAAAAATTCTGGCGATCCTCTCCCCAAGGGCGCCACCGATGAAGGACTCAAGATCGATCGCTGAATCCTGCAAAAGCTCAGCGGAAACTCGGATGAGTTTCGAAGAGTATTTGTAAGCTTTCAGAGTGATCTGACCAAAGGTAATGTCCTGTTCAGCGACCTGAGAATTTTCTGAGAGAATTGCGCCCACGTTGGAGTGATCGCTTACGGTCGGAATCGGAAGGTCGTTACCTTCAGCGGTTCTTAACACGGTCGCCACTTCGCGCATACCACCAAAAGCTAGAAGAGAAGCTTCGAGCTGGTTAATGAAACCTTGTGGCACAGTGTAACCACCAGCAGAACCGGAGGTCGACTGAGCGCGGGCTTCAGCTTGATTCTTCGGAGCTTTTGCGTTCAGCTTAAAGCTCAACCTGTTGTTGCCGAGTTCGAGACCAGATCTCTGAGCTGCGACACGTTGAGCGTCAGATGCGCCGTTCACGCTGTGAAATCCGAGCCATCCTCGAAGGGCCAGTGCTCGGTCTGCGGTCGCTTGACGATCGCCAAAATCGCGCACAAACGCAGGAGCCTCGATCGGGCTTGAGCGTCTCGCTGCGGGCTTCTTGCTCTGAGCCTCCAAAGCGGAAAGCTTTTCGCTGCGTGCTGTGCCTGCGTCTGTTGAATTCGCCTGCACTGCGTTGGGATCAACAGGAACCATCATCGACTCAAGGTCTGCGATTCTCATTTCGTGATCGTCGACTTCAGCGACGAGAGCATCAAAAGCGGTTTGCTCTTCGGGAGTGAGTTGACGTTTTTCAGCTTCGCCTTTTGCGTGAATCGCTCGGGCTTCAGAAAGTTTTGCGGTGCGTTCTGCACGCAACTTCTCAATTTCGTTCATGGATAATTTCCTAATATTTGCGGTATTAGGGCAGTGCATCAGTCTCGGTGAGAGACATAAAAAAACGCACAGGCCCCTGATTCGGGATCTGTGCGTAAAGACTGCACTGATTTCGATAATCGATTAAACCACGGATCTGCGATCCGTCAACAATCGTGCCAAAAAAAAAGGCCCGCCGGTTAAGGCGAGCCTAGGGAGTTAAACTTTGCGGGGTCGTCCGGGTGGACGGCGCTCCAAGGTCGGGAGGTCTGCTGGATCGATCAGGTAGTCACGCCCGATGCGCTGGGCCCGGAGCTTCCCCGAGGTGATCAACGCCTGCACCCGCCTCGGAGTGACCCCGAGGAAGGCAGCGGCTTTGGATACTGGAATAAGGTTAGTCAACTTTCACATCCTGCATCAGTCTGCGCTCTAGGTCTTTGAGGGTGTGATCGTCACCGCTCGGGGTCATGGCAATTGAAATGTCTTCATAGCAATAGGCCGACCCGTGATCACTGACGCGGACCTTGAGAGTCTCGCATTCGCACTCACGATCAACGACCCCGAGGCAGGACGAGCACTCACGATGCAACTCAATGTACCGACTGCCAGTCTCTGCTGTGTTCCAGTCGCCTGTTTCCCACCCACTAGTCGAGGCCAACTCCTCGACTCTGGAGCAAGTCGCATCAATCCAAATGTGCTTTTTTCTAGAGGCCTCGCACGCCTCGCAACAGATGTCAGTTGGTTCTCCAGCCTTCCAGCTCTCAACAAGGTCCGAATCTAGTTCTTTGTCGCAAACAGCGCAGCAGCATGGGCGATGACACTGCTCGCAATGGTCACCACAAAGAGGGTGCGCGGGCGACTTTTCGCAGCAGGTGCAATTGCTCATCTCTATCTCCTTTTTTAGCCCCATGCTCCCGATCACTCGTCGGTTGCCATGTGGTAAGTATATAGTATTGTTCGCTGTGGCGAACTATTTATTGTAGATAATTAGGAAGTATTTTTAAAATAGTTTGAAACCGCTAGATTTAAGGGCTTTGGTAGGGTGGAGGATTTCCCCCACCCCTAGAGATGTCAGCAAAACAGGTGCGTTTTTCTTACCGATCGCCCCGGAGGCGAAGCTCCCGCAGGCGTTGCGCTGATCGGATGGCGTCCTGGGTGTAGATCGAGAGCGAGCGAACTGCCACGCTGGTGTCCGGGTAGGCGGGATAAGTCACCACCGAGACATCATGGAGCTCGACCGCGAGGAGGCTTCGCACCCGTTTACCGTCCACCAGATCCCAAGCATCCTCGGAAGTCGTGAAGGCAAAGCTCATCTGGCTCACATCACCTCTCGCCATGACTGCCATCAAATCGGCAGCATACTGGGTGTCAGGCGGGTCGATAGTAACCTTGAGCCCGGTGGCATCGCTCTCAAGTCTCAGGGTGCCCGAGACGGTGCGCCCGAGGATGAGGCTCGGGTTGTGATCGATCAAGGCCCGCACATCGGGGTTGCTGTCAAGGGAGCGGGTGAATGCACCCGGCCTCACGAACTCCCGAAAGCCCCCGAGGTCTTCTGAGCTAAGATCATATTTGGCAGCGTACCCGATAATCTTTTGCGCTGCGACATCGACTCTGAGCTCGGTTGAGAACCTTCGTTCTACGGTATTAGTTTTCATCTTTGACCCCTTTCATGGTGTTGATCTTTTCGGAAACTGCTTCAGCAAGTTTCGCTGCGGTCACTGATCCTGAAAAATCCAGCCAGACAGATCTGAACTGATCGAGATGACGCTGGACGTGCTTCTCGATATCGGCCTCGAGCCCGAACGCCTCAAGAACTGGAAAGTAAGCAGACACGACTCGACTTCGATGCTCACCGACGAAATGATCGATCTTTGCAAGAAATTCTCCCGGCTTATTAGCGAAGCGTTTTACTGCGTTGCACTCAATGCTCTGAAGCCTTTCGCCTGCATCGTCGAGGAGACGCAGAAGAATCGACTCATCAGATCGGGTCGGGGTGGTCGGAACTGGTTCGGGTGCTGGCGCTGCCACCAGACTTGGGCCAGTCGCAGGAGCTGCGGTCGGAGCTGTGCCAAGCGCCTGCATATTTAAGGGTTGCATATAGACATCGCCCTCGGGCCCGACGCCGTTCATGTTTTCTTTCTCTCTGATTTCGTTCACGCTGAGCCAGCCCCAGTTCCGAGCGACTGAGTAAGCTTGATATCTCGAGGCGATGTCGCCTCGGAGAACTCCTTCGACATTATGTTCGCAGAAATAGTTTCCTCGATCTTTCGGTCGGATGATTTTTCGATTTAATGACTGCTCCCATCTGACGAGCCACGGGCGAAGCGTGTCCGTGAGAAATTCGATGTTCATCATCTCGAGCGAGTTGTAGGAAGGTTTATTAAGATCGCGCAGTTTATGCGGTGGGATGTTAAACCAGCGAGCGACTTCGACCACTTGGAATTCTCGCGACTGCAAAAACTGTGAATCGTCGGGAGGAACTCCGATGCTTTCCCATTTCAGGCCAGCTTCGAGCAGAGCGACTCGATGAGAGTTCGCCCCTCCTGCGTGCAGCTCCTCGAATGACCTTCGCAAGTTCTGTCGAGCCTCTGGGGAAAGCTGTCCGGGAAATGTCAGGACACCACCAGGGCGAGCGCCTCTCCCGAAATAACCTGCACCGAACTGCTCGATTGCGAGTGAAAGCCCGAGCGACTGCCGAGCCATTGAAATCGGGCTCATGCCTGAGATGCCATCGAATGAAAGCCCGCTGATGTGAAGCATATTCGCTGCGGTGATGAATGACTTCCCTCGATTCAGATCGTAGTAAAGTTCGCCCGAATCAGTACGCTTTGCGGTAACGATCGAGGGGTCGATCGGCCAAAGCTCGACGCAGTTCCCCTCGAGGTCTCGCACGATCTCGGTGTAAGAATTTCCCCAGAGCAGGAGATGCGCCATTGAGCATTCGCGCCACTGGAGCGAACTCATCTCAGGATTTGGTGAGTCGTGGAGGATGCTGTAAAGAGGATGCGCCGACGCTTTGCTTTTGCCTCCTCCCGGTTGTCGCTCGTAAAGGTTCAGCGGTAGACTCGAGACCGCTTCCGAGATACATCGGACAGCCTGATAAACTGCACTATAGGTGAGCGCAGTCTCAGGAGTAATGCTGACGCCTGAGTCTGTTGACGCGCCACCGAAAAGCTCGTTTAATCGTGGATCTCGAAGGTTACCACCACTAAGGGAAAGTGCTCGAGTGAAGAAGTTTTTTATTGCGTTAATCATAATAGTGTTATCCCCTGGGTGTCGTAAATGTTAGTGGCACTCAGACTGCTTACCTGCGCTCGGCCGAGCGCCATAATTGTGGCTACAATTCCGTCTATCTTTTCGACTGCTCGACCCTTGTGCATTTTTATATTTCCTGCATTATCTCTCTCGACCTGCACGTTTGAAAACATCCACCGGAGAACTGGGTTTCCGTCGTGCGCGATTTTCTCGCTGAGCACTAGCACCTCGAGCTCTTTACTCGGTGCGGTCATTGCTGCGAAGCCTTGACCAAAACCGACGAGCCAGTCGGGCCTGCCGTTATTCTTTCCGAGCGTTTCCAAATCTTTTGAGATCTGGTTGATGTTCCACCTGTCGACTGCGATTTCTTGAATGTTGTACTTTTGCGCCATCGATTCGATAACCGCTGTCACTGCTCTATAATCGAGTGATCTTCCCGGAGTCGTTATGATGAGCCCTTGGCGTTCCCAGTCGTCGAGCCTGTGTTTATTATTTCTCTCCCTCTCTCTCGCTGCGTCTGCTGGTGCAAAGAAAGTCGGTAAGATCCAGTAGGGTTCGTTAGGTTCGATAGGCGGGAATAGAAGCACGAATGCTGTTAGGTCGAGGGTCGATGAAAGATCAAGGCCTCCGAACGCCATCCTCCCGGAAAGATCAGGGAAATCGCGGGAGCAGGCATCCCACCTTTCGAGCGAGATCCATCTCGTCTCCTGCGATGTCCACTGGTTCAAGTGCAGACGCCTGAAAGCATTCTCCCTCGATGGGTTTGCTGATGCCTCGGCGACTGCTTTTTCGAAGTAGTCTTTTTTAACTGTCACGCCATAATTCGGGTTCGCTTCTTTCCATGTTGACTCGGCTTTCCAGTCTCCTGTTGAGGTATAAATCCGAGAATAGAAAGTCGGGTCATGTATCAGCTTATCGTTAACACCTTCAGCATATTGGCGCAGCTCCCAGCAGAGACTCTGACGATCATGCCCTGCGGTCGTGAGTGCGAGCGTCATCGGTTGCCTTCTCGCTCCGGTGCTGGTGGTCAAGACATCCCAGAGCTCTCGATTCGGCTGAGCGTGAACCTCGTCGAAGATGACCCCATGAGCATTCAGCCCGTGTTTCGTAAATGCGTCCGAGGAAAGCGATCTGTAAAAAGAGTTCGAGTTTTTATGCTCGATAGTTTTGTTTCTGTAGATGCGAAGCTGCGATCCGAGACTCGCGTTCTCTTCGATCATCTGACACGCCTGGTCAAATACGATCGAGGCTTGATCTTTGTCGCTTGCTGCCGAGTAGATCTCAGCACCTTCTTCACGATCGAGGCAAAGAAGGAAAAGAGCGATGCCTGCTGCGAGTGTCGACTTCCCATTCTTCCGAGGAACTTCGAGGTAAGCGGTGCGGTACTGCCTGAGATTATCTTTTCTCACTGTTCCGAATAACTCATTTAAGAACTGTCGCTGCCATTCAGCCAGGACGAACTCCGAGCCCGACCACTCGCCTTTTGTGTGACGTAAGTGCTCCCCGAAAAATCGCACGATGCGATGATCCTTTGCGACAGGTTTCTTTTTTCGTGGTTGCTTCACGGTCACTCGATCGCCCTCATGATATCGATGACGCCATCCTTCCCGCTGTTCGCAGACTGGAGACTCGGTCTCGATGCAGGTGTCAAACCGAACTGGGCCTCGAGGCGCAGGAGCTGCTCGTGCATTTTGCATGAGATCATGTATGCGGGCGTCTCTTTATATCCCTTCGGCTTCTCATCCTCTCCCATAATCTCGATATGTGTCGGAGCTCCTCCAGCGAGAGCGGTCTCTGCGTCGATCCATCTGACCAGGCAAACCGCATATCGAGAAAGTGCTGAACCATCGACCTCGGTAAGAACCCCGACTCGAAACAATGCCTCGCTCATCTGGTCAAAAATATTTTTCTCACGCTCTCCGAGAAACTCCGGTGAGTCAAGCTGCGTCACGTTCGGTTGCGGTTCTTGCGTGCGCACCTTGGCACGCCATGCGCCTCGCATTTTTAAAATCGCTGTCGGTGTTTTTTTCGGGCCTCGAGCCATCTTCTCTCCTAAAACATCAAAAAAGTGCTGAAAATCGGTGAAAATCTGTAAACGCA
>Ga0222712_10001923_pt1 | contig 24725 bp, 28 predicted proteins | sample C33_657DmetaG_FD_165043 | JGI IMG/M metagenome (GOLD analysis project Ga0222712, IMG submission 165043) | Estuarine water microbial communities from San Francisco Bay, California, United States - C33_657D | ecosystem: Environmental > Aquatic > Marine > Unclassified | place: USA: California... | reverse complement strand
CAGTGACTTGATGAGAAATGTGCGCACCTACTGCAAGTGCGTATCTACGTATAGTGCTTAAGGTTGGATTGGAATCTAAAGATTCAAATGCTGCCACTGATGGCTGGCTTACGCCCATCCTTGAGCCGACAGTTTCTTGGGATAGGCCCATCTGCAGGCGAATTGCGATAAGTGACTGAATCAATTGATAGTGACTTTCAACAAGAGCATCAGCGCTTTTGTCGAGGGGGAGCCTTTGGGATGTCATAAATTATAATTTATACCTAAAATACTCAATTTTCAAGTTCTATTCCCCATCTTCCCTGTAGGCCACTGTGATAGAAACCGAGAGCGACTTCAATTTCCTCATTCTGCAAAAGCCAAGTCGAATGATCTCCAGAGATCAATTTTTCGTGAATGTGATGGCCTATAAAGAATTGCGGCAAGTTAGTGGGCTCTGAGTGATACATCCTGATGAGCAATCTTCTATCCTCTAGTTGACCGTCCTGATTAATCTCTCGAACCGTGACGCTCTGCCACCTAATCTCAAATAAGGGTGGTGGATTAGCGCTTTCTATCGGCTTTACGTGTCTAGATGGAGAAAGTTGACCAGATATAGCCAATTTGAGGGTATGTCTAAATTCTGCCTTTGCCATCGCAACCACATAGTCATTTAGCTCGCGGTTGGAACCAGTCACCACACTCAAAAACTTCTCTGTGGCCGTCTCCAGATCAAGCCCTTGTGGGGATGGTGGATAACCGAACCATCTGAATTGAAGTGGCTTGCCACTGCTACAACGGGATATGAGAAGAGTGCGTGGCATCGAGGGAAGATAAGTGCAAAGCACCGAAACCCAACGCGGCCTAGCGAGGTTCTGTGGGTAACCACGGACATAGTCGCTAGGCCGCATCTTTAGATAAGCCACGTCTAGCGGCGCTGAGTGAAACTCTCAGCACCACATTGAGTCCTTGGTTTCAGTGATCTCACTAGTTGTGTAACGCAGGCACAACTCAAAGGCTGGTTGACTCGGCCAGCAGTTCAATCCAAGCACCCGCTTCCGAGCGACGAATTTCGGAATTGGCCACAAGGTATGCAAATTGCCAAGCTTTATCAATCCTGGCAGAGGAAATTTACAAAAGATTATTTCGGCCGTGACAGTCTGTAGTGATGTTCCAGCACGTTCGTTACATTCTGTCCTTCAGTGAGCGCTTTGGCGCAATAGCCGCTACGCTATAAAAAGGTAGTGACGAGCAAAGGAGAAAGCCATGGGCGCATGCCAATGTGGATATACGACAGATCCAGAGAAGAACTGCAACGGAACACATAATGTAGTCAAGGCGGTAAAGGCTGACCTGATTGCAAAGCTTGAGGCTAACGGCCATGCGGATGCTGCGGAGATCCTTAAGGCGAAGTAAGAAAGTGCTCGGGGCTAGCGCTCGGAGATATAGCGCTCTTGTGGGCCATTCTTTCTAAAGACAAACTGCATCAGATTCAGGCTTCGAGCGCGAAAACCAGCAGCTGAGGCTAATAAGTAGTAATTCCACATGCGTTGGAATCTGCTGTCATATTGGGGAATCTCACTCCAGTGTCTATTGATGTTCTCATGCCAAGCAAGGAGCGTGCGATCGTAATCAAGGCCGAAATTATGGACATCTTCGATGATGAAGAGTTTTTCTGCCGCTTGGGAAATTTGGGCAGGGGAGGGAATCACTCCTCCAGGGAAGATATATCGATCAAAAAATGGATCGGTAGATGATTTTGAATACGTTGACGAGATTGTGTGATGGAGCATCAAGCCATTGCGGGAGAGTAATTGGTCGCATTTTTCAAAAAAGGTTCGTAAATTTTTTGGCCCTACATGTTCCATCATTCCTACAGAAACAACCCGATCAAATTCTCCGGTTAAGTCTCGGTAATCCTGTTGCATATAGGTGATATCTAGACCTACCGAACGTTGCCGCGCACCTTCAACTTGGTTTTCGGCTGGAGAAATTCCATAACCAATTACTCCGTAATTCTTAACAGCATGTCTCAGTAATCCGCCCCACCCCGAGCCGATATCAAGGACTCTCATACCAGGTGCCAGTTTGAGTTTTCTGCAGATGAGGTCAAACTTATTTATTTGCGCTTGATCAAGAGTCGTAGCGTCTTTCCAGTAAGCACAGCTATATGCCATCTCCTTATCAAGCATGCGCGAATAGAGGTCGTTGCCGATGTTGTAGTGATGTTTGGCGTTCTTGGCAGCGCGTGATTTCGTTTGCCGGTTAAAGAGCGTTGATTTCAGCGCGGTGAATACGACTGTGGGGGACGGGCGAAGCAGAGAGATGACATTAATAGAGAGCAGGCGGGTCAACATCTGATCCACTGCCTGGCAATCCCACCAACCATCCATATAGGCCTCACCAAGACCTAGCTGATGTTGCGAGATGATGCGATCCCATAACTTCTCGTTGTGAACGTGAATACTCCACGGTTCATGTGAATTAATGGGGATTTCGGCAGCAGCAAGTATGGAGTGGCAGAGCGCCTTGCTATTCATCGTTATCGACCCCAATTTTTTAGAAAATTGTAAAGGGGTAGATAAATTCTTAGCAAGGTATATGCGCCACAAAATGGCGCATTGTGGTGCTGCTTATCCGATTGTCAGCGAGATAGGGACAGCTTTGAGTGCCTGGCTCACAGGACAGCCATCTTTAGCCGCGTTGGCAATCTTTGCAAAGCCAGCGCTATCAAGACCAGCAACTTCTCCACTCACATGGAGGCGAATTGCTGTGATGCCTACTCCTGGTTGGAAATCTACTTCAGCAGATGTGCGCAACTGTGTGGGTGGAGTGCCAGCGCTTGTTAATTCATGTGACAGCGCCATGGAGAAACATGATGCATGCGCTGCAGCAATTAATTCTTCAGGGCTGGTTACACCATTTGGTTCTTCACTACGAGATGGCCAACTCACATCAAAGGAACCAACCTTTGAGGAAACCATCGTGACGATACCTTTACCTTGAACAAGATTTCCATTCCAAACGGCGCTTGCCTTGCGAGTAGTTGTCATTTTTTACCCTTTCATAGATTTCGTGAAGCAGAAGAGACTGTATCGGTGATAGATAGTTGTCAATACTTTGCCCGTGCGTTTAGATTAGGGCATGAATTTGAGGGGCGCATAGTGATAGTTGAAGTAGCCCAATTTGAGGTGGATGAGCGTGATCACGCGGAGTTTCAGGCTGTCCTCTCTCGCGCCATCGAAAATATTCTTCGTCGGGCGCAGGGTTTTATCGACTGCCAGGTGCTGCAAGGGATAGAGAACCCTTCATTATTCTCGCTCCATATCCGCTGGCAAACTCTAGAAGATCACATGGTGACCTTTCGCGAGGGGGAGCTATTTCCATTGTGGCGGGGTGAAATAGGAAGATTTTTTGTCAGCGCTCCACATGTCACTCACGCAAATCCATTGTATTCAATCACTCGATGAAATTTCCCTCCCATGAGCGGTGATGTGAAGGCGGGATGGCCCATCTATCTCGCTGCGATAAATATGCGCGTTCCTATCATCATTATTGGACCGCTCCTGCCCATTCTCAAGGTTGAATTTAATTTATCCACACAAGCACAGGCTTTGCTCACGAGCATTCCAGTCATCTGTTTCTCCTTGATGGCGCTGCTGATGCACCGCATCAATCGATTAGGAGATACCAACCGAGTATTAACCTTCTCGGTTGTCTTGCTCTTTGCTAGTTTGTTATTACGCACATTTACTGGTCTTTCTGGGCTATTCATATTCTCTATATTGGTAGGAATTGCCATCGCAGTTTTGAATTTCATGCTGCCTGTGTGGGTCAAGGAGAATTCACGAGCGGGTTCGGGATACATCACAGGTATTTATGCCGCGATCATGGGAACCTGTGGCTCACTTGCAGTTGCAGGCGCTGTGCCGCTGGCTGAATTGACTAAGGCGTCGTGGCGACTTTCCATGGCGCCAGCTATTGTGATTTCAGGATTTGTAGCACTTGTCTGGCTCAGTCGCTTTCGAGGTAGCCAAATTCAGAAGCCACTGCAACGGGAACGCAGTATCTTCTTTCATCCGCTGGTACGTAACCCATCAGCGTGGGCGATTGCGCTCTACTTTGGCTGTCAATCCATGATGTTCTACGCAACAGCTACGTGGGTTCCTACCATCTTGTTGACCAAGGGTTTTTCTCTCTCGGCGGCAGGGGTTGGGCTCGCGTCTGCCACCTTTATTGGCTCTCTTGTGGGCATCTTTATTCCTCATTTCGCCACCTCACGGAGTAATTTGCGCCCCAGCCTGCTCGCAATCTCCTTTCTCAATATCTTCTCTTTTACAGCGCTCGCTCTGGACTCTGGGCCACGTGTCATCATCTGGCTTATTCTGGGAAATATTGGATTGTTTATCAGCTTTCCTATCTCTTTACTCTTATGCGTCCTCAAGAGTTCTACCGCTGAACAGACAAAGTCCTTATCAATCATGTCGCAATCCTTAGGATATTTTTTAGCAGCGCTGGCGCCTCCCATATTGGGGATCATCTTCGATATCACCCTGAACTGGGACTTAAGCCTGTTCTTCATCGTCTTTCTGGCACTTGTCCAAGGCGTTTCGGGGTATTTCGCAGGGAAAACGGGAAAAATTACTACTGAAACTCCAACTGATTGATTTTTGATCTCTTTTGAGTAGGATCGTGAGATGAATACAGCCTTACGACGTAGCCTGCCAATATTTCTTGTCGCTGTAAATATGCGAGCAGGTTTGATATTAATCGGTCCGCTTCTGCCAATTCTTAAAGAAGAGTACAACTTGAGTATCTTCTCTGAATCACTCTTGGCATCAGGGCCATTGCTGCTCTTCTCATTGTCAGCAATTTTTATGCGTCGGGTGAATCGTTTGGGTAATACCAACCAAATTATTTTTCTGGCTGTTTCTGTCCTTACTCTCTCTTTGATATTACGTATTACCGGTGGAGTGGTTCCACTCTTTATATTTTCAATCACCCTCGGTATTTCTGTGGCAATCTTGAACTACATGTTGCCAGTGTGGGTGAAAGAAAATAACAAGGACAACACTGGACTCGTTACAGGAATCTACGCTGCGATTATGGGCACATGTGCCTCAATTTCACTCGCAATTACCGCACCTCTAGCTGCAGCTACATCGCTATCGTGGAGATTGTCGATGTTTCCTTGGATTGCCATCGGAATCATTTCACTCCTGTATTGGTGGGTGAAGATGCCTAAGTCAAAAATTCCTGCAGTTGTTGAAAGTGAGGGTAGTTTCTGGTCTAACCCGCTCTTTAAGAACAAGACAGCCTGGGCAATCACGCTATTTTTTGGTTTTCTCAACATGATTCACTATGCCTCAGCCACATGGCTGCCCACGATTCTCTTAAGTAAAGATTTCACACTCAATCAAGCAAGTGCCACAGTCGCAGTAGCCACTCTCGTGGGTTCTCTGCTGAGCTTGGCTGTCCCTCACTATGCCTCGCGTAGTAACGATCTTCGTGCTGTGCTCATGCTTTTCTCACTCATGCTAGCGCTTTCGTATCTTGCGATTTCCATGGACACCGGATGGAGATTAGTTCTCTGGGTGATTACTGCAAATATTGGAGTGTATGTAACCTTCTCGCTTGCGCTCTTCCTCGTGATATTTAGAGGAGCGGATGCAGAAAAGACAAAGTTTTTATCTATCATGATGCAATCAATTGGATATTTGCTGGCAACCTCGTCTCCCTTAATTCTGGGCTTTATCTTTGGCGCCACAGATAATTGGAATACCAGCTTGCTCTTTCTCGTTGGGCTCTCTATTTTGCAAGTGGGAATCGCCACCACGGCAGGTCGCCGCGAAAAAATCTAGCGAGTGATTGGATAGAGATCTCTGAGTTAAGACTTCTTCTCAAATAACCCTTTGATGATACGGATGACAAATGCAGCCGCGTAGCCAATCGCTGAGTTAAAGAGAATTTGCAAGATGTCACTGACAGGCCAGAAGAGTGTGACAAGAAGCGTGAGGAAGGCACCGAGCCAACCAAATTTGCCAGCTTTTTTGAGAAGAATTTTGTTCATGCACCATATGATAGGTCAAATTTTTGCAAGGGAGGCTGATGTGGTGCCAAGAATTCACCATCTGACATTGACGGTCACTAGTATTGAAGCGAGTTTAAAGTGGTATCAAGGTTTATTCGGTGACGCAATCTTGGTCAACCGCGATGGAGCCTCCTGGAAGAGAATCAGGGCGCAGTGGCCCTCTGGGCTCATCCTTGGCTTTACTGAGCACCAGCAGAGCGAACCAGGTGAAAAATTTAGCCACCTGCGCATCGGGCTGGATCATATTGGCCTGGGCTGCGCTGATAAAGAAGAGGTACTCGCGTGGAAAACCAAGTTGGAGAGCCTTGGCTATGTGCATGGCCCCTTTGAGGAACCGGCCTACGGTTGGGCGGTTACCGCGCGAGACCCTAGTGGTATCGCAGTTGAATTTTTTGCCCTCAAGGCATCGTGATGTGAGTGGTCCTTCCCCAACCTTGAGCAATTTCCGAGGTGGGCGTACATTATGGCCGTTCCCGCACCCGCGTCAGAACTGCCTTTCAACCATTAGCAACGATTGGAAATTTCGTAATGAAAGCTCAAGTACTCCATAAGTATGATGAATCATTAACTGCTGCCAATTGGGTGCAGTATGAAGATGTTCCCGATGCAAAAATTTCAAAGCCGACGGATGTGCTTGTCAAAGTTGGTGGCGCTGGCGTCTGCCGTACCGATCTTCACATCATCGAAGGTCAATGGCGTTCACGCATGGATGAAAATGGTGGTCTGCTGCCTTTCATCATGGGCCACGAAAATGCGGGTTGGATTGAAGAAGTGGGATCTGCAGTTGAAGGTTTGAAGAAAGGCGATCCAGTAATTTTGCATCCACGCATCTCATCTGGTGTGGAGATTGAACATCGACGTGGCCAGGATATGCACGGTAGCGGCACATTCCCGGGCGTGAGCGAGAACGGTGGTTATGCCGAAGCGCTCGTGACTTCTGTGCGTAACGTGGTGGCACTTCCTAAGTCATTGCAGCCGAAGGCGGTAGCTGCCTATGCAGATGCAGGATTGACTGCGTATCACGTTGCAAAGCGCGCTGCGCAAGTACTGCTACCAGGGCAATATGTTGTTGCTATCGGAGCCGGTGGACTTGGCCACATTGGTATTCAATGCTTGAAGGCAATGTGCGCTGCAGAAATTATTGTGGTTGATAAATCAGAGCTCGCACTTGGCTTGGCCAAGGAGAGCGGCGCCGATCACCTGGTCAAGGCTGATGGCAATGAGGTAGAGGCAGTCCTGCAGATTACCAAAGGTAAGGGAGCTGAAGCAGTCATTGACTTCGTAGGCGAAAAAGGCTCAACCAAGAAAGGTATCGAGATGACTCGCGCCGGTGGCAATTACCACATTGTTGGCTACGGTGAAAATATTGTCGTACCCGCACTTGATTTGATTACCGGAGAAAAGAACATCATCGGTAATCTTGTGGGCACTTGGGCAGATCTCAATGAATTAATGTCACTTGCAGATCGTGGTTTGGTTCATCTTGCAACCGTGGAGTATGCGCTCAAAGATGCCGATAAAGCGCTCCATGATCTCAATGCTGGCAAAGTTAAGGGTCGCGCAATTTTAATTCCGTAAGAATTGATCTGCTAATCAATTTTTGAGGGGCTCGTTACTTACAGTGGCGGGCCCCTCAATTAATTTCCACGACGATACAAAGGGGGCACAGTGAAGAAGATTCAGATTTCTCAGTGTGGAGATTCTAAAGTTTTAGAGTATGTAGATTCTGAGATTCCCACACCAGGACCTGGCCAGGTTTTAGTGAAAATTGCTGCAGCTGGAGTTAATTTTCTCGATATTTACCAGCGCCAAGGTGGAGGCGTTTACAACATGTCTCTTCCCTTTACCCCAGGCGTAGAAGGCGCGGGGGTAGTTGAAAAAGTGGGAGAAGGAGTCAGCCATCTTCAGATTCGCGACTCAGTTGCTTGGGCGATGGCTCTGGGTAGTTATGCCGAGTATGCAGTTTTTCCAAGCGAAAAGCTGGTGAAAGTTCCTGATGGAATTGATCTGACGATTGCAGCAGCAGCTGCGCTGCAGGGCGCTACCGCGCATTACTTGGTTAATTCCACCTTTGTCATCAAGCCCGGCCATACCGCTCTGGTGCATGCAGCAGCAGGTGGGACTGGAAATCTCCTCTGTCAGATGATTCTGGCTAAAGGTGGAAAAGTGCTCGCCACAACATCCACAGATGCCAAAGAGAAAATCATCAGAGAAACAGGTGTGACAGAGGTAATCCGTTACGACTCTGCCAGTGTGAAGGATGAAGTCAAGCGGATTACTGGGGGAGCAGGGGTCGATGTTGTCTATGACGGCGTAGGAAAGGCAACCTTTGATGAGAGTTTGGCAAGTTTGAAACCGCGCTCCATGATGGTTCTCTTTGGTGCCGCAAGTGGGCAGGTGCCCGCCTTTGATTTACAAAGACTCAACGCATCAGGTTCACTCTTTATCACCCGTCCAACCCTTGGCCACTATGTGGCAACAAAAGAGGAACTTGATATGCGCTTAGGTGAAGTATTCGCCTCCATCTCGAGCGGGTCGCTTCAGGTGCGCATCGGCAAGAAGTATCCCTTGCACGAAGCCGCTCGGGCGCAGGATGACCTAGCCGGGCGCGGAACCGTGGGGAAATTGGTCTTGGAGATCTGAGCGCAAAAAATGCCAGCGCGTACTCAGCGGTAATAACCTCCACTTTTGGAACTGAGAGTTATTAAATCGTTACATACTTTGGTTGTTTGACAGATATTGCCCATCTAGCATCAGTGCACTCTCACAGCAGGTCAGCTTGAATCCTCAATCGGAAATGCTGTGAAACCCAAGGAGCAGACTGAAGAAAATTTCACACGATTGAATTTTTTTCATTCACGTGAATTTCTTCCAACGCTCATTAGTTATATCGAGAGGAAGACAATGCAAAAAAAGACAATGTTGTCGAGTCTTGCAACTGCTCTACCAATAATCCTGGTTGCATCAGTCGTAAGTGCGACTTCTGCCAGCATGTCCAATGCGGCAGAGGCAGGAATGGGACCTGGTCCCAAGAAAAAGGCAGCTTCATTTCCTAAAGGTGGATTGGTTGATTACACAAAGCAGCCATACACCCCTAAGGCTTATGCTTCAGCAGCCAAGGTAAAAGATGGAGATCAAGATTGCTCGTATCACAAGACGAGCATGAAAGATTATTCAGGTCAGAAAATTACCGTTCTTGCCCCACCACCTCCAAATATGGGTGAACCAATGGAGCAACACGGCGCTATGTTCACCAAACTTACTGGTGGAAAAGTAATTATTCAGCACGTGCCAATTGGAGATCTCTATCCAAAGCAGCAGACAGCTTTCCAGACTGGCGTCAGCCCATGGGATGTCGTTGTTAACTTCTCCAACTGGATTGGTGACTTCCAGCAGTATTACTTTGATATTCCAGCCAAGTACTCATCCGGCACTGGCGAAATGGCTTCAATGCTGCCTATGTACAAGGGAATTTACTCTTGGAATGGCAAGACAAAGCTATTTGGAATTGACGCAGACCGTCACTTCCTCAAGTACCGCACAGATGTGATCGAAGATCCAGCAGCGGCTGCTTTCTATAAGGAGAAGACTGGCAAGACTTTGGGAGTTCCAAAGACTTGGGCGGATTACAACCTTATGGCTAAGACCTTCAACGGTTACAAGCCAAAGAATCAGCCTGCGGGAACACCATTTGCTGGTTCTGTAGAAATCACCAAGCGCGATGACTTGATGTCAACAGCTTTCATCAACCGTGTTGCACCATATGCAAAGAATCCAAATGTCAAGACTGGCTTCTGGTTCGATAAGAATATGGTTCCTCAGGTAAACAACCCAGGATTCGTACGCGGACTCGAAGAGTTTGTTGAATCAGCAAAGTACTGGCCACAAGGTGGAGGAAACTTCGGTCTTTCTGACGAAATTACATCCTTCGGTCGTGGTGATGGATTGTTTAGCTACACATGGGATGATGCTTGGTCACAAGCAAACCAGAGCGACAGCCCAATTAAGGGTAATGTCAAGGCTGCACCAAACCCAGGAGCAGAAAAAGTATGGAACAGCGTTACCAAGAAGTGGGATACTCCTGCTGGCGGTGTGAACTACGCTCCATATATTGCTTGGGGATGGTCATCAGCTATTCCTGCTGCTTCAAAGAATAAGCAAATGGCACTTGACTTCCTCTGCTTCTTCGCAAATAAGGCAAACCATGCAATCGATCTCACAATCGGACGTACCGGTGTTAACCCATCACGTTCTGAAGACTTCACCCTAGATTTCTGGGTAAAGGGACTTGGCTGGTCAGCACCAGCTACACAGTCATGGATCGACACAATGAACAACTACACCCAAGCTAAGAACCGCGTATTTGACCTACGCGTTCCTGGCAATGGACAGTTCATGGGCGCAATCGCCGATGGTGTTGCTCTGGCTCTCGCGGGTCAGAAGACACCACAGGCAGCACTGGATGAAGTGGCCGAAAAGTGGGTTGAGATTCTCAACACCATTGGTAAGGACAAAGTCAAGGCCGCTTACCAGAACGTCATCAAGCTAGAGAATTCATAAGAATTTTTTAGTTCAGTTGGCTTAAGCACCGCAATCGTGGGGGCCAACCGCCGGAAGGCGGGTAACCCCCACGATTGCATTGCCACTCACCAAGTGGCTTGAAAAAGATTGCTTTTCCTGAGAAGGTCTGTGCCTGTTCGCTGAAAGGAGGGAGATACTGTGAATAATAAGTTCTATAAGCGGCTCTTTCTACTGCCGGGCTTACTTCTATTAGTGGCGATTATTATCTTCCCGTTGCTCTTTACTATTCGTGTAAGTATGTCCAATTGGAACGTTTCACAATCTGGTCTTGACTGGGCTGGTGGTAAAAACTGGGCACGTATGTTCCAAGATGGCGTCTTCTGGTCATCGCTATTTAGACTTTTCTATTTCTCATTTATTACAACAGCTCTTCAATTTATTTTAGGTTTTGCAGCAGCTCTCTTTGCTTGGCGAGGATTCGCAGCGCGTCGATTCTTCAGAGTTTTATGGCTGATTCCGCTCATGACTACACCTAGCGTGATGGCAATCGTATGGCGTTCTATCTTTAGAGAAGATATTGGTGCTGCAAATGGAGTTCTTGCTAAATTTGGTGTGGATCCAATAGCGTGGTCAACCCAAATTCTGCCTGCAACAGTCACCATTACCATCGCTGAGGTATGGCAGTGGACTCCCTTTATGTTCCTTATTCTTCTGGCAGGACTTCTCAGTCTTCCAAAGGAGCAGTTCCTCTCGGCAGAAATTGACGGAGCCAGCTCATGGCGCACCTTCTGGAGCATCACATTTCCGCTCATGGCCCCTATCAGTATTGGCGCCATCATGATTCGCTTAATTGAAGCATCAAAAATCTTTGACTCGATCTTTAACCTGACATCAGCTGGACCAGGTAACTCGACTGAGACCCCTGCTTATTACCTGTACACGCGTGGCTTACGCGAATTCCAGATTTCCTATGGAGCAACTATGGGCTTGATGTATTTGATTCTTGCGATTTTGACTCTCACAATTCTGGGACAAATTTTCGCTCGTCTATCGAAGCCAAGAGGAGCTTAAAAAATGGTAAAAGTACTGAAATACCTCTTCATCTTCCTTTGGAGCGCATTTGTACTCACACCTCTCTCCTGGGCGCTTGTGACCAGCTTTAAGCCGCCCGCTGCGGTGAACAACGGGGCCACATTTATCCCTTTTCTAGAATTCACGCCAACGCTCGACGGTTGGAAAGACATCACGGGTATCTCTGGATATGCCAATCTTTTCCCGCCACTCATCAATAGCGCAGTAGTTACCTTCTTTGCCACACTCATTAGCGTCGTCTTTGGTTGCTTAGCCGCTTACGGATTGTCACGTTTTTCTTATGGCTGGAAGTACTACAAGAATCCAGACATCATCTTCTTCTTTATTTCACAGAGAATCATGCCACCTGCTGTTCTTGCTGTTCCATTTTTTATCTTGCTTAAGACATTAGGACTTCTCGATACAAAAGTTGGATTGGTTTTGGTTCTAACTTCTGGCTTGATGCCAATTGTGGTCTGGCTATTAGTTGACTTCTTTAATCAATTACCAAAAGAGATTGATGAGATGGCGATGCTGGAGGGATGTAACCCGCTCGAGGCATTTGTTCGCACAATTCTGCCTCTCTCCAAGCCAGGCTTAACAGTTGCGGGAATGTTCTCCGTAATATTCGGTTGGAACGATCTCTTCTTCGCTCTCGTTCTGACCTTTACCAATGTGCAAACCTTGCCAGTGGCAGTTGTCGCCTTAAATGGAACGGTGACACCATTCTGGACCTTGTCAGCTTCGGCAATCTTCTCAATCTTGCCACTCGTCGGCCTTGCCTTCGTTGTTGAAAGATTCCTATCCAAGGGCGGCTTCGCCGGGGCTGTGAGATAGGGGCTGCAGATGAATCTCAATCTTCAAGAGTTATCAGTAGAGCATGGCGAAGAAGTCATTCTCAAAGATATAAACTACGATTTCCAATCTGGAAAAATCTACATTCTGATTGGTCGCACCACTTCGGGAAAAACGTCACTCATGCGCACCATTGCCGGGCTCATTGAACCGACGAGCGGCCAAATACTTCTTGGTGAAGAACGCTTGGATAAGGTTCCAATTTGGGAACGTGGAATTGCCATGGTGTACCAGCAATTCATTAATTACCCACATCGCAGCGTTCTCAACAATGTGGAGTTTCCTCTTCTGAGAGCAGGCGTGGCTAAGGCTGAAGCTAAAGCTCAGGCGCTGCAAATTCTCGAAAAAGTAGGTTTGAGCGAGTTTAAAGACCGCAAGCCATCCCAACTCTCTGGAGGCCAGCAACAGCGTGTGGCAATTGCACGAGCACTTGTTCGCAATACTCGAGTGATCTTGCTTGATGAGCCACTCATGAATTTGGATTACAAGCTGCGCGAGCAATTACGTGAAGAGTTCAGAGTGCTCTTCAAGTCCACAGCACAGAGTGTGACCATCTATGCAACGACTGAACCTTCTGAGGCGCTCTTTCTGGGAGACGAACTTCTTGTGATGCATGAAGGTCGTATCATTCAAAGTGGAAAACCAAATTACGTATTTGAAAACCCAGCCACTATCGATGTGGCACAAATTGTCAATGATCCACCGATGACAATCCTGGATGGAGAAATCAAAGATAACCAAGTAATTATTGGTAAGACAATGCAATTCCCTGTTCCATCACATATTAAATCTGTGGCTTCTGGAAAATATAAGTTTGGTATTCGTGCTAGCGAAGTCACTCTTGGTTTGACGGGAAGTAGCTCTGAAGAGGGAAATGTCGCGTTATCAGAAGTTTCTGGTTCCGAGACTCTACTCTATGTGAAACTAGCTATCGGTGAGGTAGTACTCCAACTTGAAGGAATTCACGAGTATCACATTGGAGAAAAGGTGGCAGTTACCTTGGCACCTCATCGCATATTCTTATTCAACATGGATGGCACATTATGTGCGGCTCCAGGAAACTAGAGGTGGCGTAAGTGGCAAAAATTACCTTCACAAATATTGGGCACACTTATGACAAGAATCCTGATCAATCAACATGGGCGCTCAAGCCAATCTCTATGGTCTGGGAATCTGGTCGTTCATACGCGTTGGTGGGTCCATCCGGGTGTGGCAAAACCACAATTCTCAATATCATTTCAGGGATTGTGAACCCGTTCCAAGGACAAATTTTATTTGATGACGTAGATGTGACAAAAGTTCCAACTGCTAAGCGAAATGTGGCGCTTGTTTTCCAGTTCCCGACAATCTATAAGTCTATGACGGTGAAGGAGAATCTCGCCTTTCCACTGGTGTGCAGAGGATGGAAGCAAGAGGCTATTGAGGCCCGTGTGGGGTCGGTGGCAGAACAGATTGGTATCTCTCATAAGCTCGATCGCTCAGCGTCAAAATTAGGGGCAGATGAGAAGCAATTAATTTCACTAGGCCGCGGATTAGTACGTGATGATGTCACTGCTCTGCTTATGGATGAACCTCTTACTGTTATTGATCCTCAACTCAAATTTGAACTTCGCAAGAAAATCAAGCAAATCATTGAGGGTAAAGACATCACAGTTGTCTATGTGACGCATGACCAATATGAGGCGATGACATTTGCTGATGAGCTTCTCGTTATGGACTTAGGACAGCTGGTTCAACGAGGGACACCGGAAGAACTCTTTGAGAATCCAGTCAGCAATTATGTGGGAAATTTCATTGGCTCACCTGCTATGAACTTTATTAAGGCAGAAGTTTCAAATGGTGTAGCGCAAATTGGTCAGTACAAAATTGCAGCTTCAACCAACTTACAGGGCGTTGCAAACCAACAGATTCACCTTGGTATTAGACCCGAGTACGTTGAGCTCTACTCAGGTTCGGGAGAAAATGTCGTCTCTGCAGAACTAGTGGGAGTGGATGATCTCGGTTCTACCCGAATACTTAACTGTCGTTTTGAAGGGCAATTTATCAAGGCAAAAATTCCGCGCAGCATAACCCCTCCGGCTCTGGGCACAGTCGGTCTGCGCCTTCCTAAGGCCAAAGTTATTGGCTTCAAAGGTGGCCTACAGATTCGTTAACTCGAAAAAGTTGCCCCTCAGGCTGGCCCACTTGATTGAGTACTCAGTGCCGGTTGCCTCGTTCTAAGTAGCCCTGAACAACTGCTGACTCGGTCATTTTGGCGGGCATTAGTTTATTAATTTCGTTACCACAACGTTATGTGGCGAGTCAACTTTGGGATTGCCACATGAGTTGGGTAGGTATAGTTTTCTGGCATCCACATGGGGTGGTAAGAACAAGAAAGGCCTCACATGAAAGACGGAAAATTTGTTGTCGATGCGCATACCGGTTTTTGGGATGCCAGCAAAGAGAACATTAAGAATGAATATGGATTGGCTTTCGCAGAAACTTTCTACGCATTCCAATCTGGATTCAATCCAGCTGATCCTAAATGGACGATGGATTTCGATAAAGAATTTAGAAAAGTAGATCCAGATTGGTATCTCCACCACATGTTCGTTCGTGGTGAGATGGACATGGCGATTCTATCGACACAAGTTCTCATGGATTTCTACCACGAAGGTTTTACTCATCCAAAGCGCAACGCTGAAATGGTAGCTCGAGCACCAGAACGTCTTATTGGATTAGGTGGCGTTGATCCTCGTGATCCTAAGGCTACCGATCACATCAAGAAGCAAGTTCTTGATTACGGAATGAAGGGCTTCAAGTGGTACACAGCTGAATGGCGTGGAGAATCACGTGGCTGGAAAGCCAATGACCCTGCGGTATTCCCTTGCTATGAAACTGCAATTGAACTCGGCATCAAGAATATGCACTTCCATAAGGGCCCAGCTGTTGAGCCTCTTTCAATGGAGAAGTTTGACGTTTATGATATTGATGAGCCTTCATCTTTGTATCCTGAACTCAACTTTATTGTGGACCACATTGGGCTTCCTCGTCTTGATGAGTTCTGCTGGATTGCAGCTCGCTCAACAAACGTCTACGCATCACTTGCCGTAGCAAATGCGTTCATTCATAAGCGTCCTCGTTACTTCGGAGAGATGATGGCAAATCTTCTCTTCTGGCTTGGTGAAGATCGCATCGTTTGGGGCACCGACTTCCCAATTTGGTACCCACACTGGATTCTCGATGAATTTATGGAATATCAGATTCCAGAAGATATCGCCGATGAATTTGGTGTCCAACTCACTCCAGCAATCAAGGAGAAGATCATTGGTACCAATATTGCTCGACTTTACGGAATTGATGTCGAGGCAAAGAAGGCTGCAATCGCTAATGATGAATTTAGCCAGAAGCGCAAGGAATTCCTTGCCAACCAGGCAAATTACGTTGGCGCTTAACTAACAAAGGAGATCATGACTATGTCCGAAATCGCTCTCGAGGCTCTCTATGAGGCTGCTGGCAGTGTGCCAGATCCCGAGATTCGAAAGACGATGGGCGAATTAGGAATGATCGACGAAATTGTGGTGGAGGAAGGTGGTCGCGTTCTTGTGCGCTACCACCTTACCTCTCCATTATGCCCCTCTCCATTTGCTATCACCATTGGTAAGGAGATGCGGCGAAGAGTGGAGCTAGTTCCCGGTGTAGAGAAATGTGTTGTGGAACTACGTGATCACTTTATTGCCACGGATATCGCGGCAAAGGTGAATGAAAGTGAAATTCCAAAGGATGCTCCGGCATGGCTATAAGGTACGAAAGTGGAAGTACCTACTTCCCTGGGTATGAAACTAGCGATTCCGTTATCGAATATCTTGAACCAGATGAGATTGCTCGTCGCTGTCTAAAAAATCGACGAGAGTTAGTTCTTCTTGATGACCCCACTGTCATGGCAGTGGCGAAGATTTTGGCTGAGAGAGTGCGAAAGCCAGATGCATGGATCAGGGCTGCTGTCACCACTCTCGATAGATTTGCCCGCGAAGTCTGCGATGGCGATCTCGCCTCAGCGCTAGCTGCTGGCCAGAAAGATGCGCTCACCGCAGAGATGTTGATGCAGAAGTATCTCTTCCTTCATGAAGATTTAACCTCAGTGCAGATCTCCTCCCTGTTTTTTGGGCCAAAGTTATGGTGGACCATAAATGGTGTAAACGTCCCATGGTCATCTACCTATACCGAAGGTAAGCGTTCACATATTGCTAATAGCGCAAAGGGAGATTTTGATCCCAAAGCTCGCCTACTCATGTTAAGTCTGATTGGAACCGGTTTAACATTTGAAGAGGTCGTCTCCCTGAAAGCGGAAAATGCAGGCTCTCTCGATGCAGAAGGAAATTTGGTTCCAAATCTCCATAGTGATCCACTTGCTCTCGAGTTTGATACTGAAGACGGAAAGCGGATCACCTTTCTCGGCGAAGAAGCTCGGGCAGCTCTTGTCTATCTCCTTCCCGAGAGGCAGATGAAGCCGGGTGATTTACTTTTTGCAGATAAAGAAGAAATTCAACGATTGAAAGAGATTGCCGATAAACGTGGGCAGTCAATCATTGAGACTGTGAGTGATGTCAACGTCACTTTATGCAAAACTGTTGGCGATTTTTTCAAAATTTGGGGAATCCCAGGTTCGAATTTTTTCAAAGAGAATGGCATTGAGCGCCAAAACTGACGAAGCTAATCAGCTTTCGCTTTCTCTTGAATTTAGTGAGCCGTGTAAGTCTGAATTACGTAGAATCGTTAATAATGCAAGAAAAGCGGCAGGATTACTAGATCCAACTGCGGATCCACAAAAAATAGAGTCATTTGACTCTCGACTCATTGAGGAATTTTTAGCTGAGGAGTTCTACCCTTTTATTGCTAATTTTTGGCGCTCTGGAGAGCGAATGAGTCCATTACCTGCTATTCGGGATTGGAGTTATCCCGGCGTTACTTTCGTTGAAAATGCGCAAAAGGAAGAGTCGCCCCATTTTAGTGAATTACGCAGCGCACTCTATGAAAAAGGTTATGTTCACTCATTTTCGCATAGCGGGCTATACAACGCCAAAATTCTGATAGCCGTAAGAAATTTCTAGATAGTCGCGTTCTGCTTGAGTCCCAAAGCTCGTCCTGCTTCAAGCCGTGCGATAGGAACTCTAAACGGTGAGCACGAAACGTAATTGAGTCCTTGTGCGTGGAAGAAGTGGATACTTCTTGGATCTCCACCATGCTCACCACAGATACCTAATTTAAAGTCAGGGCGAAGAGCGCGAGCTTGATCACGCGCAATCTTAATTAATAAACCCACACCATCTTGATCAAGAGATTCGAATGGGTTAAATGGAAGAAGTTCTAAATCCAGATAACGAGGCAAGAATGTCGACTCAACATCATCACGACTAAATGCCCAGGTAAGTTGAGTAAGGTCATTTGTTCCAAATGAGAAAAAGTCAGCGTAATCGGCAATTCTTGTGGAGGTAATGGCTGCTCGAGGTGTCTCAATCATTGTCCCAATTGGAATTTCCAATTCCTGGCCTGTCCCTGCCAGAGCAGAAGCTATCTCTTCTTCAAGGGCATGACGCAAGTGCAATAGCTCGCGCTGGGTTGCAATCAGAGGAATCATGATTTCAGGCACAGGGTTATGTCCTAATTTACGAACCTCAATGCAGGCATTGACCAGCGCCCTGACTTGCATTTTGAAGAGGTCTGGAATCAAGATTCCCAGTCGTACTCCACGAAGACCAAGCATCGGGTTTGATTCGTGCAATCTCTTCACCGCTGCAAATATAGCCATTTCACGAGATCCGATATCTTCGCCAAGAGCCTCAGCACGTGCAACATGGGCTGACAGGTCTGCTAAATTCGGTAAAAATTCATGCAGAGGTGGGTCGAGTAAGCGGATTGTTACTGGCAACCCCGACATTGCCATCATAATTCCCACGAAATCTTTACGTTGTAGTGGCTCCATCTCGGCGATGATTCCTCGTTGGACATCCTCATTCTCTGCCAGAACCAGGCGCTCAACATAGATGCGCCTCTCACCTAAGAACATATGTTCAGTGCGACATAAACCAACACCCTCGGCTCCCAAAATACGTGCGCGCACTGCATCCTCTGGAGTATCAGCATTTGCACGGACATTCATTGTGCGCAATTGATCTGCATAGTTCAGGAGTTGGGCAACAGACTTGACTACAGGTGATGCCTGTTCGCTATTTTCAGAGAGGCGACCTTCTAAAAACGCGGTGACAGGGGAGGCAATTACTGGAACATTTCCGAGATAGACCGCCCCAGTACTGCCATCAATCGAGATTATTTCGCCTTCGTATACCGTGACAGCGCCAGCTGTGAGAATCCCACCACGCTCATCAACAGATATTGATTCGGTGCCGCACACAGCAGTCTTTCCCATACCACGGGCTACAACTGCTGCATGTGAGGTTTTTCCACCACGACTTGTCAGAATACCTTCTGCTGCAACCATGCCGACTAAGTCATCAGGACTCGTCTCGCGACGGACCAAGATAACTTTTTTGCCAGCGCGCGCTAAGTCTTGAGCGCGTCGAGAGTCAAAGACGACTTCTCCGACAGCTGCTCCGGGGGATGCAGGAATGCCTCGAGCGAGTTCCGTTGTCTTAACGCTGAGATCAAATTGTGGGAACATCAATTGAGCTAATTGATCTCCAGTTACTCGTTGCAACGCCTCGTCAATAGTAATTTTCTTCTCTTCTATCAGTTGTGTTGCAATTCGAAAGGCAGCTTCTGCAGTTCGCTTTCCCACGCGAGTCTGAAGAATCCATAGTTTGCCTGATTCAACGGTAAATTCGATATCACATAAATCGCGATAATGATCTTCCAAAAGTTGCATGACTCGCTCAAGCTCTGCGTGAACAGACGGAAGCAGTTGTTTCAAATCAACTAAGCTCATGGTATTTCTAATTCCAGCAACAACATCTTCACCTTGAGCTTTCTCAAGATAATCACCGTAGCTACCTTTTTCACCAGTTGCAGGATCGCGCGTGAATGCAACCCCAGTGCCAGAGTCATCAGTGAGATTTCCAAAGACCATCGATTGAATATTGACCGCTGTACCCAAATCTGAAGAGATACGTTCTCTACGACGGTAGAGATTTGCGCGCTCAGAGTTCCACGATTTAAAGACTGCTTCTATCGAGGCAATTAAATGATCTTTAGGGTCTGCGCCAAAGGATTTACCTGTGTGGATTTCAATAATTTTTATATAACCCTCACCCAGACTTCTCAGGCTCTGAGCATCGAGTTCCTGTACCGAATGAACGTTGTGAGCCTCCAGAATTCGACTCTCAGTCTTGCGGAATTCTTCAACCTCAATTTCATGGACAATTTTTCCAAACATTTCTATGAAGCGACGGTATGAATCCCAAGCAAATCGCTCATTTCCAGAGATTTTTGCTAGGCCTTCAGCTACTTCAGCGTTGATTCCGACATTGAGAACTGTCTCCATCATTCCCGGCATCGAAAATTTAGCCCCAGAGCGAACCGAGACAAGAAGAGGTTTGGCAGGATTTCCAAACTCTTTGCCCAATTCTTTTTCAAGTCCCGATATTGCGCTCTCTAACTCGGTAACAAGTGAGTCTGGTAATTTCCCAGTGCGTAAGTACTCACGACAAGCTTCGGTAGTTATGGTAAAGCCAGGAGGAACAGGTAGCCCCATCTTGACCATCTCAGATAAATTTGCACCCTTGCCACCCAAGAGATCAGATTGTGACCTATCGCCAAGTGCAAATGGATAAATGAGCGACTGGGGCATGGGTCGAGTATACATTTCCTGAGTGAGTGCTCAATGCCCCGGTTTGGCCAACGCTGAACGGGCTGCCGTATCTTAACTCTCTAGATGAGAAGAATTCGCAACTTATGTGAAGTTTAGGCGTACCCTTTGATATGGCTAAAAAAGAGAACGAGCTAGCAGAGACTTCGATCCTGCCCCTTAAGTATGTAGACATGATGGAAGATATCTTCCACGCAATATTGGCGGCGGCTCTGCTCGTGATTGGTATAGGAGCGTTCTTCTTTAGCATCAAGCGGTTGATTGAGACTGCGCCCTTTTTCCCGAATGGAATGATTCAAGGCGTTAATGACATCCTATTTATCGTCATTATTCTAGAAATCTTGCGTACTGTGATTTCACGCTTTACCGATGGCGTGTATCAGCTCGATAAGTTCTTAATTATTGGCGTGATTGCTGCCGTGCGACACATTCTGACTGTGGGCGCATCTCTTACTCTTCAAACAGGTAAGAGCGATGAAGCCTTTGAACGTGCAATCTATGAGATGGGCCTTAACGCCATCATCGTGGTTGCGCTGGTCTTTGCCATCTTCTTATCGAAGAGCGCACACCGTAATAGATAGTTTTACTCGAAGTCTCCACCGCGGCCTGTAAGGCGCTGGCGTTTCTTGCTCGGTCTATCCACGCGGGTCACCAGAAAAATCGTGGCGGCCGCGTAGATAGCGATTATTACGAAACCGATACGCATTGTTATCCGAGAACTGCCCAGACCACGAGTGCGAAGATTCCGATTCCGAGTCCAACAATTGCAATTGCTGAGAGTGAGAGAAGTCCGCGGGAATCAGCGATCTTCTTTGAAAGAGCTGTTGGCTCTTCTGCGTTCTTCATATCGATAAGAAGCGCTTCTGCTTCGCGAACAGCTGCATATTGGCTAATGATTGCAAGAATTCCGGTGGCTGCGGCAACGCCAATTGTGAGGTACTTAGCTCCATCGGTTGCGTTTTCGAATCCGCCAAATGCTGCGACTGCAAATACTGCGATGAGTACCAGCGCCGGTGCTACCTGAGCCTGGATAATTTGCGTGCGCAGTTCATTCCACGCTTTAACAGTTGCTTTTGCCTTCATGGTCAGACCTTTTCCTTACGTTGTGTACCCAAAGTGGATAGGCATGAGGGTAAGGGGTGCAGGAGCCTGGCGCTAGCCCAATTTTGGTGAGTGACATGCGACGGATGGGTATCTAGAGTGAGCCTATGCAAACATTTAAATGGGGTTTTGTCGGAGCCGGAATGATCGCCAAGAAGGCGCTTTATCCCGCAATTAGTAAGTCCAGCGTTGGAGAAATCTATGCAGTGGCATCTCGTGATGCCGACCGCGCCATGACGATTTCACCTAAGGGTCTGATCTATACCGATTACGACCAGATGTTTGCCGATCCAGCAGTCGAGGGCGTCTATATCTCACTGCCGAACGCCTTTCATTTGCCGGTTGCTATCAAGGCGATGAAAGCGGGTAAGCATGTCTTATGCGAGAAACCTTTGGGAATGAATGCGGCTGAAGTACGTGAAGCCATTGATGTATCCGAGAAGATGGGCGTGCTCTTTGTTGAGGCATCCTGGAATAGATGGCATCCGCGCACACAGCGAGTACATGAAATTGTTCGCTCTGGAAAGTTAGGCGCAATCAAGCGCATCCGTACCGCCTTTACCTATTCTGGTTTGGACGATGCCAACATTCGCCTTGATCCAACTATCGGTGGTGGCATCTTGTATGACTTGGGGCCATATTCAACGGTGGCACCACTGTGGTTACTTGATTTTCCTAAGGTTGAAAACTTATCTGTGCAGACTGTCTTTCATGCAGGCGGCGTCGACGAAACAACGCGCGTTAACTACCGCTTGGGTAATACAGTCTGCGAAACAGTGGCATCGTGCAATATTCCAGATTCGAGTTGGTTTATTGTCGAAGGCGAAAAGGGTTCAGTACGTATGGGCGGCATGAACGCCTTTAACTCACATAACGCGCCAAGTGATCTGGAAATTGAGATTGATGGAGTCACAACCATCGAAAACTTCAGAGGGTGCGATCCATATCAGTTGATGGCAGATGCCTTTGCTGGGCGCGCTCGCGGTGGCAGCGATTGGGTGATGCCGTTATCGGAATCCTTGCGCTTTGCCGAGCTCTTTGATGCAGCCTTTGCCTTGATGAAGAAGTAGCTACTTAATTTCTGCGATTCTGGCTTTGACCATCGCCAGGATTAACTTCTCTTCGACTTTCCAATCACTTGGAATCACGATGGTCTTCTTGTTGAGCTTGAGATGTGGCATCTGATCGCGAAAAGCATCAAGAACATCAGTGCTCCAAGGCGCAATCGTGATGTGGTTTTTTGAAGCTGATGCGCCAAAGATGTAGGAGCCACCGAGCTTGATCATGGGTTGATTCCAGGCAACAACTAACTCAGTCTTTGGGTACTTGCTCTGAATTGTTTTAAAGATCTTGCGCATTGTGGTTGCTTGCTTAGGATCAATCGTCTTGAAGTAGTCAGAAGGTGTGTCATGGCGCCTTGATGAAGTTGATCCACGTGAGTACATCACTAGGGCGTTGGCATGGGCCTGTGAAAATCCGTAGTTCTCACGCAGGTAGGCAACTTGCTGCGGGTACTTCTCGTCCTTGATTTCCTTCATGACTTTGAACCAGAAGGACATCTTCTCGCCATAGCGCTTTTCGATAGCTGGAAAATGCGCTTCGCGGCTCGGATCTTTAGGTGGCATAGTGATAAGAATAATCTAGGCAATGAGTAAGATTCACGGGTGTTGGAATTTTCAGAACGGCCCTGGGGCAGCTATCAGGTGCTGCATTCAACGGCTGCTGCGCAGGTAAAGGAGATTAAGGTCAAGGCGGGTTCTCGCCTTTCTTACCAAACACACCAAAAGCGCGCCGAGCATTGGTTTATCGTGCAAGGTCCAGCAGTTGTCACTATTGATGGCGTGACTAAGACTTTAGAGACAGGCGCATCTATAGATATCGGTATTGGCGTAGCCCATCGCATGGCAGCGCCTAGCACTAATGATGTGGTCTTTATTGAAGTACAGACAGGGTCTTACTTTGGCGAAGATGACATCGTTCGACTTGAGGATGATTTCGGCCGAAGCTAGATAGAGCGAAGGACTGCGGTAACGATTCCTAGTACTTCGCATTGATCGCCATCGATAGGCGCAAAGTCATCGTTGGCAGGAAGTAACCAGATGTGGCCACTCTTACGCGAGAAGGTTTTGACAGTTGCTTCGCCATCGATCATGGCAGCGACGATGTCGCCGTTATTAGCATCTTTCTGTTGGCGAATAACAACGTAATCGCCATCGCAGATTGCTGCGTTAATCATTGACTCGCCTTTGACCTTGAGCATGAAGAGATCGCCCTTGCCAACGAGTGATTCAGGAAGTGGGAATGTTTCTTCAACTTGTTGGTCTGCAGTAATAGGAACACCTGCTGCAATCGAACCAACCAGTGGGATAAAGCGAGTCTTATCTGTGTGGGCGCTAGCACCGGACATGTGATCAGGAAGGGTGACCTCCATGGCGCGACCGCGATCGGCGTCGCGGCGGATAAAGCCCTTCTCTTCGAGGATATCGAGCTGGTATTTGACTGAGGCGGGGGAGTTGAGCCCGGCTGCCTCGCCGATTTCGCGCATTGAGGGGGCATACCCCTGGCTCTCGGTGGAGCTCTTGATGAATTCGAGGATCGTCACCTGGCGGGAGGTCAGCTCAGGCTTGGTTGTAGAGGTCTTTGGGGTCGGGTTCTTAGCCATACACAGATTGTTCCACAGGTTGGGGATAAATTCAAACAAATGTTCGAAAAAATCTTGCAGATGTCGGTGGGTGGGTATATGGTTTTCCTATCGAACAAGTGTTCGAAAACCTTCCCCAAGGTTTTAGCAGGTAGCAGGAGAAGAACCATGAGCGCTATAACCATTGACACATCTAAAGTCATTGATTTTCAAGGCTTTTCGGCCAATCCGTCTGGCATCTCTCTCAATCGCCGCGGCCGTCTAGCTCGTACCGTCGTGGTTCTCTCCCTCGCTATCGTCCTCGGCTCAGTTGTCAGCGCCAAGGCTGGGGCGGGCACTGAAGCGGCTGCAACCAAGGCCTACTCCTTTATTACCGTCACTGTGGCCCCAGGCGACACTGTCTGGTCACTGGCCAACCGCGTGGCAGCAGGGGCAGATGTGCGCTCGCTCGTCTCCGAGATCATCTCGGTTAACTCACTTGCCTCAGTCGACCTGACTGCAGGGCAGAAGCTGCGCATTCCCCTGAACTAAGAGTTTGTAGACCCACCTGCGACACGCGGCACCCCGGTGCTACTCATCCGGCAAAGCCTCAAGAAATGCTTTATAGTTCCCACTATATGTAGGGGTCGAAAGCGCAAAAACTTCCATAAGTAGTGGTTTTAGGG
>Ga0222712_10001922_pt1 | contig 24736 bp, 19 predicted proteins | sample C33_657DmetaG_FD_165043 | JGI IMG/M metagenome (GOLD analysis project Ga0222712, IMG submission 165043) | Estuarine water microbial communities from San Francisco Bay, California, United States - C33_657D | ecosystem: Environmental > Aquatic > Marine > Unclassified | place: USA: California... | reverse complement strand
TGGGGCGTCACCCGGGGCGTCGCCCTTGGCCACGCCATTCGCTTCACCGCACGCTGAACGTCCGTCGCCTCGCGAACGTGTTAAGCGTCAACGGCGACGATGGACGTCACACCCACGCGCGTCACGCGATCGAGGACGAGGGAGTGCGTCGAAGTCGCGCGCGCGCGAGCGACGCGGGCGACGCGCTCGCGACGGATGAACGCCGAGCGGTGTCGCTTATCGAAAATCGGAACGACGACGAGTGATGAGAGAGGACAACGCCTAAAGATGATGGTTGTGATGACATCGCACGACGCGTTCAACGCGCGTGCGTGCGAATGCGAGAGCGGTGAAGAGAGGAAAATGAGAGGAGGACGCGGGGCGGCGCGATGGAGATTGGCGAGGCGAACGCGAGGCGCGACGCGAACTTTAGCGTCGATCGAGGAAGGGAAACAGGCACGGAATGTGGAGAGCGAAGGGAAAGTAATAGACGCGAGCGCGACGACCACGGGTGGGGCGTCGGAAGGGAGCGGTGATTGGTCGGTGTTCGAAGAGGAGAAGATGCGAACGGGGGCGAACGGGGAGAGTAGGGCGACGGGCGGGCGAGGGGGGATTAACGGATCGGGGGAATCGTCGCCGGCGAGCGCGACGCGCGTGCGAGATGGGACATCTAGACACGATAGATCGCTTTCGAAACCGTATGCGGTGTTTAGGATCGATGCCGCTGGGCAGAGGTTGCCGTATAAGCAGATTATGACGAGACGGCAATTGTTGCGGGACACGGATTTATCGCCGCGGGATTTGCGACGAATCGACCCTTCGCTCGGGCAAGCGAATAACACCCCGGCGGTGATCGTTCGCGAGGATTCGGTGCTCGTTAATCTCGGCGTACGGGTGATCATTCGATCCGATCACGCGCTGCTGCTCGAACCCGATACGATGATGTCCGTCAATTTTCTCGAATCGTGGACGCAACGCATGTCGACGGCGGAGAAAAACTCTGAAGTGGAGTCGTTGCCGTTCGAGCTCGTCATGGTCGAAGCTTCGTTGCAAGAGACGTGCGCGCAGTTGGCGAATCGATTGGAGCATTGCACCCGACGATATCGAGCGTTGGAGCGCAAATTACAAACGGGCATCGAAAAGACGACGTTTGACGAATTACGTTTCATGAAGCAAGCGCTCGTGCAGCTCGAATCGCGGTCGGCTTCGATTCGCGACGAGTTACTCGAAACTCTTGATGATAAGGATGACGTCGAACGCATGACGCTGTCGTCCAAGGCGACCGAGGCGGAGGACAAGGAGGAGGAAGAGGAGGAAGTCGAAAACTTGCTCGAGTATTACTTGCAACAGTGCGAAGCCGTGCACAGCGCCACCGAGGCTTTGCTGGAAAATACGAGAGATCTTGACGAATCGATCTCCGTGACGCTGTCCGCACGTCGTCTGGAGGTGAGTAAAATTGAGTTGATGCTGTCCATCGCTTCGTTCGCCGCCGCCGTCGGCGCCGTCGTCACCGGCATCTTTGGCATGAACTTGACGTCGACGTGGGAGCACAGCGTCACGGCGTTTTACCTCACCACCGGTCTGCTCATCACCGCGTGCGTGGGCATGTCCGCCTGGCTTTACCGCCTCTGTCGAAGCCGTTCAATCTTGTAATAATTAAACCCGCCTCGTCGCTCGCCCGTCGTGAACTGTCGCTATCCCGTCCCGTCGTCGCCCGACGCCTCCCCGTCGTCCCCGCGCCCTTCCCTTCTTCCGCTCGCCCTCGCATTCGCCTCTTCCCTCGCGCCCTCACCTCTCTCCTCGCCTTTGCGCCGTCATGTACCTCGCCTCAAACCTCTCGCGCGCGCGTCGCGCGTCTTCATCCCCGGCGCTCACCTCGCTCGCGCTCGCGTCGTTCGTCCTCGGCCACTTCATCACCGGTCCGGGCCACACCACGCGCGCGACGACGTCGTCCACGTCGCGTTCGGTGGCCCCGATCGCGCGCATGCTTTGCGCGATCGCGCGTATGCACTTCGTTTTCCGTAGACGCTCGACGACGCGCGCGAGCGCCATGCGTCGCGTTCTGCGCTCATCCATCGCTTCGACGCATCGTCGACACGCGAACGACACTGGTCCGCACTGGACGTCGGTCGGAATGCCGTGGAATAACGCCGAAGCTCTGGCGAAGGCGAACGCGATCGCGAACGAACGAGCGAGCAAGCGCGAGGGAAACGTTCAGAGAGACTCGCGAGGGACGCCCGTGAATTCGTTCGCCAAACGAATTCGCGTGAAAACCAAAGCCAATTGGTTGCACTTTGACGCGGAGGACGAGGAGGGAGACGATTTGGAGACGATCGAATTTGGGAACGTCGAAAAGTTTGCGTCGCGTCGAGGGAATGAAGGGAAGAATAAACGAGGGATTAAATGGCCGGATATGATGAGCGAGAGCGAGAGCGAGAAATCGAAAGGGGAGAATGAGAGAGATTCGACGACGAAGGAGGCGCGGACGAGCGCGACGGCGGCGAACGGGAAGTCGCCGATGAATAAAGCGGTGAATACGAGGGATAGCGCAACGAAGAAGAATAAGAAACAATCATTGGCGACGACTATAGAGTACGTCCTGAGTTCGGATGAGGCGAGTGGGGATGAGCGAAGAAGCGAGTTTGAGCGGTTACCGAGTAAAAACGCCGGACGATTCGTGGTTCCGTCGTACGACGATGAAAGTGACGAGACGAGCGAGGAAGAGGAAGAGAGAAAGACAAAAATCGTGTCGACTAGATGGGCGATGCCAACGAAATCGTCGTTGAAGGTGAAATCCAGCGTGGTTATTGAGAATCAGCCGACGACGAACGGCGGGAGCGCGAGAACGAGGGCGTTGACGAAGAACAATTCCGACGAGTTCACGCGGCCGCCCGAATCCAAGGCGTGTTGCGTGATCTCATAACTTGGATGTGTCTATTACGATATCTATTTGTAACTTTTCATCGACTTTGAAAATCGTAGACGGCGGGCGCTTTGACCGCACTTCGCGACGACCAACCTCGAGCGCCGAGGACGACTTCGTCTCGAAAGATGTCGTTGACGCGCGTGAAATCAGGCGCGCTCACCCAACGTTGCCTCGCGAGACGCGCGCGAACTTCGAAGAGTCGCGTGCGAACGCGCGCGTCCTCGGACTCGGACGCGGACGCGGACGCGCCCGCGCGAGTCGCGCGTTTCGGCATCTTCAATCGGTCTACGGCGACGTACGACGCGCGAGGGGTGACGACGTACGCCGACAGCGCGCTCGATGCAGCGGCAATCACATTATTCAACTTGAAGCTCGCGAACGTTGTCGGACGCGAACAGGCGAAGCGCGCGACGGCGAACGCGCGAACGCCGTTTGACGCGCTCGTGGCGCTCGCCGACGCGTTGAGCGTCGGTCGCGACGTCCGTGAGCAGCGCGATGCGGTGACGACGGCGTTATTAAGTCTAATTCCGTCTCCAGTGCGATATGCGTTCAAGAAGTTGATCAAACCCGCGAACTGGGTGGATGAGATGAACGCGAAAGTGACGAGAGAAGCGTTCGCGTGGCTCGTGGGACCGTGCGAAATCGTACCGCGCGAAAGCGATGGGGTCATGGCGAGCGTGAAGTTGCAAAAGTGTAGATATTTAGAACAGTGTGGATGCACGGCGTCGTGCACGAACTTTTGCAAGATTCCAACGCAAAGGTTTTTCAAAGAGGCGTTTGGCGTGGACGCTCGATTGGATCCGAATCATTTGGACGGCTCGTGTATGATGACGTTTGGCGTCTCGCCCGATGCTAACGATCCAGCGTTTAGCGCACCGTGCTACGCGACGTGTGCGAAAGGGAAATGTGACGTCGGCGGCGCGCCGTGTCATAGGCTCGGGCCACCGCCCGTGTAATAAAATGTATAATCTCTGTCGTCGCTTCGCCGCTGGATGTGAGGATTACAACGAGGATTCGATGAGTACATCGCAACGGCGGGCGGGTAATTATCGCAACAATAGTAGGGAAAGGAATGAATGAATGAGAGATCACCAAGGGATCTGCAATCCATCCTCGCAGTTGATGAACAAACCGTTATAATCGGGAGCCATCAAACCGATTTCGTGCATCACGCGCTTGGCGCCGACGGAGGGATCAACCGCGCCTTCAATTTCCCAGATCTTCGCGTACTTGGCCGTCATGTCCGTCTTGTTAAACCCAGGGTGAAGCACTTGCACCATGATTCCCTTGTGCTTGAGCTCTTGCGCTAACAACTTCGAGCCCATGTTCGCCGCGCTCTTGCTCATGTGATGCCCGTAGTCGCCGCCGCTCGGATTTTGCACCTCGCGCCACGCCACCGACCCACCTTGCGACGTGATCATCGCGATCTTTCCCCCCGGAGTCTTAATCTTCCCTGCGTTGTACAACGCCGACGACACGCGCAGCGGTCCCACGGCGCAGATGTCGATCATTTTCAGCTGCTCATCAAAGTTCATCGAATCAATTTTTTCCACGGGTTCGTAAAAGTATCCGGCGTTGTTGATGACGATATCCAACGGTTCGTCGATTTGTGCCGCCATCGCTCGACAGCTCGACGCGCTCGTCACGTCCACATCTCTGATGATTTGTTCAGGCTTCAACCCGTCCAGCGCCGCGCTCGATGCGCGACACGTCGCGATGACTTTCGCGCCGTTTCTCGTCAACTCTTCGCACAGCGCCAAACCGATCCCTCGATTCGCCCCCGTCACGAGCACGCGTTTATCTCTCAAGAACGACCCATCGTACACGTCATCGATCGCCATCACGCGCGTCACGTTCTTTTTTTTCGCCTCCGCGAATCGTTTCACTTGGTCCGCTATCGTGTACTTTGGCTCATCCGTCGTCGTCGCCCGCGCGCGCGCGCGCGCGCCTCGCCCCCCATCCATCGTCTCCGTCATCCTCGTCGTCGTCGTCGTCGTCGTCGTCCGTCGCCCTCCTCTTCGTGCGCTCCCGTGGCGCACGGTGGAGGACGAATGTATCACCACACGCGCTATGCTCGCGTGCATCGGCGAATGACGATCGACGCGAGTGACACGTGACAAGTGATGAGTGATGAGTGACGCTGTGACGCTTCACGAGACGTCGCGAGGTCACATCACATCACACCTCGTCTTCGTCGTCGTTCGTCGTCATTCGCACGCGATGTCGTTCGCGCGATCGATTCGGAAATTCGACGCCTACGCCTCCGTGGCGCCGCACTTGACGACGAAGACGAAAACGGGGGCGTACATATCGTTGATCGGCATCGCGTGCGTCGTCGCGATGGCGTTCGTGGAGTGCGTTGATTTTTTAACCCCAGCGATGACGAAGACGATGAGCGTGGATAACGTCCCGTGGGATGAGATGATGCGAATAGAGATCGACGTGACGTTTAACGAGGCACCGTGCCAGATATTATACGTGGATATGTACGACGCGAGCGGGAAGCACGAGGTGGATGTGCGCGGACGTTTGGCGAAGACGAGATTGAATAAACGAGGAGTGGCGATAGATGATTACGAAAGCGCGGGAGGGGTGGATTTAGGAGGAATCGTACTTTTCCAGCGCCGACCGGAACACGCGAACGAGGTGCGCGAGGCGAGATTAGCGCGAGAGGGATGTCGAATACACGGCGAGGTGCTGGTGCAACGCGTCGCCGGGAGCGTTCGGATATCCACGGGGGCGGAGGCGTTTGGGTTCATGCAAGAGCTGTTTGATAACTCGTGGGACGTGAATATGGGGCATGAGGTCAAACGATTGGCGTTCGGCACTGGGTTTCCTGGAGCGGTGAATCCGTTAGACGGCACGAAGCGCTCGGAATCGCCGAGCGGAATTTACAAGTATTTCATGAAAGTCGTTCCGACGACGCACACCGACCTCCGCGCTTTGTTTGGGATCATTCCTTGGAAAACCGTGCTGAAGACGAATCAGTACAGCGTCACCGAACATTTTACTCCGAGCAAAGATTGGTTGCACGTCCCAGAGGTGTACTTTTTGTTCGACTTGTCGGCGATCGAGGTGGACATATCCGTCGAGGCGAAAAGTTCGGTGTACTTTCTCGTGAGGACCATTTCGACGCTAGCGGGAGTGCTCGCGATGATGCGCATGGTTGACAGATACGTTGATGTCGTGCTGCGCGTCGGTGGTCGATCGAAACAATAGAATACACAGTAAAACCCTAAACAATAGAATACACAGTGCGTATATTATCATTAGCGCGCGCAGCAAACAATATACTATCAGCAATCAAACGTCACGCAACAACACGCTATCGATGAGACGCTGGTTAGCGACGTTCGTCGCTTCGACTTTGAACCCGATAACTTTTCCATTATCGCACGAAAAGAGAGGCCGGAACGCCATTCCAGAAGCGGCATCAAACGTCGCCTCGTTCGACTCTTGCCCGCAGCACCATCCTTCGTGCGTCGACGAGGGCGCGACGACAAAATTCCAAATTCCAAATTCGTCAAAATAACGCGATTTGAGAGTGATCCTCTCCACGTTTGAAGATCCCAAAGTCGCGAGAGGTTTGCGTCCACACGTGAGACACAGCGACGTCGGAATCGGCGACGTCACGACTTGTTCAGTCTTCGAAATGATGTTGCTCTCCGTCCTCGTGCGCTGTTGTGAAATCGAAAATTCAGCCTGCGTCGTGCGAACCATCGCGCACCACTCTTCCGTGTCGTCTTCGTCGTCCCACTCAATACCATCAAGAATTTGATCAACGTTTCCTTGCACGAGCGCGTCAGCGTCTTCAGGCGGCTCTTTCGCGCACCTAGGCGGCGGCGGTGGCATGTCGAAAGCGTCCCAATCCAATCCGTCATCAAACTCAAACTCGTCGAACTCCGGCGCTTGATATGAATTGCGCGGAGGCACTTCAGTCGTCGTGACACCTAAAGACTCAGTTTGAGCGATAGACTCAAATTCCCTATTTTCATAAAACTGCACCGCGTAGTGTGCAACGCTGTCCTCCGACTCGGTTTTACTCGTACTCGCTTTGGAAAAGAACGCGGTGATCGGCGTATAACGGCTCGCTTTTCGTGGCGAAAGCACTTCGGTGATTGGGCGCTTTCGCTTGGATTCGAGATCTTCAAGCACGGATTTACTCGCTGGCTCGTCCTCGCCCGGTGGGTTTTCGGCGTGCGCGTCGAAGAACGACGTCAAGCTCGCCAGTTGTTGCTCAAATCCGGCAGTCGGGTGCTGCATGGCGCCACGCAACCATTTTGGTAGTGACTGGATGGCATTTTGACCGAAGCGTTCGTCGACGAGCATGATTGCCCCGTGGTCGAATCGATGGCGCAAACAGCGCCCGACGGCTTGATTCAGCGCGCGGAACGCTTGCTGGTCGTACCACTTTTGCCCAGACAACAATCCTCTCGCCTGACCCTCGTCGTTATACGATCGTTTCGCTTGCACCATCGGGTCCTTGTAATTTGGATACGGAATCCCGACGCAAATCACCGCGCGGGCGTTCGCATCCGCGAAATCAATACCTTCGCTGATTTTACCACGACAAACTGCAAGGAGAATCGCACCGCGTCCACCGCGTGCGTTCTCTGGCGCCGGAGCATAGGGATGCGGCGCCGACTTGACGCTGTCGGCGACGCACTTGTAGTACTTTTCCAGAACTTGTTCGAGCGTTTCCGCCGGTTTTTTCTGATTCCCATACGTCGTCGTCTTGCCCGTAGGTTCTTGAAAAATTTTCTTACCGCTCGCGCTCTCGATCGACTTCCAAACTCCTGAATCACGCCACCGTCGCACAATGGTATCCATCAACGAGTACGATGGGAAAAACATCAGCATGCCGTGCGGGACGATTTTAGCCCAACGCTCCACGCTCGAACCGAGCTCGTCCTGAAACGTCCAATCATTACGCGACTTGAACCCCGCGTTCAACGGCTGATTGTTCGGACCAGAAGCAATCACACAGCCCCATACCTGCTTGTGCATGTCCACGCAATGCGGTGCCTCCATGCGAATCGGAAAGTCGACACCGAGCTCGCTCGCGAAGGAGTTCAGAGGAGCGAGAGTGCCCGACGTAAGAATCACCGAACGCGCCCCCTTCTCGCCGACTAAATCTCTGAACGCCAGCGCGGGATTGAGACACCGAAAGTCAATTTTCACCACCTCGTCGATGGGCAAACGCACCAAAGTCGAGCGCTGTGCCTGCGTTGACAGCACCTCGGTCTGGCTCAACGTCTTTTCGAGCAAAATGCGGTAATCACGTGCGGTAGTCTCGCCATTGGATAGCATGAACTTGAGTGGATTCAAAACCTTTTCGCATGTATTCAGCGCCGTCCCACTGACTCGCTCTTTATGATCCTTCAAATCCTGATTGTATTTTGTCGCCAAACTCAACGCTCGCATGATGTCGCCCACGCTCTCGCGGGTCACGCCTGCGCCGGCGAGAGCGGCTAACGCATGCTCGCCGCGTAAAGTCGCACCCCAAGTCTCAAACAGCTGCGTATCTTGCTTTAACACGTACTCTGCGCCGCGATCATCGCACATGCGCACGAACCACGAATACAAGCCATGCATCACGCTACGCAACACCTCAAATTCCTCATTTTTAGCCGTCGAGCGACTGCACATCGAGGTTAACCCGTCGACGCATTCGGCGACTTCTTCCAGCGTGACCTCCTCGCTCGCCGCCTCGCGGCTGGTATCCTCGATGTTGTGCCCTTCGTCGAAGATAATGACCGACCCTTCGACGTCGATGTCCATGGCAGCGCGCGTGCGCGGGTCGAGCAAATAATTGTACGGCGCGAACACCAGTTCCGCATCCTCGGCTAAAATCCTACTCGCAAAGTATGGGCACCCTTTCATCGACTTCCCCAGGCGCACTAAATCTTCGATATCCATCGCCTCCGTCGATGTTTTGGCGTGCGATGCGAGTTTCACCGCGGCGGCGCCAGCGCAATAACACCCTCGTCCACTCACGCTCTCATCCATCAATCGTCGGCATTCGCCGTTCACGTCCCCAGTCTTTTTCGCCTTGGCGTTCACGCAATAATGTTCCTTGGACGCTAAAACCACCATCTTTGGTCGATACTCCGTTCGTTTCAACTCTTTCACGCACTGCTCAATCTGCGTGTGCGTTCGCGTGGCGTAATATATCTTCAGCTTCTTTTTCTCATCCTCCTTCGTCTCCATTCTCTCTCGACGCCCGTCGACGTTCTCGTCGATCTCCGCTCTCTTCTTTTTCTCATCCTCCTTCGCCTCCGTTCTCTCTCGATGTCCGTCGTCGCTCGCTTCGAACGCCGCTCGCGCGAGCGCCGCGCACAACAGCGCCAGAGTCTTCCCACTCCCCGTCGGGCTCTCAATAAGGGCGTTCGCGTTGAGCTTCATCGCGCGTATCACGCACTCGATGACGCGAATCTGCATCGGGTACGGCGACGCTAAAGGAAACTTCACGAGCGTTCCCGAGATGGCGCGACACCAGCCGCGCGCGCGATCATCCTCCAGCGATGAAACGCGCGCGCGCGAAGACGACGACGGGGACGACAACGACAGCGTTCGCGCGCGTGCGATTTGATTTTCATCGTCCTCAGGCGCGATATCGACGGGTGGCATCCGACGCCGATCGCGGCGTCGAGGAATGGGGAATAATTGGCGATCGATCCCCTGGCGCGGTCGTCGCGCGGTGCCTGGTTTGCGCGAGCGCGAGAACGTTGGCGATGTTACAATCATCGAGCGAGAGATGGTTTGAGCGGACGCGGTTCGGTGGAGGCGACGCTGATCGGGGCGTCGATCTCGCGAATGGCAATCCCGACGTCTCTTTCTATCGTGGCGCATAACGGCGTCAGAGGGAGCGTCGCGAAGGGTTCTTCGATTTGGATTCCGATCTCGTCGATGCCGAGAACCAGGTATGTGAGGATGAACATCGTGGGTACGGCACACCACGACATCGACGGGACGATGACGAAAGGTAAAGTAAGGAGCCAAATCACGAGCGAACGCGCGGTGTGGCGCGAAAATGACAAGGGAATTGGAGTGGCGATGATGCGCTCGCAAATCCCGCCGCTGAAGCCCATGCCGCTCACGGACTCTTCGATGTTCCAATGAACCTGCTGCGGCATGCCGTCTTCGAGCGCGAGTTTGAGCGTCTTTGAAATCATCATCAGCGTGTACAAGCATCGATTACCCGTCGCCGCCGAGCCGAGCACTTCATCCGCAACCGCTGGTTCACTCACGACGCGTCGAACGCTTTCATCGGGAACATCGCGAAACGCCGTCGGATCTTTCGGATCCGCTCTGGTGCGTCCGCTGCGGAGTCGCGTCTTCAACACATATCCGTACGCCGCACAAAGCTCGAGTAAACGACGCTGGTGCGCTTTGTTCGGAATGTAAATAGACAACCGGACGACGTCGCGCACGTGGCGAATCAACGCCCCCCAGGCGGTTCGTCCCTCGACGAACCGAGCGTAGCTCGAATTCGTTCTAAACACTAACACCAGACCGCACAGGGTGCCGAGCAAGCCGTGTGCCGACGCTGGAAGCGTCATCGACGCCATCTCAAAATTTGCCAACGCCACGGGCAACGCAACGTTCAACTTGGCGCTCACCAATCGCGCCACCATCGGCAGCGCCACAATTGTCGCCGTGTACGCCGCCAGTACGGTACACGGCTTGAGCAGTCTCAAAAACACCGTAGACTGCGGAATAGTCAATAAATCTTTAATGAACCGATCGACCATGCGATGTTTTTCCCATTTATCTTGATCGAAAAGCTGCGAAATCGACGTTCCCGAGCTAATCAACGTTTGATTGAGACCCGGGTCGCGCGACAGGAGCAACTCCCGCACCGTCGCCGCTCTTTTCGCCGCCGCGTCTTTGCCTTCCGTCGAACCGCCATCCGCGCTCGACCCCGCGTTGGCTTCCGTCCACGCGGAAAACTTCGCTGGGAAAGAATACGCGCCGTGCCACCCCTCCACCCCCCCGGCGCCCGCCTCTTGATCCTTATCGTCTTCGTCCTGGTCGTCCTCGGAGATTTTCCCTCGCGCGCGCGCGTTCCTTCGCTTTCGTCCATCGCTCACCTCCATTCGCCCTTTCCCGTCATTCATGCCCTCGCGCACGTAAACGACATGCGTCCAAATCGCATTCGCCCCGCACGTCGTCCAAGAAATCGCGCGCGCGTCCATCCTCCCTCGCTCGATGCCTCCGCGCGCGCCCCTTCGCGCGAACCGCGCGCGCGCCCCCCGCGCGCGCGCCGCGCCCCTTCCCTCCGCACCCGTCACGCGCGCGCTCGACTTCGAGCCGTTCGCACGTTGCCGCGCATTGTTCATCCCACTAGGCGTGTGCGCGTGAAAACGTCGATCGAGCGATCCCAGGGCGACGCGTCGATGTCGCGCACGACGTCGGCCCCGTCGTCGTCCTCGTCGTGCGTCCAATGACGACTCGGAATGATGACGACGACGTGGAGGAGGACGACTGAAGACGAGGACGACGGGAATGGGACGCGAATGCGAGGGAGAGACGCGACAAAGGGCGATGAGGACGAACACAAAGCCCAGAAGTGACACACGAAAGAGTCGCACGTGATAGGAGAACGAAGGAGAGAATGAACGAGCGATCGATTCGACGAACGAACGAACGACCGATCGACGGCATCGCGCGCGACGAATGGGAGTGACGAATGGGGATGATGATGACGATGGGATGGATTCATAAGGCGTGCATGCGTGATGATCGATCAATCGATGGAGGAAATGTATGGATGTGGGAATGCACGAAAGAATTCATTCCCGCGCGCTCGCACGCGCGATACGTCGTCGCAGGCGTCGTCGTCGAACGCGCCCCGCACCCACGGTGGGTGCCTCGATTGCCGTCGATCGCGTCGATTTTTCGTCGATTTTCCGTGATTTTTCATCGATTTTCCGTCTATTTTCCGCGAATGTCCACGGCAATGTCCCGGGAATGTCCCGGGAATGTCCCGTCGATGTGTGTCGATGTGGGCGGTGTTTGTTGAATCATGACTCTTCGCGGTGACCCACACGCACGCGCATTCGACGACGACGTCGAATGCGCGCGCGCGTTCGTCCGCCGCATTGCATCGCGCACGGACGAGCGATGGCGCGCACGAAACAAACCGCACGTAAATCCACCGGAGGCAAGGCGCCGAGAAAACAACTCGCGACGAAAGCGGCGAGAAAGAGCGCGCCGACGACGGGAGGTACGCATCGTGCATTCGTGGATTGATTGACGCGATTCCGCGAGGGTTCGGTGACGCGCGCGATCGGTCGTCGAATGCGAACGCGCGAACGGAGCGCGCGAACGGAGGAAGGCGCGGGAAAACGAACTGATTGAGACGATTATTTTTTATTGCGTTCGCACAGGGGTGAAGAAGCCGCACCGCTATCGTCCAGGAACCGTGGCGTTGCGCGAGATTCGGTGCGTTCGATCGCGCGTGGATGATGCGCGTGCGTGGCGACGCGAACCCTAGGCGCGCGCCGCGCGACCGAGCGCGAGGGGACGCGAACGACTGACGACGCACGATCGCTCGATCGCGCCGAACAGCAAGTACCAAAAGTCTACCGAGTTGTTGATCCGCAAGCTCCCGTTCCAACGTCTCGTGCGCGAAATCGCACAAGATTTCAAGACGGATTTGCGATTCCAATCCTCCGCGGTGCTCGCGTTGCAAGAAGCGTCGGAGGCGTACTTGACCGGATTATTCGAAGACACGAATTTATGTGCGATCCACGCCAAGCGCGTGACGATCATGCCGAAGGATATTCAACTCGCTCGTCGTATTCGCGGTGAGCGCGCGTAAACCGACGGCGAATGTTCGTCAGAGTTTGTTCGCGATAGCGGAGCGTTGGAAAAATCGCCCGCAGCCGTTTGTACATTTTGACACGATCATGTAATGCATCTCCTTTCTTTTACTTTCCAAATACAATCCGCTATGTGTATGTTTGTGATCTCTTCATCGCGCCTCCTGCGCGCGCGTCCGGACGACGTGCATACATTATTCCGATGACATCTCTCACGCAAACTTGGCGCCGAGCATTGTCAAACGCAAGTACGCGTCGACGAAATCAGCGTAAAACGCATCTTGGTCGTTGGCGTACGTTTTGATCCACTTCATGCTCTCCTCGTCGTCGCGCATGTACTTGTCGCTCGGAAGCCCGATGTGCTCGGCCATCTCCGCCTCATCTTTCGTCATGTTTGGCTTGTTCCACGGATCAGCCACGAGCGTGACATAGTAGGCGTTGTCAAACGTGTACGCGTCGCCGAACCCTTTACCCCCAATCGTGTGCGCACCCGCTAGAGCGACCATGTCGCGCGTGGAAACGCCCGAGCGCGCGAAATGTTCGCGCATCTCTCGTCCACCGAGCGTTTGCTCGGGCATTCTATTCTCGGGATCCGCCGTCGACGCGTCGACGCGCCCGAGCGCGACTCGTTCTAAAAACGAAGGACCCCCGGTGAACTCCACCGCGTACGCCCCCGCGCACGCGATCATGTCCGCGAACGACACCTTACCCTCCGCCGCGGTGCCTTCCAACGCGTCGTACGCGCTTCTCACCACGGACAGACCGCGTTTCAACCCAAACGACTCGGGTCGGTTGAGTTCGTACTCCACCGAACCGTTCATCCCTCCATCCCCAGCGCTCGACTCGTACGTCCCGGCGTCGTGAAATACCAACCTCAACACCGCTGGGCACTTTGTTTTCTTCACGTTCGCTTCGAGCGCGGTGCGAATCGCTCGCCGCTTCGCCCTCTCGTCGTTCGCGTCCTCGCTCTCGCCCCTGCTCGCGCGACGCGCGCGTTCGTCAGTCTCCCTCGCGCGTCTTCATTCCCTCCATCCCGCGCGCATCTCCCCCGTTCCTTCGTTCGTTCGTTCGTTCGTTCGTTCGTTCGTCTCGTTCGCTCGCGCGTTCATCGAACCTCAACTCTGTCGCCCGCGCATTCGGTTTCCCCCAGACCACGGTCGCGCCGACCGCGACGACGCAAACCTCGCGTCGCGTCGAAGCGCGCGCGCGCTCAACCTCCGCGTTCGTCTTCGCGTTCGTCTTCGCGAGCGATCGCTTGACGAACGATCGCGCGCGCGAATGCGCGTCGATCGCGCATTCGCGCGACATGTCGGCGTGGCGAGTGACGGCGACTCGAGCGCGCGCGCGCGCGGTCGCGCGAACGATGCAGAGGAATGGAATATGAATCGCCGCAGTCCATGGCGCGCGTGACGCGCGCGATCGATCGCGCGGTGCTCGATCGCGGGTTCGAACGCGTGCGAATGCGTCGACATAACGACGACGACGACGAGGAGGAGGCGAATGCGTCGCGAGCGAAGACGAACGCGATGACGCTCGGGGAACACGACGGGGGGGGCGAGCTCGGTGGGGCAACCAATCGCGGCGAAAGCCAAGAGAAGGAAGTTGAGGGCGTTCAAGGGACTCCCGAAACGCCGCGAAGGAAATCGACGACGATGATGATTTCAAAGTTCTTCACCCCGGGCGTCGGGGACAGCGCGCGGGAGAGGACGCCGCGCACGCCGGATTCGACGACGAGTCGCGATACGACGTCGACGACGTTGGACGTGAACGGGGCGTTCATTAGATTTTTCAACGATTTGTGGAGGTTCGCGAAAGAGGTTTTCATAGGGATCCCATTACAAATCCTCGTGACGTTCATCGCACTCGTTAGCATACCGACCATGTTGCAAGGTGCGCGCTGCGATGGCGAGGCGTCGTCGATCGAGGCTCTCGTTCGTCTCCGCGGCCGAGTTTAACCGTCTCGCTCACCGCTCCAAAAACCGCGCAGTTCAAGCCGTGATGACGGTGATGTCATTTTGGGGCATTTACGCCGCCATGGCTATCATGTTTCATCTTCGAGCTTTCCTGCGCGTCAGCGGCCTCGAGCGCGTATCAAGCGGAATCGACGAGCTCTTTGAACAAACGGAAGCCGAGGTTGAAATTTTCCGCGAACGGATCACTTTTCTGTTCCCAACATCACCCGCAACGTGCAGCAAGCAAGCGAGGAATAACATCTCGTCGCGTCGCGAGTGCGCGAAGAAACTCAAGGAGCTCGCAAAGTCCATCAAAGCTGATTTGGCCGCCACCGATTTGGCCACGCTCGATCTCGCGCACGGTTTGCTCCTCGCAGCCTGAGCGAGCAACCCAGTGCGGTTCATCTCGCCCGGCTCATCTCGCCGCTGTACAGCATCACAAGTCTTCTTCATCTCCACATCAAACGCACTTTTGGAATGACAAGAACGCATTTTCACGCGAGAGCGTCGCCTCGCTCGCGTTTGAGTTTCAAGTTCGCGTCGTTCTCCGTCTTCCGCTCCGCGCTCGCTCGCTCGCGAATGTACGTTCTACGCCCCGGGTTCAAAACTTGATCGGCCTCAAAGGCGCGGCTATGATTCCCGATAAATCAATCTCTGCATCTAAATCTTCGTCCAGCGCACCGACGATGGCCCTGAGCGATGAAACCGAAACCGAAACCGTCAGTCTCGCGCGTCGCCTTGGTCGCGTTCGTTCCTCACGTCGCATTCGCCGCGTTCGCGTTCGCGTTCGCGCGCGCCCCCGTCGTTCGCTTAAACGCACACATTATCCCCTCTGATGACGTATAACCCCAACGGCGCGCGCTCCACCGCGCGTTCGCTCGAATACACCCTCTCGTGACAATCCTCCAAGATCACATTCGTCACTTGGTCGTATCCGCGCAACACGCCGACGATGTGTCGACCGTCGTTCGTGATCACGCACACGCGCGAGTCCACCATCGCGGTCAACGCCCCGTGGTCGTCGATTCGTCGCGACGACGACGCCATCGCGCGTCGCGATGCGTCACGGCGCGCGACGCGACCGATCAGACGCGCCTCGTCGCTCGTTTCGTCGTCGGTCACTCGGTCGGTCGGTCGGTCACTCGGTCGGTCATTCGGTCGGTCGGTCACTCGGTCGGTCGGTCACTCGGTCGGTCGGTCGGTCACGCCGAGTGACCGACCGACCGAGTCGGACGGACGGACGGACGCCCCCCGTTTCCGTTTCCGTTCGCGTCTCGATCGGCACCCGATCGCATCGCGCGCGACGTCGCCGAGGATGGTGACGCGTGGTGAGTGCGAACTCGTCGACGCGGAGGCGAACGCGAGGGCACCCGACGGCGGGAAGGCGTGACCGACCGACCGACCGATCACCGTGGACGCGCGCCGCCCGCGATGGCGCGCGAGCGAACGGCGCGCACGGGACGCGCGACGCGTTCGTGTCGCGCGCGCGCGTCGAGCGAGCGCGCGTCGAGCGAGCGTTCGTTTTTTTTCTCTTTCTCTACGCGTTCGTTCGCGCGAGCGCGCGCGTCGAGGCGAGCGCGCGAGTGGACGCGGGGTGGACGGCCAGCGGCATCGCGCATCGCATCGGACGACGGGCCGGGCGATCGTTTAGGGGAATAGAAGGACATCGCGAACGCGCATTCGAGGGCGACGGAGGGAGAGGTGAAGGAGGGAAAAGTTCACCGCGAGGAGCGCGCGCGAGAGAGGTCGCGCGAGAGACGTCGACGGGGGAATCGGCGTTCGGGCGCGCCGACAGACGTTGGGGTGATTGCCCTTCGGGGTGTGCGCTTGACGAATCACGACTCAAGGGGAGGGACTACGAAACAGCCCCGAGCGCGCGGACGCAAAGGGACGCGAAGGAACGCGAACGACGCGGGATGTGTGCCTAACACCGAGCGATTGCGCGTAATTTGAGGAATAAAGCGCATCGATCGCGAGTAGGCGTCGGAGTGCGCGCGCGCGAGTTCGTCGTGAAGCGTGCGTTTTAGGCGCGATTGACGGCGGAGTCTCGACGAAATGGCGGCGAGCGCGACGACGGAGGGCAACGACGCCGTCGGCGCCACCGCCGCGGAGACCGCGCATCAATACGCGGTGATGAGGGACGAAGAGACGCAGGTGAATGATCAGTCTCCAGCGGATTCACCGCCGCATACAAAGGATGGCGGCGAAGACGTCGAGCAAGCTCGAGTCGAGGCGGCCGGCGTCGTCAACGCTGAACCCGAACGAGGGACGAAGAAGGATCAGGATGAGACGACCAAGTTCGTAGAATGGGATCCTTCTGGTCGATTCGGTCGCACCACGGAGCTCCTCGGGCGAGGGACGTACAAGAATGTGTACAAGGCGTTTGACGAAGAGGAGGGGATGGACGTGGCGTGGAATCAAGTCAAAGTTAACGGTTTGCCTGCGGCGGAGAAGCAACGTTTAATATCAGAGGTTGAAATTTTGAAGCGCCTCGATCACAAGAACGTTTTGAAGTTTTATCACTCGTGGAATACGACGTCGGAGAAAACTGGAGAGGTGAGCGTGAACTTTATCACCGAGGCTTGCGCGGGGACTTTGAATAAGTACGCCGCGCGGTTCAAGAACAATCTCGATATGCGCGCCGTCAAGAGTTGGGCGCGACAGATCTTGCGGGGCTTGGAATACTTGCATTCACACGATCCTCCGATCGTGCATCGCGATCTGAAGTGCGATAACATTTTTGTCAACGGCAACGCCGGGGAGATCAAGATTGGCGACTTGGGCTTAGCCGCGATGCTCGATCATCAACGCACGCACAGCGTCATCGGCACTCCAGAGTTCATGGCTCCAGAGCTTTATGAAGAGGATTACGATGAACGCGTCGACATTTACTCTTTCGGCATGTGTCTCATCGAGCTCGTGACTTTTGAATGTCCGTACAACGAGTGCAAGAATCCCGCACAAATTTACAAGAGAGTGTCCAGCGGTATCCCACCGGCTGCTTTGGAAAAGATCAAGGACAAGGGTGATAAGATCTACGAGTTCATCACGCTCGCAATCGCTCCGCACGATCAGCGTCCGACGGCGACACAGCTTTTGGAGCACCCTTGGTTGCAAAAGGAGCAATGTAAGAAATCTATGGTACCGCGCTCCATCGTGGAGGAAGAGCCGGAGGCGCCGCGACCGCATCACGCGGATCACGACGACGAACCGACTTCACCGGAGCATATCGAGAACGGGCGAAAGATTGTGCGAGTGTACTCCGAGGCAGACACGTTGGAGCCGCCGACGCATAGGAGGGGATCTTCCCTGGATGTGCGCGTCAAGGGTTTGATTTTAGAGGATGACTCCCTTCGCTTACGTCTTCGCATCGCCGATGCGAACGGGCACAATCGAACAGTAGAATTTCCTTTCAACACCGAGACTGACAGCGCGCACTCCGTGGCCGCGGAGATGGTGGAAGAGCTGGGTCTCGAAACGACGGCGATTATTACAATCGAACGAGAGATAGAAAAGGAGGTGAAATACCTGTGGGAAGAGAAGCGTGGTCATAACAATGCAGAAAACAGCGGAGCTTCTAGCCCAGAGGCGAATCTGGGAGAATCAGTCAACTCAATGAAGAGTTTGTTGACAGTCGCGAGTCAACTCCAGCTCAATCGCGCCGCATCGAATGAGTCGTTGTCTGAAGGTATAAAACCTGATGCCTCCTCGGCACCGTCGGCGGGGCCGTTTATTGATAACAATAAACGCGAACGTATGTTGACCCGATCGCAGAGTGCGTTCGGAGCCGTGAAGCAAGAAGGGCCGCCAGCGGCGTCGACGACATTGACGAGCGGAACTTTGACTCCGGGTGACGCGACGCCACCGCTCATCTTTCAGCCGATACCCATTGCGCCCGCGAGGCCAAGCTCGGTGCCGCCACCAGCGACGCTGCAGCACGTACCGATGTCGCCTCTGGTGGCGATGGACCCGACTGAACCCGGCAAGCCACCGCGAGCACCGATCGCGAACCCTCAGCCCAGCTATAGTGAGGCGCTCATGCACGATTTGCAACGCATCGTCGATGATGGGTCGGCCCAGGAGACCGTGTTGAGCGCGACGAGCTCTGACGCCGGATCGTTCGTTAATGAAGAAGAGCACGAGGAACTTGAAGAACTTCGTCTTCTTGAGGAGTTGGAAATGCAACAGCAGCAGGAAGAAGCTGAAATGCGCCAACGACACACTACGGAACGTCAGCAGAAGCTGCGCTCGCTTCAGAAGAAGCGGCTCGAACGCACCGCGAGTAAAATGGCTTTGTTCCAAATCGGCGCTGATTCTGAGTCGAATCGACCTGCGACATCGCCGCTGCTCAAACCGGCGACGAGACTGGCTACTACTGTGAATGCGACGACGAACCCGAATTCAGGGTTGCCCCCGCAACCTCCCGTAGCGCCTCAGCTCGCTCCGGCGATGAGCACGAACACAGCGTCAACGCAGCAGCAGGAAGTTGATCAACTTATGCCGCAGATTAGCGCCGAGTTTAATTCGGTGCCGATATCTGCGCAAGTGACACTGCTCCAGGCGGATGATGCGACCATGAGCAGAACAAACTCCTTGAAATCGATGGCGAGCGGGGGAAACGAAATAAAGCTCGGTGAGGATGGATCAGACTTGCATCTAGAGGAACAACAACGAGTTGCGAAAGAAAGGAAACGAATTGAGGCTATCGCGAAGATGCAAATGATGGAGCAAACATCCCTGCTATCGCTGGACAGCAAACCCAAGGAGAAAAAGGGCAGCATGGGGAGCATGAAGGCGGACTCTGCCGATGAAGGCTGAATCTTCTGATAATCGGGCAACGCTCTGTAACATCTACCACGAAGCAATCTTAAAGATACGTGTAACTAGTACAGTACTTAGAGGGATATGAATATAAAAACATTCAGTTGCAAAAACCAAACAAACGTTCTTGAAAAAATTACAAGCGCGGGAAACAATTGAATTGACTATGTGACTGCCCTCAACCCACAGAGCCCTCAAGCTTGAGGCTCATGAGTTGATTGACTTCAGCAGCGAATTCCAAAGGAAGCTCGTTGAAAACTTCTCGGCAGAAGCCGGAGATGATGACGCCGACAGCCTCCTCTGGATCGATACCGCGTTGTTGAAAATAAAACAGTTGATCTTCACCAATCTTCGATGTGCTCGCCTCGTGCTCGACGCGCGAGCTCGGCTCTTTGACTTGAATGTAAGGATATGTGTTTGCTCCAGCCTTATCGCCGATAAGCATGGAGTCACACTGAGAGTAGTTGCGCGCGCCAGTCGCGCTGGGGCCGATTTGCACTAAACCTCTGTAGACGTTTCTGCTCTTACCAGCGCTGATTCCCTTGCTGACGATGCGGCTTCGAGTGTTCTTACCGATGTGGATCATTTTACTTCCCGTGTCGGCTTGTTGAGCGTTGTTTGTCAACGCCACCGAGTAAAACTCACCCACGGAGTTATCGCCTGCTAAAACGACGGATGGGTATTTCCACGTGATGGACGAACCGGTTTCAACCTGCGTCCAAGAAATCTTCGAATTGTCCCCCTTGCATAAACCGCGCTTGGTGACGAAATTGTAAATGCCTCCCTTGCCGTTCGCATCGCCCGCGTACCAGTTTTGAACGGTGGAGTATTTGACTTCGGCATTCTTGCCGGTGTGAATTTCAACCACCGCCGCGTGCAACTGATTGTCGTCGTACGCCGGCGCCGTGCACCCCTCCAGGTAACTCACGTAAGAATCATCTTCAGCGACGATCAACGTACGCTCGAACTGCCCGCTCGACTCAGCGTTGATGCGGAAATAGGTGGACAGCTCCATGGGCGAGCGCACGCCTTTTGGAATGTAAACAAACGACCCGTCACTAAAAACCGCGCTGTTCAGCGCGGTGAAATAGTTGTCCGAAACTGGGACCACTGACCCAAGATACTTTTTCACGTATTCCGGATACTCCGCGACTGCCTCAGACATGGAGCAGAAAATCACGCCAGCCTTTAGCAAATCCGCCTTGAACGTCGTCCCGATGGACACCGAGTCGAACACGGCGTCCACCGCAACGTTACTCAACCGCTTTTGCTCGTTCAAAGGAATCCCAAGCTTATCAAACGTCTTCAACAATTCCGGATCGACTTCATCCAATGACTTTTTCTTTGACATTGATTTGGGTGCGGAGTAATACGACGTCCCTTGATAATCTATCGTCGGGTACCGATTATCGCTCCAGTCCGGTTCCTCCATCGTCAGCCACTTCCGGTACGCCTTCAATCGAAACTCAAGCATCCACTCCGGTTCATTTTTCTTCGACGAAATCAATCGCACGACGTCTTCCGAAAGCCCTTTCGGAATCGTTTCGCTCTCCACATCCGTGCTGAACCCCCATTTATAAGGTTTATTCAGCATCTCTTGGATCTTGTCCACTTCATCCTCCTTCGCGTCGCGCGCGCTCGCGAATGGTTCGCCTTCTTTCGCCACCGCCTTTGTTTTCGTTCTCATCCCCGGGCGCACGGCGATGGCACAACGCGCATTCGTTTTAAACGTCACGCATTCCATTCGACGCGCGTTCGCGCTCGATGACGTCGATACCAACGCCATCGTCCACGACGCGAGGAGGGGCGATGTGACGTCTCCAGGGTAGGGAGCGTCTGGATGAGGGTTTGCGCGACGGTCGAAACGCGCGAGCGCGGGAGACGAGCGAACGAACGCGACGACGGATGATGACGACGACGATGACGACGACGATGACGCGAACGAGGGAATGCGACTAGGAGAGACGTGAAATGAGGTTATTGGTGAAATACAACGCACGAGAGGACGAGGGATGAGGAGAATGAAAGGTGGGATTTGGGGGAATCGAACGCGAGCGAAGCGGCGCGGCGCGGCTCAGTCGGCGTCGGCGTCGTCGCGAGCGTCTAAGAGCTTGCGCGCACGATCTATGCGTGCCTGACGCTTGATTTTGGAATCATCGGTATCGAGTGCGCTCGCCGAGGCATCTAGCTTCGCGCGAACGACGGCGTCGGCGGCGATGGCGGCGGCGCTCGACGTCGAAGCGACTTCGACGTCGGGCGTCGGCGCGACGGCGTCGACGCGGCGCGCGAGCTTGGTCGCCACCGCACGGAGTGGGGCAGCGACGCGAGAAATCATCGGGCGCGCGCGCGGTGGGAACAGCGCGGCGAACGCAAAGTCTGCTGAATCATCGCCCCGAGGCGCGCCGACGCCGTGCGGCTGAAAGTAGCGCAAATAAATCCACGCGCAATACGCGCCCCAAATGTCAAACAAGTACAAACCGATATGGTGATGCTTCCCGCCGCTCATGAAGGCATAAATCGCGGTGAAGGTTAAATACGTTCCGATCAAGTGTTTGTTCCGAAACCACCGGAGCGAGGCGAACGCTTGAGCGTCGTCGCCGTCGCCGCCGACGACGGGTTCCTCGGGCAGGACCTGGCGCAACGCCAACATGAGCGCCGCGAGCACGCCGTGAAATCCGCCAAACTTTGCAAACAAATAGAACTCATCGCCAGCACTAAAAACGTAGAGGAAGAACATGGAAATCCACGACATGACGGCCACCGCGACGTTCACGCCGAGAATGAATCGAGTGAGCTCGCTCGCGCCCCAAATCGGCTCTAAACCTTTCCCAATGTACAGCAACCCGCACGCGTCGAACGTCAGGGCGAAAAATGACATCTCATAATACCCACTCGTCACCAAAACCCACGGCTTGCTCATCACCGCGTACGCTTGCAGCGCCAGCATCTCATCCGCTCTCGCGCCGAACGTCGCTTTCAAAACGTACCCGATCCCCAACGCCGCGCACGCGCGTTTCGTCCCTCCGCTCGACGCCGCGATCGACGCGCTCAATTCGCGTCGTATTTTCCCTCCTGTTCGATCGTCTCACCACACGTTCGCATTCAGTCTCTCGATTCGCGCGAATTCATGGCACATGTCTTCGCGCTTCGAACGCGCGCCCGCTCGCGCGTGCGAACGTCGCGTCCTTCCCCCTCTCGTTTTGTCTTCCGCGATCGATCGCACCTACGACATGGACGAACGCTCGATCGAAGTCGTTTTCTCGCGCGCGGTCGTCGTGGGATGTCATCGAATGACGATCAAACGCGACCTCGAATGCGTCACTTCACGCCCGCTATGGATGCCGATGCCGATGCCGATGCCGACGCCGATGCCGATGCCACCACGTCGTCGCATTCGCATTCGCATTCGCGTTCGCATCACTCGGCGAGCGCACACGACTACGACGTCACGCGCGCGATCGCGCGCGATGGGTTCGTGCGGTCGACGAAGGTGTGGCGCGACGACGCGTCGCGGGCGTTCGAGCGCGTGTTTCGCGACCGAAGCGACGCGTTCGCGCGCGCGTACTTTGCGAAACGCGAGCTCGACTTCGCGTCGAACGCACGGGCGAACGCGAGGCGTGGGAGACACACGCGCGCGCGCGCGACGGACGACGACGAGGGATGTGATGTCGATCGACACGACGACGACGACGGAGACGGAGACGGAGACGACGACGGAAAGATGATGATGAGGACGACGACGCGGGCGGGTCTCGAAGGCGAGCGCGCGAGCGAGCGAAGGGAGCGAGGGACGGAGGAGGGAGAGGAGAACGAGGGAGAAGAGGAAGAAAATGAACGATTGGCGAACGAGCGAGACGAACACGCGAGAGAGGCGAAACGCGAACGAGCGATGTTCGATGAGGACGTGGAGAAGGTGTGTCGGTGCTGTTCAACCGCGTTCGCGGAGGACGCGCCATTTACGATTCAAAGGATTTGCGAGCTCGCGCTCGAGCCGAATAAGTTTTACACCACTCCGCACAAGTTCGCGAGCGCGGTGTTGAAGCTTTTTGCGGTGACGCAGTTCGTCGATCGACCGCCGGGTTCGGGAGTCGACGCGCGAGTAGAGGCGACGACGAGCGCGCGAGACGAACTCGCGCGCGAGACGGCGCCGAACGACGGCGCGAAGACGCGCGTCGTCGTCGGCGAACGCGACGTCGCCGAGTCGAACGCGCGCGAGTTCGACTTCGCGATCGCGACTTTGGCGTCCTGACTTTCTGACTCATCGCGCGCCGTAGCGGCTCGTTAGCGTGTGCAACCGATCGTACAGTAGCTCGATCGTTCATTCAAACCATCCCACCGCTGCGTCGTCGCCGTCATCATCATCATCGCATCGTCGTCCTCACTTACAAAACTTATCCGCCTTGCACGCCGCGCGTAAATCCAAACTTTCCTCGCGCGTGAGGTTTCGTTTATTCGCCCACGTCTCGTCGTACCCGTGCAACACCGCCGGCGGCGCGCGATAATTCGTCCCAAACACCGTCTCTCGTCCTCTCCCTAATCGTTCGCGCGCTTTTTCATGTGGGAACTGTTCGTCGTACGTCAACTCTCGCTCCTCATTCGCGCGTTTCGTCGCGTTCGCGCTCGCGCGTCCTCGCCCGTCGCCGTCCTCGCGCGCGCGCGCGCGCGACGTCCTCGCCTCCTTCTCCTTTTTCTCCTCCTTCTCGCTCTCGCCCTTCGGTCGTTTCAACTTCATCTTCGTGCGAATCACGCGAGCGTACGCGTGCGATGTCGTCACAGCCGTCCCTCTCGTCGTCGCATCGTCCGTCTCCGTCTCCTCCTCGTCGTCCTCGTCCTCCTCCTCGTCGTCGTCGTCCTCGCGCGCGCGCATCGTCCGCGCGCTGGGGTGAATGACGACTCACGACTCACGAACGGTCATCGAACACGCACGGGGGACTACGTCGAGGACTAGGATGGGACGGAACGGCCATCATCGAGGGTAACGGTTCATCTTCCGTCCGTCACACCACGACGCATCGACGCGACGGGTAGGACGACGCGAACGAAGGGAACGACGACGATAGAAACGACGTCGACGGGAAAAGAAAAGAAAAGAAAAGAAATACGCAATAGAATCAATCACAACAGACGATTGAGATGGGGGATGACGAAGGGAAGGAACACGAATGCGAGGATGGGGTGTCGTGGGAGACGTGCGCGCGACGCGCGGACGCGCGCGTGCGGGACGCGATGGC
>Ga0222712_10001921_pt1 | contig 24748 bp, 22 predicted proteins | sample C33_657DmetaG_FD_165043 | JGI IMG/M metagenome (GOLD analysis project Ga0222712, IMG submission 165043) | Estuarine water microbial communities from San Francisco Bay, California, United States - C33_657D | ecosystem: Environmental > Aquatic > Marine > Unclassified | place: USA: California... | reverse complement strand
GAATCTGTTCCCAGCCGGACAGATTATGCCGCGCGTTCCCGCTTTTTTTCACGCATCCCTTTCAGCGACGGCAAACTATTGTTCACCCCTGTTTTCCGATCTTTGATAGTCGAATACCTTTCCTATTTTCCGCTACAAGCTGATTCCATCCGAGTGGGAGTAGAAAAAGTAATGTCCAAAATCGACTGCGCAGCGAAATCCTATCCTTTTGTCTTTGACTATTTTGGCTCCGTCATGAAGAACCGAAACATCGTAGGAAACACCGAAGGTTACGCCTGGTTCGTGACGAAATATGGAGTAAATAATGGATGTGGCATATTTACGGCAGGTCAAAAAAAGACCTTTAAAGAAGAAGTTGAAAAATTGGGGGCTTTGAAAACGAATTTGCAGGCAGAAAATATCGTGCTAAAAGACACCTCCGGCGAATCCCAAAACTTACATGCCTTTGCCTCAGAAAATGATTATACTTTGCTCATGTTCTATGCGCCTACCTGCGATCATTGCCAAAAAGAAGTCCCTGAAATTGATTCCACGGCTTCTGTAATCGAACGAATTATGCAGGTTAAAATCGGCCGATTCGCCGTTTGCAATGAACCTGGTGTCCCCAAACGTACTTGGACTGATTTTATCTCGCGCTATAAGGTGACCCATAATGCCGTTCATGTGGATCTCCCGGCCAACTCACCGATTAGGAGTACCTATGATGCTTTTTCAAATCCTACTTTTTACTTAATCAATAGAAAAGCGGAAGTAGTCATCAAAAAAATAAGCGCATTGACGTTAAGAAAATACTTTGCAGGTTTACAGAAAAAACCACTTTAGTTTGACGGCGTTTAGTTTTTTCATTCATTGCTCCATGACGGACAAGGAGGATGTTTCCAGATTGCAGTCGTCGAAGTGAGTCAACGACTGGTCGAAAAAGAGCCATAAACGTCCCGAAGGATCGGTCCGTAGATTTCCTATTAATAGCAAAAAGAGAATCAACCAAGCCATGTTACTTACCCAGAAGTTAAAGTTGTATTGTTCATATTCGATCGATTTAATATGTATTTTTATAGTATATCCTTAGTAGTACTTGTTCGGAAAATTACTTTATTCAATAAGCCCTAGATCAATTTATGTAGGAACCGGCAAGTACTAACCCTTAGAAAATCTACGGAGAAGACCAAACGGCACATCCGAATATTTTGTTACAATTACGGTAGATTTTTAAAGTTTGGATATTACTTAGAAAATTTTCAATTTTAAACAATTCTTCTATATTGAAACAAAACCATGAAATTATCTGAACGCTTATCCAAAAGCCCCTATTTTTTCAAAGGCAGTCATTCGTTATTTTTTGATTGGTTTTTGAAATTGGTCTTTTCGAAAAAGGTCAACAAAGGGGAATTCATCATTGAAGCAGGAGACTTATGCGACAAATTATATTATGTTGAAAAAGGCCTTGTGAGGATATATCGATTGGAAGGTGATAAAGAAATTACTACTTGGTTTACGAAAGAAGGAGATTTTGTTACGACCGTTAATAGCTTTCATTTTGGCCAGCCTTCCAAAGAATATTTTGAGGCTATTGAAGATACCGTGATCTATTACATCAACAAAAAATCATATTTATATTTAGTTGAGTTGAGTACCAACTTCGCTAAATTTTCTATCCACGAATTATTTACCAATTTATGTGAGTACCAAAATCAATGTGAGTTTTTAAGAACATTATCAGCCCCTGATCGATTAAAGTACATTGAAAAAGAATACCCTTATTTACTCAAAAGGGTTAAGAATAAGTACTTATGCTCTTTTTTAAATATAGAACCCACCTATCTATCTAAACTATTGAATCAAAAAGTGCAGGAAAATGAATAAAAAATCCCTGATTTAAAAAACCAAGGATTTCCAATACTCCGTGTTCTAAATTATATTTTTATTTTATTAACCCCCACTCAGACAAATCAAAATAATAATCTTCATTCTCATGGAACCGCTCCCACCTCAACTTAAATTTCCCAAATTGGAGTTCATCACAAGTTAAACTCAATAAAAATTGTTCTCCTTGATGAAGTTCCAACTGGATGAATGCCTCATTATTTGCCAATTGATAATCTAAATTATGATTAGCAATATCTTTCAACAAAACGATTTCAAATCGACTTAAATTTAAAGCTTGGTCTGAAGTTTTGATCCTTAAGGCTTTCATAATGATCAAATGTAAAAGGTTTTAAAATAGTAAAAATTGGAAAATCACAACTTTTAAAAAAATAAAAAATTTGTCAATCGTCACCAAAATTGGACCGATAGAGTCTATTTCTTAGGGAGTGTTTTCAAACAATTATTAAATAACAAAATGGAAACAAGAAAAAAACAATGAGTAGAAAATTACATTAAAGACATCCTTCGAAAGACACGTCGTCTATTTAGTTCCGAGCAAAAGATTCAAATCATCATAGAGGCTTTACGAGCGGTGGATAAGCACACTGAATTTTGTCCAGCAGATGTCAAAAGTTAGCCCAGATTAGGGTCTTTTTACTCTTTATTAAGCAATATAAACTGCTCTGCTGATTGTGGAATTCCGTGGTAGTAAGGTTTGAGACAGAGTTTCATGCCATAGGATTAAGCGATGTTTCAAGAAATTGAGTATTGAAGACCATAAAATCAGAGAAGACCACCTGATTCACGAATTACTATTACATATTTCGCTACTTTGTTTCACACTATACTTCACACTAACAAAAAAAGTCCCTGAAAATCAGAGACTTAATTTGTTGTTGGCGGTCCGGACGGGACTCGAACCCGCGACCCCATGCGTGACAGGCATGTATTCTAACCAACTGAACTACCGGACCTTTTTAAATTGGTGGCACAAAATTAGGCATTTTCTGCTTTCAAACAATACCTTTGTGGAAAATTTATTGAAATAATGAGACTACCCGAGCCTTTTGAATACCCAAACTCAAGCTATTTCGCTGAATACCTGAACTTTGGACCTGAGGACCATTTGCTCGATATCCTGAAAAGCCAACATACCAATCTGCTCGAAATCTGCCTTAACTTAGCAAAAGGCCAAGAAAGTTTCGCCTATGCCCCTGGTAAATGGAGCATCCAACAACTCCTAGGTCATATCATAGATACTGAACGCGTTTTTAGCTACCGAGCTCTCGCTATTTCCCGAGGAGAAAGGCAAGCGCTTCCGAGTTTTGATGAGAACGAATATTTACTTCATGCGCAATATGAATCTCAAGATTTTGCCGATATTTTAACACAATATCGCCATGTTCGTCAAGCGACCATTAGTCTAATTGAATCCTTTAGCACGAGCCAAGCGAACCAATTGGGCAATGCCAATGGCCAGTCGGTCAGTGTTCGTGCATTAGCTTGGATGATTGCTGGCCACGAAAAGCATCACATTCAAGTAATTAAGGAGCGGTATTTAATCCAAAATCCTTAAATTGCCGCGCAATTAAAGATTATGCAATTCTACAAATACCAAGGTACCGGAAATGACTTCATCATAATCGATGATCGTAATGAGCAATTTGATCTCAGTAAAGAGGCTATCGCGCATTTATGCCAAAGAAGATTTGGGATAGGTGCTGATGGGCTTATGCTTTTACAAAATGCACCGGGATATGATTTCAAAATGGTGTACTATAATTCCGATGGGACGATTGGCACCATGTGTGGCAATGGAGGTCGTTGCCTTGTCAGGTTTGCAGCTGATTTAAATATCATCCAAGAGAAAGCCAGTTTCATTGCCGTTGACGGTCCTCACATGGCGCTTGTTGGCGAAGAAAAAATTTCCCTACAAATGATGGATGTGCACACGATAGACCAACATGGTGATGATTTTTTCACCGATACGGGTTCCCCGCATTTTGTCAGATTCGTTAAGCAAGTTCAATTTTTTGATGTAAAAAATGTCGGCGCAACTATTCGGTATTCTGAGGCTTATGCGCCCATTCAAGGAACAAATGCCAATTTTGTTGAAAAATTAGATAGCCAATCGATATGTGTGCGAACCTACGAACGTGGCGTGGAAGACGAAACCTATTCGTGTGGCACAGGTGTCACTGCCGCAGCCTTAGTATCACATGTGTATCAGGGGGTCAATAGTCCCGTTCAAATTAAAACATTAGGCGGAGAATTGTCTGTTTCGTTTGAAGGAAATTTACAAGATGGATTTACTGAAATATTCTTAATAGGACCAGCAAAGCTAGTTTTTAAGGGGGAAATCACATCCCGTTAATGCTCAAATAAGGCATTTAGCTAATGAAAGTCTCAACTTCCTATCTTGAAGATTTCTGCCAAATACCCATAATCGATACACCAAAAGGAAAATGAAATTTCTTTTTGATGAACGCTTTTTCACTTATAAAAATTTTATAAAATAGCTTGTTCAACCAAGCATTTGACACCACATCGAAATCGGAATTTGTCTTGTTTCTTTTAATATTACCAGGAATCAACCGGTCGAAAAATCGAACAATAAAAATGGGTATGGATAAAGGGAAATTAAAATACGAAACATATTTCCTTACCAATACATTTGAAAATAATGCATGTATTTCTGAAATTACATATCGCTTTACATGGTGATTAATCACATCATGCTGAGACCAAATACTCATAAATGCAGGAACTGTAATAAAGACAAATCCATCTTTCTTACATACTCGAATCAATTCTGATGCTGCCAATTGGTCGTTTTCAACATGCTCGATCACATCAAATGAGCATACTAAATCAAAAGTTTCGTCCGGATATTTTAAATCTAAAATGGTACCTAATTGGATATCAATATCAATTTTGCTCTTGGTATAATCAATGCAATCTTGCTCATATTCAATGGAAGTAACTTCCCCAAAATTCGCCAACATCTCACTCGTCGCACCCGTGGCCACACCTACATTTATTATTTTCAATGGTCCCCCATTTGACTGATAAAGCTCCTCCACTTGAGAACGAATAATTTCATTCCTAGCTAAAAACCACCAATGGTTTCGCTCTAATTCAAAATAATCTTTGTAGTAATTACTATCCATAATAAACGTGTCATCCCAATTGAACAAATCAATTAATTGAATGCATGAGCATTATCTAAAATTGTCTAACGGTTAAACCGTGTTTTTATTCATTATTTTCGCAAATAAAATTATAACATAATTCGCACCTTTTAAAACCAATTAAAAATTATCTTTGCAAATTCATTTTCATCAAAATTTATCCCGGATATTTTTAATGTCAACCACATTCGACGCAACCACCCAAAAAAATATAGACCAATGGTTATCAGGACCTTACGATGATACTACTAAGTCAACGTTACAGAGTTTAATTGACCGAAAGGAATTAACTACCTTAACGGATTCATTTTATAAATCACTTGAATTTGGAACTGGTGGAATGCGCGGTGAAATGGGTGTAGGATCCAATCGAATGAATCGATACACCGTGGGGGCAGCCACTCAAGGCTTTGCCAATTACCTCAATAAATGTCTGCCCAATCAAAAAATCAAAGTAGCCATCGCGCATGATTCACGAAATAATTCACCCGAATTTACTCAAATTTGTGCCGACATATTTTCTGCTAATAATATCGAGGTTTTTCTTTTCCCGGCTTTAAGGCCTACACCCCAACTATCATTTACGGTCAGGGAATTAGGTTGCCAAGCAGGTTTAGTCATTACAGCTTCACACAATCCTAAAGAATATAATGGATACAAAGCCTATTGGTCCGACGGATCACAGGTAGTCGCCCCACACGATAAAAATATAGTGGCCGAAGTCAATGCGATACAAAGTATTAGTGAAATTAAGTTTGAAGGAAATCCAAGCCTAATTCATTTCTTAGATGAAAAAATAGACGCGGCCTACCTGAAAACTATTCTGACCAATTGCCGCCAACCCGAAGTGATCAAGCGCCAAAAAGATCTAAAAATCGTTTTTTCACCCATACACGGCACCGGAATTACCTTAGTTCCTAAAGCACTTTCTTTATTAGGTTTTGAGCAAGTCAGCATCGTAGAAGAACAAGCCATTCCCGATGGTAATTTTCCCACCGTTATTTACCCAAACCCAGAGGAAAAAGAAGCGATGACCTTGGCATTAAATAAAGCGAAAGAAATTGACGCCGACTTAGTTATCGCCACCGATCCGGATGCCGACCGAGTTGGGGCCGCAGTGAAAAGTCCTTCGGGCGAATGGCAGCTTTTGAATGGAAACCAAATGGCCAGTTTGATTCTCTATTATTTATTAAAAGTAGACCAAGCAGCAGGCCGACTCACCGGCAAAGAATTTGTGGCAAAAACCATCGTAACGACAGATTTGATCGATAAAATGTGTGCCACCTACGGTGTCACTTGCTACAATACGTTGACCGGATTTAAATTTATCGCCCAAGTCATTCGTGAACTTGAAGGCAAAGAAAAGTTCATCGGCGGTGGAGAAGAATCTTATGGGTATTTAATCGGCGATGCCGTCCGCGACAAAGATGCCGTGGCTTCCTGTGCCATGATCGCAGAATTAACCGCCTATGCAAAAGATCAAGGCCTCTCCCTTTTCGACTTCCTCGCAGAAATGTACATGGAAAATAATTTCTATTACGAAGGACTTATCTCATTAACAAAAAAAGGAAAAGCAGGGGCTGATGAAATTAAACAAATGATGGAAAATCTTAGATCAAATGTTCCCGCCACCGTGGCAGGCAGTAAACCTGTGCAGGTTTTAGATTACGAGGGATTGCAATCGACCAACTTAATAACGGGTGAAATTACGGCGATCCCAACCGGCTTAGGAATAGAGGCGTCGAACGTTATTCAATTAATTTTAGCAGATGGCTCCAAAGTATCAGCAAGACCCTCAGGCACTGAACCCAAAATAAAATTCTATGTTTCTGTGAATTCAGAACTAAAATCCGCTGCTGATTTTGATCCCACTTTTCAAGAATTAAAAAATAAAGTAGCTAGAATCCAGGAAGATTTAGGTTTAAATTAAACACTATTTAAGCGTTTGGTATAATACCTTATAGGCCGGTTTGCGCGCATATAAATCGTCGAACAATAACGGGTTTTCCTTAGGACGTTTAAAATAGCCTCTTAGCCAAGAATCCTTATCGCCCACATTCCAAAAAGTGATGCCATATTGTTGGCCTAACGGAATCGATTTAAACGAATTAAACAACAACAGAAATTTATTTAACTGCTCATCTTTAGCCACGTCGTCATACACAAAATCCGGATTGTTTTTGGGATTGACCGCCACATCTAATTCGGAGAAGTGAATGCTTAACCCCGTCGCTGCCGACTTCGTAATAACCTCCAAAATCGCCTCATTTTTTGAGTTAATATTCACATGCATTTGCAATCCCAATCCATCAATGGGTACATTTCGTTTCTTGAAATCCGCAACCAAATCGAGAATCGCCTGCATCTTTTTGGGCTTCCCATCCTGGCCATAATCATTGTAAAAAAGTATGACATTGGGGTCAGCTTCACGCGCCCAAAGAAAACTTTTAGCGAGGTAATCAGGAATATGATCCGACCAGATCGTAGGCCGTAAACTACCATCATCTAAAAAAGCTTCGTTCACAACATCCCAACCGGCCACCTTGCCTTTATAATGGGCCACCACTGTTTGAATGTGATTTTTCAACATATTTTCCCAGGCTACCTGGTCTCCCTGAAAATCCTTCATCCACTGCGGAACTTGGTTGTGCCAAACAAGCGTATGGCCATGAATTCGTTGTTTCCTATTTTTTGCAAAGGCTACAATTTCATCCCCTAAAACAAAATCAAAACGATCTGCCCCAGGATGCACATTCATCATTTTCATGTGATTTTCAGCTGTAATACTCGAAAATTCCGAACCTGTGCGTTCCCGGTAGGTAACATTTTCGTCTAATAAACGAGGGTTAACAGAAGCACCTAATGGGAATGTCAAGACATCTTTTAGAAAAACGGGGGGAACCGATTGACTCTGAGCAAAAATGAGTTGGGAGATCGCCAACAGAAAAAAAGTGTATAGAATTTTCATAGAAAAAGGTTTTCGCAAGATAAAAAATACATGCATATAAAACGCAAAAAATAGACCCGATTTATATTTTATAAAATTTAAGGCATCTTTAAAAATTAATTTAAACTACTCCATTTACTCCATGAAAAAATTACGGTGGACCCTTGTCCTCTTACTCCCTTTTGCAATTCATGCACAAAGTACCATTTCATTATCAGACCTTTCATTTTGGAAAAATACGGGCAAAAGCAATTGGCAAATCGCATCCGATGCGCAAGCCGACCTCAACAAACCCGAAGTCCTTAGCATTCAGTCGGGTACCGGAATATTAGTCAATTTACCCAATAAATAAAATAGGTCAAATTTGGTCTCCAACAAAGAATACGGAGATTTTGATGCCACTTTCGAATTTATGATGGCGACTCATTCCAACTCTGGTTTTTACCTTCAAGGTCGCTATGAACTCCAACTCATGGATTCTTGAGGGGTAAAAAACCCAAATCGCCTATGCCCCCGATGAGCCATGTTCCTAGAGCGGATGTTAAAAAACTAGCGGCTTGGATTAACGCACAGAAATAAAAAATGGATTAAGAAGAACGTGGAAATTTTCACGTTCTTCTTATTTTCTTAAATGATAGGCCTTAGGTTTTGTAAAGTTCCTTAAACCTACCTGTGAAAGCGTAGAGCCAAAACCCGAATGACCCCGACCACTCCAAGGCAAAGCGGCACTCACTCGGTCACAACAATTCCAATATCCAGATCCTGCATTTATTTGTGCTAAAATGGCCTCAGCTCTTTGCTGGCCCGCCGAATAAACCCCAGCTGTCAGCCCATAGGCCGTATCATTCATCAAAGCAACCGCCTCCGCATCATTTTCAACCCGCATAATGCCAATAATCGGGCCAAAACTTTCATCACGCATCACCGCCATTTCATTGGTTACATTGACAAGCACCGTAGGTTCAAAATAATTGCCTTTTCGGTCTACACGCTTCCCTCCCACTAAAACCTGAGCTCCCTTTGCAACTGCATCAGCAACTTGGGATTCAAGAACATCTAATTGGGCCCTGCGGCTTAACACGGTAATATATACGCCATCTTCCGTAGGCAATCCCATTTTCCACGAACGTACTTCCGCTACAAAAGCCTCCACAAATGCATCATAAATGGCGGATTGTACATAAATACGCTCCACGGAACAGCAACTTTGTCCATTGTTATAAAAGGCGCCATCCGCAATTCCTGCCGCAGCTCCTGCCACATCCACCACATCATCCGCCACATACACGGGATCTTTCCCACCTAATTCCAAGATGCATGGAACCATTTTTTTGGACACATGCTCATAAATTTTTTGACCCGTTTGATAAGATCCTGTGAAATAATATCCGTCAAAAGGCATGTCCAATAAAGCTCTTCCTACTTCTCCCTCCCCGATGGCAACTTGGAATACATCCGCCGGCACCCCAGCCTCCACTAAATATTTACCTATCTGAAACCCAGTTAATGTGGCAAACTCAGAGGGTTTGTACATGACCGCATTTCCCGCTAGCAATGCAGGCACAAAAATATTAACTCCAACGTTATATGGATAATTCCAGGCCGAGATATTGCAAATTATTCCCAAAGGTTCATGCACAATTTTTTCTGTCATCTGATCGGAAACTGACATGATCTCATCCGACAAATATTGGGTTGCGTGTTGCGCTAACCACATAGCCTTTCCCCCCGCCCCATTGATTTCATTTCTACTTTGCTGCAAGGGCTTCCCCATTTCCGACGTCAAAATAGCTGCTAATTCTTCCATGTTTTCCTTGAGCAAGGACACAAATTTCTCCAAAATTTCAGCTCGGGTTTGTATCGGAACGGCCGACCATTGCTTCGCTGATGTTTGCAATCTTTCAAATTTCAAAGCTAAAAAGGCTTTATCATCTTCTTGGATTGTGGTGATAATTTCTTCTGTGGCGGGATTGATAATATTCATACATTAATTTTTAAGCATGGCGTCAATAAAAGCGCTGCGTATATTTTGTGAAAAAGCTAGATTTGATGAAGGAATTTGTATGCGTTCAGGATGCCACTGAACCGCTAGTAAAAACGGTTTATTTGCATCTTTATATTCAATGGCCTCCACGACCCCATCTTCCGAAAAAGCGGAAACGTAAAGTCCTTCGGCGATTTGGTCTAATCCTTGGTGATGAGCCGAATTCACAAAACCGTGTTGGACCCCAGCAATTTGTGCCAATAGCGTTCCCGCTCGCACCTCGATTTTATGTTCTCTATCGCCATCAGGTCCTTTGCGGTGATTTGCAAAACCGTTTTCCTGTAGGTCCTGAATTAAATTTCCTCCCAAAGCTATGTTGACCAATTGGAGCCCACGGCAAATAGCTAAAATAGGTTTATTTTGTTGGCGCGCATATTCAAAAACCTGCATTTCAAAAAGATCTCTCGACTCATTAAACACGGTTGTATTCGGATAATCTACTCGATCATTTTGGTAAAAATCCGGATGGACATCGATGCCCCCGGTCAAAACAAAACCATCGCAAGAATCAAAATCCTGTATGTTTTTTTCTGTATAGGAAAGCTGTACAACTTCCACTCCTTCCCCGGAAATCCAATTTGGATAATTTTGAAAATTGGTATCAGAAGTGGTAACTCCAATTCGTTTCATATCCTATAAAGCCTCCGCATACAAAGCTCTGAAATCTGCTTGAGATACAGGCTTGGGGTTATTCGGATGTGCAAAATCTGCGAAAGCCAATGCCGCCAAAGTATCTAAATGTTCTTCCTTCACCTGAATTTCTCTTAGTCGATGAGGAATACCTACTTGTGTATTCAGGTCAAAAAGATATTGAACCACCGACTCCCCTGTTTCCGACTTCAATCCTAATGCTTGCGCCATGCGAGCAAAACGATCCTCAAATCCAGCGATGTTAAACCGCATGCCATAAGGAATATTGACCGCATTCGCTAAGCCATGGTGCGTATCCAATAAAGAGGAAAGCGGATGAGCTAATGAATGAACCACGCCTAAGCCCTTTTGGAAAGCGATGGCGCCCATCATGGAGGCCAACAACATTTTGGACCTAGCGTTTAAATCCGGCTGACGTACGGCATCCACTAAAGATTCAGACACTAGGCGCATCCCTTCTAAAGCAATTCCATCACACATCGGATGATAATTTTTGGCCAAATAAGCTTCCATATTATGGGTCAAAGCATCCATTCCCGTAGCTGCAGTAACAAATGCTGGCAATTCCATGGTCAATAGCGGATCAGCAAAAACAATTTTTGCTAATAGCTTCGGGGAAAATAAAATCTTTTTTTGATGCGTTTCATCATCCGCAATAATCGCAGATCTACCAACTTCGCTTCCCGTTCCGGAGGTCGTCGGAATCGTGATAAAATGGGGCACATCGTTGGTGACATAGATATCTCCGCCAATCAAATCATCATAGACAAACAAATCCTCCCGATGATTTACTTGGAGTACAATCGCCCTGGCAACATCCAAAGCCGCCCCACCGCCAATTCCAATCAAACAATCGCGATGCGTCGCATCCCAAACAGCCGTTCCGGCATACACATCCGACTTAACCGGATTTTTATGTATCGCAGAAAAGACTTCCACCGATACCCCAGCAGCTCGTAAATCGGCGCAAATATGTTTGAAAAACGGAAGTTCCGCAATCACAGGATCGGTGACGATCAACGGTTTTGAGAAACCCTGATTTTTTAAATAGGGCGCTAATTCTTTGACAGCACCTGCCCCAAACCGAATGATCGTTGGGAAATTAAATTGTCTTACTTGATTAAAATCCATCTTAAATTATTTCAAAATATCGTCTTTTTTCCCAATCGCTCACTACTCGGCCATACTGCTGCCATTCCCATTCCCTAGAAGCCACAAAATGGCTTACAAACTCCTCGCCAAATAATTCTTTGGCAATCGGCGATTGCTTCATAGCTTCCGTCGCCTTCTGCAAATTACCCGGTAAACGACCATGCGATTCATCGGCATAGCCATTTCCTACCGTCGGTTCCTGCAAGGCTAATTGATGCTGGATCCCATACAAACCACTAGCCAAACAAGCGGCCATCGCCAGGTATGGATTTACGTCTGAACCCACAACCCGAGTTTCTAGTCGGGTTGCTTTTTTACTCCCTGGCAACGCGCGCAAGGCGACCGTTCGGTTATCCACAGCCCAAGTCAAAGTGGTGGGAGCCCAAGCACCTTCCACTAATCGCTTATATGAATTGATGGTAGGGGCTAGCATAGGCAAGATAAAAGGCAGGCAGTGCAATTGGCCTGCCAAATAATGCCGCATCATTTGACTCATTCCTTGCGCATCCTTTTCGTCATAAAATAAATTTTTGGCCGCATCTTTATCCCAAAGACTCTGATGCACGTGACCACTGCAACCCGGCAAATTTTCATCCCATTTAGCCATAAAAGTGGCCATGATTCCCTGCTTATACGCCAGCTCTTTCACGGAAGACTTGAACAAAACAGCGCGATCAGCTGCTTCCAAAATACCCGAATAAGCAATCGCCGCTTCATAAACTCCAGGACCTGTTTCTGTATGTAAACCTTCTAAAGGAATGCCAAAAGAACTTAGATCTGAAAATAAAGAGTTGAAAAAATCGTTACGTAAAGTGCTTCTTAAAATGGAGTACCCGAACATCCCTGGGCTCAATGGCTTTAGGTTTTGGAAATTTTTATCGTTGACCGAAGCAGGTGTTTCTTCAAAATTAAACCACTCAAACTCTTGACTAAAGAATGGGGTAAATCCAGATTTTTGCGCTTGGCCAATCACCTTTTTCAATAGATTTCGAGGACAAACAGCCGCACTATTTTTTGGCGAATCAATTAACTCACAAAGAAAAAAGGGAACATTATTTTCCCAAGGAATCATTCTAAAGGAAGATAAATCGACGCGGGCTGGGGCGTCTGGGTAGCCAGAATGCCAACCGGTATACTGAGAATTTTCGTAGGCCACGTCCGCCATGTCCCAACCAAAAACCACGTTGCAAAATCCCATTTCAGATTGGACAACGGACAAAAACTTTTCCGTGCTGATGTATTTTCCACGTAAGACTCCGTCGATATCGACAATTGCAACTTTAACTCGTTGGTCTGGATGCTCCCGCACATAATCAAGTATTTGATTTTCAGTCATCATAAAACAGGTTTTTTTGGAACAAACAATTTAAAAAGAAGGAAGCAAATTAGGATGATCCCTGCGTAAATAAAAAACAAATTTAAGTTATTATAAGCGATTAAAAAGAAGGATCCACCAGAGATTATTAAGGCGCAAATCGGGGTCCAAGGATAAAAAGGCACAGAAAAAGGCCTGGGTAAAAGCGGTTCATTTTTTCGCAATCGAAGCAATGAAAGCATGGCAATAAAATAAAGCGTCAAGGCTCCCATCACTGAGATCGTAATAATTTCAGCTGTTTTATTGGTCAATAATGCCAGAATACCGATTCCCATATTGAACAAAAGGGCGTTGGTTGGCGTCAAAAATGTAGGGTGTAATTTTCCTAAAAATCGGGGAGCAAAACCTTTAAAACCAAACTCATAGGTGGATCTACCCGCCGCCAAAATCAATCCATGAAAAGAGGCGACTAAACCAAAAAGTCCCACGGTTAAAAGCAAATGAAACAATAAGGAATTAGCTCCCACGATTTGACCCATGGCCAAAGGAAGTGGAGAGTCAGAAGTTTCCCCGGCTAAGCCATTTTTAAAAACAATGGCTTCCCAACCGCCTACCCCTATCGCAGCGACAAAGACCAAAATACATAAAATCACGAGGGTGAAAAGGGCTGAACCAAATCCCCGTTGAATATCTTTTTGAGGATTTTTCGCCTCTTCGGCTACATTGGCCAAACCTTCGATGCCTAAGAAAAACCAAATGGCAAAGGGTAAAGCGGAAACTATGCCAAACCAACCATTAGGCCACGAATTTTGCTGCATATTGGCCCATTTGAAATGAGGTAAGGTAACCCCCGCAAAAATTAAAATTTCCACCACGGCGATGATGGTAATCCATAATTCAAAAGTTGCCGCGGCTTTTACCCCATACATATTTAATGCGGTGAATATAAAATAGGCCGATAAGGAAATCCACAAAATAGGTATGTCAGGGAAAAATATATTGAAATATGCCCCGATACCAAAAGCAATCGCAGGAGGTGCAAAAATAAATTCAATCATTTGGGCGATACCTGCAATGAATCCCACATGATCCCCAAAGGCTTTATTGGCATAATCAAAAACCCCACCGGCCTTTGGAATCGCACAAGCCAATTCCGCATAAGAGAAACTAAAACAAGTATAAAGCACAATGACAATGCCTGTGGCAATGGCCAAACCCAGCGTTCCACCTTCTTTTAAACCTAGGTTCCAACCGAAATACATGCCGGAAATCACATAGCCCACCCCGAGTCCCCATAACATTAAAGGACTAAGTACTTTTTTCAAATGTGCTTGATTGTCACTTTCGCTTGAATTATCTTGCATTCAAAAGGAATTTGTACGTGGGTTTGTCGAATAAAAGTCAAAAATTTAAATCATCAAGACCTCTCGTTCTTTAAAAACGAATTTAAATAAATATTAAAGAATTGAGTGCATTTTTATAAAAATCAAACCTAATTCTTTCAAAATAACTTTTAAAATGAAATCAGAAAAACTCATAGAGGACGCGTTTGTTGATTGGTTAGAATTAGGAGACGGAATTAGAAGGAAAGTAATGGCACAAAATGAATCCATGATGATCGTGAAAGTGGGTTTTGAGCAACATGCCATTGGGACTTTGCACCATCATCCACATACCCAAGCATCCTACGTTTCAAAAGGTAAATTTGAAATTTCAATTGGAGCGGAAAAGTCGATTTTAGAGGCGGGTGATGTCTATTTTGTCCCAAGCGGTGAAGTGCATGGGGCCGTTTGTTTAGAGCAGGGGGAGTTGATCGACGTATTCAGTCCTAGGCGTGATGATTTCCTGTAAAAGATTGAACTTTTTTCAGCTAATAGAGTTTATAAATTTACTTTTCCCTGAGTATGTCAGAAAAAATCATTGAAATAAAATCCATCGCTAAAAAATTTGGCTTATTTGAGGCGGTCAAAGATGTAAGTTTTTACGTCAACCAAGGTGATGTATTCGGATTTTTAGGGCCCAATGGAGCTGGAAAAAGCACCACAATTCGATGTATGCTATCCCTCATTAAACCTGACTCAGGAAGTATAGAGATATTTGGGAAATCCATTTTTACGCATCGAAATGAGATTTTATCACGGACCGGCAGCATTATTGAAAAACCCGATTTTTATAAATACTTATCCGCCTATAAAAATTTAGAGATATTTTCCAGACTTTCCCGCGTGTCCATAGGCAAAAAAGAAATTTACAACATGCTCGATTTTGTGGGACTAGGGGGCCGAGAACAAGATAAATTTTCAAGTTTCTCCCACGGAATGAAACAAAGATTGGGAATTGCGCAGACATTATTGCACAATCCAGATCTAATCGTTTTAGATGAACCCACCACCGGTTTAGATCCTCAGGGAATCATTGACATCCGAAATTTAATCCTTCGATTAAAAAACGAACAGCATAAAACCGTTATACTTTCCTCGCACAATTTGGCCGAAATAGAAATCATTTGTAACCGAATGGTGATTATCAACAAAGGAGTTTCGGTGGTAGAGGGAGACGTAAAGGCATTAATGAACAATGAAGATTTAGTGGTTCGGTTGGAGTTGTCCGATAAGGATAAATCAAAAGCGGTGATCTTATCTCAATATCCCAACATACAAATAACGGACATTAATGATACGAGCATTGAATTACCCATGGAAAAATCTAAGATTAGTGAGTTAAATAAAGACCTTGTCCAAGCGGGAATTGGCATTTTTTCGATTGAAGCCAAACGAAAATTAGAGGATTATTTCATTAAAATGGTCAACGCATGATTTTCATCAAAAGTATTTATAATGAGGTTATTAAAATCGCTCTTAAACCCAGAAGCTATTTGGGAATTGCAGCGATCACCGTTTTAGTGGGCGTAATCTTATTTGCCCTAAAATCAGACGGAATGTCCATCATTTCATTTGTCACCTCCTCATTCGAACAGACCTTAAGTTTTGAGGGAAATGTGTTAAATGGAAACTTAGTTGCCTTCATCATTTTACAAATGCTGATCGTCCAAATTCCATTATTGATCGCACTCGTGACGGGCGATTTAGTTTCAGGAGAGGCCGCTATGGGAACCATTCGCTTGCTTTTAACCCAACCGATTTCCAGGACTCAACTGCTCCTTTCGAAATTTATGGCCGGTGGAATTTATACGTTAATTGTCATTGTTTGGCTGGGATTTATGTCGGTCATCATGGGGAAAATGCTTTTTGGCACCGGAGACTTAATGGTTTTAAACAGTGACGGCTTGGTGATTTTGCAGGAGGCGGATGTCAATTGGCGTTACCTCGGTGGATTTTTAGTCGCATTTTTAGCCTTGTTTACTGTCAGTTCCTTGTCCATTTGCCTGTCATGTTTTACGGATAATTCGATAGGACCCATCGTGACGACCATGTCCATTATTTTGTTGTTTACGATCATTGGCACCCTAGATGTTCATGTTTTTGATTCTGTCAGACCGTTTTTACTGACCACCCACATGGCCTCTTGGCGTTCCTTTTTTGAAGATCCCTTGCCGATTCAAGACATCAAAAACTCAATCTTAATTTTACTCATTCACAATATTTTGTTGATTTCCATTTCGATTTATGTATTCAATAAAAAAGATATAACCGCATGATGCTCCGACTATTTATATTGCTTTGTGTGTCTAATATGGTTTTGGGTCAAGATGCCAATAAAACCGTCGCATCCGTCATTAGCCAAATGAATCGCGTCAAAAACTATACCGTAGACGCCAGAATTAAATCCGATATTCCCTTAATTAAAATTCTACCCGTGAAAGCTAAAATAGAATTTAAACAGCCGGATGAGATTAAAATGAAAACCCAAGGGATTGCTATTTTACCTAAAAAAGGCTTCACAGACTTGGCGATTATGTTGAAAAACAAATCGAGTTACACGGCAATTTTCACGGGTTACGAAGTAGTCCAAAAAATCAAAACCGAATCCATTACCTTGTTGCCCAGCAATGATGCCGGTGAAATCGTGTTAGCTAAAATATGGGTAAACACTGGTGAAGCATTAATTTTGAAATCACAAATTACGACCCGAACGAATGGGACCGTGGTGGCAGATTACTTGTATGGAAAACAAAAAGAATTTGGCTTACCGGATGAATTAACCTTCTCTGTAGATGTTAAAAAGTTCAAAATTCCCAAAGGCGTTGTGGTAGATATCAACCGGACTAAAACGGCCGAGGAACCCAAAAATCAGGGAAAAACGGGCACGATCCATATTCAATTTTCCAACTACAGCATCAACTCTTTATGAAGCTATAGCCTTTCTAAGTAATTCCACACTTTTGCGAACACCTGCAGACGCGGCTTCTTTCCCTTCAAATTCAATGGAAATATAGCCTTGGTAATTTACTTTTTTTAAGATTTGAATGATGCGTTTGTAGTCAAGTTCAAGAGAGTACCATTCGCCTCCTCCGTAATACGTTTTTGCCTGAACAAAGCTTGTTTTCGAAGCAATTTTCTCTAATTTATCGTAGGGCTCTTCCAAGAAATTTCCGGTATCCATCAATAGACCCAGCCATGGAGAATTCACCGTTTCGTGTATTTTCAACATTCCTTCGGGAGTGGAACCTAAACCCCAGTGATTTTCCAAGGCCAATAAAACACCACACTCTTCAGCTTTAGCTAAACATTGTTGGATCCCATCCACACACCATTTATATCCATCTGCTTCCGTGTAACCAGGCAAAATAGGCTCAATGCCTCTATTTTTCATCAAATCATCAAACGATTTGATCGTATTCCAGCGCCCGGTATTTAAGCGCAGGCATGGAATTCCCATCTTATAGGCTAACTCAATGCAATGAATCGTATGATCCACATGCTTTTTCAATTCAGCCTTATCGGGCGTAACAAAACCCTGATGAATCGACAAGCAAGTTAAGGCGATGCCGTTCAAAAAAGCATGTTTTTTAATATTTTGCATATAGGCGTTATCCTCACTTTTCATTTGTCGATGCAAAATATCTATCCCTTCTAAACCCAAAGCAGCCGCATCGTCGATCACCTTTTCAATCGGAAATTGTTCCCCCTTAAAATGCCAATACGAATAACTAGAAACACTTAATTTTATTTTGGGGCTTAAAGCTGGTTTAGCAATGATTGGATTAGCTCCAGAAATAGATGTCAAACCTGAGGCCAAAAGAGAAGATTGAAGGAAGTCGCGTCTTTGCATGTGAATAAGTTTTGAAAGTCTAAGTTAAATAAATAATTGGATTCTCTTATATTTGGAAAATAGTCAATTCAAAAATGATCAAAAAAATAACCCTATTCGTTCTCTTATCAACCCAATTTTCTTTTGCCCAAACATCAGAAAAAGCTGAGGTCCAACAAGTAATCACGCGCTTTTTTGACGCATTAAGTGTGACCAATATTCCCCAAATGAAAGCAGAGGTTTCTGATGATTTTATGCTCCTAGAAAATGGAGAAATATGGACAATTGACACGCTTGCCAACAAAATATCTCGACCCAAACCTGAAGGGTATTTAAGGCAAAATTCATTTGATTTTCTCTCGACTAAAATAGACAAGAATCGCGCGTATGTGTATTACAAAAACAAAGCAGAGATAAGCTCAAAAACTAGAAACGCCACCATAAAATGGCTTGAATCAGCTATTTTGCGAAAAGAAAAAGGTCGCTGGCGAATGGAATTCATGCACTCAACTCCCATGAAATAAGGATGAAAAAAATACTTTTGATCGGCTTATTTTTATCCAGTTTTTCTCTGTTTGCCCAAAAACCAAAACCGAAAAATTTTCTTATCTTTTTAGTAGATGATCTGGGTTGGCAAGATTTATCCCTCCCATTTGCCGACCACAAAACTCCGTGGAATTCCCTATATCGAACGCCTAATTTGGAAAAATTAGCCGCCCGAGGAGTAAAGTTTACGCATGCGTATGCCAATCAAAATTGTACTCCTACCCGCGTTTCTTTACTCACAGGAATGAACGCCCTTTCTCATAAGGTAACTTCTTGGACCTTCCAAAAAGACAAAAACCCAGATGAAGGTGGTGATCCCAAATTTCAAGTACCCGCCTGGAATATGAATGGATTAAGTCCATATGAAAATAAAAATAGCATTCATGCCACGAGCATAGCTACCCTACTGGCAGAAAATGGATACGCAACCATACATGCAGGAAAAGCACATTTTGGCGCCTATGGAAGTCCCGGTGAGAATCCGAAATTGCACGGGTTTCAAATTAATATTGGGGGTTCGGCGGCAGGCCAACCCGCTAGTTATTCAGGGCTACAAAATTTCGGAAATAATACCAAAGGGGGTCCAAACGATATTCGAGCTGTTCCTAATTTAAATCGCTTTTGGGGAAAAGATATTCATCTGACTGAGGCTTTAACTCAAGAAACAATGCGCGTGATGGATTCGGTTTTAACCCAACCAAAACCCTTCTTTTTATTGTTTTCAAACTATGCGGTTCACACGCCTATCCAACCTGATAAGCGATTTGTCCAGCATTATTATGACCTCGGAATCGATAGCACTGAAGCTAAATATGCCTCCATGGTGGAGGGAATGGACAAAAGTTTAGGCGACTGGATCAATTTTTTAGATGAAAAGAAATTAACGGAAAATACCGTGATCATCTTCCTTTCTGATAATGGAGGACTGACCGATGTGGGCAGAGGAAAGAAAGGAAGAAATACCTACAACACCCCATTGAGAAGTGGAAAAACCTCAGGCTACGAAGGGGGATTGCGCATTCCTTTTGTGGTATCAGGTCTAGGAAAAAAAGGAAGCGTCAATCATGAGAATGTTATGGTAGATGATGTTTTTCCAAGTATACTCCAGTTAACCAACATTAAGCCTACAGGTAAAATCCAGCACGTCGACGGAAATTCACTGCTCCCCATCATTCAAGGAAAAGACACCAATAAGAGCCGATATTTTACTTGGCATTATCCTCACATGCGAGCCAACGGATCACCGGATATCCAACCCTTTAGCGCCATAAGACAAGGGGATTGGAAACTTATATTTTTCCATAAAGACCAACATTTTGAATTATATAATACGCGCACAGACCTCTCAGAGAAAAATAATTTATTTGCGTCTCTTCCAGAAAAAGGCCAATTTTTAGCCAAAAAATTAGGGGAAAAACTCAGAAATACGGATTCGAAAATGCTGATCGACAAGGAAAAACAAAAGGAAATTATTTATCCCTTTTAATTTCAATTGATCAAAAAACGGCAATATTTTACGTATTTTTGCCGAAACAATCTGCCAAAAACTCGTTTAAAAACCCATCGTGATATAAGCACGAGCCTTTAGATTTTTTTGCAGACAACGATCAATCTTCATGATAAATTTAGGAATCAGCTCCGTGCACCACATTGCCATTATTTGCAGTGACTATGCTATTTCAAAAACATTCTATACCGAAAAATTAGGCCTTAGCATAGTCCGTGAAGTGTACCGGGAAGCCAGAGATTCCTATAAATTAGATTTGGCGCTCGGCGAACAGTACATCATCGAACTGTTTTCATTTCCAAATCCACCCACTAGACCTTCCCGGCCTGAAGCTTGTGGATTAAGGCATTTGGCATTCCAAGTAAAAAATATCGAAGAAACGGTGCGCCAATTGGCCGCCGTAAATATCGATTCAGAACCCATTCGTATCGATGAATTCACGGGTAAAAAATTTACTTTCATCGCTGACCCTGATGATTTACCCATTGAATTTTATGAAATATGAATCGAATAGATAAAAAGCCATTAACCGATCTGGGATACAATTTTGTCCCTCAAGAATATTTAAAAAAAGGGCAATCCGAGTTTGACCTTCGAGTAAAAAATATTAATCCGCTTGAATTTCGAGCCTTATCAGAAAGAGAAATCGGAATATTAGAGGCTAATTTAAATCAAGCCGAAAGCTGGAAAGATATCCATGTTAAAGAAGGATTTAATCCATATTTGGTTAAAAACTGCCGATTTTTTGGCATTAATAGAATCGGTATTTTAGAAAGTTGTTACCTCGAATTCAAAAACTTACGAATGCCCGTAGGTTTGTACAATAGCACCTTGATTTCGTGTGATTTTGGAGACAATATAGCCATAGACCGAGTGAACCTACTTTCACATTATCAAATTGGCAATGAAGTCATGATTCTTCAAGTGAATGAATTGGCGACTACGTCTACGGCCAAATTTGGTAATGGAAATGTGAAGGATGGAGAAGACGAACGCATTCGAATTTGGCTGGAATTAGGCAATGAAAATGGTGGTAGAAAAGTAGTTCCGTTCGTTGGCATGCGCCCAGCAGACGCCTATTTGTGGATGCAAGATCGAGAAGATTCCGCTTTGCAGCAGAAGTACTTTGAGATGACAAAAGCTGAATTTTCAAGCGAGCGTGGTTTCTATGGACAAATTGGCGATCGCACGGTGATAAAAAATACGGGCATCATCAAAGACGTCAACATGGGTTCCGACACGTACATCAAAGGAGCCAATAAATTAAAGAACCTAACCATTTTATCTTTTCCGCACGCCTCCACACAAATTGGCGAAGGCTGTGAAATTGTGAATGGAATCATTCATGAAGGTTGCCGCATTTTTTATGGTGTCAAAGCCGTTCGATTTATATTGGAAGCGCATTCACAGTTGAAATATGGCGCCCGATTAATCAATTCATTCCTAGGGAGCAACTCAACTATTTCATGTTGCGAAGTATTAAACTCCTTAATTTTTCCAGCGCACGAACAGCATCATAACAATTCATTTTTATGTGCATCCGTTGTCAAAGGTCAAAGCAATATGGCAGCAGGCGCCACGCTTGGATCCAACCATAATTCTAGAGGGGCCGATGGTGAATTACAAGCGGGCCGAGGATTTTGGCCAGGCTTAGCCGTTGCGTTAAAGCATAATTCCAAATTCGCATCTTTCAACTTAATTTCAAAGGGAAATTACCCCGCTGAAATACACAATCCCATGCCCTTTTCTTTGTTGGGCAACGATGAAGCCACCGGAGGATTATTAATTATTGCCGGATATTGGTTTCAATACAATATGTATGCCCTGGCTAGAAATGCATGGAAATTCGACAAAAGGGATGTGCGCACCGACAAAAACATGTTGCTGGAATATGATTTCTTAGCACCAGATACGGTTTCTGAAATTTTAGATGGAATTAAACTGATGGAATTTTGGGTGGGAAATACGTTGGAGCCTAAACTCTCCAAAGAAAAATCCATGGCTTTAGGCAAATCTTGGCTTTTAAATCCTGAAAACGCCAACAATCCTTTGCCTATTTACGTGAAGAATATTGAAAATTCAAAACGCAAAACAAGGGTCGCCAAATGCCACCGAGCCTATCAAATCTTCAATGATTTATTAGTCTACCATGCGGCCAAAGAATGGCTGGCAACCATGGAGATAAATCCAGATAAAGCACCCCTAGACCTTTTAAATATTACTCTTGCAAATGCTACGGCGATACAAAAATGGGATAACATAGGGGGTCAAATTATCCCGGCTGGAGTTGTATCTGATTTGAAAAATAACATTAAATCGGGGCAAATAAATCGATGGTCTCAGGTGCATGACGTGTATGAAAAACAAGCGTCACTTTACTACGATCAAAAATTTGAAAATGCCCTCAATGGATTCATGCAAGTGGTCGATGAGCCCATAAACAACCTAGAATTTATGGAAAAGTGGCTTGGGAAAGCAGTGGAAATATCAAATTTTTTAACCGCTGGAATAGAAAATTCTAGGGCAAAAGATTTTAACGATCCTTTCCGACTAGCGATGTTTGGCAATGAAAAAGAAATGGAAAAGGTGATTGGATCCATTCTTGAAAATGAATTTATCTCGGATGCAAAAGAAAAATCTAAAGCCTTCCATGCGAAAATAAAGGAATTAATGTCGAGCATAAAAAAATAGCGTTTGACCAATTTATCATCAAACGCTATCCAATTACATTCGAAAATATTTAAGGTTTATTTGAATCTACCTTTAAACGTTCATTGCGATTCGTGATGTCCCAAGCCATATAAAATACCAATCGGCCTATTTTCTGCACTTGGTCAAAATCAATTTTTTCCACATCGTCCGTTGGCTGATGATAATCCTCGTGAACTCCGTTAAAGAAAAACGCTACCGGTATTTTTTTCTTTGCGAAATTGTAGTGGTCAGAGCGGTAATAAAAACGGTTTGGGTCATTGGGATCATTAAAAGTAAAATCTAAATCCAAGCCCATATGTTGTTTATTTTGCTCTAAAAGCACGTCATGCAATTGAGATGATAATTTATCCGAACCGATCACATAAATATAATCTGGCTTCCCTTCATGTCCCTCATCTCGACGACCCGTCATATCGATATTTAAATCACAAACCGTATTTTCCAATGGAAACAAAGGGTGATTTGCGTAATATTCAGATCCCAATAATCCCTTTTCTTCCCCCGTAACAGTCATAAATAAAATGCTCCGACGAGGTTTATTTCCTGCCGCTGCAGCCCGACCAAAAGCCTCCGCTACTTGCATCACCGTTACGGTACCTGAACCATCATCATTTGCTCCATTATTAATTTTTCCATCCGCCGAAACGCCAATGTGATCATAATGCGCGGTGATGACAACGACTTCATCCTTTTTGTCCGTTCCCTCTAAAAAACCTACTACATTATATGTATCGACCGGCTTTTCCGTTCTTTCAATCGTTAAACTGACAGGCGCTGGCCTAAACTTAGAGTTTAATGATTTTTTCTGGCGTACCAAATCTGATTTAAAAGCTAATAAATCAGCTTCCGATATTCCTAAAATTTCAGCAGCAACCACGGAAGAAACCATTAAAACAGGTGCTTCATTCGCAGCAGCCACTTCATCCGTAAAAACCATTCGCTCACTACCATATCGCTGTATCATAATTTGTCTTTGACGCATCTCATTACCAAAATCTTTTTCAGACTTACTTGAAATTAAGATAAGTCCTTTGGCGCCTGCAGCCTGGGATCTCTTTAATTTTTCTTTCCAGCCATCTCCTTTGCCAAAAGTAGAGGGATCTTTAGTACCAGAAAGAATATAATTTCCAGATTCATCTTTAGCCTCCCCTTCAAATGCGATCACTACAGATCCTTTAGCTTTTAATCGGCTAAAATCAGTGTAAGCTCCTTGCTCTACGCCAAAGCCAGCAAAAACGACGGGTAGTTTTGTATTGGCAACCACAGGAGTTAAAGCCGTGGCCATAAATTGGTTCATGTATTCATAATTTTTTCCACGAGAAGAAAATGAAACATTGGACCACGAACGATTCGCCAACCCTACTTTTTGGAAATAACTTCCTTTTACAGGTGCTAAACCTACTTTCTTAAAATGATCAGCAATATAATTCGCTGCCACTTTTTGTTCGGCTGAACCTGTATTTCTACCTTTTAAGCTGTCAGAAGCTAAAAAAGTCAAGTGTTTTTTTAAATCTTCAGCCTTGATATTATATGCAAAGGGTACTGGATTTCCTTGGGCCAACACAATTGTTGGAATTAATTTAGCCACTAAAATCAGGGCTAAAAC
>Ga0222712_10001920_pt1 | contig 24760 bp, 39 predicted proteins | sample C33_657DmetaG_FD_165043 | JGI IMG/M metagenome (GOLD analysis project Ga0222712, IMG submission 165043) | Estuarine water microbial communities from San Francisco Bay, California, United States - C33_657D | ecosystem: Environmental > Aquatic > Marine > Unclassified | place: USA: California... | reverse complement strand
TTGGCATACAAGCCGGGTTTGTTTGGCGTGCTCATTTTTTCTTCATCGCTTTGCGAATGATGCCCTTGCCTGTGTCAGCCTTGTTGTATTCCTCAGCCACAGACACAGGAACGCCCACCTTCTTTGCAAAGGCGGGGTTGTGAGCAGCTGCGGCCATCATCCTGGCCTGGGCAGCAGACTTGCTAGGCATTAAATCTTGCCAGCGATCAGGCCGTTGTTAAAGCCCATAGGAGCCTTGGCCGTGCCGCCTTTGTATGCGGTCTGAGTTGTGTTTGTACCAGGCATGGGCACAGACACTTTGCCAGGGATTTGGCCAGCGCCTTGTGTCTGATTGCCACCACCGCCGATAGCTGCACCGGTTTTCATCGGGTTGCCTGCGGCACGCATGGTGTTACGGGATTCGGGGTTTGAATAGCTTTGCATGTTTAGCTCCTTGAATTAGGCCATGAGGCCAGGTTGGGGTTGACGCTTTTGGGCCTCTTGCTCCCACATTTGGCCATAGTTTTCAGGGCCTTCAGTGGATTGCTCTTGTGGGCTTTCGCCCGATTCTTCCTTGAGGATCATGCCGACGTACTTCAAGCACTCATCGGTGCTTTGACATTGGTACGGCTCTCCACCTTCGCTCGTTTCGACAGTGATATTGCCGTCGTCGCCGACGGTGATTGTGAGTTGTTGCATGATTTTCCCAATGAAAAAGCCGCCTATCAGGCGGCCTTGTTAACAGTTTTTTGAGACGCACGGTCCCGCGAAGAGTGTAGACCAGCGTGCAAATCGGGTCAAGTGCCTGAAAACCTGCAAAAAATCAAAATATTTGTTGCGTAAAAACAACGCCGGCGAAACTATTTCTGTTGTATTTTTGCCGAAACTTAAATATTACTAGACAGTAACTGTCAGTGTGCTATATTTGAGTCCTAGTCAGAAACGACTGAGCCCCGAAGGACCAGGGGGATACAAAAAGGGAACCAGCCGAGTAAGCAGTACCGACCAGGGAACCTAAAGGCCAGACCGCTAAGACTCAGTCCCCGAGACTGCCGAGTGCGAAGGATGGACCAGAGGGCAGCGTGCTGCCTTCCGGCGGTGTATCCAGGCGACCGTGACTGCTTGGTACTTTGGAGATCAGCATGGAAAAAGCACTTGCCAAGATCGACTTCAACATCAAGATGTTTGAGTCGTATCGGCCTGATGCGCATGTAACTGCCACGCTCGAACGGCTTCGGTCGGATCGCGCTGCCCTGGTTGCATACGCCAACAACGAACGCACCAGGGAGTCACTTCCCTACTCAGCAGCTGAGTGGCTGTGGGAAATGCCCGACTGGGCTACCTACGGAACTTGACTATGAGATACAAGCTCAACTTTGCTCGCGACGTAGACACCGACGAACCTGGTGTTTACATCCTCAACTTGCCAAACGGCTTCAGGTTCGCCCACGACGCGTATGCAATCGAACACGTTCGCGCATACGACACGGTCAAGGAAATGAAGGACGACATAAGAGACTTTGTCGTTCCTTGCAACTGTTCAGAGTGTGTCAAATAACTTCAGGAGGTAATTATGGAAACTTTGCAATCGCGTTACGCCATCTACGTGGCCTGTGCCGAGGACCTCGGCTGGCCAATCAAAACCTTTGAGGAGTGGTTGAACTCCTAACCCCCAGGGCTTCGGCCCTTCCAATGCCCGGCGTGCTGGGTATTGGCGGTGTATCCAGGCGACCGTAACTGCTTGGTACTTTCAGGAGATCAATATGCCCACTGTGGTTTTGACAATCAAGTCTGTTTACGGGGTCCCCAAGGTTTACCCCGCCCCTGGCAACCGCACTGCTGCGCTGCTGGCTGCTTTGACCGGCACCAAAACTTTCAGCGCCAGCGACCTGGCCAACATCAAGGCCCTCGGTTACGAAATCGAGTACGTCAGTGCCTACGCCCCGGAGGTCGTATGAAAAAGTACCGTGACATACCGATCAGCGTACAGCTGATCGATCTGGAAATGCCACTTGTAGAAGTAGGAGGCAAGCGTTTTGACACGCTGCGCGAAGACTTCTACGACAACGCGGTCAACATCATGAACGCCGCTCGCAAATTTACCCCGATCTTTTCACCCTACGACATCGCACTCAGCGGTGGCGAGCCTTACTCAGTTTGGAGATAAACATGGACATCACAACCGCAATCAAAATCATCGACGACAAACGCGAGATTTACGGCATGAGCTTCTTTGACATGCTGCTTGTCATGGAAGAGCTGCTCGCCAACGACGAACTCGACAACCGGGAGGCTGTGGCCTTTCGGGTGTTCATGCGGGAAGGTCGGAAACTGTTTGCCCCTGCTTGATCCCAGCGTGTTGCACCGTGACAGGGTGCAATGCAGTGTGATCAACACTCCGTGCCAGCCGGTTGCTGGTGTTTGTTTGGAGCTTTTATGAATAACACCGCTTTGAAGATGGTCGACCAGCTCGGCCTGTTGGAAGACCAGATCGACGCCCTGCAAGAACAGGCCGAAGACTTAAAAAGCCAGATCAAGATGCTGGGTGCTGGCACTTACAGAGGCAGCATGTACGTCACCACGGTCAAGCTGACCCCTGAAAAGAAAACAACTGCTTGGGCCAAGGTCGCCCAGGAGCTCAAGGCTCCCGCCGACCTGGTCACCAAGTACACAACCACCAGCTACAACTTGCTGGCCGCTCAAACCGAACCTCTGGAGAATTGAAATGTCTATTGAAGGACTCATGCTCGACGCTGGGTTGTTCCTCGAAGAACCCATGCCGGAACTTGACTACTACCTCAGCGTGCAACGTGCCATCAACAGCGGCATGTGGTCGCTGCAAGGCAGCTACGGTCGGGCCATGATGGATGCCATCAGGTCTGGCCGGTGTTTGCTTGGACCGAACGCTGCCCGGGACTACTGGGGCAACGTGATCCCTTCCAGGGATGACGTAAAAGAAGGGACCATGGGCAGCATCAGCTTTGTCGAAGCTGCTATGGGTGGAGACTGGCTTTTTGAAATGGAGGGCGCATAGCCCTTGCAATGCCCGGCGTGCCGGGTATTGGCGGTGTATCCAGGCGACCGCAACTGCTTGGTTTTTTGTAAAGGAAATGAATCATGTCTCACGAACTCACAACCCGCGCTGATGGCCGTGTCGAATTTGCCTACTTGGCTTCGGACGGAACACCCTGGCACGGCCTTGGCCAAGCACTCGCCGACGGCACTAGCCTCGATGCTTGGCGCGAGGCTGCTGGCATGGACTGGAAGATCAAGCGCGGTATCGTCCGCTTCAACACCGAATACAACGGTGGCCAAATGGAGTTGCCGGACCAGCACGTTCTGTTCCGCTCCGACACAAAAGCACCCCTGGGTGTCGTGTCCCGCAAATACCAGGTCGTGCAGCCTGGTGAAGTGATCGAGTTTTTCCGCGACATCGCCAAGGCCGGTGGCCTGGAGTTGTCAGCTGCTGGCACGATCTACGGTGGCAAACGCTTCTGGGCTACTGCCAAGATCGGTGAAGCATCACCCGCTTCGCTGGCCGACAAGATCGGTGGCTACATCCTGATCAGCACCTCGGCTGACGGATCGCTGTCCACCGAAGTGCGCCGCACCACTGTGCGTACCGTTTGCAAGAACACTTTGCAGATGGCCATGGCTGACGCTCCCGCGTCGTTCAAGGTGACTCACCGCTCTGTGTTCAACCCTGAATCGATCAAAGAATTCATGGGCCTGAACACTGCTGCCTGGGATGCCTTCCGTCACACAGTGACAAGCCTGGCCAACGTGGCCATGCACGAAGAGGAGGCTGGCGACCTGGCTGTCACGCTCTTCGGTGGCGGTGACAAGGCCCGCGAGACTGCCGGTTTCAAGAAGGTCCTGGACCTTTTCAACGGCGGTGGCATGGGCTCCACCATGGACGGTGTCTTCGGTACACGTTGGGGCTTCCTCAACGCTGTCACTGAATACGCTGACCACCACGTCCGCGCTCGCAGCGATGAGAACCGCTTCGTTGCATCCCAATGGGGTGCAGGCGCTGACCTCAAGTCCCGCGCTTTGGACTTGTTAACCGCGTAAGCACAGCGGTGCAGGGCATCCACCCGGGTGCCCTGACCAGTGCGCTTGCATTCCGATCTGGCCGGTTGCCAGGACTCAGGAGGACACATGAGAAACGTGATCATCAAAAAAGCCATGACGCTTGAACTGACTGGCGACGACTGGGACCTGTACACAGGCACCCGGGACTGCGAACCCGCTGCAAAAGCTCTCAACGTAGAGATCGCAGCCATCATCAACGCCGCGCCAAACAAAGACAAGGCTTACTTTGAAGGCTGCAAAGTCTTGGAGCTTTACTCAGAATTCGGTGCCGGGGACACCGAACCGCGTTACGTATTGAGAAACATCTTGGCTGAATTCTTTGGAGACTGACATGACATATTGGGAAAGCAAAGGCCAGTATCAAAGCCTGGTCGAAGAGTTGACAGAACGCCTGCCGTTCTTTGGGCCTGTGGAAAACGCAAAAACCACCAACAAACACCTTGAGAAGTTTCGCAAGGCCCAGAATTGCTACTACGACCTGTACAACAACGGGCTTTGCAACTGTGCCCGTGAATTCAGCAACGTGTTTCGCATCCCTGGCGTGCCCAGGGAAATCAAACAAAACTACGGACGCTACGACATGATCAGCAAGGCAACCGCTGATGCAATCGAAGCCAGGATGGACGAAATCATTTTGGCTGCTGCCAAAGAACAGGGGATCGCATGACCCGCGAAACCTTTGCCCTCACGATCATCTACATCGCGGCCATGGCTGCTTTGCTGATGGACATTTTTATCTGGAGACCGTTATGACAACACCACGCTACGCCAAGGCGGTGGCCTTGGCCGCCTCTGCCCACTACGGCGTATTCAGAACCGGCACTACGGTGCCTTACATTTCACACCCGCTTGCTGTCTCGGCCATGGCCATGGAGTACGGCGGTAGTGAAGATGTCGCCATTGCAGCCGTCCTCCACGACGTGATCGAAGACTGTGGCCGGGGCTTCATTGTCCCGATCAGAGAAGAATTCGGCACCCATGTCGCGGACCTGGTGATGGCCGTCAGCCACCTTGGCAAGGGCACTTGGAAAGAAAAGCGGATCGAGTACCTGGCCCACTTGGCCAGGTCAAGCGCCGAAGTTCTTCTCATTGCCGGGTCTGACAAATTGCACAACGCAAGGGCGATCGTCTCCGACGGTCCCACTGTGTTTGCAAAATTCAAGGCACCCAAGGAAGACGTCTTGTGGTACTACACCGAATTGGCCAGCATCATCGCTGCCCGGGGTGCGCCCATGGCATCCGCTTTAACTGAAACCGTAACCAAAATGAAGGAGCTTTAATGATCGACGTTTCCGAAGACTACAAACTGCACGTCACGGTCACACCAACTCAAAAGTTTGACCAGTACCACCTCAAGATCGAGTCCCAGTGGCTCGGTGCCAAAAACCCCGACGCCCGGCAAGTGGCCTACTCAGTCACGCTGCCACGACACCAGATGCGTGCCATCGCTGTTGCAGTGTTGGAGGGCTTGACATGAACTTGCTCGATTTCGATAGGTTCATCTACGACATCCCATGGTCAGACAACGTGCGACACAAGTTGCGCGTCATGTCCGACCGGGACGACCTGCGTTACCTGGTAGCTTGGGACAATGCCGGTCACCCTTCATGCTCTGCTTTCACGGCTAAGCCTGAATCTTGGCCAGACACTGCCTTTGCTATCTGGTCCAAGCGCGGAGACGATCCACGAAATGCAGCACAGCCCTTGTCCAAAACCATGCAGGCCCTGGCCATGGTCTTGGATGAGGGCTTAACTGTATATGCCGCTGCCAAACAGGTAGGCGTGCATGAGTCAGCTGTTCACCGTGCGATCAAGAGGCGTGAGGGCCGAGACATCTGCCCCCACTGCAACCAGGTCATCAGAGATCAAGGTCCTGCGCCAGTCGGCGCATGATGCTGCCCGCGATCTCCCGCTCCAGGCCCATGATCACTTCGATCAGGGCCTGTTCTTTTTCACCGTCCAAAGGTCGTCGACCGGTGCCCCGGCAGTCGAAGCAAGCCTCACCGTTCAATACCGGGGCCCCTTCCATTAACCCATAACCACGGCCCTCGCATACCTTGCAAACGTCGTTGGCCAGGTGGTCCAAGACCACATACACAACCCTGGTCTCATAACCCCTACTGATCAAACCCTCCGCGACCTTAAACACCTCGCGCGTGTCACCGGCATATCGCCACCTCCAAATCGACAGCCCCAACGGGTTGCTCTGTCCCGCCATCCCACAAGCCCTGATGATGTCAATGTCGCCCAAGTCGTACGAAGGCGTCTCCCCCAGGTTCTTGCTCGTTTGCGCACTCGTGATTTTTTCTTTGCTTGTCATCCTCGAATCTCCTTTACTGCGTCAATCAAAGCCTGCTGCATGTCGCCCTTGGTCTCAAGCACTTGCATGATCCTCTCATCAATCGTGTTGACCGCAACCAAGTGGTGCACGACAACCTGGTTCTTCTGTCCTGGCCTGTGAAGCCTGGCATTGGCCTGCTCGTACAGGTCCAAGCTAAATGGCAGGCCGTACCAAACACCCACGTTGCCTCCCACCTGTAGCCCGTCTACGCCGTGTCCGCCGCTTGCCGGGTGCATCACCATCAGCTTGATGCGTCCGGCCTGCCAATCGTCCAGGACACCATCTCCTGTGAATTTGACGGCCTGGGAAAATCTTTCTTTGATCCGGTCCCAATCGTGCACGTACGAAATAAAGCACAGGACCGGTTCGCCCTGTTCCACTATCTCGGCCAACGCATCCAGCTTGCCTTCGTGTATCGGGTGCACCACCCTTTGGTCGTCATACACAGCACCGTTGGCCATCTGCGCCAGCTTGCCTGCCAGCACTGCCGGGTTGACCGCAACCACCGGCCCGCTGATTTGGGTGGCCTCCATCTCGTCATACCTCTTTCGGTTGAACGGCACCGGCACCACGTTGTCTATCCGTGGCGGCAGCTGTGTGTCGCTGTCGATGCTCACCATCACATCCCTGACCAGCTCTTGTATCTCAGCCCTGGCCCCCGGCTTTAGCTTCCAGCTGTAGATCGTCGTGCCGTTCCTCTTGTCCGGCAAATACCACCTGTCCTTGTACTTGGTGATCCCTGTGCCCAGCCGTTTACCCCCGTCAAGCATGCTAATCTGCGGCCAAAGGTCCAGTAGATCACCGTTAGGGTCAGGGGTACCTGTCAAGATATAAAGTCGCTCTACGGCCTTCCTGACGCTTTTCAGGGCCTGCCAACTTTTGCTGGCCCGATCCTTAAACCCAATGTTTTCGTCGATCACCACGCACTCGAACGGCCACGGCTGCTTGCTCTCGGCCACCAGCTTGACCAGCCAAACAAAGTTCTCCCGGTTGATCACGTAAACATCCGCGTCCTGCATCAGCCCACGCATCCTCTGGTCTTTGGTTCCCAGGACCTTGGCCACACGCAAGTTGGCCAGGTGGTCCCACTTGGCAGCCTCCCTGTGCCAAACCATTTCGGCCACCCTCTTGGGTGCCACCACCAGGGTCTTGGCCAACATCAATTCCTTGACCACCGTCAAAGTCGCCACGGTCTTGCCTCCACCCATCCTCAGCGCGATCAGCTGGTAAGGGTTTTCCATCATCCGCTCTTGCGTGATCGCCTGTGCGGGCCTAGAAGAATAAAGCATTAACTGCCTCCTTTGAATCAACGACCCTAAAATCCACGCCCAGGGCCTCCAACTGTTCTTTCACATACAACTGAAGCGGCCTCAGCTTTTTGCCTGGGGCTTTGACTTCCACAAAAATAATCCGGCCTTGTGGCAGAAAAACAATCCTGTCCGGCACTCCGCTCATGCCAGGTGAAACCCACTTCGGTGCCACCCCGCCAGCCTCCTTGACCCGCTTCACCAGGTACCCTTCGATCGTCTTCTCCAGGGCATTAGGGTAAAGGGCATTAGCACTTAAAAACCCTATACCCCTATAGGAACCTTTTTTTATATCCTTCATTTAATTCTCTCCTCCCTATTTATACTTCTATTTCTATTACCCTAATACCCTAAAAGAAGAAAAGAATAAGAGAATCAAGAACTTAGGCAAGGGCATTACCAAGGGCAATACTCCCCAGCCATAATGCCCTTTACCCTAGAAAATCAATCGACGCAGACGGAATCGCAAACAGCACCCGCCCGTTCGACTTTTTCCGCTGTCCTCCATTCAATTTTTTCAAGGCCCTCGATGCCGCAATCGTTTGATACTTACTCGGGTCCTTGACCCCAATCTTCATCAGAACGTCGGTCGCCGTGACCCAGTCCCAATCAACCACCAAGTCACCCCAGGCCCACGCCGCACCTATCCGCTCGTCAATCGGATCGACCGCAGTGAACCCCTCGTTGTGCTCGCCCAGGACCCCTGTCTCTTCCATTGACAAGTTCCAACGCTCCCCGTTTTTCCAAAATCCCAGCACTTCGGCCCACAGCTGTTGCATGTTCAGCTCATTATCAAAAAGTTCTAAGTTGAACTTCACAGCCGGTATCGTCCAGAAACGCCTGTTCCCGGTCGGATCGGCCAAGAACCACTCATCGTTGACCGTTGCGCCAAACACCGTGCGCCGTGGATACGTCGACTCGGTCATCGCGTATGGCCGCCGAATGTTGTCGACTGACTGGGTAGTGAATGACTTCAATGCAGAAATGTCTGACTTCTTGAATGTCGCGTCGATCTCGCCAAGCTCGCAAAGCCAATACTTCAAAACGATCAAGCATGAGTCCTTTGAACGCACGTCCAGTGTGTGGCCGGTCAGGATCACGTCCAAGGCTTCGGGTGCCAGTCGCATGAACCATGTCGTCTTGCCGATGTTCTGCGGTCCGGTGAATGTCAAGATGCCCTGAGCTGCTATGCCATCGGGCTCAAACGCAGCAGCCACGGCCTGGACCAACCACTTGCGCATAAGCAGTCTCTTGAGTTCCTCTGGCATCTGGCCGCCTGTGTCGACGGTTGCGTAAAACAAATCAAGACGACTTACGCCATCCCATGGTTTGCTCTCGATCCAAGTTGACACCGGGTTGTACGGGTTCATGTCCGCGATCATGGGCATGTATTGCACGATGTGCTTGGTAGACATGCGTGCCTTCTCGCACTCTGACAAAATATATGCGAGTGCTGAGTTGTCTTTGTTGTCTCTGCTGAAAGAAGCATCGGGCACCAACACATCTCCGTTTTTCTTGATCACGTTGTACCTGATCGTCACACCCAGGCGCTCAAGCAGAACGCCGAAGTTCTCAAGCGTGCACAGTGGGTGACCGTCGTCGTTCAGGTGTGGGAAAGACGCGCGTACCCTTGGCCGAAGCCAACCCCTGACCGTTGCGATCTCCACCTTGACACCTAAAGACTTGGCACGCAGTTGGATAGCCGAAGCCAGCTGTGCACGCTCAACGTCTGACAGATCACCGTTGTGTGCAGCCTTCGCCGCGATCTTCTCTTGCAGGTCGCGCGGGTCCGATGCCTGGTCGATCTGATCGAGCAAGTCGGCCATTGCCTGGTCTCGTTCACCACGCACAGCCACTGCCCTCTTCTCCTTGGTGGCCTTGATGAGTGAGGCCAACGTCACAGCACCACGACCAGTGTCGCGCTGCTCACTGAACGTAGACCACTTCTCAGCACACACGCCCTCGACCCACTTGCCCGACCCACTCGACCAGGCGTCCCAGGCTTCGAGCCAATCTTCCGATCCAACGCCTTGGTGGTGCAGAGCAGCCCCTACCTTTAGCCACTCTTCGTAGCCGCCGTCAGGGTCCAGGTGCGGCAACACCTCGGTCATCACACGGTCCAGGTCCCAGTCTTCAAGCACTGGCTTGTAGTTGGCCAAGGCCCGCTCATCTGCGTCAACGTCACCAGCCTGACTCAGCTGTTCGGCCCACACCTTCTCAACGAACCAACCCAGGTCCTGCACTTCGTCACTCACGCCCTCGTGACCGTTCAGCTGATGGCCTGTCACTGTGAAATAACGACCATCCTTGTACAGCTCAACGCCAACTTCCTTCTTGGTCCTTGATCCATCCAGGTTGGTCTTCGCGAACACCTTGATGCCTGTGCCCGAAGGACTGACCTCTGCGTATCCTTGCACGCGCTCGAGCACCTCGTTGGCCAAGTCTGTTAGCACACCCGTCACCGGGTCGCGGCAGTCGTCCAGGTCGATGCCTTGCACGTCAGTGCCGAGCACCAAGCCAATGCCGTCGAAGCCGTCGCCCATGAGGAGAGCGTCGCACACGTCGTCGAACGTCGACCAGGTGGATGGGTCTGTGCTGCTGGCGGCTGCACCGTTGATGGTCTTGGGCATCTTGGTCCATCGACCTTTGCGCTGCACCAGCTGCCACATCACCCACCTGTTGAGAGCTTGCAACTCGGCTGGTACGTTCTCCGGTTGCACTGGTAATACTGAGGGTCGGCTCATGCAGCCCTCCGATTTGCTTCGGTCTGCAACAACGCTTTGCGCAAACCGTTGATGCTGTCGGACTGAATCAACGCGGCTACCACCGCGCCTTGATGTTCTTCGGGTACTTCAATTCGATTGACTGCTGCAATGCAGTCTTCTAAAAGCTCTACAAAATATTCTTCTCTGGCAAAGGCCATCACTCACTCCTTCAAACACTGCGATCCGCGCAGCTCGGTCAGTTCACAAGAGGCGGTGTCGGCAGTAAAGCCAACATCGCTTTGTTGATGTGGTCACGAAAACTTTCAACTGTTGGGTCATCGCACTTCAGAGTGATGATCACCTCTCCGTCAATGTGCAATTCCAGTATCTCGCCCGCGATCATCGAGCGCAAGGCATCTAGGGAAAGCACCAGGTCGTAGTGAGGTTGTGTCATACAGACCCATACCGTGTCATACCGTGCCATTTGATGTCAGGTCGCATTTGTTTCGGCGTAATCTTTATACCCAGTTCGTGGCATAAAAGCATCAGCTCTGGCACGCGAGCAGCCGGTATGCGATCCTTCGATGACCAGTGGCTCACAGCCTGGGAGTTGATACCCAAACGCCAGCCCACGTAAACGGGGCCCCCAAGTTTTTTAATGATGTCTCGTGTTGTCATGGGGCGCGATGTTAGCACTACTTTCAAAATAAACTTGACAGGCCCCATGAAAGTTCTGCTATCATCGCGCCCACTAACCAGCAACAAGGAGGTAACAAGGATGGCAGTAGCTAGACGCATAGACCCAACAATACCGGCGTCTCACCCCGATTTCAAATGGACGACGGGCGCAGACGTACAGGCAACGTGGCGGCGATTTGGTTGGAAGCCAACCGGACGCGAACCCGTTTACATAGAGCCTGAACACAAACCCCCATTCCTACAAGAACGCGTTCGACGCGTAAAGTAAACCACAAGAGAGATGACAAATGATCACAATCACAATCGTGCCGCAGACGCAGGCACAAATAGCAGCAGTGTCGAAATTGTTGCAAGACTACCCGGCTTCAATAGAAGCTCAATCCCCAGACCAATCATCTCCGCCAAAGACTACACCCCGTGCCTCTTCTGCGAAGAGCTCCGCTGCACCTGCCCCTACTCAAACCGAGAGCTTGAGCTTGGTCGAGGTAAGGGCTAAGTTGAGCGCACTCAGCCAGGCAGGCAAGAAGGATGACATCGCTGCACTGATCGCCACGTTTGGTGCAGCCAAGCTGACTGAAGTAAAACCCGAAGACTATCCGGCCCTGTTGGCCAAAGCGGAGAAACTGTAATGACCATTGCAACCATCATCATCAAAGACGCACCCGACAACCAGTTCACTGTTGAGGGTTCACTCGATCGGCCTGAAGCAATTCAAGAAGCGCCGACACCTGCGTTGATCATCGCAAGCTATATCAGCGCAAACGCCAAGCAGGTGTCTGACGATGCGATCGCTTGGTACAACAACATGGACCCATCCAACATCATCGGTGCGCCTGTATGAAAGCCGCAGCTGTCCTGGCCGTGCTCACGTTGGCTGCATGCTCTACGCCTGCACCGCAACCCATGCACATTGCCAGTCAGAACACGTACCAAAACACTGAGCTGATCGTCGACAAAGAGATCACCATGCTCACACGCAACGAGGTCATCAACAGCGTGAAGGAATGCGAAGAGAGCGGCCTTCGCCCTGTGATGATCACGGCCCGTCGCCGCATCAACGGCTTCTTGTCGACAGTCCCTGTCGACGTAACTTGTGCACCGAGGTACGGCAAATGACAGCACACGCAAAGCTATCAGCATCCGGCAGCGAGAAGTGGATGACGTGCACACCCAGTGCAAACCTGGAAGCACAGTTCCCCGATGAGGGCAGTGAGTTTGCACGCGAAGGTACGTTTGCACATGAGCTGTTTGAGATGGAGATGAACTACATACTTGAGCGCCTGACAGGCAAAGAGTACAACGCCAGGCGTGCGGCTCTGATGAAGAATGCGTTCTACTCGCAAGAGCTAGAAGACTACGTAAGAGAAGCAGTTGACTTCGCGGTTGGCCGCATTGAGCAAATCAAACTCGATTGCAAGGACCCGGTCATCATGGTCGAGAAGCGTCTGGACTTTAGTGTCTGGGTGCCAGATGGCTTTGGCACCGGTGACCTGGTGATCGTGGCCGACGGCATCGTTGAGGTAATGGACCTGAAGTACGGCAAGGGCATCTACGTCAACCCGATTGAGAACAGCCAGCTGCGTTTGTATGGTCTGGGTGCGGTCAATGAATTGAGCCACCTGTATGACCTCTTCCGCGTGCGCATGACGGTGTTGCAGCCAAGGCTTCACAACTTCGGCGCTGAAGAGATTCACATCGAGGAGTTGATGAGTTGGGCCAATGATGTTGTTGCGCCACTTGCAACACAAGCCTGGTTTGGCCGTGGCGAATTTGTTCCAGGCGAGCACTGCACCAGTTGCTTTTGCAAAGCCAGGTTCACATGCCCGGCCCGCGCGGCGCAGGCAGTGGCCATTGCACAGCAGGAGTTTGGTCCGCTTAATGATGCGCAGCCACCGCTGCCTGAGTCGTTGTCGATGGATCGGATTGCAGAGCTGCTACCCAAAGCGGATATGGTGATCGATTGGTTCAACGACTTGAAGGCGTATGCACTCAAGCAAGCAACAGAGCACAACACAGTTGTGCCTGGTTTCAAATTAGTTGAAGGTAGATCGAACAGGAAGTACGCAGACCAGGACGCAGTTGCTGCCAAGTTGGTAGGATCGGGCGTACCTGAAGAAGTAATCTACGAACGCAGTCTCTTGGGCATCACTGCCATGGAGAAGGCGGTCGGTAAGAAGGTGTTCGCCGAAGTGCTTGATGGTCTCATCGTCAAGCCCGAAGGCAAACCAACGCTGGTCCCAGTCTCTGACAAAAGACCAGCACTCGCTTCTGCTGCATCCGCAGTAGAAGATTTTAACCAGTGAACAAGGAAAACACTCAAATGGCTACACAGCAAACAGCAAGCACGAAGATCGTCACCGGCAAGGTGCGTCTGTCCTACGTCAACATCTTCAAGAAGAATGACAAGGACAAATACAGCTTGGCAATCTTGATACCGAAGTCCGACAAAGCTACGATCGAAAAGATCAAAGGCGCGGTCGACGTGGTCAAGACTGACGCGAAGAGCACATCAACCTGGGGCGGTAAATTCCTCGCCAATTTCAAGTTGCCTTTGCGCGATGGGGACACAGACCGCGACGTAGAAAAGAGTCCAGAATACAAGGGCCACTACTTTATAAACTGCAACAGCAACCAGCGCCCTGGCGTGATCGACGTTGACAAGGTCGAGATCATGGATGCTGAAGAAGTTTATAGCGGTTGTTATGGCCGGGTGTCGGTTAACTTCTACGCGTACAGTGTGGATGGCAACAAGGGCATCGCTTGTGGTTTGAACAATGTGCAGAAGCTGGCAGACGGTGAGCCACTGTCTGGCCGCAGCCGCGCAGAGGACGACTTCAGCGATGAGGTAGAAGACTTTTTAAAGTGAGATGAACATGACAAACCCAATTGTCAATTTGCAATTCACACCGCAAGGTGCTGAGCTAATGATTGCAGCTTTGCGTAAACTGCCACACGAGCAGGTACACGACTTGGTCCAACAAACCTGGGAGCAATACCAGGCTGAGATTAAGCGGTTGCAAGCAGAGGCTCAACCGCCTGCGCCCGTTCCGGTTCAAGAGACCGAGCCAGGTGTAGAGTAAGGTCGCTTCAAGGCGGAGTTATGACCCGCTTGCGATGACACCCCGGAAAGACGGGGCCTAACAAGAGTGGGGATTGCTTAATCTGCTGAGGGGGTGTTCTAGAGCACCGTGAACCTGGGGCTGCAATCTTCACCCTTGTTAGCCAAAGCGGATGCTGAGTGACTCTGAAGTGAAGCGCATAGCAATCAGTGCAGCGAGTAGCCGACTGACACCCTGGAAAGACAGGGACTTTTTGATGAGGGGCTGGAGCTCCCTGCATGCCATGCTTGCTCCTTGCATTCTCTAGGTGCGCAAAGTAACCGGCCCTTCATCAAACAGTTAACCAGGAGAACAGCTATGCGAGCACGCATCATTGACGAGATAGAGAGCGCAATCTTTTTAGAACCAAACACATTCGATGAAGCCATCATCGGTGTAGCGCACAGGTTTGGTATGGACCCGGTCGTTGCCTATGACCGCACCATCGTGATCGACATACTGGCACGCGAGATGACACGCGAAGAAGCAGAAGAGTTCTTCGAGTTCAACACGATCGGCGCATGGATGGGCGACCTCACGCCGGTGTTCATCGACACCAGGCCAGCGGAATGATCACACTTCGCATTGACTTAGAAACATACAGCAGCGTCGACCTGAAGAAGTGCGGCGTTCACAAGTATGTCGAGAGCGACGACTTTGAGATCATGTTGTTCGGTTTTAAATACGGTGATGGCCAGGCTGTCGTGTATGACTTGGCCAACGGCGAAGAGGTGCCCGAACACATCATGGATGCGCTGACGGACCCGACCATCATCAAGACCGCTTACAACGCAGCATTTGAGATGGCTTGTATCGGGCCCCACTTTGGCCAAGAGTTCATCAAGCCTGAGCAGTGGAGATGCACAAGCGTGCACGCCTTGTACCTGGGGCTGCCCGGCAACCTGGCTGACGTTGGCAGGGTCGTTGGCATCGAACCAGACAAGCAGAAGATGGCCGTAGGCTGGAGCTTGATCAGGTACTTCTGCATCCCATGCAAGCCAACCAAAATAAACGGTGGCCGCACACGCAACCGGGCGCAACACGACCGCGCCAAGTGGCAGCTGTTTAAAGACTACTGCTTACGAGACGTTGAGTCTGAACATGAGATCGCTATTAAGCTGGCCAAGTTCCCAGTGCCTGAAGTTGAATGGAAACTGTGGCACCTCGATCACCGCATGATGATGCGAGGCGTGATGCTTGACACGGTCTTGATCGATGCAGCTATCGAGTGTTCCGAACTATTCAAAGAACGGCTGACCAACCAGGCCATCAGGCTCACTGGGTTAGACAATCCGAACAGCCGCAACCAATTGCTCAAGTGGCTGCAAGAAGAAGAGGAAGACGACACCATCCTGGACCTGACCAAAAAGAATGTGCCCACGTTGTTGGCCAACACCGACAGCGAGATCGTGCACCAGGTGTTGATGCTTCGACAAGAGTTGGCCAAGACCAGCGTGACCAAGTTCAACGCCATGGCCAGAGCAGTGTGCAAGGACCAGCGCGTGCGTGGCCTCACCCAGTTCTACGGTGCCAATCGCACAGGTCGTTGGGCCGGTCGTATTGTGCAGGTTCAGAACCTACCAAAGAACGAGCTCAGGGATTTAAACCTGGCACGCGACCTGGTCAAGATGCGCGAGTTCGACACCTTGGCCATGATGTTTGGAACGGTGCCTGACACGCTGTCACAGCTCATCAGGACGGCCTTCATTGCAAGCCCTGGGGCTACCCTACTGTCGGTTGACTTCAGCGCCATCGAGGCCCGCGTGATCGCTTGGCTGGCCTGGTCTGAGTGGCGGCTGCAAGTGTTCAAGACCCACGGCAAAATCTATGAAGCATCAGCCGAGCAGATGTTCAAGCTGCCCGCTGGCAGCGTCGACAAGAAGTCGCCTTACCGGCAGAAGGGCAAGATCGCCGAGCTGGCCCTTGGCTACCAGGGCGGTGTCGGCGCACTGACCACCATGGGCGCTTTGTCCATGGGCCTGACAGAGGAGGAGCTCGACCCGATCAAGGTGGCATGGCGCGGGGCCAACCCTGAGATCGTGCAGCTCTGGTATGCGGTTGAGCGTGCAGCCAAGCAGGCGGTGACTAACAGGACATCGGTTGCGCTGGAGATTGCGGGCCACAGGTCGAAGTTGTTCTTCAGATACGAGTCAGGTTTTCTCACCATTCAATTGCCGAGCGGTCGCAAATTGTTTTACATAAAACCACGCATTGAAAACGAGGACTTGGTAAGAGAGAACAGCAAGACCGGTGGCCGTTATATTGTGGCCAGTGCTGGGTCGTTGACATACGAAGGCCAGGACCAGAAGACCAAGCAGTGGACCAGGCTTGCAACGTATGGTGGTAAGTTGGTGGAGAACATCACACAGGCAATTGCACGCGACTGTTTGCGTGAGTCGATGTTGGCGCTTGACGAAGCAGGACACGAGCAGCTGTTCACTGTTCACGATGAGATCATCATCGAGACAAAGAACGCGGACGACTTGCCCAAGGTCGAAGAGATCATGGGCCGGTCACTGAGTTGGGCACCGGACTTACCCCTGCGTGCCGATGGATTTGCAACACCCTACTACATGAAGGAGATAGATTGATGAATGCAGATGAAGTTCAAGTTGGCGGCAGCCACTACAAAGACATGCCGGTGCAGCCATGGGCTGTGATGGAGGCGGTGCTGACACCCGAAGAGTTCAAGGGTTTTCTCAAGGGCAACATCATTAAGTACAGCATGCGTGCTGGCCGCAAAGACGGAAGCGATGACGGCAACAAGGCGCTTCACTACATTCAAAAACTTGAAGAGATGACATGGTGAAATACATCATCCTCTTTGTGTTGGGCTGGTGCTTGGTCTGGTTTTTAGCTGGACTCGTGTCAGGTTTGCTGTGGGCGGGCTGGAGGCTTGCATGAAGACATGCCCAGTCTGCGGTGTTTGGGCGGAGCTTAAAGAAACTCGTAAACGTGAAGGTGGAATTTATCGCCGGTATGAATGCGGTAATCTCCACACATTTGGCACAATGGAATCTGTAATTGCTATCTATGACGAAGAGTTTAAAAAGCAAAACAGAGAAAAGAGAATCGCAAGATTGCAAGCATCCAAAAAGAAGGAGTCAGCATGACTAACGAAGAAGACGAAGCCTGGGCCACGATCGACAGAACCCAGTCTCTGAATCGTAAGCGTCAGATTGAAAACCAGATGCGCGAGTTGACCGAGGAGGTGACCAAGATACGAGTACGACTTGGTGATCTTGAAGCTAAAACACCCGACGAGTTTTACAATGAGTTGCGCAACAACATTTTGCAAGAAGTTGCTGATTGGGTACACACCATGCCCGGCTTTGGCCAGGACACGCTTGACTCATTTCATATACGCATTATGGGGATGAAGAGATGACTCAAGAGAAACTGCTGCAAGCCTTGCATGATGAGAACGAGCGCCTTGGTTTATACAAAGATGCTTACACCCTCCAATTCACACCAGAAAGATCGGAGTGGACATGCTACATGTTTGGGAATAAACCTGGAGGGGCTGGCATCATATACAAACCCAGTGAAGGGAATGTGCCAAATTGGTTTGTGCGCTGGATGATGAAGATTTGTTTTGCCTGCACCTGGGTTAAGGATAAGCCATGACCAAGCGTGAACTCATTTTGCAATTCATACGTGACGTCTTCAGGTCCAAGACCCCAATCGAAATTGCAGAACACGAATTGCTCGAAGCCCAGCTGGCCAAGATGGATGCAGAGACATCGGTCGAATACTACGTTGCCATGGTTGAGTACAACCAGAAACGAATAAACCGTTTGATAGAAAGACTGGACGATATGCGCGTCAGTCTTTCTCCTCACCCTCAACAGTCAGTCCCTCTTTCAGAAACTGTTTCTTCTGCTTCAGTTTCTCACGTTCACGTTCCGACAATTCGGGAGTGATTGCCCCCTTGCCTTCCAAACGCTTGAGCTTGCGTATCTGAGTATCCAAGTCTCTAATCATCGCCTTGGTTTGCGACGCTTGAATCTTCTCTGACGTATCGAGGTCAATTGGTCGCGCCTTAACACCCACGGTTTGCATCGCTGCATATTTAGCTTGGATGGGCAAGCCGTCGGCACCGATGCCGGTGTACTCGGCCAGGCCCACGTCGACAGGTTGGCCGGTGCTGTTGGCGATCACGTTCATCGCACGCTCGAAGTGAGTGTTGCCCACAGCAATCGCAGGTGAGACTTGCTTCCAGGTCCAAGCCAATCGTTTCTGTGCGGCCTCTGCATCGGTGTCTGTCTTAAGAACGATGTCCTTGTTTCGGAACGTGTCCTTGTTGAACAGCATTGCAGCAGCCGTGGTCAAGATTGGATTGTTCGGTGTTAACGGTGCAAGCAGCGGAATACCACCGGCATTGTTGTGAGCATCGAACAAGTCGCCACCTGGGAAGATGCGACTCACGTCCAAGAACACGGGCAGGTTGGTCAGATCGTCCATGCCTAAGCGAATGGTTTTCTCTGTGCCCAATGACAAGCTCGCGCCCTTCATCCACTCTGGCAAGAACTGGCGCTCTTGCTTTTCCATCTCTTTGGTTTTGTTGCGGAACTCTTCGTCTGTCATGTAGCGACGGATCACGGTCCACCAGTCTTCATCATCACCACCGCCCAGGCTTGCAGCCATTGCATACATGAGAGCGTTTGCTGTGTACAAGGCAACAGCTGGAGCCGCGTATCTGAACGGGTGCTCGAGTGCTGTGTTGGCCAAAGCTGGAATGGCTTTGAATGTGTAGCTGAAGAACGGCAAACCCACTGGCATGTCTCGAATGATTCGTGCGGCCTTTGGCAAATCGTCATACGTGAAGATGTACTTCTGTGCGTAGTCGACTGAATCGTCCACATCCAAACCACGGTTGCGTGCGTCGCGGTAGATCAGGTATCTGAAGAATTGATCTTCAGCATCGTATGCAACACCCATTGGTTTGCGCAAGAACAAAGACAAAGCGTTCCACAGTCTGTCGACGTTGCGACCAACTGCCGACTCAGTCATCTGCGCCATGGCCTTGAGTTCTTCAGGCAATACTTTCAACAACTCAGCGCGGTTGAATGTGCCGCCAAACAAACCCGCGTCGCTGGCCTCTTGAACCATGTCCTTACCTCGGACCAGATCAGCGATTGCGCCAACGTATTTGTGCGTGTCCCAATAAGACACGCCAGCAAAGTGAGCCATCGTCAAGTTCGACAGCACGTTGTTTGCGTGAGCGACTGGGTTGAGAACGGTCTTGCCTTCCTTCCACATCGACAAGCCCTTGAGGTACATCTTGGTCAAGTCGTTTTGCATTGACTGGTCAAACGCAGATAACTGGTCAAGCACTTCTTTGGGTACCCACATGCCAGCCAGTTTGCCGTACATGGGGACCATGGTGTCTTCCACCTTAGTTGCAGGTACTTGCACATAGCCAGGTTGTTCGCGCTTGCTGCCGTAACTGCTGGCCAGGTTTTCGTACAAGCGGCCAAGTGCAATGTCGCGCTGGCTCTTGTTGTATCCCATGACGAAGCGGAACATGGCATCGCGAATCTCGCCCATGTCGTCGCGCTCATCGCGGGTGTAGTCACGCCACACGGTAATGGTGTCGTCAACTGCTGGGTCGAAGTTGTCGTCGCGCACTTCCCAACCTTCGTTGGTCCAGTCGTCAAGCTCATTGACCGGCACGTTCTGGAACATGCCCCGTGCCTTCAAGCTGCTGCCGCGAATACCTTGCATGGTTTTCTTGCGGCCAAGCAAACCCTTGACTGCCTTTGCCCAAGCCTTGGTTTCGTCGCCGAGCTTTTGCTCGTAGAAGCGTGGCAGGTACTTGCCATCCCAGCGGCCAGCGGCCTGGGGTGAAAGCATGCCCAGGCGCACCAGCTCTGCTGTCTGTTCAGACATGATCGATTGCATGGATGCAGCCAGGTCGAGCACGCGCTGAGGGGGCATAGCTCCCTTCTTGAGTTCGCCTTCGATCACATCGCTGATCATCTCGCGTTCTTGCTTGGGCAAGTCTTTGAGGTTCTTGGCCACATCGACTGTGAGGTTCTGTGCCTTTTCAACTTCAACCTTCATCTTGCGCAAAGCGCGTGATAGCTCAGGGCTGACAGGCTTCAAGTTGATCTTGTCGAGAACAAGGTTGGCCACGTCTGCCGCGTATCGGTAAGCCTTTGCACCAGCACCGAAGCGGAAGCGACCCAGCTCATCGCGACTGAATATCCAGCCCTCGGTCTCACGGCCAACAGGTCGGCGTGCGAAGCGGATGTCTGGGTTGTTCTCATCGAACGCGCCGGTGTTGCCGATGGCTGACTTGATTTGTGTTGGCTCAAAAGCGATGACCTGGTCAAGCTCTCCATCAATGTAGAGCATTGCGCCATCAAAGCCTTGGGCCTTTAGCTTGGTGCGATCCAGGCCACGATAAAGGAACTCATCGGCCTTCTCAGTTCCAAACTCAGTGCGCACAATGTATGGTTTCTGAATGCTTAGATAGACGGGATAGATCGCGCCTCTCTCGCCCGTATCTTCAAACACGTTCTCGGTAAAGCCTTCGGCGTATTTGGTGTCGGGTGTGAAGTAGACGCCATCGGTTGGACCGCGCGATTCAAACACGTTGATGTTGCCGCCTGGCCGGGTGCCGTGGTAAACAACGATTGGCTTGCCCTGATCATCCACTACCTTGCTGTCCTTGAACCAGCGTTTGAATTCTGGTGTAGTGGTTTGTTGGCGTGCAAAGCGGATGTCGCTTACCTCACCAAAAGCACCGGTGTTGCCAATGGCAGATTTGACTTGGGCTTTCTTACCCAGCGAAACATAGTAGTCAGTCGTTCCGTTGTCCTCAACCATGTCGGCAATGTCACGCACGATCACGCCATCGCGGCCTTCTTTCTTTGCTTCTTTTAGCAGGTACGTCATGCCCACATTCATGCCCTTGTATGGCATAGACATTTGCGTGCCGCCTTTGGCATCGACTTCCAATGGATTGGCCAAGCGCATATAAACGGGTTCAACAAAGCCGCCTTCTTCAGCAGCGTAGGCGCTGGCGGTTTGAGGTTTTGAGCTGAAGAAGGTTCCGTCTTTGTCAGCGTCGTAGGCTCCCCGGTACACCACCATCGGTTCGCCCTGGTCGTCAACGACTTTGCTGTCGCCAAACCAGCGTTTGAATTCTGGTGTATCGGTCTGACGTTTCTGGAACATCATCTCGGCTGGGTTCTCTTCGCGCCACTGCTCGGCGGCTTCGACAAACTTGTTGTAGTCGTTGTCGACAAATTCGTCGACGGTTTTGTAACCAGCCTCTTCAGCTTTTTGCTGGAGGAACACAGCCTGGCGTGCAGCGTCGTCCGCGATCTGGACAATCTCTTCGCGCTTACTAAACGCGAAAGGGGCACCGGTGATGTCGACGTCTTCGCTGTAACTGGGGTTCTTGGCCAAGACCAAAGGACCGATCTGGATCACCTCATCAGCACGAACGATTGGCTGCATGGTGTCGCGGTTGTAGAAGTAGCTGTGGCGGAATGGGTCCATGCCCACCTGCACCCAGGCTGGGTCCTTCATCGCGGCCTTGGCGCGGACCGTGGCGGCGGCATTGCTGATCGGCTTCCACTTACCCAGCACCGTGGCGATCGTGCCCTTGGCTGAGCCTGTAGCGATCTTGGCTGCGGCCTTTTGATTCATGCCAAAGGTGACGTCAGTCAGAGCGCCAACTGATTCATAGCCGACCACCGGGCCAGCATCGTATGCGGCCTGCACTTCGCGGTTGGTTGACTTCGGTGTGTGCACGCTGACCACCCAGGCGTCGTGCAATTGGTAGGACGGAATATCCAGGCGCAGCTGCGCCCAGTCTCCAGCCTTGAGGGTCTTGGATGGCAAACTGTATTTGGCCGCCTTCTCGGGGCTCTGGCCCTTGCCAGTGGCCAAGGCGTAGCGTGCCTCGGATGCTGTCGTCAGCTTGGGCATTTCCTTGTATGGATACACCGGGCGCACCTGGTCGACCATGCGGTTGTACTCGGTGCGTGTGATCTTGCCATCTTGCAAATCAGCAACGGCTTGCTGGAGTTGTTCGGTCCTCTTGAATCGATCGGCTGATACGTTGCCCACGCGACTGGCTGCTGCGTTCTTTTGCGCAGCCCGGGTTACCGGCACTATGACCTTACGAGCCACGATGCCTTGGCCAACGTCGCGCTCAGTCTCATAGCGCACAGGGTTTTCCAAAGGATACAAATATTTCACGCCACCTGGAGCGATGTCAAACTTGGAATCTTTGGGCACCAGGGTTTGATCGCGGTATTGATCAAACTGTTTTTGTGTGGTGACCTTGATAGGTTCACCGATCGTCACTGCGCCAATTGCTTTGGCCGGGCCTTCGCCAGTGCGGACGATGGCCACCCGTTTGCCGACGTATGGGCGCAACGAATCGGACGCCCTGGTCTCCAGTGTCTTTTTTCCGTCAACGATTTTGTCGGCGTATTTATTGTTTCCGTCCTGGTTTACGTTGATACCAATGCTTTCAGGTATACTTGGTGACATGGACTTCGACTTCAAATCCTTACCACCCGGCACAATGTTCTTTGACTGGAACGAAGTGCCTGTGACAGTGGCTCCCAACTGGGACTCTGCCACCGCCTGGTTGCCAGCACCTGAGCCGCGCAACCCTTCGGACGTGCGGGAAAAAGGAGACCCAGTCGACAAGGCTGAATTTGAACGAGTCTTCAAAGCCTTCGCTTCACGCGCCAAATAAGCGTTGTAGCCCTCAGCATAGATTTGCTTTTGCAGGTCAACCATCTTGGTCTTGACAGGGCTCTTCGGCATCTCCCTCTCAAACGCATAAATCTCATGGCCCAAGTTCTTGGCTGCCAACATCTCGGGCGTGCTAATCTGAATCTCGGCAATCGAGCCATCTTCCAGGGTCACGTTTGTAAGAATGTCCTGGTACCCGGTTGGCAAGGGAGCACCCTCTATTAGTTTGCCACTAGGATCAGTCAGATCGACAGCCAAGCGGTTTTTAATCCGGTCGAATGAATACACCTTGCCGATCTGATTGATCGCTTCCTGGGCTTCCTGGAAGGTATTGACCACGATCGTGCCGCGCAGCAAATCTTTCATCGTGGTTGGGTCGTTGCCGTTCTCAGTGATCAGTTTGGTGACTGCCCTGGCCACGCTTTTAATTCCAGGCTTCTTGGCGTATCCGCCCAGGCCCTCGGCGATCTGGTCCAAGGTGTTGTCGAAGTCTGTCTTGTTGCGCGTGGCCGCATCAAACAAGGGCTGGAGCGTAGCCGCACCATCAGCGCGTTGCTTGGCGGTAAGGGTATCGGGTGCTTCGGCTTTTTTGTACTTGGCGATCGCGGCCTTAGCGGCTGCCAACGTGCTTGGCTTGAGTACGTCTTTGGGTTCCAGCTTAGGCACGCGCTGGCTGAATCGAATGTCGGGATTGGTAACGTCAAACGTGCCGACGTTGCCGGTGGCAGACTTGATTTGTGTTGGCTCAAAAGCCACATAGTATTTGTTCTCAGGTCCAGTCTCGATGATGTAACCATCGAACCCATTCTTCTTCAAGACGGCGGTTAGTTGACGAGGTGTTCTTGCGTCTCCAGCAAGTCGCGCTAAATCGTCTGGTGTTGCTGGGTTTTTGATAGACAGAAAAACGGGCATCACGTTTGCACCGGCTTGTCCGCCTGCAAAGTAGTTTGCTGTTTCAACATCGTTTGCAAAATACGATCCGCTTACGATGAGACCATTCTTGGTTTTGAATGCAGGGAAGTCTTGGTCAGTCCCGTGATACACAACCAACGGATCGCCGTTGGCGTCGACTACCTTGCTGTCACCAAACCACTTCTTAAACGCAGGCGTTTCTGTTTGGCGCTTGCTGAGCGCAGGCGCAATGACGGTGCCAGGCAACAAGTGTTCCAGGCCACCGCTGGCCAGGTACGCTTTGAACGCGGCTTGTCCTTTGATGACACGCGTTTTGCCGTTCGCGTCGGTGAACCGATACGTGCAATTCGCCATGTGATTAACCGCCCAGTTCTTGGTCGATTAAGAGCATGCCCGCTTTGTCGCCGTCCACAAGTTGAATGCGTGAGAGCAGGTCGCCGTACTCACCAACACTGGTGCGTTGAATCTCCAGGAACTGGAGCAAGAACTGTTGGACCACAGGATCATCCGATGCCTGGCCGTACCACTTCTTGTAGTCGTTGTACAGCTGGAGCTCGGTCTCGTACCCGGTCTCAATTGCATCGCTCAATGTCTTGATTGGCTCATCCATTGATTCGATCATTGGCACCTTGGCCACAGTGCCGACATCGTTTTGGAATTCGACATGCACCTGGTAGTGAGCCAGCTCGTCTGCGCTTTCTTTCAAAAAGAATTTAGACGTGCCGAAATAGCCGATGCGTTGCAACTCGTTTGCAATGTGCTTATACAAATTGGATGCGTAAAGTTCTGAGTGGACCGCGTCGTCCAGCATGTCTTTGCATTCTTGGGAGATGATCATCTTGGGTGTCATGTTGGTCCTCAGTCGCAGTTGATCTTAACCAGGTCGGAGTCTTCCAACTC